>Ga0310813_10001721_pt1 | contig 13235 bp, 10 predicted proteins | sample YN3metagenome_FD_203086 | JGI IMG/M metagenome (GOLD analysis project Ga0310813, IMG submission 203086) | Soil microbial communities from experimental microcosm in Duke University, North Carolina, United States - YN3 | ecosystem: Engineered > Artificial ecosystem > Soil microcosm > Unclassified...
CGCCGGACGCTGCTTCTCGTACGAGAGCCGATCGTCCATCGGGCCGCGGTACGCGAGCTTCCAGCCCTTCGGATCGATCACGAACACTTCGGAGGTGCGCACGACGCCGAGCGCTTCGCCGACGAGTTGCGCGCTGTCGAGCATGATCGGGAAGTCGACGTTGAATTCCTTCGCCTCCGCGGCGACGGCATCGGTCTTGTCCTGCAGGTTCGAGTTCAACAGCAGGAACTCCACGCCTTGCGCCTGGTACTGCTCGCGAATCTCGCGCAGCGCCGGCAGCGCCTGGCGCACGATCGGGCAGCCGTTGCCGTGGACCATCACTACGACGGCCTTCATGTCGGACGAGTAGTAGAGCTCGTGCGATTTGCCGTTCTGGTCCAGCAAGCGGAAGTTGTCGACCACCTGGCCGGGGTTGAGCGCCCAGGCCTGACCGGCCAGCCACAGCAGCGGCAGGGCGGATAACCAACGCGTCGTCTTCATCGGAGATTCCTCGGGAAAAAGCAGCGGGAGGATAGCCCCTCCACTGTCTTATCTACAGTGTTGTCAGCGGGATGTTCCGTAGCGACCGCGCACCGCCGGGCAAAGATTTGTGGAGGGTCGATTCCGCACATCGGAATCAATATTCCAGGGCGGCGCGTACCGGGGACCGGCCCCAGCGGAAGGGTGGATCGAGCTTGAGATCGACCAGCACGATGGACTGCAGGACGCTGTAGCCGGCCAGCTCCGCCAGCGCGGCCGAGGCGGTCAGCGTTCCGCCGGTCGCCAGCACATCGTCGACCAGGAGGAGTCGGCCGCTCCCGGCCTGCATCTCCAGCACGCCTTGTCCGTATTCGAGCCCGTACGCCAGCTCGACTACCGGCGGCGGCAACTTGCCTTTCTTGCGCACGAGCACGAAGCCCTTGCCATGTCGCAGCGCCAGCGCGGACGCGAGAATGAAGCCACGCGATTCGACGCCCGCGACCGCGTCGACCTGGCGCCACTCGCGCTCGTCGAGCAGCGCGCTCAGGGCCTCGATGGTCGGGCCGAACGCGTCCCGCAACAGCGGCGAGATGTCGCGAAACAAAATTCCCGGCTGGGGAAAGTCCGGAACGTTGCGGATGTAAGACTTGAGGTCGATCATTGCGGCCCAGTATGCCAACACTTTTCCCTTCTGCATTCCGCGCGCATCCCTGGCACGGCGTCGAGCTCGGCGCCCAGGCTCCGCAAGTCGTCACCGCGTACATCGAGATCGTGCCGACCGATACGGTCAAGTACGAAATCGACAAGGCCACCGGTCTGTTGAAGATCGATCGCCCACAGCGCTTCTCGAACGTCTGCCCGTCGCTGTACGGTTTCCTGCCACGCACGCTGTGCGCAGACCGGGTCGGCGCTTTTTGCAGCGAGCGCACCGGACGCAAAGGCATCATCGGCGACGGCGATCCGATGGACGTGTGCGTGCTCACCGAGAAGACGATCGGCCATGGCGACCTGCTGGTACAGGCGATTCCGATCGGCGGGCTGCGCATGATCGACTCGAACGAGGCCGACGATAAGGTCATCGCCGTGATGCGCGACGACGCGTTGTATGGCGAGCTCACCGAGCTCACGCAATGTCCGCCGTCCGTGATCGAGCGCTTGCGCCACTACTTCCTCACCTACAAGCACGTTCCCGGCTCACCCGAGCACAAGGTCGAGATCACCGACGTCTACGGCCGCGACGAAGCCTACGAGGCCATTCGTCGCAGCCAGGCCGACTACGTTTCGGCCTTCATGGGTGCAGGGATGCTGAGATAGCGTGCGCGCGCAACGGCTCATTTCCATCCTCATGGCTCTGCAACGCGGCCACCCGCTCACGGCGGGCGAGCTGGCGCAGCGTCTCGAAGTGTCGATCCGCACGATCTTTCGCGATATCGACGCGCTGTCTTCCATGGGCGTGCCGGTGTACACCGAAGCAGGCCGCGGCGGCGGCATACGTCTCGTCGAAGGCTACACGTCCGATCTGACGGGTCTGTCGCCGGGCGAGGCGGAGGCGCTTGCGCTGATAGCGAGTCCTGCATCGATGGGCGTGCGCGAACTGGCGATGCCTGCTCACTCCGCGCTCGACAAACTCGCTGCGGCTGTGCCGTCGATCCATCAGCTGCGCGCACAGCACGCGCGCGGCCGCTTGTTGTTCGATACGAAACCCTGGTTCCGTTCGCAGAATGCTTCGCCGTTTCTGGATGAGCTGCGCACGCTGATCTGGAAAGACACTTGCGTCGATATCCGCTACGAGCGCAGCAACGGCGAGCACAAGGACTACCACGTCGAGCCCTACGCGCTCGTAGTGAAGGTCGACACCTGGTACCTGATCGGTCGTGTCCAGCGCGAGATGCGCGTGTTTCGCATGTCGCGCATGCAGACGCTCACGCCGACGAACGAAACGTTCGCGCGCGATGCCGACTTCGATCTGCAGAAGTTCTGGAAGCGCTGGTGCGAGCGCTTCGAGAGCAATCCGCCGCCACGTAACTTCGCCGTCGAGGTGAACATCAGCGCGCGCGGTCGTCGTCACCTGCTGGACTCGTTCGGCTCGTGGCTGCAGCCGCGACTGGAGCCGCTGGGCGACAATTTTCGCGGTCGCAAGCCCGTGACGCTGGAATTCGACCGCGAAGACATCGCGCTGCGCATCCTGTTCGAAGTCGGGCACGAGGCGGACATCGTCAAACCGGTCAGCCTGCGGCGCAAGCTGCAGAAGCAGGCCGAAAAGATCGTCGAAGCGGCACGGAACTGATCAGCAGATTCCGTTTCGTTATGGCGCCGGCGGGTGTACCTGCGGCACGGGGCGAATCTGTACCTGTGAGTCCGCGCCAGGCCATGGCGATACTTACGAATGGATGACACCAGCAAATCCAGCCCGCGACAGTTGTGGACGCTGACGCTGGCCGCCGCGGCGATCCTGCTGATCACCATGGGTGTGCGGCAGACGTCCGGGCTGTTCCTGATTCCGATCACGCAGTCGACCGGCATTTCCATCGTCGCGATGAGCTTCGCGCTTGCGGTCGGGCAATTCATGTTCGGCGCCGCGCAGCCGGTGTTCGGCGCGATCGCTGATAAGTTCGGTGCGGAGAAGGTCGTGATCGCCGGCGCCATCATGCTGGCGCTCGGCTGTGTGCTCACGCCACTCGCGAAGTCGAGCACTGGACTGCTACTCACGATGGGTGTGCTGTCGGCGGCGGGTGCTGCGGCGGGTAGCTTCTCGATCCTCATCGGCATTGCCGCGCAACGTCTTCCGCCCGAGCGCCGTTCGTTTGCGGCCGGGCTCATCAACGCGGGCGGCTCCGTGGGGCAGTCCGTGTTCGCGCCGCTGGTGCAGCTCATCATCGGAGCCGCGGGCTGGGCGAGCGCGATGTTCGCGTCCGCATTCGCTGCGTTGCTGACGATTCCGTTGGTGCTGCCGCTACGGCGATCGCAGTCCGCGGCGGCTGGCGCTGCGAGCCTGGCACCGGTGCCGCACCTGACACTCGGTGAGCAGCTGCGCGTCGCGTTGCGTGACCCGAGCTATCTGTGTCTGCACGCCGGGTTCTTCACCTGCGGCTTCCACATCGCTTTTCTCGTCACGCATCTGCCGAACGATCTGCGACTGTGCGGTCTCGGTCCCGAGGTCGCGCCGTTTGCTCTCATGTTGATCGGGCTGTTCAACGTCGCGGGCAGCCTCTCGGCCGGCTGGCTCGGGCAGCGCTATCGCATGAAGTATTTGCTCGCGATGATCTACGCGAGCCGCGCGCTTATCGTCGCCCTCTACGTCGTGATGCCCAAGACCGCGCTGAATGTCTATCTGTTCGCGGGCGCGCTCGGCTTCACCTGGCTCGCCACAGTGCCGCCGACCTCCGGACTCGTCAGCAAGTTGTTCGGCACACGCTATCTCGCGACGCTGTTCGGCTTGACGCTGCTTACTCATCAGATCGGCGGCTTCCTCGGCGCGTGGCTCGGCGGCCTCGCGCTCGCGCAGACGGGCAGCTACGAATGGATCTGGTACGCCGACATCACGCTCGCACTGCTGGCCGCCGCGGTGAACCTGCCGATCCGCGAAGCCCGTCTCGTCGCACAACCCGCCACCGCTTGAAAGCCGCGCCGGCCGTTGGCCGGCTCCCTGCGGCCGTTCGCCGACTCGGTCTCACAGTGCCTGCGACCCCGTCGTACACTCGCCGACGCTGAAAACCACTCCAAATCGGCTCGAAGAAGGCGGGATCCTCAATGACTCCAGTCGTCTCGTTGCGCAACGTCGCCAAGAGCTATCTGCGCGGCAAACAGCAGGTCGAAGTCCTGCACGGCGTGAATCTCGACATCACGTCCGGCGAATTCCTCGCCCTGATGGGGCCCTCGGGCTCGGGCAAGACCACGATGCTGAACCTGATCGCGGGTCTCGATCAGCCGACGAGCGGCGAGGTCTACGTGGCAGGCGAGCGCATCGACAGCTTGTCGCGCGCCGCTCTTTCCACCTGGCGATCGCGACACATCGGCTTCGTGTTCCAGTTCTACAACTTGCTGCCGGTCCTCACTGCGGAAGCAAACGTCGAAGTGCCGTTGCTGCTGACCAATCTGTCGGGCGGCGAGCGCCGCAAGCGGGTCGAGATCGCTCTGCAGTTGGTGGGTCTGGCCGATCGCGGCAAGCACAAACCGAACGAACTGTCCGGCGGTCAGCAGCAGCGCGTCGCCATCGCGCGTGCGCTCGTGGCCGATCCGACGCTCCTCGTGTGCGACGAGCCGACGGGCGATCTCGACCGTCGCAGCGCCGAGGAGATCATGAATCTGCTGCAGGCTCTGAATCGTAGTCAGGGCAAGACCATCGTGATGGTCACGCACGATCCGAAAGCGGCCGAGTACGCTTCGCGCGAACTCCATCTCGACAAAGGCCAGCTGGTGCACGAAGCCGCGAGACGCGCAGCATGAAATATTTCGGCCTGATATGGGCGGGCCTGTGGCGCAAGCGCGCCCGCACGCTGTTCACGATGGCATCGATCGTGGTTGCGTTCCTGCTGTTCGGGCTGCTGCAGGGATTGAACACGGGGTTCAACACCGTCATCACCAATCTCAACGTCGATCGCCTGTACGTCTCGGCCAAGACCAACATGACCGACGGCCTGCCGATCTCCTACGCCGCCCGCATCAAGAACGTGCCGGGCGTGCGCGCGGTCTCGCACTGGACGTACTTCGGCGGCTATTACCAGAACGCGAAGAACGCCATCCCGGCGTTCGCGACCGACGCCGAGCCGCTGTTCAAGGTCTACCGCGAGATGAAGATCAAGCCCGAGTATCTCGAGGCGATGCAGAAGACGCGCACCGGCGCGCTCGTCGGCAGCGAGCTGGCGAAGAAATACGGCTGGAAGGTCGGCGACCGCGTGCCGATCGGCACCTCGATCTGGACCACGAAGCAGGGCAGCAGCACCTGGATGTTCGACATCGTCGGCATCTTCGACACGTCGTCGTACGGCGGCGGCTTCCCCTCGTTCTATCTGAACCAGGACTACTTCAAAGAGAACAGCGCCTTCGGCGGCAACATCGTGCACTACTACCTGGTCGGCATCAGCGATCCGCACCAGGCGACCAGCATCTCCAAGCAGATCGACGCCATGTTCGAGAATTCGACCTACGAGACGCGCACTCAAACGGAGTCGGCGCTCGCGCAGATGCAGCTCAAGCAGATCGGTGACATCAACTTCATCGTCAACGCGATCGTCGGCGCCGTGCTGTTCACGCTGCTGTTCCTCACGGCCAACACCATGATGCAGTCGGTCCGGGAGCGCACGCCGGAGCTGGCCGTGCTGAAAACGCTCGGCTTCTCCGATACCAAGGTTCTGGCCCTGGTGCTGATCGAGGCGCTCGCGCTGTGCCTGTTCGCTGCCGCGATCGGTCTGGTGCTGGCGACGCTGGTCTTCAACTCCGGCGCGCTGAAAGTGATCTTCGGCAACTTCACGATGCCTCTGATCGTGCTGGCGATGGGCAGCGGCGTCGCGCTGATCCTCGCGCTGGTCAGCGGCCTGCCGCCGGCCTGGCGTGCGCGCCAGCTGAACATCGTCGATGCGCTCGCGGGGAGATAGTCGGGCATGAACCTGTTCAAGCAGATCAGCGCCGTCACGCTGATGAACTTCAAGAGCCTGCCGCACCGGATCGGCACTTCGATCGTCATCGTGATCGGCATCGCCGGCGTCGTCGCCGTGCTGGTCTCGGTGCTGGCGATGTCCACCGGCATGCTCGCGACCATGGAGCACTCGGGACGCGACGATCGCGCCATCGTGCTGCGTAACGGCTCGGCCTCGGAGATGGGCAGTGCGCTGCCGCGCGATTCCGCCCGGCTTATCGAAGATGCGCCCGGCATCAAGCGGGGCAGCGATGGCAAGCCGATCGCCTCGCCGGAAAGCCTGCGTCTGGTGAATCTGTTTCGCAAAGAGGACAACGCGGAAGTGAACGTCGCGCTGCGCGGCGTCGGGCCGCAGCTGCACCAGGTGCGGCCGGAGCTGAAGATCGTCGAAGGCCGCATGTTCCAGCCCGCCGTGACCGAGGTGATCGTCGGCAAAGCGGCGCACTCGGAGTTCAAGGGCCTGAACGTCGGCGACAAGTTCAAGACGCACGGCGCGACCTGGACCGTGGTCGGCGTCTTCACGACCGGTGGCGACTCGCACGAGTCGTCGCTGATGACCGATGCGGAAACGCTGATCGCGGCCGAGCAGCGCGGCAGCTTTCAAAGCGTGACGGTGCTGCTGGACTCGCCGGCTTCGTTCCAGAAGTTCAAGGACGCGCTCTCGGCCAACCCGGCGCTCGCCGTCGACGTGAGTCGCGAGCGCGAGTATTACCGCCACCAGTCGGAGACGATCGGCAAGGTGATCTACGTCATCGCCTATGTGGTCGGCGGCATCATGGCGATCGGCGCCATCTTCAGCGCGCTGAACACGATGTATTCGGCCGTGAGCGCGCGCCTACGCGAAATCGCCACGTTGCGGGCCATCGGCTTCGGCGCGACCGCGATGGTGATGTCGGTGCTGGCGGAGGCGCTGTTGCTCGCGCTCATCGGCGGAGTGATCGGCGCAGCCATGGCCTGGTTGTTCTTCAACGGTCATCAGGTGAGTACCTCCGGCGGCGGCGCGGCGGCCGGCCACCTGATCTTCGAGCTGAGCGTCAGTCCGGCGCTGATCGCTACCGGCATCCTCTGGGCCTGCACGATCGGCCTGATCGGCGGCCTGTTCCCTGCCGTGCGAGCTGCACGACTTCCGGTCGCGACGGCCCTGCGCGCCATCTGATCGCCTCGGGCGTGTATTCTTGGCGGCGGCGGCTGGCAGCCCCGCCATCGCACTCCCGTGTCCTCGATGCAGCAAACGATCCGGTTCATCAAGTCCGTCGACGGCGTACGCCTGGCGGTCGCGACTTCGGGCAGCGGCGCGCCGCTGGTCAAGTCGGCGAACTGGCTGTCGCACCTCGAGTTCGACTGGCAGAGCCCGGTCTGGCGCCACTGGTTCCGGTTCCTGTCCTCCGGGCGGCAGCTGATCCGCTTCGATCCGCGCGGCTGCGGCCTCTCGGACTGGAATGCCGAAAATCTGTCGCCCGAGGCCCAGGTCGCCGACCTGGAGGCGATCGTCGAGGCGTCGGACCTCGATCGCTTCCCGCTGCTCGGCGTCTCCCAAGGCGGCGCGGCCTGTATCGAATACGCCGTACGACATCCCGAGCGCGTCACGCAGCTCGTGCTCTATGGCTGCTACGCCGAGGGCTGGGGACAGCGCGGTCCGGAAGAGCGCCGTCGGGGCGAGGCGCTCAACGAGCTGATCCGCCAGGGTTGGGGCCAGGAGAACCCGGCGTTCCGCCAGCTGTTCGCCTCCCTGTTCATTCCGGACGCAAACGCCGAACAGGTGCGGTGGTTCAGCGATCTGATGCGTACCACGACGCAGCCGGAGATCGCGGCGCGCATTCTCGAATCGTACGGTGACATCAACGTGCGGGCGCTGCTGCCGAAGGTGGCGGTGCCGACGTTGGTGCTGCACGCGCGCGGCGATGGGCGCATTCCTTTCGAGCAGGGCAGATTGCTCGCCGCGGAAATACCCGGCGCCAGCTTCGTGACGCTGGAGAGCCGCAATCACATCCTGACCGAGGGCGAGCCGGCGTGGGAGCGCTTCTGCGAGGCGTTCGTGGATTTCCTCGGGCCGCGCGAGCCCGCGCACGACACGCCGCAGAGTGGCGACCTGCCCGAGCTGACCGCCCGCGAAAACGCGATTCTGCGGCTCGTGGCGCATGGTGACGGCAATGGCGAGATCGCGCGCAAGCTGTTCATCAGCGAGAAGACGGTGCGCAACCACCTGACCAATATCTTCGAGAAGCTCAACGTCGACTCGCGCTCGCGGGCGATCGTCCTGGCCCGCGACCGCGGGCTGTTCTGAGAGTCGGGCTAAAGCGCGACCAGCCGCCCCTTCCCTAAAGTACGTGGGACATTTGTCCCGGGCGCAGCGCCGCATCGAATGAGGCGGCTGCCTCATGTGCGAATTGCGCAGTTGGCCCAGTATTCGCTGCCATGAACGCCGCCGTCGATCTCGTCGTCTCGCCCGCTGCCGAGCGCCTGTTCCAGGAGAACAGCGATCGCGCCCGCTACGCCCGCTGTATCAAGGCTTCCAAGCGCGTCCGCTGGGACATCGATGCCGATGTGTTCCGGGGCCGCAGCTTCGACTTTCGCCGCAAGTTCCTGCCGGACGGGCTCACCAAGGTCACCGACCTGCCGTTCCTGACCGCGGAAGAGAAGCGCACCATGAGCCACGTGCAGGGCCGCAGCTATGCCTGCATCTTCGGGCTGCTGGAACGCTTCATCAGCACCAAGACGCTGGAGATCGCGATCCGCTACGGCCTCGGCGACCAGATCGCGCTCGAAGGCCTGGTGCGCTTCAGCGAGGAGGAGATCAAGCACCAGGAGCTGTTCCGCCGCATCGAGGCGGCGCTCAACATGAAGATGCCGGGCGGCTACGTGCTGGTCGCCGACGCCAACGAAATCGCGCGCACGGTGCTCGGCAAGTCGACCTGGGCCGTGCTGGCGATGACCTGTCACGTCGAATTGTTCACGCAGGTCCATTACCGGGAAAGCATCGAGCGCGACGAGGAGCTGTCGGATCTGTATCGCGACGTGTTCCGCTTCCACTGGCTGGAGGAATGCCAGCACGCGGTGATGGACGAGATCGAATGGTGCCGCGAGGACCGCGCGCTGAGCCCCGAGGCGCGGGATGCCGCGGTCGACGATCTGATCGCGCTCATGAGCAGCCTCGATCACCTGCTGCAAGGTCAGTCGGCGGCCGATGCCGCATATTTCATGCGCCTGTGCGAGCGTACTTTCTCGCCGGCCGAGCAGCACGCAATCCGCGAGACCGTGCTGCGCGCCTATCGCTGGCAGTACATCGCGTCCGGGTGCCAGCACCCGCACTTCCTGAAGCTGCTCGGCGGCATGGTCACGCAGCCGCAGATGCAGAGAATTCGCGCCGCGGTCGCGCCGATTATCGGGTGCTAGCCCGCGGTTGACCTTTGACTGCGGGCGGCAGACGCTAGCCGCATGCAGTTTCGGCGCGTTCTGTCGGTTGCGGTGTTGCTCGCGGCAACGATCGCTCTCGCGCACACCCAGTCCCTCGACGATCCTCAGCAGTGGCGCGGCGTCGCGCTGGCGCGTGCTCTCGCTGCTGCCGACACCATCGACGATCCCTATCGGCGTGCCGAAACGCTCGCCAGCATCGCGCGCGTGCAGACGCTCATCGGCGAGACTGCCAGCGATCGCACGATCCACCTGGCCCTTGCAGCAGTCGCGCAGATTCGCGAGCCGGCTTTCCGCGACTGGGTGCTGAACGACGTCGTGCTAGCGCAGATTGCCGCCGAAGACCTGGCGGGCGCTCGCGAGACAGCCAATCGAATCGAAGCAAAGCGGCAGCAAGGCGCTGCGCTCGTGCAGATCGCGACGGTCGAGTTACGCGCGGGCAACATCGCCGGCGCGCAGCAAACGGCCGAGACAATCCGCGAGCGTGAAGCGAAGAGCGAGGTCCTGCGGCAGCTCGTCGCGATCGCTGCGGCCCGCGGCGATCTGGCCAACGCACGCGACATCCTGCGCGACATCGACGATCCGTTCTATCAAGCACTCGCCGCCGGCGACATCGCTGTTGCAGAAGTTCGCATGGGACACAACGATCGCGCCGACGCCATGGTTGGACGCGTACGCCGCGCGGATCGAGCGCAGGTCTACGGACGCGTCGCGCTCGCGCGTGCGGACAAGGGAGATATGAACGGCGCCGTCGCGACGTTGCAGAAGATCGATGACGATCTGTATCGGGCCGCGATGCAGGGTCGGCTCGCAGCCTCGCGCGCAGTGGCTGGCGATACAACTGGCGCGAAACAGATGTTCGAGACTGCGATCGCGACGGTCGAAGCTTTTCCGCGCGAGCCTGAACGGCGCGCACTGACGTTCGGGCAGCTCGGACGCTTGCAAGCATTGAGTGGAGATCGCGCGGCCGCCATGCAGACACTCACTCGAGCTCTGCGCGAAGCACAGAAGCTCGAACGCGGCGAGCGGCGCGAGGACACGCTCGATCACATCGCTCGCGGCATGGCACGCGCCGGCGATTCGGCGGGCGCGCTGCAGACGGCACTGCAGATGAATGATCGCGTCCAGCGAGCGCTGCTGGTACGCGATGTCGTGACCATGCAAGCGAACGCGGACAGCGGTTCTGCGGCTGCGAGTGCTGCGGAGTTCTCGGACCCGTTGATCGAGGCGGCAGCTCAGTTCGGCGTGCTCGGGATGCAGATGCTGCGTGCGACGACGCCGCTATCGCAGGAGACGATCGAAGCGGCACGGCGCGCCGTGCGTAAGATCGATGAAAAGCAGCCGAAGCCGGCGGCCTTCGCTGCGCTCGCGGCGGCGCGGGTCAAGACCGGCAACGTCGATCAAGGCACGTCGATCTTCAACGAAGCGCTGGAATCCGCGGATGCAATCACGCGTAGCGACCAACGGGCTGCAGCTTACGTGGACATGGTCGCCGCGCTGAACGACCGGCTGGTGTTTCTCGGCCAGCCGGTCAGTGCACCGAAGGAAAACTAGCCGACGCTTTCGGCCGGATGCGCCGCGTCCGGCTTCTTGAAGCGCGCCATCACGCGCCGCATCCTCTGCTGCAGATCGTCGGTGATCGTAAAGATCACCGGCACGACGAACAGGCTCAGCGCCGTCGACGCCAGCAGGCCGCCGATCACCGCCACGCCCATAGGCGCGCGGAAGCTCGGATCGCCCGACCAGCCCGTGGCAATCGGCAACATGCCGGCGCCCATCGCGATCGTGGTCATCACGATCGGCCGCGCCCGCTTCGAGCACGCGTCGATCAGCGCGTCGTGGCGCGACATACCTTGCGTGTGCATCGCCATCACTGCGTACTCGACCAACAGGATCGAATTCTTGGTCACGATGCCCATCAGCATCAGCATGCCGATCAGCGACGGCACCGACATCTCGTAGCCCGTGATGAACAGGAAGAACAGCGCGCCGCCGGCGGAGGGCGGCAGCGCCGCGAGAATCGTGATCGGTTGCAGGAACTCGCGGAACAGCAGCACCAGCAACAGGTAGATGCACAGAATACCGACGACCATCGCCTGGCCGAAGCCGGCGAACAACTCCATCATGAATTCGACTTCGCCGGAGGCGACCTGGTGCACGCCGGCCGGCAGGTTCTGCAGCGCCGGCAGTTGCCGCGCTTTCTTCACCATGTCGCCGAGCGGCAGGCCGTTGAGATCTGCTTCGACGGTGACGTTGCGGCTGCGGTCGTAGCGCGTGATGCGCGCGGGGCCAGCACCCATCGACACTTCGGCAACGCTTACCAGCGGCACCGGACCGGACTTGCCCGGCACGGACAACAATCGAATCCGCTCCAGGTCGCTGCGTGCGTCGTTGCGGAGCTGCACGCGAATCGGCACCTGACGGCTGGCAAGATTCAACTTCGCGAGACTGTTCTCGACGTCACCGGACGTCGCAATGCGCGTGACGGTGCTGAGCGTGTCGGTCGTGACGCCGGCCGCGGCCGCGCGATCCGGTAGCGGACGAATGACGATCTCCGGCTTCAACAAGCTCGCGCTCGACGTGACGTTGCTCAGACCGGGCACCGTGCGCAGGTCGCGCTCGACCGCAGCCGCCGCTTCATTCAACTGCTCGGGATCGTCGCTCGCGAGAGTCAGTTGCAGCTTGCCGCCGCCGCTGCCTCCGCCGAACGACAGTCGCACGCCCGGAATGTCGCGCAACGCCGTCGCTGCGAGTACCTGGAATTCCTGCAGCGTCATTTCGCGCTGGTCGCGCGGCGTCAGCTTGATCGTGAGGCTTGCGCGGCGCACGTCACCGACCGAGTCGCCGGGACCGCCCGGTCCGCCGCCACCAGGAGATGCGCCGATGATGCTGTACACGCTCGTGACTTCCGGCAACTGCTTCACGCGAGCGCGAATGGTTTCGGCGACGTGAGTTGTCTCCTGCATCGACGCACCTGGCGGCAGCTCGACTTGCAGCACCGCGAAACCGACATCGCCGGCCGGCGCGAAGCCCTTCGGAATGAACGGAATCAACATGAATGAAGCGATCAGCAGGACCGTCGCAAGCGCGAGCGTCCTGCGACGATGTCCCAGGCACCACTCGATCGCGACGAGATACTTGCGCTTGATCCAGCTGTCTTCGTTCTGCTCCGCATGCGGACGCAACATGTACGCGGCCATCATCGGCGTGAGCATGCGAGCGACCAGCAGCGAGAACATCACGGCGACGGCCGCCGTGAAGGCAAACGGACGGAAGAACTCGCCCGGTACGCCGCCCATGAACGCGACCGGCACGAACACGGCACACAGCGTGAGGGTCGTCGCGACGACGGCGAGACCGATTTCGATCGCTGCGTCGGTCGCGGCTTCGAGCGGCTTCTTGCCCTCGCGCAGGTGACGCACGATGTTTTCCACTTCGACGATTGCGTCGTCGACCAGCATGCCGACGACCAGCGACAGCGCGAGCAAGGTGAGCAGGTTCAACGTGTAGCCCAGCAGGTACATCGCCCAGAACGTCGGGATGATCGCGAGCGGCAGCGCAGCGGCGGAGATGAACGTGGCACGCCAGTCACGCAGGAACACGAACACGACGATCACGGCCAGCAGCGCGCCTTCGAACAACATCTCCATCGATGCCGAATACGACTCGCGAATGAAATCGACTGTCGAGCTGACTTCCTGGAAGCGGACGTTCGGATGCTGCTTGCCGA
>Ga0310813_10001722_pt1 | contig 13233 bp, 16 predicted proteins | sample YN3metagenome_FD_203086 | JGI IMG/M metagenome (GOLD analysis project Ga0310813, IMG submission 203086) | Soil microbial communities from experimental microcosm in Duke University, North Carolina, United States - YN3 | ecosystem: Engineered > Artificial ecosystem > Soil microcosm > Unclassified...
CCGTCAAAAAGGGATGCCCTTGCGGGTTTCACGAATACACGTTTTCACAATGCTCTTTCCGGGTGGTGCCGATCAACTTTCTCGCCCGGCCGCCTGCGCACGCCGGGACGTGCGCTTTGCCCAGTTCACCCGCCCCGACCCTGCGCACGCCGGGACGTGCGCTTGGCCCAGTTCACCCGCCGACCCTGCGCACGCCGAGACCTGCGCTTGGCCCAGTTCACCCGCCCGACCCTGCGCACGCCGAGACGTGCGCTTGGCCCAAGCGCCTGCAGCGAAAGACTGTTCTCGTTCCCCTTCGGGATGGGATACCGCACACGACTTGCGCCGAGGCTCGGGCACCGACCGGTTCAATTCGCTATTTTTTCCTGCCGAGCGACTGCTGCAACAACCCTTTCCATTCCTCTCGGTTGACCGCCGGAAGGGTCGTGATCTGAATGTGCCCCAACGAGGCGTTGAGGACGGCGGCCTTCATGGCGGTTTTATTGTCGGGAAATTCCCAAATGGCGACAACGTCATATTCTCCCAGACAGTAGTAGGCTTGCACGAGCTTTCCGCCCAAGGATTTCGCATTCTGCTTTACCATTTCAGCTCTCTCGATGCCCTTATCCTTCATCGTTTGAAGACCGTGTTCCGTGAACTTCACGAGGCTGACGTAGGTCTGCATGGCGTTCTCCTTGTTGAAGTGCAGTGCAACGTGTCGTGGGCTGAATTGTAGGCGAATGGACGAATGGATGGTAGAGCGGAGGAGGCGGTGTCATCCCGAAGGAACCAGGGCTTTTCCTAGGCGGTGCATCCTTGAAAGCAGCGGATAGTAGATAGCAGGTCGGCCGTAGGCACTCACCCATTTCAGAGACGGAGGCTTCTTATGGATATGCAGCGCTTAGTCAAGGAGTTCATTTCACACGGAAAGAACCTCTACCGCAAGCTCCGCACCCACGGCGAGGACCTCTCCGATTTGGATTTGGTCGCGCTTCGAGAACAGCTGCACATCCTCGACTCGGAGGCCGGCCACCTGCAGGATCTCAAGTCGGATGGGGTGACGTTTATGTTTCATGGCCGGAGGCCGCAATCGGACAAGATGTTCCTCCGCAAGGCCGCATAGCCGGCGAATGCGTCTCCCTGCCGCGACGGGCGATGCCCGCCTATCGCGTGGGACCCTCGTGTGACCTGTCGCCATGAAACCGGGATATCGCTTAATGATTGTCGACCGTGACGGCGTGCTCGTATCGGAGTTTCAGCTCACTGAGCGCGATCTGGCCGATGCGCCGGCGTTCGTGGCCGCCATCAAGCAATCGATCGAACAGGTCGAAGAGGAAGAGCTCTGACACGACCGCCTTATCTGATCCGTGCGTGCTGAGAGGAACGGGGCGATGCGTGCGCCGATTCCACAGCGGGACCTGGCACGGTCCAGCCTGTCCGTGCTGCTCATGGTCGGTCTCATCGCCGCCTCGTTCTGGATCCTGCGTCCATTCCTCCCGGCCCTCTTGTGGGCAACGATGATTGTCGTCTCCGCCTGGCCGCTGATGCTTCACGTGGAAGCGCTGTTATGGGGCCGTCGGGGGTTGGCCGTCACCGTCATGACGCTCGCGCTGCTCCTCGTGTTCGCCGTCCCCTTTTCACTCGCGATCGGCACTCTCGTTGCCCATCTCGATGAGATCGTGGACTGGGTGCAGTCGTTGAAGTCGGTCACCTTGCCTTCACCTCCGGGCTGGATGGAAAGCATTCCATTCATCGGCACCAGGATCGCCACCGTGTGGCGTGAATTCGCTTCGTCCGGGCCCGAAGAACTGGCGCGCTATGCCGAGCCGTACGCGAAGATAGCGGGCAGCTGGCTGCTCTCGCAGCTCGGAAGCCTGGGCGCGATGACCGGTGAGTTTCTCCTCACCGTCGTCGCCGCCGCCGTGTTGTTTGCACGCGGCGACGTCGCGGTTATGGATTTGTGCCGTTTTGGGCGGCGGCTCGCCGGCGGGCAAGGGGAGCGCGCTGTGAACCTTGCGGGACAGGCGATTCGCGGGGTCGCACTGGGAATTGTCTTAGTCGCCGTCGGCCAATCGGTGCTGGCCGGCATCGGCCTTGCGGTGGCTGGCGTGCCGTTCGCCGTGTTGCTGACCGCCCTCATGTTTCTATTCGGCGTCGTGCAGGTCGGCGTCGTCCCGGTGCTTCTGATGGCCGTTGGCTGGTTGTACTGGCAGGGCAGTACGGGATGGGCCATTGCCCTGATGTGCTGGACGATTTTCGTCGGGACCATCGATAATGTGATCCGGCCAATCTTGATACAAAAGGGGGCACGGCTCCCGTTACTCCTGGTGGTGGCCGGCGTCATCGGCGGTCTCGTGTCGTTTGGGCTCGTCGGGATTTTCGTCGGTCCGGTAGTACTGGGAGTCAGTTATATGCTGCTTGAGGCCTGGCTGTGGGAAGAAATGGACGAGCCCGTTGAAAGGGTGTCATGAGACGAGGGTATCTGCTCATAGGTGTAAGCCTGATGCTGTTGCCGGTTTTCGGCACCGAGGCGGGATTGGATCGCGGCGGCTGGCGAAGCGCACGGAAGTGGCTGCTGCTGCGGTCGGAGGCAAGATCTATGTGGTGGGCGGCTTCGAGGAGCCAAGCCTGGGCAATGTACTGAATTTTGCGATTACTCCTGCCGTCGAAGAGTACGATTCCTCGATGGACCGATGGACCGCGAAGGCGCCGATGCCCGTCGGACTACACCATGTGGGCATTGGCGTCGTGGGCGGCCGCGTCTATGTGGTCGGCGGCTACAGACAATCGGGATTGAGCGTCTGGGGGCCGGTTGCCACGGTGTACCGTTATGATCCGGCGAGCGATGCATGGACCGAGCGTGCAGCGATGCCGACCGCTCGCGGTGCGCTGAGCGTCACCGTTCATGATGGCAAGCTCTACGCGATCGGCGGCTATGAAGGCAAGGCCAACAGCGCGGCCGTGGAGGTCTACGATCCGGTCGCGAACAGCTGGACCTCGCGCGCGCCGCTGCCGACGCCGCGTGATCATCTGGCGACAGCTTCGGCGGCCGGTAAAGTGTATGCCATCGGGGGACGTCTGAAAGGTGATTATCACCGCAATCTGTCGGTGACCGAAGTGTACGATCCGAGCACGGATCAGTGGATCCGCGCGCCGGACCTGCCTACCTCACGCAGCGGCATCACCGCAGCTGAAGCGGGTGGACGGATCTATGTGTTTGGCGGCGAGGGAGCTGATGGCACGTTCGCCGACAACGAGGCGTATGATCCGGCAAGAGACGCCTGGCAGGCGATGGCTCCAATGCCGACGGCTCGTCATGGATTGGGATCGGCCGTGGTCGATGGGCGCGTCTTCGTCATCAGCGGCGGACCTACTCCGGGCGGCAGCTTCAGCAACCTGAACGAAGTGTTTAGCCCGCAGGACGCGGGCGCGAAACCTGTCCCATTCAGATAACCGCTCCTTGACGCCATTCGGAGTGCAGCCTACTCTTTCCCTCATGACATCAGCGATTCTTGCCGGCATCGATGTCGGCGGCGAGAAGAAGGGCTTTCACGCCGTGATTCTACGCAACCGGCGGCTGATAGCCACGCTCACGAGCTGCAGCGCTGAAAACGTCGCTGGTTGGTGCATTGAGCAAGGCGCGGGAGCAGTCGGCATTGATGCACCGTGCTGTTGGAGCATCAGCGGACGGTCGAGGCCCTGCGAGCGCGAACTCGCGAGACACGGAATTTCGGCGTTCTCGACGCCTGCTCAGGTCATCGGCGAAGCGCGTCCGTTCTATCGGTGGATGGTGAATGGACTCGCGCTGTACACACATCTCGCCCGCCGATATCGTCTCTATGACGGACGGTCATCGTTGGCCCAACCGTTCTGTTTCGAGACGTTTCCTCAAGCCATCGCCTGCGCATTGGCAGGCAAGCGGCTCTCGGCGTACGACAAACGGATGGATCGCCGGCGCATCCTCGAGCAAGCGGGCGTTGCGGTTCAAGCGTTGGCCAGCATCGATCAACTCGATGCGGCACTCTGCGCGTTGTCCGCCGAGCATGTCCTCGGCGGCCGCTTTCACGGCTACGGCGACGCTGCCGAAGGCTTCATCCTCGTGCCCCGGTGTTGACCCGTACTCACCGCCGTCCCGCACTCGAAAAGCGATGAATGGCCCTCGGGCGACTTGCGATGGCTCGCATGGCTCTGTCGAGTGGTCGCCGGAGGCGATGGCGTGCATTGTCCGAAATTTCGTTCGAACGAAGTCGGGACGAAACAAGTTGCGGAGCGAAGCACGATAGAGCCATGCGGCGTTAGCCATCATCCGAGCCCGTGGCCATCATCGTTGCCACCTTGACAAGATCCACTGCTTGCATTACAAAGGCCAACGATTCCACTCGCGTAGGCATTGAGGAACAGGTCATTGGCTTCACCGGTCACGCACTCTCTCTCAAACAAGACCTCACCGCGTTAATTCAAACGATTCGGCTACGGCTGATATGGAATATAACGGTTCGCCGCGGACGGACGCTTTCACTCAAGGTTGCCGCGACCTGATTCGATCCCTCACGTATGAGTCGATTCTGGCTTGCACTGTCTACGCGCCGCCGATGGTGTTCATGATCGGCCCCGCCGCAATCCTGAGCAACCATCCGTTGACCGTCATTACAGTTCATAGTTTCCTCGGCTTTGCGATGAGCTGGACGATCCATCGCATGGGGCATCGCCTGCTATCGGCCTTGCCGCGAGCACCCCAAAAGCTTTATCTTTCGCCGCGCCTCTGCCTGCCTGTGAAGCTGACTCTCGGCCAATTCGTCTGCGTGTTGGAGCTACTCGTGGCGACCGCTACATTTCTCGCAATTGCCGGCAAGCGAGTGTTCGCTGAAGATCTTCTTTTCGGTTTGCTTCTTATTCTGTCCGGGATTGCGCTGTACTTTCTCCCTGTCTATCTGACCAAAGTCTGGACCCAGCAGTATTATCCGAGGCTGGCCTTGCTCGGGCCGACCGAAGATGTCATCAAGAAATCCTTCCCGGGCCTCCGCTCGTTCCTTTCCTAGCACGACGCGTTAAGAACGACGACGAGTTTTCGGCAACTTTCGTGACGTTTTTTCGTCGTTCTATCGCTCCCGCTCACTCGTTTCAGAAACACACCATCTAACCCCGCCATATTCCAGCTGTCCCTTCCAGCAGTATGCCGCCCATGTTGGGAACAGGCCTTGCTGAATGGCTCTCTTCGATTCAACGACGAGTCACCTTTAAAAGCGGTGATGACCTTTTCACCGTGGAGTTGGGAGGATTCGATGAAGACGAAACTCATGGGACTTGCGGTGAGGGCTGCCGTGACGATGATGTGTGGCGCCAGCATCGTCTCGGCGGAGACGGCGGTGGTGGCAACGTTGGATAGCAAACCTGGTCCGGCGTACCAAATGCTTCAGGGAAAGCTTGCCGGCATCGAAGGCAACGTCTATGTGGTCGAACAATCGGTTGACAATTATCGGGGAGAAACGGTGACAGAAGCGGTCCGCGTCTATGTCGGCACGGAAACGAAGCGGCTCACCGGCAGCAAGAAGGTCGGAGACAAGATCCGGATGGAAGTTACGAGAGGCGGCTTCGCGAACACCATCCAGTAATCTGGCGGTTCCAACCATCAGCACCGAGCTGTCCACCGCTCAAGCCCGCTTCTGACCGAAGCGGGCGTTTGCTCTCACCGACTAGTGCCCTCCCCGGAGATTACTGGTTCCCTCCCCAGTCGCCACGCGCCACCAAATCTTGCAGATTCGCCCTATTAAGCGAAAGGAGCCACTATGAAGGCTGTGGTCTTCCATCACATCGGCGATATCCGGTTAGACGAGGTGCCCGAACCGGAGATCAAAGAGTCGACCGATGCGATTGTGCGTCTGACCGCGAGCGCCATTTGCGGAACCGATCTGCACATGGTGCGGGGCACCCTGACTGGCATGAAGCCGGGCACGATACTCGGGCATGAAGGCGTCGGAATTGTCGAAGCCATCGGACCCGGCTTGCGAAACGTCCAAGTCGGCGACCGGGTTGTGATTCCTTCGACGATCGGTTGCGGATACTGCGCCTACTGCCGCGACGGATATTATTCACAATGCGACAATGCGAACCCCAATGGGCCTTCGGCCGGCTCGGCCTACTTCGGCGGAGGGAAGGATTCAGGACCGTTCGACGGTCTGCAGGCGGAAAAAGCGCGGATTCCGTTTGCCAACGTCGGCCTCGTCAAGCTCCCCGATGCGGTGAGCGATGATCAGGCCATTCTTCTGTCGGATATTTTCCCCACCGGCTACATGGCGGCCGAAATGGCCGATATTCGCCCGGGCCGCACGGTGGCGGTGTTCGGTTGCGGGCCCGTCGGTCAATTCGTGATCGCGAGCCTGAAGCTGATGAATGCCGGCCGGATTTTCGCGATCGATACGATTCCTTCGCGCCTCGCCATGGCGCGGGCGCAAGGCGCCGAGATTATCGACTTCAGCGCCGATGATCCGGTCAAGGCGCTGAAGGATCTTACGGGCGGTATAGGGGTGGATCGAGCGATCGACGCCGTAGGTGTCGACGCGACGGCACCCAAAAAAGGGCCGGCGGCCAGACGAGCGAAGCAGCAGGAACCACGGTTTCGCAAAGAGCGGCAGGAGGTGGCGCCGGAGATGAGGCCGTCCGGAGGCAATTGGCAACCGGGTGACGCTCCCTCGATCGTGTTTCATTGGGCGATAGAAGCGCTGGCCAAGGCCGGCACGCTCTCGATCGTCGGCGTGTATCCGGATGCCTCGAGGACCTTTCCGATCGGTACGGCGATGAACAAGAACGTCACCATTCGAATGGGCAACTGCAATCATCGAAAGTACATTCCGCGCCTCGTTGAGTTGGTTCAGGGGCGCGCGGTCGATCCCTCGAAGATCCTGACCCATGCCGCGCCGCTCATGAGTGCGTTGGATGCGTACAAGCATTTTGATAAGCGGCAGGATGGATGGATCAAGGTCATGCTCAATCCTTCCGCCGCCGCAGCCGCCTGAGTTTGCGTGCCAGGAAGCGGCAATCCGCTGCGCAATCCGGCTAGGGCCAAAATCCCCGAGAGCCAGGGAACAGGAGGGTACGGGTTTCGTCATCAAACGGCCTTAGTTAATTTATTGGAGGAGTACGGCCATGATGACGATTGTTGGTGCCACTGCTGCGTTCATCGTGCTGTTAATGCCGGCAATGCTGCCGCCGCTGTGGGCGGCCTTGGGCGAACCGGCCGGGACCGTCGAGCACGATCGCGTCATGATGATGGGGCAGCGGCAGAGCCGAAGCGCTCAGGGGTACTCGATCGAGTCCATCACAGTCGCCGGGATGCAGGTCAAAGAATATGTGTCCTCCGACGGCGTGATCTTTGCGGTCGTCTGGAAGGGCACTGGTGTGCCCGACCTCCGCCTGCTCCTCGGCACGTATTTCGACGAATATCAAACGGCGCTCATTGAAGCCAGGCGCCGTACGCCTCGCGTCAGACGCCCGTTTAGAATGAAGAGCGAGCGGTTGGTCCTCGAGCGGGCCGGCCATTCGCGTTCGCTTTTGGGCCGCGCCTACCTTCCGACTCACCTGCCCGCCGGAGTGAGGCCGGAGGACATTCAATGACTCGCATGGCGGTCACGACTGTGCTCTTGTGCCTGCTCGCTGCATGCGGCGCCGCCGATAACGGCGGCGGATCGTCAGCGGGCCCTGGATTGCCGATCTCGATCGGGACGTCCCGAGTCTGCGTGACGATCAACGAGCTCTGCACCTCCGTCACGATCTGTCAGCCGGGGACAGGCAATTGCCAAACAGTCTCCGACGTGCTGGTCGATATAGGCTCAGTCGGCCTTCGGCTGTTCGGCTCCGTCCTGTCGACGCCGCTCGAGCAAGCGTTGGATTCCCAAGGCCATGCGATGGGCGAATGTGCATTCTTTGCAGACGGAGGCTCGACGTGGGGGCCAGTGCAAACGGCGGACGTCGTGCTGGGTGCCGCGCCTGCGGTTCGCGTGCCGATTCAGGTGATTTCGCCTACCTTCGGCGGGCAGTCCGTTTCCAGTAACCCATGCAACGATACGGTGGATGCCAATCCTGGCGATGCGAATTTCAACGGCATCCTTGGGATCGGTCTTTTCCGTCAGGATTGCGGCCTCGCCTGTGCGGTCGACGCCAACAACACACTGTACTTTTCCTGCAACGGCGGATCCTGCGCCGGCGCCGCAGTGCCGGTAGGGAACCAGGTCCAAAATCCGGTGTGGCTGTTGCCCTCCGGCAACAATGGCGTCAGCCTGAGTTTGCCGAACGTGCCGGCCTCTGGGGCCCCGTCGGTCTCGGGTTCGCTGGTCCTGGGCATCGACACGGCGGGGAATACCGCGCCCGCGAACGTGCTTCCCACGGACGACAACGGATTTGTGACCACCGTATATCAAGGAAGGACCTTTACGCAGAGCATCATCGATTCCGGCTCCAATGGATTGTTCTTTCCCGACGCAAGTCTGGCGACCTGTTCGGCGCCGCTTGACGGATTTTATTGCCCGCCGAACGCGGTCAGCCTTTCAGCCACGATCATGGGCGTGAACGGCCGTCAGACCACCGTACCCTTTCAGGTGGCCAACACGCAGAATCTTACAGGGACAAACAACGCCGCGTTCAACGACCTAGGCGGGACACTCTCGACGTTCGATTGGGGAATACCGTTCTTTCTTGGCCGGACGGTATTCGTCGGCATCGAAGGTCAACAGAGCAGCCTCGGTACCGGCCCCTTCTTCGCCTTTTAGCTGCGTAGTCGAAAACAGCGCTTCCGGAACAACATGTCTGACGCCGGGCATTCCGCAGCGGAGTTCCTTACGCCGCGTCGGCGGCAGATGTGCGATGCACTAACATCGCGTGGAGCGCCTTCACGGTGGCGGGTGCATGACCTTCGCTGCGATTGTTGACCAGGACATACGCCCGCCGTTGTTCTTCCACGGCCTGTCTGACGAGCTTCACCGCGGACTCGCGCATGTCCGGAAGCGGACGGACGAGTTTGTCATACGGTTCATACGCCTTGACCGCGTCGTGATACTTCTTGTCGCGCGGCGTCAGCAGGCGCAGCAATACGAACGGGGCGGTGAACCGCTGCTCGAGCGAGTCGTGCTGCTGGTCCAGCGTCGGCATCGCGTAAAGATGGTTGTAGACATGACTCGCACCGTGCGCTTCGAGAATGCGGAGATACTCCGCGCCGATCACGGCGGGATTGCGCACTTCGACAGCGTACTTGAATTGGGTAGGGAGACGGCTCAGGAAGGCGTCGAGCTTCGGCAGGAATGCCGCCCGCTCCAAACCTGTGCGCTGAAATTCAAAGATGAACGGGCCGGTGTGCGCCGAAAATGCGTCGGCAAACGGCGGAAGCACTTGCTCGAGAAAGTAGGCGGCGTCCAAAAACCGTGGATTGGGCCCGACCTTGCCGCGATATCGGAGTCCGGGCGGGAATACCGGGATCGTAATTTCTTCCCACACTTTGGCGCAGGCTTCGAACCCGTGCGGAATGAGCGACGCATAGTGCGCGAGCTGTTTGGCGGTCGGCGGCGCGTAAAATGTAAAATCGAAACCGACCGTGCGAAACAGCGGCTCGCCTTCATATTCGTAACGAGCGTATTCGGCCAGACAGTCCTGCTTGAACCGCCCTTTCGGGTATGGCTGTTTGTAGACCGCGCCCTTCCAGCCTTCATACGTCCAAGTGGAGGTCCCGAATCGCACGAACGGAGACAAGGCCATGCACCATTGTACTCTGCCGGCTTGGCGTAAAGTATCCACGGCGTTTTATCGAGATTGTTCGGCCTGCGGGAGGGTAAATTCGGCCAAGACGCCGTAATGATCTGACGGCCAGAGCAGAGTCCCGTCGGTCAGCCGTCCGGGACGGTCGAGCACGACGCGGCTTTGGCCGATCGAAGCCTTTGAAGACCGGCCGTTCAGCAGGAACACAAAATCAACCCGCCGGGACACCGTTGGTTCCGAGGAATCGATGCGTTGCCACACCGTCGGTCCGTCAATGGCGGGATTGGCAGCTCGGAATGCATCGATGAACCCGGCGTCCTTCGTCAGCCCAATCAGCACCTCCGTCGTCTCCGTTGCGTTGAAGTCGCCCATGAGTAGCGAGGGGCCGTCGCCGAGGCGGTCGCGCACAATCTCGCCGGCCCGCGAGAGCTGGCATTCCTCGCCGCGGCCGGTGTGGGCCGAAAAGATTTGAAGCGGCCCCCATGCCGTGCCGAGCGTCGCCTGCAGCATGATGCGCGGTTCCAGCCGCTTTTGGCAGCGCGGCAGATCATGGGCCTGGGACGCGATGATTGGAAATCGGCTGAGAATGGCGGACCCCTCTTTGAAGCCCAGCACATGCACGATGAGCCAGTTGAGGGGCTGTAGACCAAAGACGTGTTCTGTGGCCGCTTCGAAAACGACGTGAAAACCGAGCGCCGCCGCGAGTCGCTCGGAAACGTTCCCGTGCAGACGGCTGTCGGACGCTTCCTGGACGGCGACGACGTCGGGATCAAGCGCTTTCAGTTCCCGGATCGCCATGTCGAGCCGTTCCTCGAGGTGGGTGCGTCCGTTCACAAATCCGGAGCCGGCGCCGTCATGGAGGAGATTAAAGGTGACGACTCTCAAGGGTCGGAGGACGTCCTCTGACGTGGCAGCGGCTGGCGATATGAAGGACACGAGCAGACCGGTGATGAGCACGGCGCTCGCAAGGCGGGAGAAGGTCTGGGGATCGGACAATGAACCCACTGGAGCCGGATCCTGCCTCACCCGGCGTGGGGCGCGGCGCAAGCAACTTGAGGAGCGGGGGAGGGGGCTTCAAAGTGCTTGGCCAGATCTCCGGTCAAGGGCACGCTTCGTTCGTAGACCGCAAAATGATACGGATCATTGGCCGTAAGGCCGAACTTGTTGATGAGCATCTCGTGCTGCCGCTCCGATTGGATGTGATACCGCACCCGGACGTTAAGATGCAGACCGGTCAGGTCTTTGGGCAGGCGGTATGAAAACGTGTAATCGCGGCTGGCCAGCGGCAACAGACGATTGTCGTACAATTCAATGATGGCCGGCTGCCAGATGATCCATCGTCCCATCGTGTCGCGTTGTTCCTTGAGGATCTTGTTATCCTGGCCGGAGAGCGTGAATTCGACTGTGAAGTGACGATCGGGGTCTCCGGTGGGCAGCTTGTGACCGGCGCCTGAATTCATCAGTGTGAGGGTGACGGTCAGGTCGTCGCCGGGCTTGGGGACCGGTGGATCCGCGGTGACACGGATGGCGGCCGCGCTTTTTACCATGTCGGGATCGTGGCCGCCCCGCCACAGATGCTGCCGGCCGCGGCGAATGGGTGAGTTCACGGCCACCGGACGATCGATCTCAGGCATGTGACAATTCTGACAGATGAACTGCCGCTCTTTCATGTAATACCCGCCTTCGTATTCGGCGTACGTGCCGCAGGGTCCTCCGTTATAGAATTGCGCCGGCCCGCCGACGACACTGTGACAACGGTAGCACGGCTGCGTCGTTCGAAAGGTGGGGTCGAACTTCGTGGGGTGAGGGGCGGCGGAGTCCTCAAAGGGGCCGAGAATGACGCCGTCGCGGACATGACAGGCGGCGCACGTTACGCCTTCCCGCTGATAATCGGCGTCATAGTTGGCATTGGGCTCCTGAACGGCCCGCTCGACGCGAGCCCGCGGAATCTCCTTAATGAGAGTCGGTTGTTGATTTTCCAACGGTGCGTGGCAATTCAGGCAGACCCACGTGTGCTTGTCCTTCGTCCAATAGGCATGGAAGAACGGATCAACATAGGCATTCGCATGGATGCTGGTCTTCCATTCGTTATAGATCTCCGTATGACAGGACCCGCACGCTTCGGCTCTCAGACTCGTGAGACCTTCTGGGATATTTTGATAGGGGATTGCATGGGCATAGTCCGAGCGCAAGCCGAAGATCACGATGGGCTTCACTTCCGTGTAGTAGAGATAGACCGCGCCCATCAGGACGGCTGTGCCGACGGCGATTCGTATTACCCAGCGCATCGGTGTCTTTTCCATGTCGAAGTGCCGTTCATGCGTTCGAATGCACGAATTTCTTATACATCACCGGCATCAAGAACAACAGGCCCAACACCGTGAATGCGAGAAGGAGCCGGGGCGACGCGAGTTCGGCGAGTGAATTGATCGTACCCAACTGACGGCCCGCAAAAGTGTAGGCCAGACTTCCCGGGATAATGCCCAGCGCGGTGGCGGCGACATAGGTTCCGACGCTCATCCTGGTCAATCCCGACAATAAATTGACAAGAAAGAATGGAAAGAGCGGAATCAGCCGCAAGGTGACCAAATAATTGAAGGCATTTTGAGCGAAGCCGGCCTGGAAGGCCTGAAGCCTGTGCCCAAAACGCTGTTCCACCCAATCACGGAACAGATAGCGTGCCGCGAGGAAGGCCAACGTCGCCCCCGAGGTAGCGCCGATATTCACGTAGAGCGCTGCCCACAGGCTTCCAAAGAGAAATCCCCCGCTGAGCGTCATGAGCGTCGCTCCCGGCAGGGAAAATGCCGTTTGCAGGACGTACACCACGATAAAGAGGACAACTGCGGACACATAATGCTCGTCCGTGAAGGCGAGCAGCTTGTCTCTGTTGGCCTTCAGCACGTCGAGACTGAGATAGGCCATCAGGTCGAAGAAGTAAAAGGCGCCGATCGCTGCGGTGAAGAGTCCCGCGACGATAAGCTTGCCGTGGATCGACGACGTATGCTGGGCGTCCGGGGACAACACCTGCGGATCAGGGGACATTGCAACGCTCGTAAATCCTGCTTACAGTGGGTTGCCGATGAACCATGAGTCCTACGCTCCGCGATCTGCTGCGTCCCGTCTGTTTCGACTGGGTGCGCGGAAACGGCTGCTCTTGGTCGCGGCGAGTCTCTTGCTGGCTTATGCCATCGCGCTAGTGACGTTTCTCATCCGTTGGATGCATTTCTGGATGCGCGGCCCGTATTTTTTCTCCTATATCGGCGTCTTTCTCGGGGCGCTGGCGCTCTTGCTGTTTTGGTGGACGAGTCGCCATCATACTGGACCGCTTCCCGTACTCTCAACCCTGACGTATGCCGTAGCGGCCGGATATCTCGCCGGACTGAGTGCCATGATCTGCTATCCGCTTTTTCAACGGGACGGCTTCCAGCATATGCTTCTGGGATTCGACTTCCCAACGTTCGACGCCGCGGTCGCTTTCTTCTGGTTTCCGGTCCGACTCGGGACCTGGCTGTT
>Ga0310813_10001723_pt1 | contig 13232 bp, 9 predicted proteins | sample YN3metagenome_FD_203086 | JGI IMG/M metagenome (GOLD analysis project Ga0310813, IMG submission 203086) | Soil microbial communities from experimental microcosm in Duke University, North Carolina, United States - YN3 | ecosystem: Engineered > Artificial ecosystem > Soil microcosm > Unclassified ...
GTCGGGTTGTGCGGCGAGTTCAAGACGATAGCGCGGGTCCGCGGCGTGATGGCGCGCCGCGCCGCGTCCCAGTCGATCTTGTAGTTCGGCGGCCGCAGGGTGACGAATACCGGGGTGCCACCGCTTAATTGAATCGCGGGCACATATGAGTCGTAAGCCGGCTGAAACAGCAACACCTCGTCACCCGGATGCACGAGCGCTGTGAGCGTGGCAAACAGCGCCTCGGTGGCACCCGACGTAATCGTGATCTCCGACACCGGATCGTAGCGATGGCCATAGAGGCGCTCGATCTTCATCGCCAGCGCCTCGCGCAGCGGAATCGTGCCCGGCATCGGCGCGTACTGGTTGTGTCCCTCGCGCATGTAGCGTGCTACGGCGTCGATGAGCTCCGGTGCGCAGTTAAAGTCGGGAAAGCCTTGAGACAGGTTGATCGCGCCATGCTCGAGCGCGAGCCGCGACATCGTCGTGAAGATGGTCACGCCCGTGTCAGGCAATTTGGAGCGCACGGGTATGGTGCTGCGCGTAGACATCGGTACAAGGTTACAGGTTTCAGGTTAGAGGTGTCAGGTTATAGGGGTCCGATTGGGTTCGTCAGATAGGTGACGAACTCGCGCTTCCACCAATTGCCTGTCTTCCCGCGTTCATCCCGGGACGTGAAGTGATACTGATAGTACGTAAATCGGACATAGCGCGGGCGCCTCTCGAGCGGATTCGGACCGAGCAGTCTTGTGACCGCCGGCTCGCCGGCGATCACGCGCTCGGCTAATCTGACAAGCCAGTCCTGCGCGGAGAACGGGTCGAGCGCGGCGAACCACATCTGCCAGTCCAGCCGTGGCATGTGCGGCTCCACGAACCGCGGACGGCGCGCAACGTTGCCCGGTTTCCACTTGAACTCCTGCTCCTTCCACGTCGTCCCGTCCGCGCTGACTTCGACCGTGATCTCCGGCCGTTGTGTGGTCATCACTCGAAAAAGACCGTAGCCGTTGACGGACCCAAACGGCGACACGCGCGTTAACAGCATCCCCGCCCAGCCTCGGTCGAAGAATCCCCGCAGGCCGCGGGTTCTGTCCATTTCACGAAACACTGTCATCACGCTCAACACCGCGATGCAGGCTGCCACGACGTTTACGCCAACTCGCCACATGCGCGAGCGAACGGAATGCCGTTCGAACTGCTGCTTGTTTGCCGTCACGCGCCGCGGGACCAATCGCGCGAGCGTTTGATCGTCGAGCAGCGACAAATACAACACGATCGTCAGGATGTTGAAAAAGCCGTAGTTTCCAGTCGCACCGATCCCGACCTGCAGCAGGATCATCAGCGCGCACGCGGCGAGCCGCGCATGCCAGAAACGCGCAGGAAGGAAGATCAGCCACGAGGCAATCAGCTCGATGAGCATCGTCCCGCCCGTCGACCAGTAGTGCAGCCACGATGGAAGCTGGTACATGTACCAACTCGTCCACGCCGGCAGCGGCTGTGTTTCGTAGTGATAGCTCAACGCGGTCCAGTTCGCCCACGTTGGGTCGCCGCTGAGGACCTTCGTGATGCCGGACAGAAACGTCAGTTTGAACGCGAGAAGCCAGATGGTCCAGCGCACGACGACCGGCGGCTCTCTCTCGTCATGGAAGTGCTCGCGCCACACCAGCGGGGCATAGAGCACGGCGAGAAGTCCGGTTTCGAGCAGCAGTGAATCCCACTGGAACTCGAGAAACAACTGGCCGGCCACTGTCACTGAAAGATAGAGAAGCCACAGCAGCGCGGCGGTTGCGGTCGGAACGATGCCCGCAATGAGGAGCAGCGACGCGGCCGCGCCGCCCCAGCACAACGACGACAGCCATGCGTCGCTCGGCGAGATCCAAACGAGACTTGGCGCGATGTAATACGCGGAGGCGCCGTCGCGCGCGTGAAGCTCCGCGAAAAACTCGCGCACCGGCAGGACGCCATGTTCGCCGACGAGTCCCGTGATCTGAACCGCCAGCGATACGAAGGCGATGAGATAGACGACACCGAGCAGGCGGAGAAAAAGCCAACGGGAGCGGGTGAACGTCATTCCAGACGATCCATAACGTGCGATGGTGACGTTGGTGCGAGGGGGGCGAAGGTGCGTCCGAAAGTGCGATGGTGCGAACGTTCGCATCGATGGCGCTGGCACCTCGAACCATCGCACCTTCGGACGCACCTTCGCACCCTCGCACGTGTCGCACCATCGCACCGCATCACGGGAGCGTCTCTCCTTATTCCACAAACTGAAACGGCTTGAGAGCGAGCACCGAATACTTGTTGCGCAGCGTAACGACGCGATCGTAATAGGTGTCCTTCGGGAACTCGCCCCGCAGCAGGCGATCGCGCAGGCGGCGGATTTCGTAGCGATAGAGGTCATTGACGTATCCGCGCACGAGCTCTGGCGAAGTGCTGGAGCGCGGCCGAATGCCGTGGCGTTCGAGCGCCGCGAGGACATCGCGGCGGTAGCGGTAGTCCACCTAATGCTGGATGCCTTGCGCCCAGTTCAAGGTGAGCGCGATCGGATCGTGTTGCCGGGCACGTGATGCACGGCTTGGTGACGGGATTCTACGGGATCGGAAGGCGGCCTGAAGGTCCGCCTCTACGATCCGACGCGACGTGGAAGAAGCGGCACTTTCAACTTACTTTTCCACTTCTTCCACTTTTCCACTTTTCCACTTAGTACCGATAGTGACTCGGCTTGTACGGGCCTTCCACCGGCACGCCGATGTAGTCGGCCTGCTCGGGCGTCAGCTTCGTCAGCTTCACCCCAAGGTGCTCGAGGTGCAGCCGCGCCACTTCCTCGTCCAGTGCCTTCGGCAGCATCGTCACGGACTTGCCGTACTTCTCGGCGTTGGCGTGCAGCTCGAGCTGCGCGAGCACCTGATTGGTGAACGACGCGGACATGACGAAGCTCGGGTGGCCGGTCGCGCATCCGAGATTGAGGAGACGTCCTTCCGCGAGCACGAGAACGCTGTGGCCGTCCGCGAAGCGCCACTCGTCGTATTGCGGCTTGATGTTGATCTTCTGAATGCCCGCGACCTTCTTCAGGCCCGCGATGTCGATCTCGTTGTCGAAGTGGCCGATGTTCCCGACGATCGCCTTGTCCTTCATGCGCTGCATATGGGCAACGGTGATGATGTTCAGGTTGCCGGTGGCCGTGATGAAGATGTCCGCCTCCTCGATCACATCGTCGAGCGTGTTGACCTCGAAGCCTTCCATGGCGGCCTGCAGCGCGCAGATCGGATCGATCTCCGCAACGATGACGCGGCAGCCCTGACCACGCAGCGCCTGGGCGCACCCCTTGCCGACTTCGCCGTAGCCCACTACCGCCGCTACCTTGCCGCCGAGCATCACGTCGGTCGCACGCGCGAGTCCGTCAGGCAGCGAATGGCGGCAGCCGTAAATATTGTCGAACTTGCTCTTGGTCACCGAGTCGTTGACGTTGATGCCGGGGAACAGCAGTGTCCCCGCTTCCATCATCTGGTAGAGGCGATGCACGCCAGTCGTGGTCTCTTCGCTGACGCCACGAATGGCCTTCGCCAAATTCGTCCATCGGCCCGGATTCGACTTCAGCTCACGCGAGATCGCGTTGAGAATGACGCCCCATTCTTCCGGCTCGTTTTCCGGATCGAACGGCGGCACTTTCCCCGCTTTCTCGAATTCAGCCGCCTTGTGCACAAACAGCGTCGCGTCGCCGCCATCGTCAACAATCAGTGTCGGACCGTTGCCGTCCGGCCAGACCAGCGCTTCCACCGTGCACCACCAGTACTCGTCGAGCGTCTCGCCTTTCCACGCGAAGACCGGCGTGCCTTTCGGCGACTCCGGCGTTCCGCCGGTTTCCGGGCGGCCCACAACGACCGCTGCGGCGGCGTGATCCTGGGTGGAGAAAATGTTGCACGACACCCAGCGCACGTCGGCGCCGAGCTCGGTCAACGTCTCGATGAGCACGGCGGTCTGAATGGTCATGTGCAGGCTGCCCATGATGCGCGCCCCAGCCAGCGGCTTCTTTCCCGCGTAGCGCTTGCGCAGCGCCATCAGACCAGGCATTTCGTGCTCGGCGAGACGAATTTCCTTCCGTCCCCAGTCCGCGAGCTCCAGGTTCGCGACCTTGAAGGCAGGGCGTGCGGCGTGGGCGGCTGCCTCGAACGCATGCATCTTTTCGAATAGAACGGTGGCCATCTATTTATCTCCTCGCGTTGCAATGGCTGCGAACAGGGCGGGCCCCTTCGCCTCCGGATCGACCGGCAAGACACGCACACGTGCACTTTGAAACCCTGCGCCGGTCAAAAATTTCACGATCTGCTTTTCCGAAAACCCGAGCCACACGTGGCCCATCTGCTGCTGATACTCCTCGTGGTGATGCGGCAGCATGTCGAGTACGAGAACCTTTGCGCCGGGACGGCAGACGCGCGCCACTTCAGTGAGCGTGCGTGACGGATCGGGCGAGTAGTGCAGCACGAGCGACAGCATCGCCGCATCGAGCTCGCCGTCCTTGATGGGCAGCGCTTCGAGCTCGCCCTTGCGAATCTCCACATTACGCAGGTCGGCGAGCCGCTTGCGCGCGGCGTCGAGCATTTCGCCGGATCCGTCCACCGCGATGACACGCCGTACGTACCGGGCAATTGTCTCCGTCAGCTGTCCCGTGCCGCAGCCCAGGTCGCCGACGATGAGCGTGGGGTCGATCAGGCCCAGCACGGCCCACAGATAAAAGGTGTCGCCGAACAGACCCTCACGGAGCCGATCCCACTTCCCTGCCGCGGTCGCGAAGAACTCCTGCGATTTCACCCGCCGGCGATCGAGCACGCCGCGCAGACGGCGCCCGTCGTGTGCGGCCGCGGTGGTCGACGCGACCTGCTCGCGAATGAGCGGCCACAGGCGGCTTGCTGCCGAATCGAGATCGTCGAGCGGCATCGTGTAATAGCGGCTGGTCGCATCGCGGCGGGACGACACCCAGTTGTCGTCAGCGAGCGTCTTGAGATGGCGGCTGACGCTGGACTGCGGCATCTGCAGCACCGCACACAGCTCCGATACTGTCAGCTCGTGCTGTTCGAGCATGAGCAGCATGCGGCAGCGCGTCGGGTCCGAGAGCGCCGACATGTGCTCGAGAATCTCTACCATCCGTAAATCCGGATAGTAGCATATTTGCGACCTTTAGAACCGGTAGGTATACAGGAGCTTTGACGACAGCCGGTTATCCAGCGAGCGGAACCGATTCGACCGCAAGGGATCGTCGAGCCAGTTGTGGTTATAGACGAAGTAAATGTCGTTGCCTGGCTGAAGGATCCAGCGGTAGCGCGACTGCCATCCGAGCACCGCGCTCTGCGTGTCGAACTGGACGTTGTTCACCCACGCCATGAAGGGCGTGAACTGGAACTCGGACACGCCGCGGTACAGCCGCGTGGAGAAGCGACCTTCCGCCAGCTGCACTTCGTTCCATTCGGCCGCCAACGTGAACATCAGTCCCGGCATCAACCTGACGTTCGACGTCATGCTGAGCCGCATCCGATCGCCAGAGTAGAAGTCACCCCATTCCACTTCCGGCCGCACGGACAGGAGGCGCCGTCCGGCGGTGTTCAGCTGGACGCGATACCGCGTGAAGTTGTATTCGTTCCCAACCGGCAGCGTAATCGCCGGCGAGATGCGGAAATTCTCCACGAGCCGCTCGTACGTGGGCACGACGTGGACTTCGAGTGAATCCTGCGAATGGAGGTCGACTTCAAACGCCGTGATGTCAATCTCGTTGTCCAGTGCATCGTTCGTGTGCGGATCGACGAACACGTCGGCGCCGAGGCCGAAATTGAAGCGACGGATCCACCGATGACCGCTCGGGCGCGGTGAGTAATAGAGACGCGGGTTGTACTGTCGAAAGTTGATGCGCCGAGTGAAACCGACGGCCGCGTCGTAGTTGCGCTGCACCTCTCGATACTCGAGCTGCGCTTCGAGCGGATCGTTTGGATATTCGAGCTGAAGGCCGACGGCAAGATCGTCGCTGCTGGCGCCGACCGCAGGCGACTTGACGAGAAATCCGTTGGCAATGAGGTTCTGTCGACGCAGGAACGTTGAAGTCGCCAGCTCGAAATCGACGCCGGTCGTGTGACGATCGGCAGGCCCGAAGCCACGTGCCGCGCGCCGCGTGTAGATGCCGCCGACATATGACTGCTGAAGGAAGCGGCGCTTGACCCGCAGGACCGAAAAATCCTCGCCAGGTGTCAGCGCTTCCTCGCGCGTCTGCACATGCAGCACGCCGATGTCGAATGCGCCTGCCTGACCTGTCAGCTTGCTGCCGAAGTTGATGGATTGAGGAGTGCCGCGCTCGTCGAGACCGATACGGCGGCTGAAGAACGGTGCGACATCGACCGGGGGGCCTCCACCACCGCCACCGCTGTTGCCTCCGTCAGCGAAGTTGAAGAACAGCGAGCCATCGAGGAAGAAGTCGCGTTTCTCTGGAAAGAACAGCGAGAAGCGCGTCAGGTTCGTCTGCCGCTGATCCACTTCCGCCTGGGCAAAATCCGTATTGACCGTGACATTCGCGCGCAGGCTGGGCGTCGGGTTGTAGAACAGATCAACACCGACATCCGCGTTGTGCTCCGTCGTCGTCCCGCTTGCGCCTGTCGTGCGCCAAGCGCGCGACGTCTCGCCGACGACATATGGCTTGATGTCGAGACCGTGCCCCTGCGTCACTTCGCCCGGGCTGATGCCGGTGACCAGGCCGGCGTTCGTCATCCGCCGCAGCCCCTGATTGCGCACCCACCCCATCCAGAGCGTCTCTTCATTCTTCCGCCGCACGGTGCGCTGGAAGTTGATGCCCCACGTGTCGCTGGACGGATGGAAATTCAGCGTGCGAAAGGGAATCTCGATTTCGATGGTCCAGCCGATGTCGCTGCGATTCACCCGCGCATTCCAGATGCCATCCCACTGCCGGTTGCTGACGTCTGCGGATCCCTGCAGCGCGTCGGCCATCAACCCGGACGGATTCATCTCGAAGAAGTAGGCAGTGCGGCCATCGAGGAACGTATCGATGGTCCACATGAACCGATCGTCGGAGCCAAGAAACCCATCGCGGCCACGTTGAAACCCGAGCCACTTGTCCGGCTCCGAGTCGTAACAGGTGACGCCCATGTAAAGCGCGTCGCGGCTGTAGGCGATGCGCACTTCCGTCGGCTCGGTGGCAGGCGCGCCGTTCTCCGGATCCTGCTGGCGGAAATCGGACGCGGGAACCGCATCCTGCCAGATTGATTCGTCGAGCACCCCGTCGAGCCGGATCGCATCGTCGGCGTCCATCTGCGTCGCAATCATCTCGCGGCGCTCGATGCCGCCGACGAGGCGCGTCGGCTGCTCAGTTGCCTGCGCGGCAGCGTGGTGCGCGCAGAGCAACAGCATTCCCAGCAGGACATGGATCCGCATTACCTGCCGGTTACGACGATTCAGTTGGCGGTGTTTACTCGAGCTCCTGCTCGAGACGCGCGACGAGCGCGTCGAGCTCCGCGGATACTGCACGGACAGTATCCGGCTGACTGAGATCGACGCCGGCGCGCGCGAGAAGCTTCATCGGATAGTCGCTGCCGCCCGCCTTCAGCAGATTCAGATACCGGTTGACCGCCTCATCGCGCTCCCCCGGATCGTTTTAGCGGATCCCCTGCATCAACCGCGCGGTCGACGCAAAGCACGTAGCGTACTGATAGACGTAATACGGAGTGCTGAAGAAGTGCGGAATACGCGCCCAGGTGTACTGCGACAGTTCTTCCTTGTCTATAACGTCGCCGTAGTACGCGTTGACAAGCGCGGAGTAGATCGCGCTGAGCACTTCAGCCGTGACGGGCTGGTCCTGCTCCACCAGCCGATGCGCCTGCAGCTCGTAGTCGGCGAACATCACCTGCGTGTAGAACGTGCTGGCGATGCTGTCGATCGCGTGCTGCAGCAGCACCACACGCTCTTCGCGGCTGCGCGCGCGGTCCAGCATCAGATCCAGGAACAGCGCTTCGTTGAGCGTCGAGGGCACTTCCGCCACGAAGATCGTGTAGCCGGCATAGACAAACGGCTGCGTCTGATGCGACAGCAGCGTGTGCATCGAGTGACCCATCTCGTGTGCCAGCGTGAAGACCGCGTCGAGCGTCTCGTTGTAATTGAGCAGCATGTAGGGATGCGCGCCATACACCGGCGCGGAGTACGCCCCGCTGCGCTTGCCGCTGTTCTCGAACACGTCAATCCAGCGGCCCTGGAATGCACTCTTGACGTTCTGCTGGTACGTCCCGCCGAGCGGTGCGACCGAATCGACAATCCACGCACCGACGTCGTCGTACGGATACTTCGCGCTGTGCTCGACAAGCGGCACGAACACGTCGAACAGGCGATACGACGCCACGCCGAGAACGCGCCGCCGCAGGCGGTGATAGCGACGCAGCGGCTCGACGCCTTCCTTGGTGACCGCGATCAGATTCTCAACAACCGAGGTCGGGATGTTGTTGCCGTGCAGCGCCCCATCCAGCGTCGTCTTGTAGCCGCGCGCGCGGGCGTGGAACCAGTCGCGCTGGAGGACACCGTTATAAAGCGCCGCATACGTGTTCTGGTTGTCGGCAAACGTCTGATGGAACGTTCGGTAGGCGTTGGCGCGGTCTTCCTGGTTGCGGTTGGTCTCGAGCAGCGCCCGATACTGACCGTAGGTCAGTGTGACCTTCGTGCCGTCGGTGAGCGTAATCGAAGGAAACTTCACGTCCGCCGTCGTCAACGCCGAGTAGCTGTCGTAGGGAACGCTGTTGAAACGGCCGGCGAACGACATCAGACGCTCGCCCTGCTCGTCGAGCACGTGTTCCTGTTCGTGAAAGAGGCTCTCGATCGCGAAACGATAGAGCGCCAGATCCTTGTTCTTCTCCATCCACGCGCGGATCGTCTCGATGGGGATCGCCAGCACTTCCGGGTTGAACCACGAACTGGCCTGCGCCTGCTTCGCAAATAGAATCTGCACCTGCTGCCGGCGAGCGTTGATCTCGTTATTCCGCTGATCCTCGTCGTAATGGAGCGCCGCGTAGTACCACACGCGGTAGCTGAGCGCGCCCATCTCGTCCATTGCCTTGAACGCCGCGAGCAGCCGGTCTGGTCCCTTTCCCAGCGTCCCCTGGAAGGAGGGGAACGCAGCAATCGCCTGATCGAGCTGCTTGTAACTCGCCTGCCAGTCGTCCCACGACTTGCAGATAGAGGCGAGATCCCACTTGTAGCGTGGCGGGATCGCATCACGCGTCGGGAGGTGACCTGGTTCGGGACGAAATGTATCGAGCGGGGGCATCCGGAAATCTTAACGTGTCTGCGCCAGCAGCAGCCTCTTCAGCATTGCGTAGTCAACAGCTAAACGCTCAGCATGGCGCGGCCGTTTGATCGCTTCCGCCAGGACGGGCGGCAGCGGAATCGCTTCGCCGATGGCCGGCTCCACGACCTCACGGAATTTTGCAGGGTGTGCCGTCGCCAGGAACACGCCGCGCTCGCCCGGCTCGAGATGCTGACGCAAGCCGAGCCACGCGATGGCGCCGTGCGGATCGAGCAAGTAATTGTGCCGCCGATATACCTCCGCAATCGCCGCAACGACGGTCTTGTCGTCGAAGGCGGCGCCGGCAATGTCGCACCGCAGGGATTCGAGTCGATCCCCGTACATCGCGCGCATGCGCTCGAAGTTGCTCGGCGCCCCGACGTCCATTGCGTTCGCCACCGTGCGCACTGACGCCCGCGGCTTGTACTCGCCGGTTCGCAGGTACTCAGGAACAACGTCGTTGACGTTGGTTGCCGCAACGAACCGTTTCACCGGCAATCCAATGCGTTTGGCGATGAGACCGGCCGTGAGGTTCCCGAAATTTCCGCTGGGAACCGCCACGACGGGACCGTCTTCCGCCTGGGAGGGGCCGGCTTTAGCCGCTCCGACACCCTCCAGAAGGAAATAATAGAAAACCTGCGGCAGCAACCGCCCCAGATTGATCGAGTTTGCCGGCGTCAGCCAGACGTGCGACCTGAGGTCGTCGTCAGCAAACGCCTGCTTGACGAGACCCTGGCAGTCATCGAACGTCCCGTGAACCGCGACGGCGACGATGTTGTCGCCGAGCGACGCCATCTGCGCCTCCTGGACGTCGCTGACCTTCCCCTCCGGATACAGGACCACGACGCGCGTGTCCGGCACCCCGTGGAACGCCTGCGCGACGGCGCTTCCCGTGTCGCCGGATGTCGCGACCAGAATGGTTAATGGCGTGCCATCGGTGAAGTGATGCAGCAGCCTGGCCTGTGTGCGCGCGCCGACGTCCTTGAACGCCATCGTCGGCCCGTGAAACAGCTCGAGCGACCAGATGTTCCCGGTGACGGGGACGAGAGGAATGGGGAAATCGAGCGCATCCTTGACGAGGGCGCGCAGCGCATCGGATGTGATCTCGTCGCGCAGGAGGTGGGCGCCGACAATCGTGCCGATCTCGACGATATTGCCGTTGGCGGCGCGAATCGCATCCACCTGCGTCGCCGAGAGCGGATCGAGCCGCTCCGGCATGTAGAGGCCGCCATCCGGAGCCGTGCCGGCAAACAGCGCATCAATAAAGGGGACCGCGGGCGACCCCCCGCGGCTGCTCACCCAGTTCATGCCTTCACTGCCTCCGGCCGGATCGGCACGGGCCTGCCTTCGCCATCAACCGCCACGAGTATTACTTCGGCTTCAGTGACCTTGACCTTTTCGCCGCGGCCGATTCCCCTCTTCGCCGCATCCCACCCCCAGCGCTCTGCCTCGACCTCGACACGGATGGTGACGGAGGTGCGGCCGATGCGAACGAGCGATGGAAAGAAGCTGACGAGATCGCCCGTGTAGACAGGCTCGTGGAACTCCACCTCGCGCATCGCCTTGGTGACGTAAAGGTGCGGCGCCACCTTGAACGCCTCGACACCCGCCGCGAGGTCGATCTGCGACAGGATCACGCCACCGAAGATCGTGCCGTGCGCGTTGGTGTCCTTCGGCATCATCACGACCTTGATCGCGGGCATGCGGTCGCTCATCACGTCAGCATAAGTGTTCACACTCCCGGCCTCCAAGAAATTTGCGCTCGCGCCGATAAGCACGATCGGATTGAGCGAAAAGCGTTTATCATCACAGCGTAGATGAGCACGATGACGAACGGCCGTCCGGCGCCGCCGCTGACGGCGAGCACCTCGTCGACGACGGGATGGACCGTTCACGATGCCAGCGAGCTCTACGAAGTACCGCGCTGGAGCAACGGCTACTTCTCCGTCAACGCTGAGGGGCACGTCCAGATTCACCCGACGAAGGAGCCTTCGCGTGGGATCGATCTGAAGGAGCTCGTCGATCGGCTGCAGCTGCGCGGCATCAGTCTCCCCGTGCTCATCCGGTTCACCGACATCCTCAAGCACCGCCTCGCTGATATCCATTCCGCATTTCAAGGGGCCATTGCGCAGCATCAGTACCAGGGCGGTTACAGCTGCGTCTACCCGATCAAGGTCAATCAGCAGCGCCAGGTCGTCGAAGAGGTCCTCGACTTCGGCCGGCCGTACAAATTCGGCCTCGAAGCGGGCTCGAAGCCGGAGCTGCTCGCCGTGGTCGCAGTTGCGGACAACGAGACGCCCATCATCTGCAACGGGTTCAAGGACGCGGAATTCATCGAAACCGCCATGCTGGCGCTCAAGATCGGGCGCAACATCATTCCGGTTGTCGAGAAATACACCGAACTAGGCCTGATTCTCGAGTACGCGGAGAAAGTCGGTGTCCGGCCGCAGATCGGGATGCGCGTCAAGCTCGCGGCGCGCGGCAGCGGACGGTGGCAATCGTCCGGCGGTTTCCGCTCGAAATTCGGCCTGACGGTCAGCGAGATCATCCGCGGCCTCGAGGAGCTGAAGGCGCGGGGGATGCAGGACTGCCTGAAGCTGCTCCACTTCCATCTCGGCAGCCAGATCACGAACATCCGCATCGTCAAAGGGGCATTGAACGAGGCGGCCCGCTGCTATACCGAGCTGGCCAAGCTCGGAGCCGGCCTAAAGTATCTGGACGTCGGCGGCGGCCTCGGCGTCGACTACGACGGTTCGCAGACGAACTTCGAGTCGAGCATGAACTACACGCTCCAGGAGTATGCGAACGACGTCGTCTATCACATCCAGACCGTATGCGACGAAGCTGGCGTCCCGCATCCCACGATCGTTACCGAGAGCGGCCGCGCCGTCGTGGCGTACCACAGCGTGCTCGTGTTCAACGTGCTTGGCGTGTCGGGATTCGGCGACGAGAAGGTCCCGACGACGGCCAATCCGGATTGGGAGCAGCCGATCGCGGACCTGATCGACACGTATAACAACGTCACCGCGCGCAACGCGCTCGAGGCGTTCCACGACGCGCAGCAGGCGCTCGATATGGCGCTCAGCCTGTTCAACGGTGGTTATCTGCCGCTCGATCAGCGCAGCATGGCCGAGAACCTGTTCTGGGCGATCTGCACCAAGCTGCAGAAGATCGTGCAGACGATGGCCGAGGTGCCGGAGGATCTACAGAATCTGGACGAGCAGCTGTCAGACACGTACTTCTGTAACTTTTCTCTCTTCCAGTCGATTCCCGACAGCTGGGCGATCAAGCAGCTCTTTCCCGTGATGCCGATCCATCGGCTGAACGAAAAGCCGCAGAACCACGCCGTCCTCGGGGACATCACGTGCGATTCCGACGGCAAGCTGGATCGGTTCGTCGATCGGCGCGACGTCAAGAAGACGCTGCCGCTGCATTCGCTCAACACCGACGACTACTACCTCGGCGTGTTCCTGGTCGGCGCCTACCAGGAAATCCTCGGCGACCTGCACAACCTGTTCGGCGACACCCACGCGGTTCACGTGTCGCTCGACGAGCATGGCAATGCCCGTCTTGATGCGCTGATCAAGGGCGACACCGTGCGCGAGGTGCTGGATTACGTCGAGTTTGAAGCGGAATCACTGCTGTCGAAGCTGCGGACGGACGTCGAGACCGCCGTGCGCGCCGGACGGCTGGATTACGAAGGCGCGGGCAGGCTGCTTCGGTTCTACGAAGACGGCCTGCACGGCTACACCTACTTGGAAGGATAAACGTTCGGATCGTTCGGATCGTTCGGATCGTTCGGATCGTTCGGATCGTTCGGATCGTTCGGATCGTTCGGATCGTTCGGATCGTTCGATCCGTTCTTCGTTCTGAAACGTCAACGATTCGAACGTTTCGAACGCCTCGAACGTTTCGAACATTTAGTTTGTGGGCG
>Ga0310813_10001724_pt1 | contig 13232 bp, 11 predicted proteins | sample YN3metagenome_FD_203086 | JGI IMG/M metagenome (GOLD analysis project Ga0310813, IMG submission 203086) | Soil microbial communities from experimental microcosm in Duke University, North Carolina, United States - YN3 | ecosystem: Engineered > Artificial ecosystem > Soil microcosm > Unclassified...
GGGCCAAGCCCAGACGACTTTGCTCGTCAAGAGTACCGAAGTCCAGATTACCTCCGTGTGTCTTCCGCAGAGAATCCAGGAAGTCCTGGTACTGCGCTGACTTCACGTCGTAGTCAAGCTGAGCGGCCTTAGCCTGTTGCTCAGCCTGCTTCGCATTGAGCCGGAGAGACTGATTGCCCTGCTTGATCTTGAGAGAGCCTAGACTAGCGTCCAGGCCCATCTGCTGAAGCTGTGCCCGCTGGGAGATGTTCTGTCCCCGCTGCTGGGTACGAAGGATCTGGGCCTCGGCCAGCGCCTTGCTTAGTGCTGAACCCTTGGCCTGGAAGAGATCCTGTCTCTTTCCCAGAAGCTCATTGAGGATCTGAGACTGGCGTCCCTGCGCTCCCCTCCGAGCATCTGCACCCTGAGCCTGGAGGATGGAGGCCATGTTAGTGTCGAAATTGCCCTGAGCCAGTCCTGCACCGCGTATACCAGCCTGGTCTCCAGAAGCGTATCCCGCTCCCACGCCTGCGCCTGCATTCGCTGAACCTCCCAGTGCCTCGGCCATACCCGTCTGAGCCTGTGTCAGGCCCGAGATGGCATCCTGGTACGCCTGCGCATTATGGGCTGCGCCCTGCGCTCTCGTACCCTCAAGCTGCTTGTACCACTCTGTCAGATCCGCAATGTCCTGCGAACCCTGTGCACGGCTCGTGCTGATGTCGCGGTTGATCTGTCCAAGCTGGGGGCCGTATTCGGATTCAACGGAGCCACGGGCATAGGCCATTGGATCAATGAGATCCGATTCGCCATCTGAACCGCCTGCTCCACCTCCGCCACCGCCTCTACGACCTGCACCACCACCACCGCCACCACCAGCACCTCCGCCACCGCCTCCACCACCGGAGCCACCGCCATGACGATGTCCCCCTACGGGGCCACCACCACCTGGCCCACCTGGTACATGGGCCATGGCTGCACGCTTGTTGAAGACATGGGGATTCGCTCCACGAAGGAACGCTCTGGTTGCAGCCCTAGTCTGAGGGCCTTCGATGCCGTCCTGCACGATGTGGTATCCGTGCTTACGAAGCACCTGCTGACGGTTACGAACACTCAGGCCAGCAAGAGCCTGCTTCCAATTAGTGATTCCGGGGTTCTTACGCGGATAGCGCGGATTACCCTCTCCATGAAGGATCTTCGGGTCGCGCACCGGCTTTGCCATACCCCTAGGCCTACCGCCCCGGCCATGTAGGATCCTAGGATCACGGACGGGCGGAGCCATGCCCCTCGGTCGGGCCATTAGCGTCGCCTCCCTCGTCTGCGTCGAGCCTGCTGCGCACGTCGCTGAGCGACGTGTCTGCGGGCCTGTGCTTGATTAGGCAGAGCCGGGGGTGCCTCCGGCACGATAGCCGGAGTATAGTCCTCGTTCTGCTGCGCATCCTGAGCGGCAGCCTGCTGAGCCGCAAGCAAATCATTGCTATGTGTCTGCTCAGCCTGTGTGCGCTCCTGCGCTAGATTGTACATATCTGTATTGTAGTGGTTCTGAAGATCGAGGTTTTGTCCTCCTTCAGCCAACTTACGGTTGGAGATCGCCTGGTTTGCCAATCCACCACGAAGTCCGTGACTCATAAGCCCTAGCTCCTGCTGGTTGGCGGCAGCCGCTTGATTTCTCCAAAGATTCTGGATCTGGCCGTAGTTGTTGTTTGGGTCTACCCCTCCGCCTGGGAGGAATCCGTAGTCTCGAATAGACGCACTACGGCGATGCTCGATGTCTACCAAAGCATTCTGGTATGCCTGCTCTGCCTGAGCCTGCTGCTGGAGATAAATGCCTGCGTGAGGAATCTGACCTCCAACGGGCGCTACAGGAGGCGTAACGGGAGGAGTCTGCGGCTGGTTAACCTGCTGACCCATATGATGTACCTGCTGTCGGAAAGCTCGTCGAGCACCAAGTGGAAGGCGTCGGGGCCTAGCCTGTCCTGCGTATATCACTCAACCCCTCCTATGCCTTTGTAATCCTAATGAACGCGGGAACGTTAGCGCCGGTGCCGCCGGTGCCCGCAGCAACAGTCCCGTTGGCGGTGACACGAAAAGCACGCACTGAATAGACGCGAGCACCAGAAGCGGGAGTGAGACGGAATTTGCCATATATCGACCCATAGTTGTGTGTTGAGGCAACTGGATTGACGTACGAGGCGATACGGCCTACTTCGGTATTTGCCGTGTTGTCCCAGAGGAGAATAACTAGCTGAGCACTTGCGCCTACCTGTACGCCGGGCGAAAAGAACTCGATCATCACAGCGGTCGAGCCGTCGTAGGTGATCGAACTTGAGTTCACAATCGTGTTAGAAAGTGCCTCAGCGGTCGAGGTGACCGAGGTATCGCTCGTCTTCTCGTCATGTGTAAGCACGTCACCAATAGGCCTATCGGCAAGCACAGTAGACATATCGGAGTACTTGATTGATCCAGTTAGGATCAACTTCGAGTAGTCAATTTTCGTCGCTGGCACCCAGCTAAGTCCGTCAAACTGAAGGAAATCTCCAATTTTAGAGACCATAATCGATGGCAACTCAGGAGACTTGCGCTTAGTGTCGATCAAAGACTGGACGAAGCGGCGGAGTTGATCTGGTGACCAATCTCCAATTGGCATTAGACCCTCCCCGCTCGCTGTCGTTTGAATCCAATTGCCCACGGGCCAATTTCAACGATGCCCGATGGGGTGAAGTTACCGACTGCACGTGAGTACAGACGAAACCCAAGAAGCTGACCTCGCTTGAGGAATTTCAACCTCTTGTTAATCCATGCTGCGGATGCTGCCAAAGCAGACGAAGTAGTAACTCCGTTTGTATCGAAGTTCATTACCACATCAAGATGTAGAGGCAACGTATCTGAATTGTACCAGATTTGTACCTGCTTCCACAACTTGCGAATCTGCGGGTCATCCATGTCGTAGCGCGCAGATTCCAAATAGAAGTCCGGGCCAAGATTATGGCCTCCTGCGCATGTAAAGTCATCTACTCCACCGGCAATAGCGCCTGTTCCTTCGTCGAAGAACAGAGTCTTGGCGGTGGCGATGTAAGTGCTACCGTCAGTACCCTTCTTGACTAGATAGCGCGTCGTGGCTTCCTGCGAACCCGCCGCTGAAAGCTGTATCTCACCTCGGATGCCGATGTTGTTCAGCAGTGTGACGGCTCCTGACTCAAGGTTGATACAGAAGCACAAGGCCGTGGGCTTGATCTCTGTTGAACCCTTGAAGTAGCCGTACTGCATCGACCATCCCTGGATATGTAGAAAGTAGTGGTCACGTTCGGTCATGGCCCACATACGACTAGACCGGGGACTCAGGAGAGAACTAGACTTGATCCAGAAGTCTCCAAGAGAGTCTGCCGTCAAGTTCTTGAGTTCTGTGCCATCGAACATGAAAATACCCTCTTCACTCGGCCAGATCACGCCATTTTTGTATCCTTGTACGGCGTTCGGGCCAAGAATACCATTAGCGCACAGGCGGGTCACCGTCCACGTAGTCGTGTCATCGGGCGATCCCTTGAGCGTCCAAACTTCGGTCTCCTTGAAGATGAGTAGCTGATCCTCAAGCGCGTGCAACGCCAGAATAGGCGTTGGCGTGCTGTTGGTTGATGGAATGTCAATGTTCCAACCGTCGTTGGTCAGATCGAAGACTTCAGGATCGTCAATGTCACTGAACCAAAGACGACTGAGCATGGCATTGTCCGTGGCATTTGCTACGGTGTTGAACGTTCCATTTGCATAGAACTGCCTACCCCAAAACACGGCTGGAATCGTTCCGTGTCGCCACGTATTCGTCAAAAACGTATAGTCGTGGCTTACCTGAATACCGACATACTTGTCATTGTCACAGGCTACTGAAGCGTTTGCAGAAAGTACCACCTGAGTGTCACTGTTGATGGTGTTGATGTAACCAATGAACGACATGTCACGCTGCTTAAACAGCGCCCAGGTGTTACCTCCGGCCAAATTCTGAAACTTAGTGCCCGTACCGTTTACCGTTGAAGACGAAGTAGCGCATGTAATACGCCCAACGCCAATACGAGGATTGAGTCCCCGCACTGAAGTCAAAACGTAGTTAGCGGCTGGCCCCTCAGTAAAGAGACATTTCTCTTCTAGAGTGAGCGTCGTATTGCTCCCAATCACAGAAACAACGCCGAGAAAGCGATACTGTCCGCCTCCCAGATCACGCATGAGGAACATTCCCGGAGTCACGTTAGTACTCCAGGTAGTGCCTGACCCTGTAACTGTAGCGCTACCCTGCGTGGATGTGATCGTTCCCGTACTGTAGTTCGCCTTAGTACCCCCTCGCCAGAAGCCCAACCCACGGTTGAGGTTCCAGGTATAGGGATCGAGCGCGAAAGAAACGACCTGACCCGCCTTGTTCAGAATTGGCTTGGTATACCAAAAGGTGGGAGCTTCTCCAAAGAGGGAAAAGTTTCCTCCCACGTTGTAGGAACCCAGTGCCGTATTGTCCTGATCGAAGAACTGAATCGTATTGGACGTGGCATCATCACTAACAAAGGCTCCCAGTCGAAGCACCATATCGGGACTGTACGAGGCCATAAAGCCATAAGGAGATTTCGTATCCTTCTGCGATCCTGCCTTCAGCTTTCCGCGTTGACGTACTAATCCGGCCCGGTCAACCAGGCCGTCAATGATCCAACGAGCCTTAGAATCGGCGAGCATATGGATGGGGGACACAAGATCCATGCCCCCGTCAGCACCGGGAAACGTTCTAATCTCCAATGGTGCCATCTACCCTCCTTATCCGAGCGTCGTTGCGTCGTAGTCGTATTCCTCAGGATCGGTGATGAAGATTTGATCCGAGCGGTCAAACTGAAGTTGCCACATATCTGCATACATCTCGCTCATCAGTTCCTTGAACTCCTGAGCGAATACCGAGGCATTCTCGGGATCATCCTCCATGCTGTACAGCTTGACCAACGTACCCGTCACGAGCAGACGATGGTACTGGAAAGGAATGATGATGTCGGGTTCTGTCGTTACAGAGGTGAGGGCCGCAGGTCGATGGATGTAGTCCATCTGCACTGTAGCCGTCCCGGCGGGCGGGACTGGGTAGAAGCGAAGCTGCGTGCCCAAGAAGTAGAAGTAAACTGGTGCACCCACCGTGGTCATGTCAGACCCGTATGCGCGCCGGAGCGTGTCCAGGCGAGCAAAGTGAATCGGGCCATCCGTATTCCACAGCGACTTGACAGCCTTGAAGTCAGTGGGGAGGTTCGAGGGGAAGGCATTGGTGCCGTCAAAGTTGAGGGCAACATTCTTCTCCAAGAAGGGCCACGGCTTCATGCCGCAGATCCGCCAATACGTGGCGTTAAGCTGGGCAACCTTGCGTGTGGAGCTAGTGTCCGCAAACCCGTGGTCGTCTAGCTCCGCGATGATCGCGGGTACGTCCATTAGTCCCTCCCAGGTACAAAGATGCGAGGCTTGTCATGGAGACCATCCTCTCGCGCTCCAAACTCAGCCGCTTCTGCAAGCTGGCCGGTCGCGTCGTTGATCTCATCCTCACGAGCCAGGCGCAACTTCTCGTTGTGCTTGTTCATGTCATCCAGGATCTTGCTCCCGTGACGCCGAGCGTCACTGTTGTACAGGCGCTTCACAGCATCATCAGGATGGGGAATGCCCTGGAACCCAAGAATCGGGATTTTCTCCCCGTTGCGCTCCATGAAGATACACCACTGACCGTTGCTCTCATTGCGCCCAAACTGGAGTTCCGGATCGTATTCACGCACGACCTTGTTCACTACCATGGCTTCACGGTAGGTAAACGAGTTTGGAACCCAGATGTTCGCTGGTGCTTGCATGTATCCTCCAAAGCCGAGCGGTGCTCCAACATGAGGCGAGTGACCACCTTTACCGAAGCCAGCCGTCACTAACTGATAACCGCTCGTTCCTAGAAAATTTGTGGGGACGTACAAAGCCCGTCCCCAAAGGCTTACTACTATGGCTTACGCACCATCGGTGTCATTGGTCAGACCGAACAGAACCGACTGGACGTTCCTGCGCGTGATGCCGAGGTTCATATAGCGGGCAAGCACAGCTTCCCACGCGTCGAACCCGGACACCCACTTGAGGACGTTGCCGTCCTCGTCCAGAAAATGCCAATCCCTGTTCGAGAAGACCTTGATGAACCGCTCATCCAGCAAGTAAATATGGTTGAACGGGGCATCGCGGTCTGCCACGAAGGGCTGACCCATGTACTCAAGCGCCTTAAAACCACCCTTCAGATTGAGAGGCTCAACGTACTGAACCTTCGGCTGAAGGAGGTTGAAAAGCGCCCTCTGGAGACCGAACGTGCTGATCATCACGGACACGTTACCACCGGCAATGTTCACCTGGTTGAACGCGCGCGTCAGCGTGTCGAGCGCCAGAGCACCGGCCACGTTAGTGCGGATGTTACCCCAATACCCGTTGCCTGCCGACGCCTCGTTGATGCCGCCGACCGTAGTCGCAGCGTCAGACACGAGAGCCTGAAGGCCCGTCTGCTCCTTGGAGACAGACGAGGCATTGGCGTTACCCTGCTCAAAGATACGATCCGTGCCCGCCGTGGTGACGGCAGCGCCGGAAATCGTAATCGTACCGAAGGTCGTCGCGTTGTAGTCGAGGATCTCGCGGTTCGATGCAACGGACACAGGGTTCGCCTGCGTGCCGATGTCAATGAACTGGCCGATGTAAAGCTGACCCTTACGGAGGGCCTCCGTTCCCGAGGTGCCAAGCACCACAGTCGTTGACGCCGAGGTGACTCCACACGAGCCAATGATGGCCGTGCCATCGGAGTACACCTGTCGTGCAACATCTCGTCTCAGATCGTTTCGGATACCGTCCAACTCGCCCTGAAGGGCGCGAAGGAACGAACCGGCCTCGGAAGCCGTCTTCGCCATGGCGGGGCCAGTAACGCGCACGCCGCCGTAGTGATACTTGAGGTCGAAGACTGCCTTCGCGTAACCCTGCGCACCCGACTGTGGAAGCTGCTCGGACTCAAGACGCGAGCCGACGCGACCAGAGCGCGTGGTGTGAAGGGGCACGATGGCCTGGTTACCGAAAATCTCCTGATCCCGAGTCTCAAGCCGCTGGAGGAAAAGAACCTCGTTGTTAAGCTGCTCGACAACCGGAGGAAGATACAGATCCTTGAGAATTGCCGACAACGTCGAAAGCGTTGCGGTACTAGGCATTTCTCACTTCCTTTTGGGATTTTCTACGTTTAGCCCAGGGACTCACCTAGCATGCGCTCGGCGGCAGCGTTAAGCCTCGGGTCGTAAAGACCATCGAAGCCCTCCGGCGGCTGCTGAGCAGGGCCAGTCGGCGAAAGATTCGCCGGTGTCCCGGAAGAGACCTTAGCCTTCTGCTCCAGGTACGAGGAGACGATGCGCTCAGTCTCGGCCTTGTACGCATCGGCAGCGGCCAAAAGGTCGCCTCCGGTGGCATACGACAGCGCATAGACATGCGACATATCCTCCTCAGAGAAGTCCGGGTTCGACTGACGAACGGCTACGTCCATCCGGTCAAACTCGTTCTCCATCTCCTGGTAAAGCTGTGCCTCTTCCATCTCAGCGCGCCAAGACTTTAGCTCGTTGAGTTCCTGAACGATTGGATCGTTGGGGTCGATCTCCGACTCAATCGGCTGGTTCCCGGTGTCAGCGGCCTCTTCGATCTGCCTGCGAGCCTCATTACTAGCCTCCTGTGGAGACCAGCCAGACTGCTCAAGGGCGTCGGCGATTTCGTTGTACACCTGGAGGGCGAAGTTCGGATTCGTCTCCAACTCGTGAACAAACTGGATAGCTTGTTCGGCTTCCCGCCTCTGCTCAGCTACTTCCTGAGTTTTGCGGGTGTAGTCCCCCTGCATCTGAGCAAGCCGCGCCTCGACGATAGCCTTTGACTCGTCAGGCAAGGCATCAATCGCGGCCTGGTAGTCCGTAAAGGACTCCGGCTGCTCATCGGGGGATCCCGTGGCGTCGGGCACGCTGGGCTGATTCTCAGCGGGGTCTGGCGTAACCGATGGCTCGGGAGCTACCCTGCCCTCGGCGTCCGCCTGGACGCTCGCTGCGAGTGCCTGCGCTGCTTCTTCCGCATTGCTAAACACGGGTTCAGACATTCACTACCTCCTGAGGGGCTGGGAGTGCGATAACCTCTGCTGGTTCCCAATCCGCCTCTTCGATTTCCTCAGCCCGTTCCTGGGCTGCGGCTACTGCCCCCTCGAAGAACCCAGCTACGAGTTCACGTAGCTGCTGGGGTTCAACCAGGGCTTTCGACTCGGTGCGAGACGTTGCCTCGCCCTTGTAAAGTCGAATCTTGTCTGTCAGCATCCCGATAGCCACAACAAGTTCCCGACCCTTGAGTTGCTGATCATCAATCAGACGCTCAAGTTCCAGGGCTGCTTTGTTACGGATTCGGGTAAAGCCCTCAACTACGTCCTCAGTAACTTGCTCAAGGACTTCGTTGAGGTTTTCTGGGAAACCATTCCGTTCCCAGTCCTGCTTCCAGTCTCGGACGGTTGATACGGCTACCCCAGTCTCGCGGGCTGTCCGCTTCACATTACCGTCGTAAGCAACCAAGGCAGCACGAACGGCTGCCTTAGTCGCTGCATCATGTCGCTTACTTCCCATTTGGTTTCTTCTTCCCAACTTCGCTAATCTTCTTGGCGGTTAGCGCCAACTTAGCATGTTCGTTGTGAAGCTTCGCCTCCTGTAGAGCAAGGTTCGCAGCTTGATTCTGGTCATTGTGGTCAATCTGCTGATTCGAGGCTTGCACCTTGTTCAGCATCTCGGCCTGCTTTGCCTGAACTTCCTGCTGAGTCAACGGGTCGTTGCCCGCATCCTCAACATCAGGCTTGTCCAGAGAGTCGCTCACCCATGTCTCAAGCGGTGGCTCTGTCATTACCTCTGGGGTGATCTCCGAAACACCCGAGCGATTAAGGATCGCACTCGCGCCCGTAGGCCCGGTTGTACCCTTAAGCTGGAGCGAAACGCGTGGAGCAATCGGCTCCGGGGACGGCTGGTTCTGCTGAGAGAGTGCGTCCTTCGTGAGTCGATCATGTGTCTCGAACCGCTGCTGGATGTCTGGGGGTAGAGATTTGAACTCCGGCGACACCATGAAGAGGTGTAGCACGTTGTCATGGGTCTGGCTGTTCTCGTAGGAGAGTGGCTGGAGTGAGGCATTCTCGACCAGCATGTTCGGATCTTCCCCAGGCTGTAGCGGTTGTCCAGTTTCGGGATTCATCCCCTGCTGAATCTGCTGGATAGCCTGGTTCATCGCCGACTGGTTGATCGGGATCCCCTTGATGAGATCGTCAATCTCCCGCTGAGCGTGTTCCTCGTCTGCCGCGAACTCTCTTGCGACACTTGCCATGTCACCCATGTCTAGGTACTTGTAGGCATGCTCTGGCTTCAGGATTCCCTTGTCAATGTACTCCATGATTCGGGCCTGTCGTCCTGCGCGCGTGCGCGGGAGAGCCGAGCCTGCCTCGACATTGATGTCGATGCCTCCCTTGATGTCTGCCTGGGAGAACTTCTTTACCTTGACTGCACCGCCCGAACCCATGATCTTCAGGGTACGAGGCTCGGTGTAGTACTCTTGGGCCAGTCCGATCATCAACTGACCCGCTCGCTCGATAGCAACTTCGATCAGTTTGATCGTGGGGGCCAGTCTGTCGGAGGCCATTTCCTGCAACAGATCAATGGCAACGCCTGCCTCCACGTTGGGAGGCGGCGTACCCTCAGCGATCTCTGCCAGCCCGAACACATCTCGGAGTGCCTCACGAATGTTGGTGAGGTGGTCAAAGATGTAGGGCGGAAGAGAGGGCATCTGCTCTACTTCAGGCTTGTGGTTGTCGTAAGGCGCATACTCGTACAGCGCCCCCGGTTCAGCCGTCATCCTGACGTTAACCGAGCCATATGGTGCCCATACGCGAGGCTTGATCATCAGGTTCTTGAACTCGACGATCTGGGAGAGCGTTCGGTTTAGCTCCTTCTGGAGCGGAATCGCATGCTCTACAACCGACGAGTCGTAGATTTGACCAGGCACCCTGATCCCTGGGAACTTCACCAGGGGAAGGATGTTGTTAGGGTACGGCCACGGGCCGTCCTCTAGGATCTTCGCAGGCTTCTCCATCCACACGACGTACCTACCCTTGGGCAGAGACGGCTGAGGGACGAAGTATCCGATGTAGACGGCCTTGACCGTCGGATCGGACTCCTGCGAGCGACCATAGGGGAGCATAGAGTCCTGTGGCATGGGATAGGCGTCTGGTCGAACGTCCACCCCCCAGCGCGTCTTGATCTCATCTGGATCAAGATTGTGCTGGCAAATTGCGAATTTCGCGTCGTCAAAGACTCGGGCAGCCGGATCAAGGTAGACATCGAAGGGAGACATAGTCTCCACTCTGATGTCGCCAAGATACACCGTCTGCTCCTGAGGCGGGATACCCATTTGCTCCAATTGAGCCTTGAAGACCTCCTTGAGAGGGTCGTCAAGAATGGGCTGTCCCTGTGGATCCAGCAGGAAGCTCATTGCTTTACCTGCATGGGGATCCCACGTGATCTTCCAGTAGCCCTGTCCGGCTACGATACCCCACAGGAGAGCCTCACCTAGTTTGTCATCTAGGTCGAGTTCATCCCATAGGTACTCAAGTAGCCGTTCGGCTGTCTGTGCGGCCTTGATGTCCGCGTCCGTGCCTGAGCCTGGACTGGCCTGCATCACTGGCTTAGTCTTGGTGTACTTTGCCAGAAGGGAATGTGCCCCCGTGAGGATCTGGTTCGAGACCAGTCGCACGATATAGCGGGGCTTCTCGCCGTCGTCCACTGGACGCGACTCGATACGGTTCGTATGCCTGTTGTAGTAGGTGTACTGCCGTCCCTTGTAGAAGGCCAAGTTGACCCGCCACTGATTCTCCGTGCCCTGACGACCACGACGCAGCGAGTCCAGCTTCTTGTTCAGATCCTCCGCAGTCTTCAACCGCGAAACAGGCTTCACGTTGGTAGTGAACTCTGTGTCCTGCGCCATGGCACCTCCTTAGTACAGTTGTGGGCGCTCAGGCGCGTCTGGGATCTCTACTTCGACGTTGTCGAAGCCAAGTTGTGACATCATGTCGCGGTATTCCCGCTTGTCGATGTCCCCATTGCGGAAGGCATACTCCAACTCTTCCTCTTCCTCGCTCTTGTAGAGCGGGTACTTCCGCATTATCGGCTGAGGTCGAGTGGAGATTGCCGCTTCCAACTCCTGGATTTTCGCCTGTTTTTCGTTGACGAGTGCAGCGAGGCGATCTAGCGCCCCCTGCGTGAGCGTCTCCTTGTAGCGAAGCTGCTCAACGAGTTCCATCGCGGCCTCGGTTAGGGCAAGCATCTGAGCCGAGAACTGCTTCTCGTACTCCAACTCTCGCCTTGCTTTTCGGCCAAAGAGATCCATTAGTCCTCTTTCTTCTCCTCGGGCTTGTCATCAGCCTTTGGCTTCTTGTCCGCAGGCTTGGGAGCCTTCTGCTTAGTCACCTTGCCATCCTTAGAGGCCGTGGCCTCAGGGACAACCTCGGACGCCTCCGCCTGGGCCTCTTTGACCTTAGGCGCGTTGGCGGACTGGAACTCCACCTGAACGTCCTCGTTGACCGCAGCCGGACTCTCGACGAACCTCGCCATGAACTCGGAAAAGTCCTTCACCAGCCCGCGAATAGCAGCGACCTGGCGGTCGGCGACTTCCTTCGCAGCCCTTACGTCTGCAATGACCTCGTCCTGCTCGTAGCCCATGAGCTTCGCCATGGTGTCTACGCAGAGATCGCACACGTACTTACGACCCGCGTTCTCAGGACTAATGCCCCAAGCGGTGTCGAAACCCGTGTCGATGCAATCGCGCTGCGGCACCGTCTCACAGATGATGCAGATGCTAGGCGCGAGAAGCCCCTCTTTAGGGTTGATCTTCTGCATTTCACTCCTTACCATTCGGCTCCGAGATGGTCGTCCACCCCGGATTGGTCGGCTGTCGCTCTCGGTAGATCCGCCTGCACCCTGTCATAGATGGTGCTGGGCGGAGAGTCCCCCGGTGCATCCGGGGCAGGGCGATCCGGCAGCAGCACAGAGGCCGTGCGGAGCGCAATTTCCACCGAGTCCAGGCAGTCATCATGGGGGTTCTTCAACTCCGAGTCATAGTCGATCCACTCGTTGATGAAGTCCCGATGCTCCTTCCTGATGCGAATCTTGCCGATCTTGAAGTATGGAGACATCGCCAGGATTCGCTCTGACTTCTTGCCCTTCGTCCACAGTGCCATGACTGGGGGAAACGAAGGATGCCGCAACACGGCCTGAGCGAGAGCCGCCTGGTACGCGTTCTTCTCGATGCCGATGAATCGCGGCCTGTACAGTTGGTGCCATTCGAGGATCATGTCCACCTGTTCGGGGAACGGGATCCTCCCAGACCACTGCTCAACCAGGTATACCTGTGTCCGATCCTTCGTAACTCCGATCAGACTGATGCAGAACTTGTCTGCCCTGTCGGAGAGTGAGATTGCGGGATCTACACCGATGTAGTAGTTGAGGTCGTAATGCACGCCGTCGTCCTGTTTCGCGGGGGCATAGTGGCTGTCTGACCAATACTTCAGCCAGTCGCCTGGTAGTTCCTTGCCCGCCATCGAATCGAATGACGCCATGAACTCCTGCTTGAACAAGAGTGGGTGATAGGTGCGCTTGAAGCGCAGCCACTCTTCGTAAGCGAAGTGGGGATTGTCAATGGAGCGGTACTCTACGCGCCCGTTATCGGGGTCATCAAGAGCCTTTTCGCTCCAAAACTCGTTGTAGAACCAGTTCTTTCCCGAGGGAGTCGTCGTGGTGATCACGGCCCCAAGCTTGTCGCCCAGCGCCGGAGAAGCAACTTCATAGGCCCGCTCATCCTTGATAAACGCGGCCTCATCAATCCAGAGAATGTCCAGACCGGCACCTCGCAGCGATTCCGGCTCATCTGCCGTCTTCATCTGCACAAAGGTACCGTTCTCGAACTCGAACCACCTGTTACCACGGTTCTCTCGGTAATCCTTGTTGTAGACCGCTCCCGCCTTCTTGAGCACATCACGGAACGCCATCAGTGCTGCCATGCCCGTCGGGTAGTCTTTAGTCAGGATCCAGATATGGAGAGGGTCGTCCTTGTCTTCCCCGTGCATATCCTTGTGGAACTCACTGGGATGAAGGGCGTAGTAGGCCACTTCCCATGCCGCCGAGAGGGTTTTACCCCCTCGCCGT
>Ga0310813_10001725_pt1 | contig 13231 bp, 13 predicted proteins | sample YN3metagenome_FD_203086 | JGI IMG/M metagenome (GOLD analysis project Ga0310813, IMG submission 203086) | Soil microbial communities from experimental microcosm in Duke University, North Carolina, United States - YN3 | ecosystem: Engineered > Artificial ecosystem > Soil microcosm > Unclassified...
TTGCCGAGCTCGGCTATGAAGCATGGCGGCCCAATTTCCGCGGCGTAGGGGAAAGCGAAGGAAAGCATGACGAGGGCCGGGGCGAAGTCGCCGATCTTGCCGCAGTGCTGGCGCATGCGCGTACCGTCTCGGAGCCGTCCGAGCCCGTCGTGCTCGCCGGCTTTTCGTTCGGCGCCGCGATGCAGGCGTTGCTCGCGCACCAGTTGAAGAGCGAAGGACATTCCGTGGAGCGCATGGTGCTCGTCGGCGTCGCGGTAACGCACCACGCTCTGCCGTCGGTGCCGGCGGACACGGTTCTCATCCACGGCGAGCGCGACGAGACGGTGCCACTCGGCGCGGTTTTCGATTGGGCGCGCCCGCAGCAGATTCCCGTGATCGTCCTTCCCGGCGCGGATCATTTTTTCCACGGCTGCCTGCATTCGCTGCGCGCGATCATCCGCCAGAACTGGCGCGCATGACATCGCCCGCGCTGCAGACACGCGGGCTGAGGAAGTCCTTCGGGACGCAGGAGGTCGTCTGCGGCGTCGACCTGTCGGTCGCGCACGGGGAATGCTTCGGACTGCTCGGCCCGAACGGCGCGGGCAAGACGACGACGCTGAAGCTGTGCCTGGGATTGATCGATCCGGATAGCGGCGAGGCGCGGCTCCTGGATCACGATGTGCCTGCCCGGGCGCGAGAGGCGCGCGCCAAGGTCGGTGTGGTGCCCCAATTCGACAACCTCGACCCGGACTTCACGGTCGCCGAGAACCTCGCCGTATATGGCCGCTACTTTGGGATGAAGGATTCGCAGATCGAGGCCCGGATACCGGGGCTGCTCGAGTTTGCGGGCCTGAACGGACGGGCGAACTCAACCATCCGCACGCTCTCCGGCGGGATGAAGCGGCGCCTGACGCTTGCGCGCGCCCTCGTCAATGACCCGCAGGTCCTCTTCATGGACGAGCCGACCACCGGGCTGGACCCGCAGGCGCGCCACCTGATCTGGGAGCGGCTGCGCCAGCTCACGCAGCAGGGACGCACGCTGATCCTCACCACGCACTTCATGGAGGAGGCCGAGCGCCTGTGCCGCCGGATTGCGATCATGGATCATGGCCGGGTGATCGCAGAAGGGAGCCCGCGCGGACTGATCTCCGAGCATATCGAGCCGCAGGTAGTCGAAGTGCACGGGCCTGGGTCCGATCTGTGGATGGAGCGGGCGCGTACGCTTGCGCCCCGCGTCGAGCGCGCCGGGGAAACGGTGTTCTGCTACGCCGCCCAGGTCGAGCCGGTGATCGAGGACCTGCGCGGCCAGAGCGAGCTCGCCTATCTGCATCGGCCGGCAAACCTCGAGGACCTGTTCCTCAAGCTGACCGGGCGCGACCTGCGCGACTGAAATGAACGCTCGCCTCTACGCACCTCCCGCGCTCAGCCTGCGCTTCATCCCGGTCTGGCGCCGGCACTTTCTCGTCTGGCGCAAGCTGGCGCTGCCGTCGATTCTCGGCAACCTCGGCGAGCCGCTGATCATGCTGTTCGGCCTCGGCTATGGGCTGGGTGCCGTCATGGGCGAGATCGGCGGGGTGTCCTATTTCGCGTTCCTTGCCGCGGGATTCGTTGCTTCGTCGACGATGTACGCCGCAACCTTCGAGGCGCTGTTCTCGGCATTTTCGCGCATGCACGTGCAGAAGACCTGGGAGGCGATCGTCAACGCGCCGATGACGCTCGACGACGTCCTGCTCGGCGAGTGGGCGTGGGCCGTGACCAAGTCGCTTGCCGCGGGCGTGTGCATGCTCGCAGTGATCGCGCTCTTCGGCTACGCCAAGTCCGCGCTCGCGCTTGCCGCGATCCCGGCAGCTGTACTGATCGGCCTTGCGTTCGGCGCGCTCGGGCTGTGCGTTAATGCGATCGCCAACGGGTACGATTTCTTCAGCTACTACATGACGCTCGTTCTGACGCCGATGATGATGCTGTCGGGAGTGTTTTTCCCGGTCGACCAGTTGCCGGGGGCAGTGCTCGCGATTGCGATGGCGCTGCCGCTCTACCATGGCGTGGAGATTGTGCGGCCGCTGTTGCTGGGCAGTTTTCCGTCCAATCTGCTGCTGCATGTCGGCGTGCTCGTGGCCTACTCGGCGGCGGGCTTCTACTTGGCTACGGTACTTACTCGCAAACGGCTCCTCAACTGACGATGCTCTGGGTCAAAGCGCTGCATATCGTTTTCATGGTGACCTGGTTCGCGGGCCTGTTCTATCTGCCGCGCCTTTTCGTCTATCACGCGATGACGGACGACCGCGTATCGCACGAGCGCTTCCTCGTGATGGAACGCAAGCTCTACTGGGGCATCATGACTCCGGGCGGCGTGCTGACGATCGTGTTCGGCCTGTGGCTGTGGTTCGCCTGGGGCTTCTCGGGGGGCTGGCTGCATGCGAAAGTCGCGCTCACCGCATTGCTCGTCGTCTATCACATCTGGTGCGGCAAGCTGATGCTGGACTTCCGCGCCGGGCGCAACCGCAAGAGCCATGTCTGGTTCCGCTGGTTCAACGAAGCGCCGACCCTCGTATTGTTCGCGGTGGTGATCCTCGTTGTCCTCAAGCCGTTCTGAGCGCTACTTCGCGCCTTGCCCGCGCGGCCTCGAGGCGCTGCTCGCCGAGGAACTGAGCGGTTTTGGCGCGCGCAATCCTGCGAGCGTGCCGGGCGGAGTGGCGTTCGAGGGCGATCCGGCCTGCTGCTACACGGCCAACCTGCGCTCACGTCTCGCGTCGCGTGTGTTGTGGAGGATTGCCGAATTCGGCTACTGCAGCGAGAACGATATCTACCGGGCGGTCGGCGAGGTCGACTGGCCGGCGCTCTTCACCGTCGACCGGACGCTACGCGTCTACGTCACGGCGCAAAAGAGCCCGCTCAAGAGCCTCGAATTCATCACGCTGCGCATCAAGGACGCCGTCTGCGACCGCTTTCGCACATCGGTCGGCAGCCGGCCGAGCATCGAGAAGGCGCGCCCCGACGTGCGGGTGCATGCGTTCCTCGAAGCGAACCGCGCGACGCTCTACCTCGATACTTCGGGCGAGCCGCTCTTCAAGCGCGGCTGGCGCAAGGGTGCGGTCGAAGCACCGCTGCGCGAGAACCTCGCCGCGGGCATCGTGCTGCTCTCGGGCTGGAACCGCGCCGAACCCTTCCTCGATCCCATGTGCGGTGGCGGGACGCTGCTCGTCGAGGCGGCCGCCATTGCGCTCGACGTCGCGCCGGGTTCCGGACGCTCGTTCGGATTCGAGAAGCTCGCCGCATTCGACGCGGCGCTGTGGCGGCGCTTGCGCGAATCGCGAGCGAACGCGCGCAGGAATGCACCGCTCTCCATCCTCGGCAGCGATGCGAGCTCGGAGGCGGTGGGAGTGGCGCGCAAGAACCTCGCTGCTGCCGGTTTCGGTGCCAGGGTGAAGGTTGAGCGCGCGGATGTGCTGGAGCGCGCGGCCCCTGCTGCTGGCGGGGTGCTCGTCGCGAATCCGCCGTACGGCGAACGAACCGGCAGCGACGAAGACCTGGCGCAGTTCTATCCGCGGCTCGGCGACGCGCTGAAAAAGCGCTTCGCCGGCTGGCGCTGCCATTTCTTCACCGCCGACCTGCGCCTGCCCAAGCTCATTCGCCTCGAGCCCGCGCGGCGCGTGCCGCTTTTCAACGGGGCACTCGAATGCCGCCTTTACGAATTCCGCATGGTCGCCGGCAGCCATCGCGGCTCGTGATATCTTCCGGGCACCCCTGCCCACGGAAGGCATAAGAGCATGCGCATCGTCGTGTTGCACGGCCCGAACCTGAACCTCTTTGGCCGCAGGGAGCCGCATATCTACGGCAAGATGACGCTCGACGAGATCAACGCGAAGCTGCAAACGCTCGCGGCCGAGTTGGGCGTCGAGCTCGTCATCCTGCAGTCGAATCATGAAGGGGCGCTGATCGACTGCCTGCATCAGCACATCGACAGCGCCGACGGCGCGATCCTCAATCCGGGCGGGCTGACGCAGCACGGCGTGTCGATGCACGACTGCATCAAGGCGATGCCGTTCCCGGTGCTCGAAGTGCACCTGTCAAACCTCGCGACGCGCGAGGAATGGCGCCACCGCTCGATCATCTCCCCGGCGGTCAAGGGCACGGTGCAGGGCCTTGGCTGGCGCTCTTACACGGCAGCGCTGCGTGCGCTGGTCGAAATCGTGCGCGAAACGAAGGGCCAGTAGCGCGGCTAGCGTTCGCGCGGAGGGATGTTTTCGACCTCCGCTCTCAGCCGTGCATGCGCGGCTGGATCGACCGGCCGGTGCTTCACCTTGGCGCTGGCCGGATCTTTTCCTAGAAAGTTGCCGCCCTTGCGATCGGTCGCGGGCCGGACCGGCCTGGGCACGAAGCCGCCGCCGCAGTTCGGACAGACGTTGTGCAGTACGCTGTCGACGCACGCGGCGCAGAACGTGCATTCGTAGCTGCAGATTCGCGCCTCGAGCGATTCGGGCGGAAGCCGCTTGTTGCAGTGCTCGCAGGTGGGCCTGAGCTCAAGCATTCCTGGATGGCCGCACGACGACACCGCCGAAGTAGGCTTCGTCGGCACTGCAGCGTACCCCGTCGATGAAGCAGATCTGGGAGTTCTCGAACGTTGCTTTCGAGAGGTCGACCGGCCCGCCGGCCCCGTCTACGGCGCGCCGTACGCAATCCGAGCAAATGCAGTCAGGGTAGCGCGGGCTGTGCGGACGCGGCGCGCCGCACAGCGGGCACGGCGCGTCGGGACCGGGGTTCGGCTGGAAAAAAGTGAGTGCCGGAATGATCGCTCAGACGATGTCCAGGTGCTTGATGTCGCGCACCGGATCGCGTTCCTTCGCCTCGCGGCCGTGCAGCTTGATCTGCAGGCGCACCTCGTTCGTCGAATCGGCGAAGCGCAGCGCGTCTTCGTAGCTGATGCGGCCGGCCTCGTACAGGTCGAACAGCGCCTGGTCGAACGTCTGCATGCCGAGCTCGCGCGACTTCTTCATGATCTCCTTGATCTCGTGGATCTCGCCCTTAAAGATGAGGTCGCTGATCAGCGGCGAGTTCAACAGCACTTCCACGGCGGGCACGCGCCCCTTGCCTTCCTTGACCGGCAGCAGGCGCTGCGAGATGACCGCCTTCAGGTTGAGCGACAGGTCCATCAGCAGCTGCTGGCGGCGCTCCTCGGGGAAGAAGTTGATGATCCGGTCCATCGCCTGGTTCGAGTTGTTCGCGTGCAGCGTGCACAGGCACAGGTGCCCGGTCTCGGCGAACGCGATCGCGTGCTCCATCGTCTCGCGCTCGCGCACCTCGCCGATCAGGATCACGTCGGGCGCCTGGCGCAGCGTGTTCTTGAGCGCCGACTCCCACGACTCGGTGTCCATGCCGACTTCGCGCTGGGTGATGATGCAGTTCTTGTGCGGGTGCACGTACTCGACGGGGTCTTCGATGGTGATGATGTGGCCGTGCGTGTTCTCGTTGCGGTAGCCGATCATCGCCGCGAGCGAGGTCGACTTGCCCGAGCCGGTGCCGCCGACGAAGATCGTCAGCCCGCGCTTGGTCATCGCCACGTCCTTCAGCACGGGCGGCAGGCCCAATTGCTCGAAGTTCGGGATCTCGGTCGTGATCACGCGGCAGACGATGCCGACGTTGCCCTGCTGGATGAACGTATTGACCCGGAAGCGGCCGATTCCCGCGGGATTGATCGCGAAGTTGCACTCCTTCGTGGCCTCGAACTGCGCCGCCTGCTTGTCGTTCATGATCGAGCGCGCCAGCATCCCGGTGTGCTGGTTGGTGAGCGGCGTCTGCGACACCGGGCTCATCTTGCCGTCGACCTTCATCGCCGGCGGAAAGCCGTGCGTCAGGAAAAGGTCCGAGCCCTTTTTCGCGAGCAGGGCCCGCAGCAGGTCGTACATGAACTTGGTTGCCTGTTCGCGTTCCATGAATGCCTCCTTCCGGACTGCCGCCTAGCCGGCGAACATGTCCTTGTTGGCTGCCTTGCCGCGCGCCTCGCCGCTCGAGACCACGCTTTTCTGCACCAGCTCCTGCAGGTTCTGGTCGAGCGTCTGCATGCCGATGTTGCGCCCGGTCTGGATGGCCGAGTACATCTGCGCGATCTTGTTCTCGCGGATCAGGTTGCGGATCGCAGGCGTGCCGATCATGATCTCGTGCGCCGCGACCCGGCCTGCGCCGTCCTTGGTCTTCAGCAGCGTCTGCGAGATCACCGCGCGGATCGATTCCGAAAGCATCGCACGGACCATCTCCTTCTCCGCCGCGGGGAACACGTCGACCACCCGGTCGATCGTCTTCGCCGCGCTCGAGGTGTGGAGCGTCCCGAACACCAGGTGGCCCGTCTCTGCGCCCGTCAGGGCCAGGCGGATCGTTTCCAGGTCGCGCATCTCGCCGACCAGGATCACGTCCGGGTCCTCGCGCAACGCGCTGCGCAGCGCGTTGGAGAACGACAGCGTGTGCGGCCCGACCTCGCGCTGGTTGATCAGCGATTTCTTCGACTCGTGGACGAATTCGATCGGGTCCTCGATCGTCAGGATGTGGCCCTGCTCGGTCTCGTTGATGTGGTTGACCATCGCAGCGAGCGTGGTGCTCTTGCCCGATCCGGTCGGACCGGTCACCAGCACGATGCCGCGCGGCTGGTCGGCGATCTCGACGAAGATCTTGGGGCACTTCAGCTCGTCCAGGGTCAACACCTTGGACGGAATCGTCCGCATGACCGCCGCCGCTCCGCGCTGCTGGACGAATGCGTTGACGCGAAAGCGCGCCAGGTTCGGCACCGCGAACGAGAAGTCGCACTCGAGGTTTTCCTCGTAGAACTTGCGCTGCCCGTCGTTCATGATGTCGTACACCATGCCGTGCACATCCTTGTGCTCGAGCGCCGGCACGTTGATCCGCCGAATGTCCCCATGCACGCGGATCATCGGCGGCAGGCCCGACGACAGGTGCAGGTCGGAGGCTTTGTTCTTGACGACGAAAGCGAGTAGTTCGGTGAGATCCATTAGAATCCTCCAAGGTCCTGCGACGAAAATTATGGCTGCGATTAGCGACAATATGCAAGCCGTATCACAGCGGATCGCGCGCGCGGCAGCCGCTGCGGGCCGTAATTCGGACTCGGTGCGGCTCCTTGCGGTGTCGAAAACCCACCCCGTGGAGCGGATCGAAGAGGCGTTTCGGGCTGGACAGACCGCATTCGGCGAGAATTACGTGCAGGAAGCGCTCGAAAAGATGGACGCATTGACGCGTCTGGTCGGTGGCGCGAGCGCAACTGACGTGGAATGGCACCTGATCGGGCCGTTGCAGAGTAACAAGACTCGGCTCGTCGCCGAGCGCTTCAACTGGGTGCACACGGTGTCGAGCGCCAAGGTGGCCCGGCGGCTCTCCGAGCAGCGAGCGCCGGGGCAGGCGCCGCTCAACGTGCTCATCCAGGTCAACAGCTCCGCAGAACCCTCCAAATCCGGCGTCAACCTTGAAGAGGCGCCCGTGCTCGCGCACGCCGTGGCGCAGATGCCGCATCTCAGGCTGCGCGGGCTGATGGCGATTCCCGAGCCATCGCACGACGCGGCTGTGCAGCGCGCCCGCTTTCGGCCGGTGCAAAGCCTCTACCAGCGCTTGCGCGCGGATGGGCTCGAGCTCGATACGCTGTCGCTCGGCATGAGCGAAGACCTCGAGGCGGCGATCGCCGAGGGCTCGACAATGGTGCGCGTGGGCACCGCGATCTTCGGTGCGCGGCGCAGGCAAAGGGACGCAGCCTGAACATCGCCTTTGTCGGTGGCGGCAACATGGCGAGCGCGCTGATCGGCGGGCTGCTCGCCAAGGGAGCGCAGCCGGCGTCGATTTCGGTGATCGAGCGATACGAATCCGCCCGCGAGAAGCTCGCCCGCCAGTATGGCGTGCGCGCGAGCGCCGCCGCCGACGAGGCGACCCGCGCCGCCGACACGCTGCTGCTTGCCGTAAAGCCGCAGGATCTGCGCACTGCGCTTGCCCCTCTGGCAGAGGTCGCCCGCGGCAAACTGGTCGTCAGCATCTGCGCCGGGGTCCGGCTGACCGACCTGTCGCGCTGGCTCGGCGGCCACGACCGGATCGTGCGCGCCATGCCGAACACGCCTGCGCTGATCGGCGCGGGGATTGCGGCGCTCTACGCGCCGGCCAGCGTCAACGCGGCCGACCAACAGCGAGCCGAGTCGATCCTTCGGGCGGTGGGGGAAGCGGTCTGGGTGCCCGAGGAAGCGCTGCTCGACCCGGTGACCGCGGTCTCGGGCAGCGGACCGGCCTATGTCTTCTGGTTCATCGAACAGCTTGCGCAATCCGGGGTCGCGCTGGGGCTGGCCGAGGAAACCGCACGCAAGCTCGCGCTGCAGACCGTGCTGGGCGCTGCGCAGCTCGCGGCGAAGAGCAACGAGCCCCCGTCGGTGTTGCGCGAGCAGGTCACTTCCAAGGGCGGCACCACGGAGGCAGCGCTGCGGGTATTCGATGAGGAGCGCCTTGCCGAGCGGCTGCGCAAGGCCCTGGAAGCCGCGAGCCGCCGCGGCGCGGAGCTCGGGGCGCTACTGGGCCGCGACTGATGCTGGCCGAAATCGCGCAGCTGCTCGTCGACGTCGTCGCGAGCTTCTTTGTCTACCTGCTGCTTGCGCGCTTCCATTTCCAGTGGCTGCGCGTGCCGTTTCGCAATCCGATCGGCAACTTCGTCGTCGCGCTGACCGATTGGACCGTCCGGCCGGCGCGGCGCCTGATCCCCGGGGTCGCCGGGCTCGACCTCGCGACGCTGGTCGCAGCGTGGTTGCTGCAGATGCTCGCGCTCTGGGCGCTGTTTTCGCTCAAAAGCGCCGATCCGGTCGCCGCCGCCGCCCTTCCGCTGATCGCCGTGCTCGCGCTCTTCGACCTCGTCAAATACAGCCTGTACATCCTGATTTTCGCTGTGCTGGTGCAGGTGCTGCTGTCGTGGCTCAATCCTTATTCGCCGGTGGCGCCGATCTTCAGCGTGATGACCCGGCCGTTCATGTCTCCGATCCGGCGATACGTGCCGCCGGTGGCGAATTTCGACCTGTCGCCGCTGGTGCTGCTCGTGCTGCTGCAGGTCGTGCTGATCGCCCTCGCGCACCTGCGCAACCTGGCGACCCAGTGGTTCTAGGGCTGGCTAGCGCTTGAAGCGCGCCGACCGGGGGTAGGGAAACACGTCCTCCTGCAAGCCGGCTCGGATACGCTGCTGCTTGCCGAGCCAGAACTGCGGCGAGCTCAGGTCTGCATGCCGCGCGAGGAAGATTTCCCGCGCGTGCGGGTCGGACACGAGGAACCGCTCGAACTGCTCCGGGAAAACGTCGTTCGCGCCGACCGACCAGTACGGCTCGGCCGAAACCTCGTCCTCGTACGAGCTTGGCGGCGGGATTGCGCGGAAATTGCAGTCGGTCATGTACGCGATCTCGTCATAGTCGTAGAACACCACGCGGTTGTTGCGCGTCACGCCGAAGTTCTTCAGCAGCATGTCGCCGGGAAAGATGTTGGCGCCGGCGAGCTCCTTGATCGCGTTGCCGTACTCGATGAGCGCGCCTTCGAAAAGCGCTTCGTCGCCGTCCTGCGCCGCCTCTGCGAGGTAAAGGTTGAGCGGCTGCATGCGGCGCTCGATGTAGACGTGCTTGAGCACGATCGTGTCGCCCTCTAACTCGATGTTCGACCCGGCTTCGGACTTGAGTTCCTCGAGCAGTGCCGGATCGAAGCGCTCGAGCGGCAGCGCAACGAGCGAATACTCGAGCGTATCGGCGAGTCGCCCGACGCGGTCGTGGTACTTCACCAGCAGGTACTTCTGCTGCACGGTGGCGCGATCCAGGTCCTTGGGCGGCGCGAAGTAGTCGCGGATTACCTTGAACACGTACGGGAACGAAGGCAACGTAAACACGAGCATCACCATGCCCTTGATGCCCGGTGCGACGACGAAATTGTCCGACGAATGCCGCAGATGGTAGAAGAGATCGCGGTAGAACATCGTCTTGCCCTGCTTGTGCAGGCCGACCGACATGTACGTCTCGGCGCGCGGCTTCTTGGGCATCAGCTGGCGCAGGAAGGACACGTACCCCGCGGGGACTTCCATGTCGACGAAGAAGTACGCGTGCGCGAACGAGAACAGCACCAGCAGCTGGTCCTGCTCGACCAGCAGCGTGTCCAGGTAGAGCTCGCGCTGCTCGTTCTGCAGGATCGGCACCGCGAACGGCAGCTCGACGTTGCCGTTCATCGCCTTGCCGACGATGTACGCGGCCTTGTTGCGGAAAAAGAGCGACCCCAGGACCTGGATCTGCAGGCTCGGCCGCGCGCGCGCCGGGCGCGGGAAGTGCTTGCGCAGCGCGTGGACCACGCTGCGCAGGTCGCGGTGCAGGTTCTCGAACGGATTGGCGAGCGCGAAGTCGCGCACGATCGCGGCGAGCGTCGTGCGCAGGCCGTTCGCGCCCTTGCGGGGATAGTAGCTGCGATAGGCCGGCTCCTCGCCCTCGAGATGCTCGGTCGCGACCGCGGGGCGCCAGAAGATGAACTCGTTACGGTAGTAGCGCCGGTGCAGGATCTGGCAGGCGACCGAGTTGAAGAACGTCTCCGCCAGCTCGGGCTGCCGGTGCTCGTGCAAGAGCGGAATGTAAGCGAGCTTGATTGCCGGCCACAACGACTCATCGGTCTCGGCTTCGGGGAAGCGCGCGAGCACGCTGTCGACGCCTTCCTCCACCCGGGCGTCGTACATCGCGATGCGCTCGCGCGCGAGCGCGCGCAGCGCCGCCCAGTCGGCCTGCTCGAACAACGTCTTGGCGCGCGCCGCGGCCTGCCGGAAAAGGCGGTAGTGGCGGTCGAACCCCGCGCGGATCGCCCGCGCGATCTCTGCGGCGCGCGTCGCGCGCTCCTCGTGCAGCCGCAGGACCTTGGCGGGCTCGCTCACATCGGGCTCAGGCGGCGGCGAGCTTCGCCTTTTTCTTCTCGTCGAAGAACTGCTCGTCCTCGGTCGAGCCGTGCAGCGCGGTGGTGGAGGCCTGGCCGCCCGAGACCACCTGCGTGACTGCGTCGAAGTAGCTCGTGCCGACTTCGCGCTGGTGCTTGACCGCGGTGAAGCCTTTTTCGGCGGCGGCGAATTCCTTCTGCTGCAGCTCGACGAACGCGCTCATGTGGTTGCGCGCGTACCCGTGCGCGAGCTCGAACATGCCGTAGTTCAGCGAGTGGAAGCCGGCGAGCGTGATGAACTGGAACTTGTAGCCCATTGCGCCGAGCTCGCGCTGGAAGCGCGCGATCGTCGCGTCGTCGAGGTTGCGCTTCCAGTTGAACGACGGCGAGCAGTTGTACGCCAGCATCTTGCCGGGAAACTTCTTGCGGATGCCCTCGGCGAAGCGGCGCGCGAAGTCCAGGTCGGGCGTTCCGGTCTCGCACCACACCATGTCGGCGTACTCGGCGTAGGCGAGGCCGCGGGCGAGTGCCTGGTCGAACCCTTTGCGCGTGCGGTAGAAGCCTTCGGACGTGCGCTCGCCGGTGAGGAACGGGCGGTCGCGCTCGTCGATGTCCGAAGTCACGATGTCGGCGGCTTCGGCGTCGGTGCGCGCAAGCAACACGGTCGGTACGCCAAGCACGTCGGCCGCGAGCCGCGCCGCGGCCAGCTTCTGCACGTGCTCCTGCGTCGGCACCAGGACCTTGCCGCCCATGTGGCCGCACTTCTTCACCGAGGCGAGCTGGTCCTCGAAGTGCACCCCCGCTGCGCCCGCATCGATCATCGCCTTCATCAGCTCAAACGCGTTCAGCACGCCGCCGAAACCGGCTTCGGCGTCGGCGACGATCGGCGCAAAGTAGTCGGTGTCGCCGCTGCCTTCCATCCACTGGATCTGGTCGGCGCGTGCGAGCGCGTTATTGATCCGGCGCACGACGGTCGGCACGGACGACACCGCGTAGAGCGATTGGTCTGGATACATCTGCAGCGAATCGTTTGCGTCGGCAGCGACCTGCCAGCCGGAGAGATAGACCGCCGGCACGCCGGCTTTCACCTGCTGCACCGCCTGGTTGCCGGTCAGCGCGCCGAGCGAATGCACGAACGGCTTCTCATGCATCAGGCGCCACAGCTTTTCCGCGCCGCGGCGCGCGAGCGTGTGCTCGACCATCAGCGAGCCGCGCAGGCGGACGACTTCCTCGGCCGTGTAAGGGCGCTTGATTCCGGCCCAGCGCGGGTTCTCGCTCCAATCGCGCTTGAGTTGCGCGGCTTCCTGTTCACGGCGGTTCATCTCGTTGCTCTCCAAGAGTGAAAGGGGTTCGGCACCACGGTAACGCAACCGATTGGCGCACGGCAATAAAGATCGACCCTACTCCTCGGGGATGACAAAACAATAATTTACAGGGGGTTAGAAGTACTACATTTCACGATGCGAATGCTGATTTCGCATCGCGCTGCTACGCAGCAAATCAGGTCGGAACGAGCCGCCGCTGGCGCCGCAGGCTCATCAGGATGCCGATCCCGATGAATAGCGTCACGAGGGCCGTTCCCCCATAGGAGATGAAAGGAAGCGGCACCCCGACGACCGGGAGAATCCCCGACACCATCCCCATGTTTACGAACGCGTAGGTGAAGAACATCAACGTGACGGCGCCCGAGAGCAGTCGCGAAAACAGCGACGGCGCCTGGGCCGTGATCATCAGCCCCCGGCCGATCAGGAGGGCATACAGCGCGAGCAGCAGGCAGTTGCCGAGCAGGCCGAATTCCTCCGAATAGACCGCGAAGATGAAATCGGTATGGCGCTCCGGGATGAATTCGAGATGCGCCTGCGTGCCTTGCAGCCACCCCTTGCCTTGGATGCCGCCCGAGCCCACGGCGATCGTCGATTGAATCGTGTGGTATCCGGCGCCCAGCGGGTCCTGCGACGGGTCGAGCAGCGTGAGCACGCGCCTTCGCTGGTAGTCGTGCAGCATGCCCCACAGCGGAAACAGGCTCGCGCCGCCGAGCACGGCGAGCGTCGCGATCACGCGCCAGCCGATGCCGGCGAAATACAGGATATAGGCGCCCGCGGCCGCGACCAGCGCCGCGGTGCCCAGGTCGGGTTGCCGGGCGATCAGCAGCACGGGAACCGCGACCAGCACCGCTCCCACCGCGAAGTCGCGCAACCGCAGGGAACCTTCGTTGCGCGCGAAATACCAGGCGAGCATCAGCGGCAGCGCGAGCTTCATCATCTCGGAAGGCTGGAAGCGCGTGACGCCGACATGCAGCCAGCGCTTTGCGCCATTGACGATATCGCCGTGCAGCGCAACCGCG
>Ga0310813_10001726_pt1 | contig 13218 bp, 14 predicted proteins | sample YN3metagenome_FD_203086 | JGI IMG/M metagenome (GOLD analysis project Ga0310813, IMG submission 203086) | Soil microbial communities from experimental microcosm in Duke University, North Carolina, United States - YN3 | ecosystem: Engineered > Artificial ecosystem > Soil microcosm > Unclassified...
CGTCGTCTATGTGAACAACGCCGGCAACACAATGCAGGCGCTCGACGCGAAGACCGGTGAGTTGATCTGGGAGAACAAGTACGGCACCAACGCCGGCGCCGCCGCAATGCGCGGCATCGCCATCTACGACGACAAAATCTTTGCCGCGACCGACGATGCGCATCTGGTCGCCCTGGATGCGCGCACCGGCAAAACGGTGTGGGAGACAGTCATCGGCGATCGATCGAAAGGTAATTACGGCGCCAGCAGCGGTCCGCTCGTGGCCAAGGGGAAAGTGATTCAGGGCCTGCGCAACTGTGAAACGTACCGCGAGGAGAAGTGCTTCATCAGCGCCTATGACGCGGCCACCGGAAAGCTGGTGTGGAAGTTCGAAACCATCGCGCGCTCCAACGAGCCGGGCGGCGACACGTGGGGCAAGCTTCCCGACCTGTTCCGCGCCGGCACCGAGTCGTGGATCACGGGTTCGTACGATCCGGCGCTGAACCTGACGTACTGGGGCACCGCGCAGGCGAAGCCATGGATGGCGGTCAGCCGCGGCATGTCGATGGATGACGATGCGCTTTACTCGAGCTCGACGCTCGCGCTCGACGTCGACACCGGAAAACTGGCGTGGCACTTCCAGCACGCGCCGGCCGAAGCGCTCGACCTCGATGTCGTCTTCGAACGCGTCCTTGTCGACGACGGAAATCAGTCTGTCGTGTTCACCGTTGGCAAAGACGGCGTGCTCTGGAAGCTCGATCGCAAGACCGGCAAGTATCTGGGTCACAAGGAAACGCTGTTCCAGAACGTCTGGGCGGCATTCAACGAGAGGACCGGACGTCCGCAGTACCGGCTCGACATCATGGAGCAGCAGCTCGGGCAATGGGTGCAGGGATGCCCGAGCACCGAAGGCGGACATAACTGGCCGGCCTCGACGTATCACGCCGGTGTGAAAGCGCTGATCATTCCGCTGAGCCAGAGCTGTCTCGAGATGAACGGTCAGAAGATCGAGCTGAAGGAAGGCGGCGGCAGCGGCGGCGGCGCGGCGCGCCGCTTCTTCGAGATGCCCGGCAGCGACGGCAAGATCGGCAAGCTCGCCGCGTTTGACGTGGCGACGATGCAGGAGAAGTGGTCATATACGCAACGCGCGCCGTTCCTCACGGCTGCCGTATCAACGGCTGGCGGTCTTGTATTCATCGGCGACGTCGATCGGCGGTTCCATGCGCTGGACGTGAAGACCGGTACGGTGCTGTGGGAAACGCGCCTGGGCACGTCGGTGCAGGGCTTCCCCGTGACGTTCAGCGTGGACGGAAAACAGTACATTGCGGTGACAACCGGCAATGGCGGCGGCAGCCCCCGCAACGTGCCCGCGACGATCGCTCCCGAGATCCATTCGCCTGCGACCGGGAACGCTCTCTACGTCTTCGCGCTCCCGGACTAGCCGTCCACAGACCCGACGAGAACGGTGGCGCAGGTAGGGGTTAGGTGGTTCGATGATTCAGTGGTGCGATGGTTCGAGGTTCGTGGTCGGGCGAATCACCGCACCCGCGAACTCTCGAACCACCAGTAGCCGTCAGTTCGTCGCCCTGGCCGCTGCCGCTCCCGTCGGCAGGCCGTAGCTCAACTCGGGAATGAACCGATACACCTCGTTTTCAATCGGCGTGGCCAGCGTAGCGTTGCGCCGTGCTCCGATCTTGTTCTGCTGCTCCTGGCTGAGACCCGCTTGCTGGAGCAAGGCTGGTCTGTCGATGTCTGCGTACTTGTCGAGCAGCCGCACCATCACGCGCTGTCCGCCAGGGCCCCCAGCGTTCAGAGTCCACACCCAATAGTCCTTGACGCCGGCCTTCCTGTAGTTCGGCAGGTAGTCCTCCCTCATGCTCGCGAGAAATTCGCCCCCTTTGCCCGGAAGCACGCTCGCGACCTGCACCAGCTGCAGCTGCGGCATTGCCGTGAGATTGCTCATTAGGCTCGCATCCTGCTCGAGCGTGTAAATCTCCGCACGCTGACTGAGAATGGTCGCGCGCAGCTTCGCGTTGTAGTTTGCATTGGCCTCCGCGCTGATGGCGCGCGTGATGAATCCAGGCATATCGAGCTGCGCGTTGTTGGCCAGCGGAATGATCGTCAGGCGCGTGAAGCCCTGACCCGTTGCGCCGTTGGCCAGCGTGTGCCGCCACGGAAGCCCTGTTTTCTTCTGCGCCGGAATCATCTCGTTCTTCTGCAGGTCCTCCCACACCGTCAACATGTCGGCCTTGAGCTGGATGGTGGTGACCTGGATGCGAACAGGCGGCGGTTGCGGCGCCTGGGCCCGACTGAAGTTGGCGAGCCCCGCCACGGCAATGATCATCGCCACGACTACAACTGTGAGCGCCTGGGGTCCAGTGATCCTCTTCAGCATGACGGACTCCTTTCGCGCAGCTCGCGGACGACAGCGCGTCCCGATCGCGTTGGCGCACGCGGGGAGCCGAAATCGAAAAATCGGTTTGGGACCGAGAGGTCGCTACGATACGCCTGGCAATCGCCGTGTCAAGCGATCTGTCTATTTGCCACCGATCGCACCCATCGCACCTACCGGGATTGCCGTCCAGCGGATCGCGCCGACCAGCTGCCGTTGAAACCGCGGATCGCTCCACGTTTCGGAAAAATGACCGAGCGCGTTGTAGTACGCGCGTCCGGCTCCGAACGACTGCGCCCAGGCCAGGGGATAGTCACCCGCCGCGCCGACGGATGCGGCATCGAGGCGCAGCAGCACCTGTGCGCGGCCGCGCGGGTTCTCCTGAAACGTGTAGAACTCCTCGAGCAGCGAAAATCGATCGCCGACGCCTGCAGCGGCGGGATGTGACGGGTCTTCGACGACAACGGTACCCTGCTGCGTCCACGGATGGTCGCGGAAGTACGCACCAACCAGACGTCCGTAGTCCGGCCACTCGTACAACGTGTCGGCTGCGCTGTGCACACCGATGAAGCCGTGGCCGCCCATCACGAAGTCGAGCAGTGCGGTCCTCTGCGCGGGCGACAGCGGCAGCTCGCCGCTCGTCAACGCGAACATCACGACGTCGTAGGCGCGGAGATTATCGGCCGCGAGCGCCGACAGGTCTTCGGTTGCCGTTACCGAGAACTCACCGGTCGATGCCGCGAGACCGGCCATTGCCTGACGCGCCGCCGGGATCGACTCGTGCCGGAACGCTGCCGTCGTCGTCAGCATCAGCACGCGCGTCGTGGCACGGCCGGACGGCACGACCGACGTGGGAGAAGTCGATAGCGTGTTCGCAGAACAGCCGATGGCGGCGGGGAGCGTGAGAACGATCAGCGCGCGGCGAGCGCGCGTCATCACAGCACGCGGGCGGCGCGCATCACGGCTTCGGATTTCCTGCGAATCTCCTGCGCGACCTCGTACGGATCGCCTTGCTGGAACTTCGGGAGGAACAGCTCCACCGACAGCGGCCCCGCGTAGCCTTTGTCGGACAGCTTGCGGAGGATTGTCGTCAGCGGACTGATGCCGTCGCCCGGGATGATGCGCGTCGTGTTGTCGAGCAGTTCGCGCGGCATGTCGGGCACGTCCTGGAAATGCACGTGGCCGATCTCGCCGGGACGGATTAGATCGAGGTCCTCGAGCTTGTTGTTGCCGGACCAGAAGTGATAGCAGTCGAGCAGCGGCTTCACACTCGGGTGCGCCGCCGCGCGCGTCACCTGCAGCATGGTCCGCAGCGTCGAGATGAACGCCGATCCGCGCGTGAACTCCGCCGTCATGCGCATGTCGTACTGCTTGACGACGTCGCCGGCGGAGCGCATGTTGTCGGCGCCGGTCTTGTAGTCGTCCTCGGCGAACTTCTGCATGCCGCCGACAGGCGCGTAGATGTGCTTGAGTCCGAGCTCGGCGAACTGCTCGCATCGTTTCTTCAGGTTCTCGAGCGCCGTGGCGTGATTCGGGTTCGGCTCCCACAACCCGGCGACGCCGCACGCCGCCGATACAGGCGTCAACCCGTTGTCGGTCAGTAAACGTTTGGCTGCGGCGAGCGATTCAGTCTTGAGGTACTCATCGAGCAGCGCCGCGGTGATCTCCACGTTTTTGATTCCGGCGCGCGCCCACCCCTCGAGCGATTTGCGATAGCCCGACGCGGCGGATGTGTTCTGGTGAATGGCGAGCGACATCTTCGTGGCGGCGGACGCACGGGTAGCGACCATCATCGCTACCGGCGTTACGATCATCTCTCGCCTGGACAGCACCTATTCAAGCCTGGTCAGCTTCAGCGTCGCGCCCGACGGCTTCTGAGTGAGCGTAAGCGCATTGCCGCTGATGGTGAACTCGTACTGATTGCCGGCGCCGCCAATGGCGAACTTGCTCTTGGCCATCATGGCTTTCGTGGCGAGCATGTTGCCGGTGACGGTGTAGGTGCCTGAGTTCAAGTACAGCGTGTTGAACACTGCGACTTTCTGCGCGTCGGTGGCCTTGTCGTTGGAAGGATAGTCAGGCAGCGGTTCGCCCTGCACACGCGAGAAGCTGTAATGCTGCTTGGTGAAGATGTAGAGGCCTGGCTGCGCGCCGTCCACTTTCCACGCGCCCATCAATGGATTTGCCGGAGCGGACTGGCCAGAAACGGTCACGGCGGCGACAACGACCGCCAACAGCGTCATCACGTATCTCATCGCTTTTCTCCCATTGCCTTCGCTTTCCAGATTGGCCAACTGCGCGGGTAGTAGCCCGGCGTTCCCATCGGTGCCGCCGGCTGCGGGCTTACTCCGCCCGCCTCGACGTCGGCCGGCGTGAGATAGCTGATTTTGCCGCCGAGCGCAATCGCCTGCGCCTGCACGCGCGCGTTCACGTCGAGAAAGATTGCGTTGCTGACAGCGTCAGGAATCGTGACGCCGACGATCGCCGCACCGTGGCCGCGCATCAGCGCCACGGTCCTGTTGCCGAGCATCTGCGCGAGCGAGGCGCCGGCTTTGTTGTTGTCGACGAGCATCCCAACCTGCCCCGGCACGGTTCTGATGTCCCACACCGGCGCGCCCGCAAGAAGGAAAGGCGCCATGTGATACATCGGCCGGAGCGCGACGGAGCTGTCCGTGAATGGCAGCACGGATGGCATGTGCGAGTGCACGACCGACTGCACATCGGGACGCGCTTTGTAGATCGAGGCGTGAATGAAACGCTCGCGCACGCCGGTCGGCGCCTTCGCATCCACCGCTTTGCCATCCAGGTCGTACTCGACGAGATCGTTGGCTGTCACGAGACCGGGGGCGAGATCTCTGGCCATGAAGAAATGATCGGGGTGCTGCAGGCTGCGCGCGCTGACGTGGCCCAGGCCGTCAAGAATGTTTTCGTTCGCCAGGATCCGGTTGGCGACGACGAGGTCGTCGAGAAGGGTGCCGTTGCCCGGCACCGGTGCGGGCCTGGCGCTTTGGCCTGCCGTAACGGCCGCCAGCACGACACCTGCCACGAACACGATGACTACACGCCAACCGCTGGTGATCCGCATGTCAACCCCTACTTGAGAAGATCCTTCACCTTTGCGATGCCCGCCTTGGCGCAGGCGTCATCCTGCTCGAGCGTCGAGCCGGCACTTCCGACGGCGCCAATCGTGTCGTTACCGATCTGAATGGGGACGCCGCCGCTCAACGCGAGGATGTCCGTCAGATCGCGCTGTGCTTCGCGGCCCGGATCCTCTGCCGTCCGCTTCTGAAACTCCATCGTCGAAACACGGAACATCCGCGCCGTATATGCCTTGCGGCGCGCCATCTCGGCAGTCTGTCCCGTGGCTTGCTCGTCGCGCAGGATGACGAGGACCTGCGCGGCGCGATCGACCACGGCCACTGACGTGTGATACCCCTTCGCCGCACATTCCGCCTGTGCAGCTTCGGCGATCGTCTTCGCGAGGCCGAGAGAAAGGCTCCGCTGCGTCACGATGCCGGTCACGACGCCCTGGCCGGCGGCATTTCCAACGGAAACGACGACCGCGCAGATTGCAAGACCAAATCTCATGGGCGGGGATACTAGCATGCGCCATGACGGCCGATGCCGCTGAACAGAGCGTTCAGCTCCGGGACAGGAATGGTGCGTGAAAGCGCAGTGAACGTTCCGTGATCCGCAATCTCCTTTGCGGCCGTGAGAAACGCCGTCCATGCGGCGCGGGCCAGCGCTCCGCCGACGGAGATGCGACGAACGCCAAGATCGGACAGCTGGCCGACGGTGAAGTAATCGCCGCCAACCAGCACGTTGACGGGTTTCGGCGTGACGGCGCGCACGATCGTGGATACGTCCGCTGCCGACCGCACACCCGTTGCATAAAGACAATCGGCTCCCGCATCCGCGTATGCAACGAGACGCTTGATTGTTTCGTCGATGTCAGGTCGTCCGGCGATGAAACCCTCGGAACGGCCTGTCAGCAGCACGCCGGTGCCGCTCTGATCGATGGCGCGCCGCGCCGCCTTGATGCGCTCGACCGCGAGGTCGAACTCGTAGAGCGGCGCTTGCTTACTGCCGGTGGAATCTTCAATCGACAGGCCGGCGATACCCGTTGCCGCCGCGGCGCTCACGTTTGCGGCGACCGCTTCCGGCTCTTTGGCGAAGCCATCCTCGAAATCCGCGTTGACCGGCACGTCAACGGATCCAGAAATCGCGCGCAGATGCGCCAGCGCCACTTCGAGCGAGATCTCCGTATCCCGCCGACCGACGGACCAGGCGAAGCCGGCGCTGGTGGTCGCGACCGCGCGGAATCCGAGATTGACGAGCAGACGCGCGCTGCCGATGTCCCACGGGTTGGGCATCACGAAGCACCCTGACTCGTGAAGACGCCGGTACTCGGCCACCTGCGGTGTCATCGCGGCGCCACCGATTCAACGACGACGGCGGTGCCGTAGGCGAGCACCTCGGTGACACCGGCGGACACTTCGTTGGCGTCGTAGCGAACGCCGATCAGCGCGTTGGCGCCATGCTGTGCGGCGTGCTCGAGCATCAGCCGGAACGCGTCCTCGCGCGCCTTCTCGCACATCTGTGTGAACAGGGTGATGTTGCCGCCCACGAGCGTCTGCAGCGACGCGCCGAGGGTGCCGACAATGCTGCGCGAGCGCACGACGATGCCGCGCACCACGCCGATGTTCTGGACGATGCGGCAGCCGGGAAGCTCGAACGCGGTGGTGACGAGCTGCGGATTGATTGCGGTCATGGACCGCAATGCTAGCGCACCACGGCGGCAACGCGCGTCAGGTCACGACGCGGCAACCCCGGCGGGCAACTGCTTGCGATGATGACGCGTGTGGATAGCCAGGAACTGCGCGTAGTCCGCGACGGAGATGCGCCCGAATGCACCATTCGAGACCACGCCGCCTCGCTGCGCGCACGCACGGCATTCGCGATCGAATCGCATCAACGCCTCTTCGAGCCGCCGCCGCCCTTCCATCGGCGTCGCGGGACCGCTCGCCGGATCCATCGCCTTTGGCGCCTTCGCCCTAAAGGGGAACGATCCGGTCCGCACAATGCGGTTGAAGATCAGCGTGCGCACAAGCGGACGCACGAACGATGGGAGCGTGGGCAGTTTCGACGGCACGCCGGCAATCACGTTCGCCGATTCCTCCAGGGAACGCGCGACGTGCTCCACGAGCTGGCTCGGCGACCATTTCCCGGGCGCGCGCGGAGTCGTCCACACCGTGCCGCAGCGCTCCGCCGCAACCGCCAGTTCGTTCACCGCTTCCCGATTGGCAATAAGAGTGGAATCAAGATCTGGCATGAGAGCCTCCAAATGCGTGGCGCGCATCCTAGCACGGGCTCATCGAGTGCGCGCAGCAAGCGCGGGGAACACAGGATCGTGCGAGGCGTTCACCCCGCGAGCAGCGCGACGAGTGCGCGAACGTTCGAAGTCTCGAGCGTGTTGATGCGCGTAATCACCTGCTCGCACCTCTGATCGCCGAGCACCGGGGCGAGGAGCGCACGCGCCTTGGCGGCCACGCCGGTGGTGTCGAGCGGGTTCTCTTTCGTGCCCGGTGCGTGGCGCGTGAAGTGATTGACCGTACGGCCGTCGCGGAGGCGGACTTCGACATTCGCGCTGCGCGGCGCGGCCGGATCCATGAGGCCGCGGTCGCCGATCAACTGGACACGCTGCTTCAGCGCCAGCACCTGTGGATCCTTCATGCGTTCGTACGAATGGCTCGCGTCGAAAGAGACGGTACCGTCGATGAGCGCGACGGCGATCAGGTACTGGAGATTGACATCAGGCATTGCGCTGTCGTTGACGATGCCTGCGCCATCTTCCGGGAGGCGGACGATCACGCGGTCGACGTTGGCGGACGTGAGACCGTGCTCGCGCCGCAGTGTGATGAAGGCGTCGAGCGCCGACTGTATGGGGTACCCAACTGAGAACGTCTTGATGGCGCTCTCGGTCACGTAGAACCGTTTGCCGAGGTCGGCCGCCATTTCTTCGGGCCGCGGCTGCGTCGAATGCGCCTCCAGGGCGTTGTGCTCGCCCTCGAGCACGTCAGGCACACCGCTGAATCCGGCCTGCGCCATCAGCGCGGCGGTCACGCCATTGCGCGCGCCCATCCCCGCAAAGTCGAACGCCTTCTCGACGTGCTCGAGATCGCGCTCCCAGCTCCAGACGCCAGAGACCTGCTGCACGGCGTAGGAGATCGCATATCGCATCTGCGTTTCATCGAGCTTGGCCATCGAGGCGGCGGCGGCAGCGGCACCCATCGTCGCGCTCACGCCTTCGGCGCTGCGATGCGTCGCGCGGACGTGATTGGGACCAAGCGCCTGCAGCCACCGGCAGCACAGGTCGTAGCCGAGCGCGACCGCGCGGAGAAAGTCCAGACCCGAGGCGTTCTCGCGCTCGCCGACAGCAAGCGCAGCGGGCACGGTGGCGCAACCCGGATGCGCCTTGGTCACCGGCTCGAAGTCGTCGGTCTCATCGGCGTGCGCGAACATCGCGTTAACGAGCGCCGCATTGATGGCCGAGGTCCTGATGCTGGTCGTCAGCACCGACGCTTCGGCAACGCCTCCTTGCGCGCGCGCGAAACGGATCGCCATCTCACCAGGCTTGAGCTTCGCACCCGAGATCATGGCTGCGACCGTATCGAGCACGCGGTGCTTCGTTTCGCGCAGCACATCGGCGGGCAGCGGCTGCTGACGCGCGGCGGCCATATATCTGGCGACTCGTCCAGTCAGGTCTGTCGACGACGCCGGCGCCTGTTCGCGCTGGCCGCCCTGCACCTGCGCGGGAACGGCCGCAGCAGCCAACAGACCTGCGCCGCTCTCCAGCATCCGCCGTCTCGTGAAGCGCCTTCTCGGCGTCATTCGTAACTCTCCTCGTCTACTTCGCCCGCCCGCCGAATCCGCGCGCGATCATCGGAAGGCGAAGCACCGTTCCGCCGCCCGCGATGTAGAGCGTGCGCTTGTCCGGCCCACCGAAGGTGAGATCCTGGCAGCGGCGCGTGATGCACCACACCGGGATGACCCCGAGATGCTGGCCTGCAGCACTCACCACCTCGATGCCCGCCTCTGTGAGCGCATACAACCGACCCTCATCGTCAATGACCACCCCGTCCGCATTCGAGATCGGCGCTTCGTTTGCGGGAATAGTCTTGTCGCGGCCCACGTAGGTGGCAAACACGCGGCGGTTCGTCAAACGGCCGTCCGGAAGAATGTCGAACGCATACGAATGAATGCCGCCAGTGTCGTTCACGTAGAGAATTGTTTCGTCGCGACTGAGGGTCATGCCGTTCGGCCGCCCAAGATCCTCGGCCACACGAAGCGGTGCACCGCCAGCAGGTACGTAGTACACGGCCGGCGCCATCGCGTCCGGAGGAACGGGTCGTAATGGCAAGTCGCTGAAATAAACGCCGCCCTTCCGATCCGACACAATCCCGTTGGGCCGGCCGAACGCGTGGCCTTCGAATTGATCGGCGAGCGTGGCTTCCTTCCCCGCGGGCCAGACGACCCGCGGCCCCGCGAAACCTTTTTGCGATTGCAGCGAGATCAATCGGCCTTGACGGTCGAGCGTCATGCCCAGCGGCCCGTGCAGATCGCCAACGAACGTTTCCACCTTGTCATCCGCTGTGAGCCGCACGATGCGGTTGGCCGCCGACTCTGTGAACAGCAGGCCGACATCGGGCACCCAGATCGGGTCGTCGGCGCTGCGCAGGCCTTTGACGACGACCTGCGCCTCGGTGCCCGCCTTGATCACCCCCGGAATGTCGGGTGTCTGAGCCGCGACCATGCGACTGGAGATCGCAACCGCGATGAAGACCACTGTCGCTGCACTACGGCGGTGCGATGGTGCGAGGGTGCGAGGGTGCGGTGGTGCGTCCGAAGGTGCGAAGGTGCGATGGTGCTCGAAGCCGGCGGAACTATGCGTTGCTTCGTATGTTCGCACTGTCGCACTGTCGGACGCACGGTCGCACGATTCGAACCGCCGCACTGTTCCAGCCTCCACGTTACCGTCGAATGTGTTTCGTGACACCGGGTGTCGGTACCACAGCTCCATAGACATTGCCCATACGGTCGGCGGCGACACCCGCCGCTGCCGTGATCGGATCTTTCTCTGGTTTCTTTCCCTTCCCGATAGCGATCATCAACAGTCGGCCTGCAGGCGTGAACTTGAACACCTGATGCCCCTTGGCCCGCGGCACGTTCATGCCGTCGGATGCATCTGTCACCCAGATGTTGCCGTTGCGGTCCACGTAAATGCCGTGCGGCACGAGGAACAGACCAGCACCGACGCTCGCCGTCAAAGTTCCGGAGGGATCGAACTTGAGAATGGGGGCGAGCGGTGAATCCATGCAGCTCGCACCGCCACAACGGTCTGCAACCCAGACGGAGCGACCATCGCGCTCGACCTCGATCGCGCTCGTCGAACCCATCGTCCGGCCTGCCGGCATGGTGATCCACCGCTCGATGGTTCGGTACGGCGTCGGCACATCGGGACGTGGTTGGAGCGACTGCGCGGCGGCCGCATAAGCCGAGAGTGCAACGGCGATGGTCAGCAGAGCGTTCGTGAAGTATCCGCACCTTCGCACCATCGCAGCGGTCGGATTCACGCGCCCAATCCTAACGCAGCCCGCGTGCAGATCATCAGCAGCGCCCGGCCATCCGGCGTATCGACTGCCCTGACCGCACGGAAGCCGGCTTTTTCATAGCAGCGGATGGCCCTCCCGTTGCCCGGGTGAGGATCAGTTTGAATATGCGTAACCGACGGATCCTCGAACAGCCGCGCGACGAACGCGCGCACGATGGCGGTGCCAAGACCGCGGCCGAGATCTTCGCCGTGCGCCAGGAACTGATCTATCCCGCGTGCGCCGGGGTCCGTCTCGTCTTCCCACCAGCCGTCGCCGCAGTCCTTGACGACGTACGACTGCATGAACCCGATCTCGCGATCGCCCTCCAAGGCAATGTAGCCCTGAACGGGATAACCGGGATGAATTGTCGGCGTGAATTCCTCGATCACCTCGCGGAGCGACGGCGTCGGCGTCCACCATTCCACCACATGCGGCCGCTGCAGCCATTCGTGCAGCATCGGCAAGTCACTCGCCGCCAGGGGCCTGAATGTAATCACACGCCCACCCTGTTCCCTCTATGTCTTCGTGCCGTCACGGTTCGTGACACGAAGTACATCCCGACGCCAATGACCACGAATATCATCGCGAGGCGCACTTCGTTGACGGGACTCGTCGACACGAGCCACGCGCCGAGGCCGATTGCGGCAATGGACACAAGCGTTGCGGCGGGAATTACAAATGGTGGCGATGGCAGATCGTGCCTGCGCCGCAGCGCGGGCAGCGCAGCACACGTCGCGATGTACGCGACCAGCCTGACGATGGTGCTGATCGTCAGGGCCGAGAGGAACGTGCTGAACAGCGCGACGAGGCCGGCGATCGCAGCAGTAATACCAATCGCCGCGGCCGGCGTGTGGAATCGCGGATGCGTCACGGCAAGGGTCGCCGGAAGCTCGCCGGCGTCTGCCATCGCAAACACCAGGCGCGGCGTGGCGAACAGGATGGCATTGAGAATGCCGCCAATCGACACGAGTGCCGCAGCCGCAATGAGCGATTCGCCGGTCGCGCCGAACATCTGAAACGCCGCATCCGAGAGAGGCCTCGCCGCACCCGCGAGGTCGGGAACGGTTCCGATGCAGACCGCCTGCACGGCGACGTACAGCACCGTGACGACGGTCATACCGACGATGAGCGCGAACGGCAGATCGCGATGCGGATTTCGCATCTCGCCACTGGGAATCACGGCGCCTTCAAACCCCATGTAGGCGAACACGAGCAGCAGCGTCGCCTGGGAAAACGAGCGGTACGACGGCACGATCGGCGACGCGGAACGGTTCGGGTCGACGAAAAATGCGCCGGCGAGCACCAGCGCAAAAAGCGGAAGCAGCTTGCCGACGGTCAGCAGATTGGTTGTGGCAGCGGACGTGCGCAGGCCGACGATGTTGACGACAGCCAACACGCTGACGAGCACGACGATGGCGACCGCGCGCCCGGCGTCGGCGCCGGCGGCCGGTACAAAGAACGCGAGATACGTGACGAAGAGATTCGTCAGCGACGCGAACCCCATGATGCGCGCAATCCACATCAACCAGCCGACCTCGAACCCGATCAGCGGACCGAAGGCGACGCGCGCGTAGACGTAGGGGCCGCCGGTCGCACCGAAACGGCTGCCCACCTCGGCGAAGCACAGAACGACAAGGCCGATGGCGACCGCAGCGAGGACATACGCGCCGAGGCTATATGTCCCGGCCAGTGCGTACACCTGCGACGGCAGTCCGAAGATGCCGGCGCCTACGACGGAGTTGATGACAAGCGCAACGAGATCCCAGCGCCGAAGATCGCGGACAAGCGGCAGCACGCTATGGGAAATACTCGTCGTATTGAATGCGGATGTTTTCGAGGGCGCTCTTCGCCCTCGCGATGGAGGCGGGCTGCGCGTCGCCGCCGAACAAGTCGGCCTGCAGCGCACCGAGCGCAGCCAGGCAGGCCGTGGCCCGCGCCTGATGATCCGACAGCTTCAGGATCGAGTTGATTCCCGTCGCCAGCGTGCCGGCAAGCGTCAGCACGGCAATGATGCCGCAGACGTTCCGCCAGCCGCGCGCCAGTTCCGCCGGTACGCGTCCCGTCGTCGCCTGTGCGGTTCGCGCCGCGACCGCGCCGCCCCGAAATGCATCGCCGGCCAGCGTTGTCGAGACGGCGCCGCACAGCAACCCAATCAACAGGAGCGCGCTGCTGACCCGGCGATAGCGGCGTCCGGCACGG
>Ga0310813_10001727_pt1 | contig 13218 bp, 11 predicted proteins | sample YN3metagenome_FD_203086 | JGI IMG/M metagenome (GOLD analysis project Ga0310813, IMG submission 203086) | Soil microbial communities from experimental microcosm in Duke University, North Carolina, United States - YN3 | ecosystem: Engineered > Artificial ecosystem > Soil microcosm > Unclassified...
GTGTGCCACAGCAGCTTCCGCTCCGACAGCTTCTTCACCATATCGGTGACCGATGCGTCGGTAATTTCGAGGTGTGCGGCCAATTCAGATGTCGACACCGTGCCGCCATCCTGCTGGAGTTTATAGATGCCTTTTATATAGTCTTCGGTGCTTTGGTTGTGTTTCATGGCAAAGTTTAGGTATGCCTAAATATATGATTTGGAGGGCATAAATCCAAATTCGTCCGAACGCCAAATAAAAAGCCGGCTTCGAGGGCCGGCTTCCGCAGAAATGTGTCGGGAAAATGTTAGTGTACGCCACCCATGAGTTTTCGTATCGGCTTTACAAAGATGAACATCACCGCGGCAGTTACAAGCAGGATGACCGACACTTCGCCGAAGAGCTGACTGAGAGGCATCGTCGCAAAGAATCCCGCGGCCCACCCCGCCAGCTTGTTTCCGAAAGAGTTCGAGAGGAACCAGACACCCATCATGAGCCCGAGTATTCGCGGAGGAGCAAGTTTTGTGACCGCGCTGAGGCCGATCGGATAGAGACAAATCTCTCCGAACTCCGAGATCGCGTACGAGAGCACCAGCCACCAGGGGCTTACCCGCGCGCCGGGCTCGCTCTGGGCATACGAACCTGCCGGAACGAGCACGAGAAATGCGAGCGCCATAAAGAACACTCCGATCGCGAGTTTTGCGGGGACTGACGGCTCGCGCTTTCCGAGGCGCACCCAGAGCCAGGCAAAGAAAGGCGCCAGGATGATGACGAACACCGGCTGCACAGACTGAAACCATGACGACGGAAATGAAAAGCCGAACGCTTCAAGGCGTGTATACCGGTCCGCGAAGAGATTGAGCGTTGTGCCTGCCTGCTCATACGCCCCCCAGAAAATAATTGCAACAATAAAGAAAATAAAGACAGCGCCGATGCGTTTCCATTCCTCGGCAGTAAATCCGCCGCCTGTGTGCACGGCCTGTGTCGCCGTCTGTGCCTTCGATTCCTGGATTCGGTCGACCGCTTGCTGCAGGCGCTTTCTTCCCAGAACATACTGGATAAGCCCAAATGCCATTCCGACGCCGGCGCAGGCAAAACCAATATGCCAGTCCACTTTCTGCGCGAGGTAGCCTGCGATGAGCGGGCCGAACAGCGCGCCAAGATTAATTCCCATATAAAAGAGGGAAAACCCGGCGTCGCGTCGAGTGTCATCCTTCGGATATAACGAGCCGACAAGGGTGCTCGCGTTTGGTTTCAATAATCCGGTTCCGATGATGATCATTCCAAGGCCGGCATAGAAAAAGGGGAGGTCTTTGAATACCAGCGTAAAATGTCCGAGCATGATGATAATACCGCCGACAAGAACGCTGCGGTATTGGCCGAGGAACCGGTCAGCGACAAACCCTCCGGCGATTGCGGCGCCCCATACGAGGCCGGTATACCAGCCGTAAATCGATCCGGCATCCGCGTCCGTTAATCCCAAACCGCCCGCCGCCGCGGGTGCCACCATATAAAGAATGAGGAACGCGCGCATCCCGTAATAGCTGAACCGTTCCCACATTTCGGTAAAGAACAATGTCGATAACCCGCCCGGGTGGCCCAGAAATGTTTTCTCCTGCGATCCGCCCATCGTTGATGCCGGTGAGGCAGCAGTCATCGTTTCGTTTGCCATAGATTTCCTTCGCTGTGAATGATCGCGCCACGTACCTGGGTGCGTGGCATCCGGAGTGTAAAGTAGCGATTGCCCATGTGAGAATCAAGGAATCTTGCGGGGCGAAACTTGTCCGGGGCAGCGAGGGGAGGCTGCCGGGACCGTTGATTAAGGCGTTGCCAGGAAAAAGAAAAGCCCCGTCCTTCAGGGGACGGGGCCGGTGCAACGGAACGATGAGAAAGCTTCGAATTACTTGGTGGCTTCCTCGGTCTTCATCATTTCTTTGATCTTCGCGTCGGTCATGGTCATTTTGTGGACCATCTTCGCGTGCGTTTTGACCATCGAAATGATTTCTTTTTCGCTATGGCTTCGAACCATGAAGCCGCAGGTCGCGTCGCAGTTTACCGACTTCAACGGACCGGACATGCTCTCATCTTTTTTCATTTCCCCTTTGGCATCGTCCTTCTTCATCTCCATTTTCTTATCGTCCTTCTTCATCTCTTGTTTTGCGGCATCCTGGGCGAACGTGGCAAGGGAGAAGGAGAGTGTGAGCGCGAACAAGAACAATGCGGCAAAAATTCGTTTCATATGAACTCCTTTCAGATGATGTGAGTTGTGATTTGCTGCCCCCGGTTTGGCAATAGAAGGTACCCCTTTCAACGGCAAAAATCAATTCGGGAATCCGGCTTTTGTACCTCTCCCCATTTTTCCGTATCTTGAGTCCACTTTTCAAGGAAAAACGTCAAATTATCATTATGTCTTCAGTTTCTACAATTCCGACGAACAATCAAAGGCTTATCACGTGGGTCGAGGAGATGAAATCCCTCTGCAAGCCCGACGCGGTCCATTGGTGCGACGGTTCGGAGGCGGAATACCAGAGGCTCTGCGATCAACTCGTCGCTTCCGGGACATTTATCAAGCTCAACGAGCAAAAGCGGCCGAACAGTTTTCTCTCGCGGTCAGATCCCGGAGACGTCGCCCGCGTCGAAGACCGGACGTTCATCTGCAGCGTTCGGAAAGACGACGCCGGGCCGATGAACAACTGGATCGCCCCGAAAGAAATGAAAGAAAACCTTACCAAACTGTTCAACGGCTGCATGCGAGGAAGGACGATGTACGTCATTCCCTTCAGCATGGGGCCGCTCGGTTCTCCCATTTCCCACATCGGCGTCCAGGTCACCGACTCGCCGTATGTCGTCGTGAGCATGAAGATTATGACGCGCATGGGAAAGAAGGTGTTGGATGTTCTTGGCGCGGATGATTTCGTTCATTGCTTGCATTCGGTGGGAATGCCCCTCGCACAAGGCCAAAAGGATGTACCGTGGCCGTGCAATAAGGATCAAAAGTATATCGTCCACTTTCCGGAAGATCGAACCATCTGGTCGTTCGGAAGCGGATACGGCGGAAACGCGCTGCTGGGAAAAAAATGTTTCGCGCTTCGCATCGCGTCGACGATGGCGCGCGACGAGGGCTGGCTCGCCGAACACATGCTCATCCTCGGCGTGGAATCTCCCGACAAGGAAAAATCCTACATCGCCGCGGCGTTTCCCAGCGCCTGCGGAAAAACAAATTTTGCGATGCTCATCCCTCCGGCGGCGTTTAAAGGGTGGAAGGTGACGACAGTCGGCGATGACATTGCCTGGATCAAACAGGGAAGCGACGGGAAACTCTACGCGATCAACCCCGAAGCGGGCTATTTCGGAGTGGCACCGGGGACTTCGTACAAGACAAATCCGAACGCGATGGAGTGCATTAAGGCGAATACGATCTTTACGAACGTCGCGCTGACCCCCGACGGCGACGTTTGGTGGGAAGGAATGTCGAATCCTCCCGAGAAGCTTACCGACTGGCGGGGAAAAGAGTGGACTCCGAATTCTCCCGGGCCGGCGGCTCACCCGAACGCACGCTTCACCGCGCCGGCGCACCAGAACCCGATCATCGACCCTTCGTGGGAAGATCCTAGCGGCGTTCCGATCAGCGCGTTGATTTTCGGGGGAAGAAGAAGCACAGTCGTCCCGCTGGTCCATCAGTCCGCGAACTGGAACTTCGGCGTCTACATGGCGGCGACGATGGGCTCCGAAACGACGGCTGCTGCGGCCGGCGAAGTCGGAAAAGTGCGCCGCGACCCGTTCGCGATGCTTCCGTTCTGCGGCTATCATATGGCCGATTATTTTAACCACTGGCTGCAGTTTGGCCGGAATCTTCCAAACCCGCCGAGAATCTTTGCCGTAAACTGGTTCCGGAAAGACGAGAACGGAAGATTCATTTGGCCGGGATACAGCGAGAACATGCGCGTCCTGAAATGGATCGTCGACCGCGCGCGGGGCCGCGGGCACGCCATTGAAAGCCCGCTCGGCTGGATGCCGCTCTACGAGGATTTTATGTGGGAGGGTCTGGAGAGCTTCACACCGGAAAAATTCAATTCCGTGATGTCAGTGAAGTCCGAAGACTGGAAAAGCGAGCTGCTCTCTCAGCAGGAACTGTTCTCGAAGCTCTACGATAAGCTTCCAAAGGAATTTATTTTCATGCGCGAGCTCATTCTCTCGAGCCTCTGGCGTTCTCCGGAACACTGGGAGCTGGCGCAGGAGCGCTGAGGCATGAAGGCGATCCGCCTCCACGAATTCAGCGACGCTGGAGTCCTCCGGTTTGAGGATGCGCCGAAGCCCGAGCCGGGGCCGAACGAGGTGCTGGTTCAGATCAAAGCCGCTGCACTCAACCACCTCGACGTGTGGGTTCGCAGCGGACAGCGCGAACGGAACATTCCTCTTCCCCATATCCCCGGTTCAGACGGTTCAGGTGTAATTGCCGAAGTGGGTAAAGATGTCCAAAAGTTCAAACCTGGAGAACGAGTTTTGATTTCCCCCGGCATCTCCTGCGGCCATTGCGAGTACTGCAAGAGAGGAACAGACAATTTGTGCCGCGAATACCGGGTGCTCGGTGTAAGGGAAAACGGCACGTATGCCGAGTTCGTCAAGCTTCCCTCCGAAAATGTTCTTCCGATACCTCCCGGTCTTGATTTTCCTGAAGCAGCTGCAATTCCTCTGGTCTCGCTCACCGCATGGCACATGCTCGTCACGCTTGCCCGGGTGAAGGAAGGCGAAACTGCGCTCGTCCACGGCGCCGGCAGCGGCGTCGGATCAATGGGTATCCAGATCGCAAAGCTCAGAGGGGCGCGCGTGATCACGACGGCCGGCTCCGCAGAGAAGCTGCGGAAAGCCAAAGATCTCGGCGCAGACGAGCTCATCAATTATCGTGAACAGGATTTTGCGGAGGAAGTGCGGCGCCTGACTGAGAAACGCGGCGTCGACGTCGTCTTTGAACATATCGGCGGAGAGGTTTTTGAAAAGAGCGTCAAAGTTCTCGCGAAGGGGGGCCGGCTTGTCACATGCGGAGCGACGACTGACTACAATTGTAACGTCGATATCCGGTACGTTTATACCCGCATGCTGACGATGTACGGATCCTGGATGGGGTGGAAACCCGAGCTCCCTGAAGTTCTTCAATACTTTCCCTCGAAACTGAAACCGGTCATCGACAGCATCTTTCCACTTGAACAAGCGGCTGACGCCCACAGGAAGATGGAAGGCCGGGAAAATTTTGGAAAGATAGTCCTGAACGTATAGCCCACTCCATGATAACCTTCGCCGACATTGAATCCGCATACACGAGGCTGAAGCCCGTCGTTCACAAGACTCCTCTCCTTTCTTCGCGAACATTCAATCGGGACAACGTCAATGAAGTCTACTTCAAGGCGGAGAACTTCCAGCGTGTCGGCGCGTTCAAGTTCCGCGGCGCCTACAACAAGCTCAGCTCTCTGACGGCAGAAGAAAAGAACCGCGGCGTTATCGCTCACTCGTCGGGCAATCATGCCCAGGGGGTTGCGCTCGCGAGCAAACTCTTCGGCATCCGTGCGACGGTGGTCATGCCGCACAATTCGGTGCCGAACAAAGTTGAAGCGACAAAAGGATACGGGGCCGAGGTTCTTTTTTGCGAAGACTCGACCGATGCCCGTGAAGTAGCGACAAACGAACTCATAAAGAAGCATGGGTACGTCCTCATCCATCCCTACAACGACGAGCAGCTCATCGCCGGCCAGGGTACATTGGTGGTGGAAATCTTTAACGAGATGAAGGAGCTGGACTATCTTTTCGTGCCGGTCGGAGGGGGCGGGCTGATATCGGGGTGCGCGATCGCCGCAAAGAACCTTTTCCCAAACGTCCGCGTTATTGGAGTCGAAACAGAAGGGGCGAATGACGCCTTCCAATCCTTCCGTCAGGGACGTATCGTCAAATTGCAGAAGGCAACTACCATTGCCGACGGAATGCGCACATTATCGGTCGGTAAGCTCAATTTTGAGATTATAAGAAACTATGTCGACGATATCATCACCATCCGGGATGAAGATATTTTCCCCACGATGAAGTTCTTTCTCGAACGTATGAAGATCGTCGTCGAGCCGACGGGCGCAGTCGCTCCGGCGGCTGTTCGTCTCAATGAAAAGAAGATTTCGGGGAAGAAGATCTGCGCCGTGATCAGCGGGGGCAACGTCGATCCGGCCGTTCTCAAACAGCTTCTCTAAGGCAAAACTTTTTCATTCTGTTCGCTGTTGTAGAGGTATTGCAGAAGTTCCTGAAGTTAATTAATCACCAACACCCATCACAAACTTTGGAGTCCGCTATGTTCTTAATCCGAGATATCATGTATTGTAAACCCGGATCTGTGCGTCCGATGGTCGAAAAGTTCAAGACCATGAACAAGCTCATGAAGAAAATGGATATCGGTACAATGCGCGTCATGACTGACGTTAGCGCCGAGCGGTATTGGACCGTTGTTGCCGAAACCGAGGTTGAGAGCCTCGAGGTCTACGCAGGCATGGATAAGAAAATGATGGCCAGCAAGGAATTTCAAAAGGCCATGAAGGATTACCATCAGCTCGTGGATTCCGGGCGGCGGGAAATATACAAGGTCGAGTGACGGCGGGAGCGCTCTATCAAACAGGGCGAACAGGCGAATAGGGCTGATGATAGAGCAAGAATGCACAGCGGCAGATCAATTGAAATGATGGCGAATGTTGGATACGATAACGAAATGGTTGACGGTATTGTTGGATATAGTAGGTGGTGTACGAGCGTATGCGAATTGCCCAGATTGCGCCTTTATATGAAAGCGTTCCGCCAAAAGACTACGGTGGAACCGAGCGTGTAATTTCATACCTCACCGAGGCATTGGTCCGGCGGGGCCATGACGTCACACTGTTTGCGAGCGGCGACTCTGTCACGGAAGCGCGACTTATTCCGGCATGTGGCCGCTCGCTGCGTCTCGACAAGGAGTGCAAGGACCAGCTGGTCCATCACGTCCTCATGCTCGAAAGCGTCTGCCAGCATGCGGACGAATTCGACATCGCGCACTTCCACGTCGATTATCTCCACTTCCCTCTTTCCCGAAGACAGGCGTTCGCACACCTGACCACGCTTCACGGGCGGCTCGATATTCCTGAACTCGTCCCTCTCTACCAGGAGTTTTCAGAGCTTCCGCTTGTCTCAATTTCCAATTCGCAGCGCGCCCCCCTCTCGTGGGCAAACTGGAAAGCCACCGTCTACCACGGCCTTCCCGAAGACCTCTACAGCTTCCGGCCGAATCCGGGAACATACCTCGCGTTTCTGGGAAGAATTTCACCGGAGAAGCGCGCCGATCGGGCGGTTCTCATCGCCAAACGCGCGGGCATCCCATTAAAAATAGCCGCAAAAGTCGATTCTGCCGATAAAGAATATTTTCAGGCGGTGATCAAGCCGCTCCTTCGGGATCCTCTCATCGATTTTGTTGGAGAAATCGGAGATCATGAAAAGGATGAGTTTCTCGGAAACGCGTACGCCTTCGTTTTCCCGATCGACTGGCCGGAACCGTTCGGCCTTGTGATGATTGAAGCCATGGCCTGCGGCACTCCGGTGATCGCTTATCCTCACGGCTCTGTGCCTGAGGTTATAGAACACGGGAAGAATGGATTTATTGTCAACGGGGTCTCTGACGCGGTCGCTGCCGCGCGCCGCATCCCCGATCTCAGCCGCGCATACTGCCGGAAGGTTTTTGAAGAACGATTTACGGCGGAGCGGATGGCCGCCGACTACGAGAACCTCTACGAGCTCCTCATCCACGATCGGCACGACCATCCGCCGAATCGACCAATAGAGGAGCACGTTCAATGACGGAAGAAGTCATCCGGGTTAAGGAAGACTCGTACATCCTCGCGACAACGGCACATCCCGACGACAGAACGCGCGTACTGAAACAAGGAGATACGTTCGCGGTCTTCGACCGCTTCGGCGATATCGAAACGAAGGGGACAAACGAGCTGGGACTCTATTATCAGGACACGCGGTTTCTTTCCCGCCTCACGTTAAAACTCGAACGGGATCGTCCGCTTCTTCTGAGCTCGAGTATTAAAGACGACAACGCGATGCTCGCCGTTGATTCGACGAACCCGGATATCCAGGAGGACGGAGTGGTCGTCATACCGCGCGGGACCGTCCACATTTTCCGGACAAAATTTATCTGGAACGGGACTTGCTACGAACGGCTCCGGGTCCATAACTACGGCCCGATGGGAGTCGAGCTTTCGTTGCGGCTCGAATTTGACGCTGACTTTGCGGACATTTTTGAAATCCGGGGAACCGAGCGGCATGCGCACGGGCGAAACGAACCGCCGCTTGTGCAGGATAATAGTGTCTTGTTCCGCTATGAGGGGCTCGACCGCCAGCTGCGATCCACCCGCATCGTCTTCGAGCCAAAGCCGACGCGGCTTACAGATGTCCTGGCCGGGTTTGATATAGTTCTTCCCCCCGGAAGTGAGAAAGAATATCATTACGCAGTGTCGTGCGAGCTGCAAAACAACGGATCGGAGAACGGGCCCGCCCCTGACCGGGTTGAAAAAAATCTCATGGTCTCATACGACAAAGCCTCACGCAACGCCACCGAAGAGCTTACCCGCATACGGTCCGATCAACCGGGCATTTTTACATCCAATGAACAATTTAACGATTGGATGAAACGGTCCTTGGTCGACCTCCATATGATGCGAACCGAGACTGCATACGGCCCCTATCCGTACGCGGGCATCCCATGGTATTGCACGGCGTTCGGGAGAGACGGGATCATCACCGCGCTGGAGTGCCTGAACTACGATCCCTCGCTGGCCAGGGGAGTTCTCAGCTATCTCGCCGCCCGTCAGGCGGACTCGGTGATCGAATCGCAGGACGCGCAGCCGGGAAAGATCCTCCACGAGACGCGAACGGGCGAAATGGCAGCCCTGGGCGAGGTTCCGTTCAAGAGGTATTATGGATCTGTTGATGCGACGCCGCTTTTCGTCATGCTGGCGGGCGCGTATTATGTCCGGACCGGCGATAAACAATTTGTCCGGTCGATCTGGCCCAATATCGAGCGGGCGCTTGCGTGGATCGATACGTACGGAGACCCGGATGGCGACGGGTTTGTCGAGTACGAACGCCAGTCGCCAAAAGGGCTTGTGCACCAGGGATGGAAAGATTCACACGACTCCGTATTTCATGCCGACGGAAAGGGGGCCGAAGGCCCCATCGCGCTGTGCGAAGTCCAGGGTTATGTTTATGCAGCGAAGCTTGCCGCTTCATCGCTCGCCGCGGTGTTCGGAAACACAGCAAGGGCGTCGACGCTGGAGGACCAGGCGCACACTCTGAAAGAGCAATTCGAAAAAGATTTTTGGTGCGAGGATATTTCCACATACGCCCTCGCTCTGGATAAGAACAAGCGCCCCTGCAAGGTGCGTACCTCGAACGCCGGCCATTGCCTGTTTACGGGAATCGCTTCAGACGAACACGCCCGCAGGGTAGCGACGACACTCATCCTCAGCAGCTCATTCAATGGCTGGGGTATCCGGACGGTCGCCGCGGGAGAGGCTCGCTACAACCCGATGTCGTATCACAACGGCTCGGTATGGCCTCACGACAACGCGCTGATCGCGGCAGGTTTCGCACGCTATGGATTTACGGAACACGCCGTGGAGATTCTCACCGGGTTTCTCGATGCAAGCATCTTTTTCGAGCTTCACCGCGTCCCTGAACTGTTTTGCGGCTTCCCGCGAAGGCCGGGAGAAGCCCCCACGCTGTATCCGGTCGCCTGCGTTCCGCAAACGTGGGCTGCGGGAGCTATCATGATGCTGCTCGAAAGCTGTCTTGGGCTCAGGGTTCTTGCGTCGGAGAGAAAAGTCGTATTCTGCAAACCGGTTCTTCCTGAGTCCCTGGGAAGGGTTTCCATACGCGGCCTGTATCTCGGCGATGCGCGTGTCGACCTGTTGATCGCGCGTCATACCGACGGCGATGTGGGAGTCAATGTTCTCGCGCGAAGAGGCGAGATTGAAGTGACAATTCTGAAGTGATCAGATTCTTTTGAGGGCCTGCCGGAAGTCGGCGATGAGATCGTCGATCCCTTCCACGCCGACCGAAATCCGTATCATCCCCGGAGTGACGCCGTGCCGCGCGAGTTCTTCCTTCCCCATGTTGATGTGCGAGGAGTAGACGGGGATGCTCACGAGAGTTTCGACGCCCCCCAGCGACATCGCGTTGACGGCAACCTTCAGGTTGTCGCACACCTTCACAGCTGCTCTGACTCCCCCCTTTACTTCGATGGTTACCATTCCGCCGAATTTTTTCATCTGCTTGCGCGCAAGTGCGTGCTGCGGATGCGAGCGCAGTCCCGGGTAGAGAACCCGAAGGACCTTCGGATGTTTCTCGAGCGCCCTGGCAAGCGCCATCGCGTTGCTGTTCTGCCGCTCGACCCGAAGTTCGAATGTCTTCAGGCTTCTATCCAAAAGAAACGACATGAACGGATCCGGAATCCCTCCCAGATGCTTCGTAATGCCCTTGACCTTTTCGATGAAGTGTTTCTTCCCCGTGAGTACCCCCGCCATGATATCGGCGTGTCCGCCGAGATATTTTGTGGCGCTTTCAAAGATGACGTCCACTCCCAGATCGAACGGCTGCTGATTCAAACAGGTCGCGAATGTGTTATCGATGATCACGGTGATGTGCTTGCCGAATTCTTTTTGAACGCTGCGCGTTATCCGGACGATTTTTCGGACATCGACAAGCGCCAGCGTGGGGTTCGTCGGGGTCTCGAAGTAGACAATTTTCGTTTTTGGCGTAATGAGATACAGGAGGTCCTCGATCGACTCCGGATCGACATACTTGACGCCGATTCCGTAATCCGGAAGGGTGTCGCGGAAAAAGCGGTACGTGCCGCCGTAAAGGCCGGGTGTGCTGACGATCTCGTCGTCGCTCTTGCATAACGCGAACACGGCCGATGAAATCGCCGCCATTCCCGAAGAGAACAGCATGCTCGCCTCCCCTCCCTCCATGAGCGCGATCCGGTCCTCGACTTCATTTGTCGTAGGATTATGATACCTCGTATAGACAAGGACATTCGGGTCTCCCTGGGCATATCGCACAGCATCTTTGGAATCCGAAAACCGGTATGTGCTTGTCTGGTAAATGGGGGTAGTGACCGGCCCCTTGAATGCGTGCGTGTGCCTTCCGTGGATTGCCACGGTCGGGAGCGAAAATTTTTGAGACTTGGATTTTTTCATCATGTGCCTGCGATTGTCGGTGTAGTAATCTCAATTCTTGAAACTGGAACTGTTGGAGACAGAAACAATCTCCCTTACCTCGCGCATGTTTGTGCCCGTCCGCCGTCGATGCTCATACTCGTTCCGGTAATCCAGCCTGCGCGGGCTGAGGCGAGGAACAAAATCAATTCCGCGACTTCCTCCGGAGAGCCTGTTCGCCCGATCGGATGCGTCGTCTTGCTGTGGTCAAGAAAACGTTCGTACACATCTTCTTTCATCCCGCTGATTCGATGAAGATTTGTTACGACGACTCCGGGATCGACCGCGTTGACGCGGACGCCTTTCGGCCCCAGTTCCAGAGCGGCACACCGGGTGAGCTGATCGACGCCGGCTTTGCTGACGCAATAGGCAAGGACATTGGGAAATGACCGGATGCCCGTAACGCTTGAAACGTTGACGATGTTTCCCTTTCGGTCAATGATCGATGGAAGGGCAAGCTGTGTCAGCCGGAAGAGCGAGCGGAGGTTAACATCGAACATCGCGTCCCAATCTCCAAGGGAAGTGTTTTCGATTGTCCCGTTGGCAATGATTCCCGCCGCGTTGACAAGAATGTCGATGGCTCCGAAGCGCTTGATCGTCCGCTCGACGGCGGTTCTCCTGTCCTCTTCGCTGGTAACATCACCGCCGATAACTTCGACGCGGGCTGGGTCCAGCTTCGCAGTTAAGGTCCGGAGCGCTGCTTCGCGCCGCGCCACGAGAACGACATTGGCGCCCCGCTCGTACGCCATCAGCGCCGTCGCTTTTCCGATGCCGCTTGAGGCCCCGGTAACCATGGCGGTCTTACCACTAAATTCGTTGTTGAGTTCCATTTTGTCGGGGTTATCTGACTGTGGGACTATTGACTATTTGATCTGTTTCATGGCTTTTTCAAACACTGCATTAAACATTTTTTCCGTCAACTTGCCGGTGAAGGTATTCTGCTGGCTCGGATGAAATGAACAGATCAACACCTGGCGATCGTTGAGATTGTATTGATTGCCGTGCCCGAATGCCGGTCGTTTTTGAAGAGAGGTTCTGCCGAGCGCTTTAAACGAATCGACTACTGTGTCGAATGCGACGTTGCCGAGGGCAATCACGGTCCGGACATTCGTCAGCAATTCGATTTCCTTCAGTAAGTATGGCCGGCAATTCCTCAGTTCCTCCGGCAGCAGCTTGTTGAACGGCGGCGCGCATCTTGCCGACGCGCTGATATAACAATCCTTGAGTTGAAGCCCGTCATCCCCGGACGAGGACTCGGCCTGGTTCGCGAATCCAAATCTGTGTAACGCCCGATAGAGCCAGTCCCCGCTCCGGTCGCCGGTGAACATTCTACCCGTCCGGTTGCCGCCGTGCGCCGCCGGAGCGAGCCCTACGATCAGCAGGCGCGCATTCGGATCGCCGAAACTTGGCACCGGTTTCCCCCAATACTCCCATTCGCTGAACCGGGCGACCTTCTCTCTCGCAACTTTCTCGCGCCAGTCAACCAGCCGCGGGCATCTTTCGCACTGAATAACAGTGCGCTGAAGCGTTGCAAGCTGTTGTGAATTACGGGGCATGAGGCTGATTGAAGGTACACAAGCGGAGTGAGAAAATCAACGTGTTGAATGCATCAGAAGAAATCATTAGATTGCCCATCATCAATTTCTTGAACTTCCCATGAAACGAGTAACCGGTATCGGCGGAATTTTTTTCAAATGCCAGGATCGCGATAAGATGCGGGAATGGTACAACACACATCTGGGGGTGAGCAAGGACCCGAACGGAGCAATGTTCCTATGGCGCGATTCGGAAAATCCGGAAAAGAAAGGATCCACTGTCTGGTCTCTCTTCGCGAAAGAGACGAAGTATTTTCAGCCCTCGCAAAAGGATTTCATGATCAATTTTCGCGTTGAGAACCTTGAGGGGCTGGTCGAGACCCTGCGAGGCGAGGGAGTGACAATTGTGGACAACGTCGAAA
>Ga0310813_10001728_pt1 | contig 13214 bp, 8 predicted proteins | sample YN3metagenome_FD_203086 | JGI IMG/M metagenome (GOLD analysis project Ga0310813, IMG submission 203086) | Soil microbial communities from experimental microcosm in Duke University, North Carolina, United States - YN3 | ecosystem: Engineered > Artificial ecosystem > Soil microcosm > Unclassified ...
AGCGTCATCGTTCGATCACGCGCGGTTGCGGGTCGGCCTGAAGGCGGTTGCCCGCCACGTCCGCCAGCGGAGTTCCGCCTTCGTTCCCCGTGAACTCGCGGTTTTGCCGCAGCACGGCGACGTTGACTTCAGCGGAGTCCGAAACGGAGACTTGTGTCGCCTCCGGCGGCGGTTTTGGCGTCAGCGCGGTATGGACCAGCGCCCCCGACGACGCGAGGAAAATCATGGCCAACAGGACAGCTTCCATGGAGATCTCCTTGCCAGCACTAGTCGCCCATGCTGCAAAGCGGGCGGATATCGGCTTGCGACGCTTACCTTTTAATGACCCCGGCATAATCGCGCGTCTTATCGTTGCGGACTGGCGCGAGTTATCTGCGACAGCAACGTTCGTCAACATCCATTCGACAAAAAGAATTTTCGAAGACAGCTATAACCGTGCGTGCCATAGGTTGAATGCGTCCAACTTCTAACTGGATACACGCGCCGATATGTCAATTAACCAGATCGGCATGGGCATGTTCAATGGCAACAGATTCCCGTCACTGCGCGCACCAGCGGCTCGTGAATAGCGATGCGACTGAAAACATCAGGTTCAGATCTTTTCTATCAACCGGGACAATTTCTATTGAGATGTTTTATATAGGCAACGGTTAAAGCGCGTCTGAGCACATTTAGCTGAAAACATTCTCGTACATCGGCGGGTGCCATTCAAGACCGGCGCTTGAATTCGTCTTCGCCTATGTGCGGTTGCACCATCGGAAGCGCAACACGCACCACTGCCGCGGAGGCTTTGCGCACGGATCGGCGGGTCCGTCAGTGCAATCCCGCCCGCCGCGCCACCTGCCCGTCAAGGCCGCATATATCGACGCGCCAGCGCTTCATAAAGCGGCGGCGCGAACAGCTTCGATACCTGGCTCGAAATCAGCGCCGTCGCCATCAGCGAAATCACCATCGCGTGCCCATCGATCATCTCGATGACGATCACGAATGCCGTAATCGGACTCTGCGTGACCGCGGCAAGATAGCCGACCATGCCAAGCGCGATCAGCATCGGCAACTGCGTCTGCGCGAACACCATATGCAGCGCGTTGCCCATTCCCGCGCCAATCGCCAGCGACGGCGCGAACAGGCCGCCCGGCGTGCCCGGCAGATACGAGCCGACCATCGACGCCATCTTCAGCAACGGGTACGCCGCGCCCAATTGCGATTCGCCTTCGAGCATGTGGCGCGCTTCCGCATAGCCGCTGCCGAACAGATGGCCGCCGCTGGCCACGCCGAGCGCGGCGATAAACAACCCGCACAGCGCACCGAACACGACCGGCCGTTGCGTCTTCAGCGCGAGCAGCGGCGCCGGCATCCAGCGCGCGGTATTGAGCAGAATCCAGCAGAACACGCCGCCTGCGATACCGGTCGCGACGCCGACTATCACCACGGCAAGCACGAACAGATCGGGAAAATGACTGTCGACGGCGATCGTGCCGAAATACACGTAATTCCCCTGCAGTGCGAGCGACACCACACCGGCGAAGATGATCGCGGTAATCAGCACGCCGCTGGTGCGCTGCTCGAAGCTGCGCGTCAGCTCCTCGATGGCGAACACGACACCCGCGAGCGGCGCGTTGAAGGCGGCGGACAAACCGGCTGCCGCACCCGCGAGGGCGAGCTTGTGCTCGAGCCCGACGCTATAGATACTGCGCAGCCGCGCCGGATAGAAGCGCCGCAGGCTGAACATCAGCGCCGCGCCGACGTGAATCGTCGGGCCTTCGCGGCCGATCGTGAAACCGCCGAGGATCGCAAGGAACGACACGGCGATCTTGCCGACGAGGATGCGCAGCGTAAGCAGCCGCGGACCGGTGTCGCGCGGGTCGTGCAGCGTCGCGATGACCTGCGGAATGCCGCTGCCTTCCGAGCCCGCGAACCAGCGGCGCGTAATCCACGCGCCGGCCGCGGCCACCGCGGGCGTGACGACGAGCGGCAGCCACCAGCCGTACGCAATCATCCGCAAGAAGACCTCGTAGCCGAAGTCGATCAGCCGCGCGTACAGGACGGCGACCAGCCCCGTCATGATCGCGCCGAGCCAGAATACGCCAAGATACAGCCAACGCCGCCGGCCGCGCACCATGGCGCGGCGGTCGATAAAAGCGGGAATTCGCATGAGGTAGCCGGGAAAATGCCTGTTAAGGCACATTGTGACATAAATCCCGGTGCGCCCGATGGCCCGGCCGCAAACCCGGGCCGGCCGCCGCGTTCAGGCCTGCTTGCCCGGCTCTTCGAAAACCCAGCGGAACGCGCCGTACAGCGCCTTGTGCTCGGCGGCGAGTTCGAGCAGGAATTTCTCACCGGTAGGTGTCAGGTGGACCTGCACCTGGCGGCCATCGGCCGGGTCGGGCTTGCGCGTCACGAGTCCCGCCGCTTCGCAGCGCGACACCAGCGCCGCGGTGCCGTTCGGCGCAGCCTGCAACCGCTCCGCGAGTTCGCCGACGGTCGCCCATTTGCGGTCCGGAAAGCCGTACACGTGCAGCAGCAGCTGATACTGCAGAGTCGTGATGCCCGAAGCGTTGGCGATCTCTTCGGAGGCGCGCAAAAACTTCCGGAGGTCGTAGCGGAACGCCGACATCGCCTCGAGTTCGCGCTTGGCGGGGAACGTGCGCCGTGATGACTTGCCTGAATTCATGTGCTGTCCTGGGTGCCTTGCGACGGGTGTGCTGCTGGCAGCGCGATCGCGACCGCGGTCCAGCGGTCGGAGGTTACCACGCACGCAATGCACCGCACGCGGCGCGCGATGCCGCGACGCCGCGCACGCACCGCACGGCGCCGCCGGTTTGACAGACCCGCGATCCGCAGCAGATACTCGAACGGACGGTCGAAGCCGTCGCCATGCGTCAGGTTCCGCGCGCGATGGGAGACCGCAGTGAAGCCCGGTGCCACAGGTTCCCGCTCCGAATCCGCCGGCGTCCCGCGTATCGCGGGTCTGCTGCGCGACGCAACGGCAGGCGGCGTCTCCGCGCTGGTGATGCTGTGCTACGCAATGAGTCTCGGCACGCTGATCTTCAGCGCCGACCTCGCACACTACGCCGAACTCGGCGTGCCCACCGCCCTGGTCAGCTGCATCGTCACCGCGCTGGTCATCGCGCTGACCAGTTCGATGCGCCTGAACATCGCCGGCCCGGACAGCAACGCAACGGCATTCCTCGCCGGTGTGGCCGCCGGTGTCGCAAGCAGCGCGCGGGCCGACGGCGGATCGCCGCAAACCGTTGTACTCACGGTGTTGATCGCCATCCTGCTGTGTTCGGTGGTGACCGGCATCGTGCTGTATGCGATCGGCTCATCGAAGCGCAGCCGCTCGCTGCAATTCCTGCCCTATCCGGTAGTCGGCGGGTTTCTGGCCGGCACCGGCTACCTGCTGCTGGCAGGCGCGTTTCGTGTGCTGACCGGCGCGACGCCGCACTGGCACAACCTCGGGCTGCTCGCGCATCTGCATTGGCTGGCGTGGGCGCCGGCGCTGTTCATCGGCATCCTTACGACGATTTGCACATACGGCCGTCAGCATATCGCCGCGCTGCCGCTGGTGCTGGTGGGCGGCGTCGCGCTGTTCTACGCGCTGCTGCATGTCGCCGGGCTGTCGATCGACGAAGCGCGCGCGCTCGGCCTGCTGCTACCGCGCGTCAAGCTGCAGCTGATTCCGAACCTCGACGTGTTCACGCCGTTCGCGCGCGGCGCAATCGACTGGCCGGCGATCGGCGCGCATCTGCCGGAAACGCTGATCGTCACGTCCGCATCGGCGATCACGATCCTGATGAACGCCACCGCGATCGGTGCCGCGACCGGCGAGGACGTCGACCTGAATCGCGAGATGCGCTCGGCGGGTCTCGCCAATATCGCCAGTGGACTGCTGGGCGGCATGATCGGCTATCAGTCGTACAACCGTTCGATGCTGAACGCGCGCGCCGGCGCGACGAGCCGCATGGCGGCGGTGTTCGCGGCCCTCGCATGTCTGATCGCGCTGTTCGTTTCGCCCGATCTGGTGGCGCTGTTTCCGGTGCCTGTGCTGGTCGGGTTGCAACTGTTCATGGGGCTGCGCCTGCTGCTGCAGTGGCTGGTCAGCGCGTATGCGCGGCTCGACTGGTACGAATATGCGCTGGTGCCCGGCATGCTGGCCGTGGTCGCTTTGTATGGCGTGATCGCCGGCGTGGCGGTGGGTGTCGTCGCCGCCTGTGTGATGTTCGCGCTGCTGTATGGCCGCGTCAGTTGCGTGCGCAGCGCGTTCGATCTGGCCACGCGCAGTTCGAGCGTCGAGCGCAGCATCGAGGCCGGCACGCGGCTGCACGAGCTCGGCACACAGGTATGCGGGATGTCGTTGCAGGGCTTTCTGTTCTTCGGCACCGCAAACTCGATCCTGCAGCGCGTCCGCGAGCGACTGGAAGCGCGCGGCAGCCTGCCGGTCCGCTATGTGGTGCTCGACTTCGCGGCGACCAACGGCATCGATGCGTCGGTGTCGATCGCGTTCGTCAAGTTGCGGCAGCTGTGCGCGTCGTCGGGCGCGCATCTCGTGCTGACCGCACTGCCCGCGCGCTCGCGCAGCCTGCTGCTGAAAGCGGGCACGCTCAGCTTGCGGATTCACGAGTTCGCGACGCTGGATGCAGGACTCGAATGGATCGAGGATCAGCTGCTCGACGCGAGCGCCGGCCTGCGCAACGGCGGCGCGCAGGACTTCCGCGCCAGCCTTGCGCCGCATTTCACCGCCGCGGCGCTCGACACACTACTCGCCTGTCTCGAAGTGCGCGATCTCGATACGGGCCAGCCGCTGTTCCGGCGCGGCGACCCCGGCGACGCGCTCTATCTGGTCGAACGCGGCCGCGTGGCGGTCTCGCTGCCGCTGCCGGACGGCCGGCGCGTGCGGCTGCGCTCGTTCGGCCCGGGCACGGTGGTCGGCGAGATGGCCGTGTATGCACAGACGCCGCGCAGCGCCGACGTGATCGCCGAAGCGCCGGCCCGCGTGCGGCGTCTGGCGCTGCCGGCCCTGCTCGCGCTCGAACGCGACGATCCCGTCGCCGCGCAGCAGTTTCACCGCTTTCTGATCAAGACGATGGCGGCACGCCTCGCGATCGCCGACGATGCGTTGCGGGCAGCGTACTGATCCACGCCATCGATGCGGCACGCGCGTTGGCCGCGTCGATGGCGGGCAACGCGTGCAGCCAGCTTCTGATCAAGACGATGGCGGCACACCTCGCGATCGCCGACGACGCGTTGCGCGCCGCCTATTGATGCGCGCCAGCCGGTTTCAGTGCGCGGCACGCGCCTTGACCGCTTCGATGGCGACTTCGATGGCCGGCAGCGCGTGCAGATATCCATGGCTGAGCCCGTCGGCCTGAAGTCGCTGCAGCTCACCGAGCAACGCGGCATCGCCGCTCCCGTTGCCGCACGCGACCAGCGCCCGAGCCCGCGCCACCACGAACGCTGTAAACGGCGACGGCTCGCGGCTTGCATAAGCGTCAAGCGCGGCGGCGTGGCCCGCCGCCATCTGCCACAGTCCGCGCTCGAGGCATGCGTCGATCGCATCGCGCCGAAACAGATAGTAGTTGTGGCTGACCGCCCCAGCGGCGAGCAACGCGTCGCCCTCGGCGAGCGCCTGTTCGAAGACGACGGTGTCGTCGGTCACGCGTGCAAGCGTGCCCAGATAGCACGCGCCCAGATAGGCCATCCCGGTTTCGCGGCTGATCGCGAGCGCCGCTTCGATATCGTGCTGCGCCTCGCGCCGGCGCCCCGCGACACGATGCAGCTCCGCGCGAAGCGACAGTGCCTCGCCTTCGAAGCGCCGGGCCTTCAGTTCGCGCGCGCACTGCAGGGCCGGTTCAACATGCTCGGCGGCGCGCTGCCATTGCGCGAGATCGTGCAGACAGTGATAGGCGGCGTGATGCGCGATCGCGAGCGCGCGGCGATGCCCGACCTTGCGTGCCGCATCGACGCTGGCGAGCGCCCCTTCGAGTCCCTCCGCGGTCTTGCCTGCAAACCATGCGGTAATCGCGCGCATCGGCAGGTTGGCGACCTCGACCCGCGCTAGCCCATGGCGCTGACTTAACCGGATGCAACGGCTAAACGCGTCGTGCGCGCTCATCATGCGGCCGCGCATGTACTCCGCATCGCCGAGTCCACCGAGTGCCGCGGCCTCCAGTTCGCTATCGCGCGCGCGGCGCGCCAGCGCAAGACTGCGCTGGTGTTCGCGCACACATCCGTCGCTATCGGCGCGCGGGAAACACAGATTGCCGCGCAGGAAGTGAATGCGCGCCTGTTCGCGCAGCAGGCCTTGTGCAACTGCGGCGGCAGCAGCGTGGTCAAGATCGGCCCAGGCGCCGTCGAGATCGTCGACGACCCGCTTGACGGTCGCGCAGCCGATCCATGCGTGGCAGCGCCCGGTATCGGTGGTGGCGACCTCGAGCGCGTTTTCGAACGCGCCAAGCGCCGCGCTCATATCACCGATGTCGTGCAGGATATTGCCGCGCAGGCACTCGAGCACGACACGCTCGGCCGGCGCCGCCAGTTCGAGCCCTCGTTCAACGAGCCGCAGCGCGAGTTCATAGCGATACTGCGCCGCTTGCTCGCGCGCCGCGTCGCAGTACGCGCCGGCGGCCCCGGCATCGGCCGCGCGATCCAGATGTTCGGCGCGCAGCACCCGATCGCGCTCGCCATACCACTGTGCGGCGCGCCGATGCAGATCGCGGCGCCGGCTTTTCAGCAGCCCGTCATAGATCGCATCGCGAATCAGCGCGTGATGAAACAGGAAGCCTGTGCCTTGACGCCGCAGCAGCAGACCCGCGACGAGACGCTCCAGCGCCGCATCGGCGCTGTCGACGAGGTGCGCCAGCGCCTGACCGTCGAACAGTTGCCCCAGCACCGAAGCGGCCTGCAATACGGCCTTGTCGACCGCATCGAGGCGATCCAGCCGCGCCTGCACGAGACTCTGCACCGAACCGGGCACGCCGCTGCCGGCACTCTCTTCGGCATTGGTCAGCAGTTGTTCGAGAAACAGCGGATTGCCCGCGGCCCGTTCGATACACCGCTGCGCCAGTTCGGCGTCGGCAGCCGGAAACGAGGCGGCCATCAGGCGCGCGTCGCCGGCCGCCAGCGGCCCGAGATCGAACACCGTGCAGCGTGCGGCGGCTGCCGCGCGCCATGCTGCGTCGAGCGGATCGCCATGCGGACGGGAAGTCAGCACCAGCACGACGGCGCAGCCGGCCGCCGTGGCGGCCAGTATCGCGAGGTCCCTGAGCGTCGCCTGATCCGACCAGTGCACGTCTTCGACGGTAAGCACGAGCGGCTGCACGCGACTCACGCGTTGCACCAGCCCGCTCAGCACGTTGCGCCGGCCCGCGACGCGCATCGCGTTGTCCATCGCCTCGTAGATCGGCCGGTCGTCGGCCGCTTGCGGCACACCGGCCAGATCCTTCAGAAACAGCGCGTCGCCGGCCGCGATCAAACCGTCGGCCAGCGCGCGCGCAACCGCGCCCGCGCCGGCTTCTGCAGCGCTTTTATCGTCGAGCGCAAGCAGGCTTTGCACCAGCGACTGCACCGCATACCGTCCGGTGCCCGAGCCGAAGTCGACGATCAGCGCAGCGTGGCAAGCGAAGCCCAGCGCCATCGCATCGCGCTGGAATTCGTCGACGATGCGGCTCTTGCCGATGCCGGCCTCGCCGCGCACTTGCACGACGCCGCCGCAGCCATCGGCGCGGCACGCTTCGAGCAAGGCCCTGAACCCGCTCAGCTCACGCTCGCGGCCGACCAGCGGCCGCCCCGCGGACGCACGCCGCAGGCCCGCGAGACGCCACGCTGGAACCGCTTGCGCAAAACCCTTGACGACGATTTCACCGCGGTCCGCACAGTCGATATGATCGGCCACCGCGCGCCGCACCGCGTCCGAGATCAGAATCTCGCCTGCGCCGGCCGCATCGGTAAGACGCGCAGCGAGGTTCACGGTGTCGCCGGTAACGGTGTACTCGCGATGCGTATCGCTGCCGGCGCCGCTTGCCACCACCTGGCCGCCCGCGATGCCGATATGGACCGCCAGCGGACGCGACACGGCGTGCGACAGGCCGGGCATCGCATCAATGATCGCAAGCGCGGCGCGCAGCGCGCGTTCGACATCGTTGCGATGCGACAGCGGCGCGCCGAACACCGCCATCACGCAATCGCCGACATGCTTGTCGACGTGCCCGCCGTGCTGTTCGACGATGCGATCGACCTGCTCGAAGTAGCGGTCGAGTATCGCCAGCACTTCCTCGGCATCGACGCTGCGGCTCATCTCCGTGAACCCGCTCAGATCGGCGAAGAACACCGCCACCTGGCGCCGTTCGGCGGTGGGCTCGCTCAGGCATGTTGCAGCCCGCGCAGGCGGCACGCGCGCGCGCCATTCAGCCAGCGCGTCGAGCAGCTTGCGGCGATGGCCGATCGACGCGATACCGAGTTCTTTCAGATCGTCCGCGGTCAGGCTGCGCAGCACGTCCGCGTCGACCGCATGGTCGCGAAACATCTGCTCGTATCGTTCCATTCCGAGGCTGCGCAGCCACGCGGCGACGTCCACGATCCCTCCCGGGCGGCACAGTCGGCGGGCCGCTTCCTCTCACTCTAGTTCGGCGCATTGCGCAGGCAAGGATTTTTTTGCCGAACCGGGAGAGGACGAAGAGACCGGGAACGCTAACGGAACATAAAGGAAACGCTACGGCTACTTGATAATGCCGATCTTCTTGCGATCGATCGTGACGAACACCGACGCGATCAGCACGACGCCCTTGACGATGTTCTGCAGATACGGGTCGACGCCGGCCATGTTCATGCCGTTCGACAGGATCGTGATGATCAGCACGCCGAGTATCGTGCCCTGCACGCTGCCGAGGCCGCCGGTCAGCGGCGTGCCGCCGACCACCACCGCGGCGATCACGTCGAGCTCGAGCCCTTCGCCGAGCTGCGACGTGGCGGCCATCGCGCGCGCGCTTTGCAGCAGGCCCGCGATACCGCACAACAGGCCGAGCAGCGCAAACATCGCGATCTTCACGCGGTCCACGCGAATCCCGGTCAGACGGGCGACCCGTTCGCCGCCGCCGGTCGCCTTCAGTTCGCGCGCGAAGATCGTAAAGCGCATCGCCACCCAGCCGAGCACGATCACCAACAGTGCAATCCACACGGCGTTGGGCACCCCGCCGAAGCGGCCCGTATAGAAATCGAGAAAACCCTCGCTTTCGATCGATACCGGCGCACCGCGCGTGAAATACAGCACGATGCCGCGATAGACGACCATCGTGCCGAGCGTGACGATAAACGACGGCACCATGCCCTTGGCCACCACGAGGCCGTTGACCAGGCCGCACGCGAGCCCGACCAGCGCCGCCGGCACGATGGCGAATACGCCGAGCGTATTCGAGCTGGCCGCGGCGGCCAGCGCCGCGAGCGCGACGATCGAGCCGACCGACAGATCGATCGAGCCGGCAATCACGACGAAGGTCATGCCGAGCGCCGCCACCGCCAGCACGACGGCCTGCTGCAGCACGATCAGCGCATTGCCGGTGGTCAGAAAGCGCGGCGAGCTCAGCGAAAACGCAATGCACAGCACCACCAGCAACAGCACCGGAAAAGTCCGCCGCAGCAGGTCGGGCCGCGCCGACATCGTGGCGCTGGCGCCGGCGGAAGCTTCGGCGGGTTTGCGTACAGAAGAAGACAGGCGGTTCATGGGCGTCTCATGTCATGAAGCGGACGATCGCGGTCTCGTCCGGCGTGGCGCCGGCGTCGAACACATGCTCGACGCGGCCGCCGCGCATCACGGCCAGCCGGTCGGACAGACCGATCAGTTCGGGCAGGTCGTCGCTGACCAGCAGCACCGCCACACCCTCCTCGGCCAGTGCGCGGATCACGCGGTAGATTTCGATGCGCGCGCCGATATCGACCCCGCGCGTCGGATTGTTGAGCAGCAGCAGACGCGGCGCGACATGCAGGCACTTGGCCAGCACCACCTTCTGCAGATTGCCGCCGCTTAACGTACGGCAGGCGATCTCCGGGTGCGCGGCCTTGATCATCAGCCGCGCGCCGAGCCCGGACGCATCGCGCCGCGCGGCCGACGTGTCGAACACCCCGAAGCGGCGCGGCGGGCGCGCCATCACGACGTTGTCCAGCACGCTGAAGTCGGCGATCAGGCCTTCGCCGGTGCGGTCGCCCGGCAGATACGCGACGCCGGCCTGCCATGCTGCCGCGGGATGCTTCGGCGCATAGGCACGCGCACCCAGCGCGAGCGAACCGTGCTGCGGCGCCAGCACGCCCATCGCCACCTCCAGCAGCGCTTCGCCGCCGCTGCCTTTCAGTCCGGCGATGCCGACGATCTCGCCGGCGTGCACGTCGAGACTCAGGTCCTGCAGGCGGCCGGCAACGCTGAGTTCGCGTACCGCCAGCACCGCCTCGCCGCGCGGCCGCTGCGCTTTAGGCGGAAACACATGGCCCGAGATGTCGCGGCCGACCATCCGCGCATGAATGTCCGCCGGTGCGATCTCGGCCACCCGCGCGCCACCGGCAAGACTGCCGTCCTTCAGAATGGTCAGCCGGTCCGCCACCTGCGTCACTTCGCTCAGATGATGCGACACGAACGCAACCGCCAGGCCGCGCCCCTTCAACGCGCGAATCGCCTGCAACAGCGCGTCGACCTCGCGATGGCCGAGAAACGCGGTCGCTTCGTCGAGAAACAGCATGCGCGGCTCATGCGACAGCGCGCGCGCAATCTCGATGCATTTCCATTGACCGAGATCGAGCCGCGATAGCGCCGTAGACACCCGGATGCCCGCATCGAAGCTGTCGAGCACCTGCTGCGCGGCACGCTCGAGCGCCCGGGTTTGCAGAAAGCCGCCGCGCGAGAAGCGGCTCAGCCGATCGATAAAGATGTTCTCCGCGATCGTCAGCGACGGATTGATGGTGATTTCCTGATGCACCAGCGCCACGCCGCGGCGTTCGGCCTCGCGCGTATCGAGCGGCGCATAGCCGGCGTCGCCGAGTCGCATCGCGCCGTCGTCCGCCCGCTCGGCGCCGGCCAGAATCTTCAGCAGCGTCGATTTGCCGGCGCCGTTCTCGCCGACCAGCGCATGCACCTCGCCGGGCTCGAGCGCGATCGACACATCCCGCAGCGCCACGGTATTGCCAAAGCGCTTGTTGATATGTTCAGCGACGAGAGTCATCGGTCATCTGCGAAAACGAAAACGAAGCGGTAACGGTCGATCGACATGGCCTGTGACAACGCGCGATGCATCGCGCTCAGCTGTATTTGAGCTCGAACGCGGCCGCCGGCGCATTCGGCGTATAGGCGCGCGAGTGCTTGCGGAAGTCGTACGGCGGAATGCCCTTCGGAAAATCCTTTTCGAACAGCGGCACCTGTTCGCGCGTCAGCGGCAGCAGACGCAGCTTGACCGTATCGTCCTGCTTGCTGGTCGGCTTGCCCTTGATCTGGTCGTACAGCATCACCAGCGCAAAGCCGCCCTGCAGCCAGTGCCCGCCGATGTCGAACAGCAGTTCGCCGCGCTTCACCGCTTCGACGTTCTCCGGGTTCAGGTCCATCGCCACCACGTAGACGTCCTTGCCCGGCACCTTGCCGGCATTGCGCAGCGCGGCCATCACGCCGGTCGCCGTGCCGCCGTTCGCAGCCCACACGCCCTTGATGTCCGGATGCCCCTGATACAGCGATTCGAACGCGGTCTGCGACGTATCGCGCACGAAATTGCCGTCGACTTCGCCGGCCACCGTGACCTCCGGATGCTCCTTCAGTGCACGCGCCAGACCCTTGCGCCGGTCGATCGCCACCGACGTACCGGCCGTGCCGTTCACCACACCGATCACCTTCTTGCCGTTCGCGCCTGCCGGCACGGCGGCAAACAGCTTGATCGCCATCTGGTAACCGGCCTCTTCGTCGCTCGGTCCGATAAAGGCGATGTAGTTCGGAAAGCGCGCGGTCTGCGGGCTGAAGTCCGGGTACGAGTCGGTCAGCACCACCGGAATGCCGGCGTTCTTCGCCAGCGTGAGCCCCGGCACAGCAGTCGACCAGTACGGCGTGAAGATGATGCCGTCCACCTTCTGCGCGACCAGATCCTCGAGGCTGCTCAGCATGCGGTCCGGCTTGTTGTCGGCGTTCAGCACGGTCAGGTCGATGCCCAGCTGGCTGGCGCCCTGCTTCATGAAGTCGATGTAGTTGTTCCAGAACTGCGCGTCGAGCGTGGGCACCACCACGCCGATGCGCACGTTTTGCGCCGCGCGCACGTTGCCCGCCGCCAGCGGCAGCAGTGTCGCGCCCAGCAGATATTTGAGGGACTGCCGTTTGCTGGCCTGCATGTTCGTCTCCTGGTTTGGTATGGTTGTATGCGGCGCCGGTGTTAACGCTTTAAGGCTTTAAGGCTTTAAGGCTTTGACGTTTAAACGCTTTAACGCGGGCTTAGCGCGGCTCGAGCACCGGCACCGTTGCCGCGCCCGAGTAGTTCAGATACACCGTCTTCTTGCGCAGATAAGCCTCGAGCCCGTGCGTGCCGTCGTCGCCGCCGATGCCGCTATCGCCGTAGCCGCCATGAAAGCCCTGCAGGCTCTCCGGTCCGACGCGGTTCACATAGACCTCGCCGAATTCGAGTTCGTCGACGGTGCGCATGATGGTGCGCATGTCGTTGGTGAACAGATACGCGGACAGCCCATAGCGGCTCGTATTGGCCAGTTCCAGCGCTTCGTCGAGCGTATCGAACGGCACGATCGGCACCACCGGACCGAAGATTTCCTTGCGCATGATCGGCATGTCGGGTGCCAGTCCGGTCAGCACCGTCGGGTTGTACCAGTAGCCGCCGGCGCTCGGCGCCTGGGCCGGACGGCCGCCGCCGTACGCGACGTGCGCGCCCATGCCGAGCGCTTCTTCGACCAGCGCATCGACCTTGTCGAGTTCCTGCCGGCTGACCTTGGGACCGATGTCGGTCTGCTCGTCGAGCGGCATGCCGACCTTCAGTTGCCGGGTCGCCGCGACGAAGCGTTCGACGAACGCGTCGTACAGCTTGCGCTGCACCAGCGTGCGTTCGTTGCAGATGCACACCTGGCCGCAGTTCATAAAGCGCGACGTGGCGGCCGAGCGCACCGCGAGATCGAGATCGCCGTCGGCCATCACGATAAACGGCGCCTTGCCGCCCAATTCGAGCGACACCGGCGTCAGGTTCGACGCCGCG
>Ga0310813_10001730_pt1 | contig 13207 bp, 13 predicted proteins | sample YN3metagenome_FD_203086 | JGI IMG/M metagenome (GOLD analysis project Ga0310813, IMG submission 203086) | Soil microbial communities from experimental microcosm in Duke University, North Carolina, United States - YN3 | ecosystem: Engineered > Artificial ecosystem > Soil microcosm > Unclassified...
GCGGCGGCGTCCCTGCTCCGCTCCCGGGGCCCGATCTTCCAGGTCTCGACCGAGGACCCCGGAGCCGAAACGGCCGGATGGGTGGGCGGCGCCGTCGGCTGTCTGGCCGCGGCCGGATTCACGTTCTGGTCGGCGGCGATCTACGCGAAGACGTACGCCTTTCTCTATCTTGTCCTCGCGCTCCTGCTCCGGGCGCTGATCCGGGCGGACGACCTGCGGACGCCCCGGAGCTTCACGATCGTCGCCGCCCTCATCGGCCTGGCCTGGCAGGCCCACCCGTCGTCCGTGCTTTTGGGACCAGCCCTGATCCTGTTCCTCGTCGTCCACCGGAAGACGCTCGGCGGACGGGGGATCCTCCGGGGCGTCGGCATCGCCGCGGCGCTCGCGCTGGGCCCGACCCTGCTCCTTCCCGTCCTGGCGGCGCGCGACACCGAGATCGCCTTCGGCCACCCCGCGTCGCCCCGCGAATGGCTGCCCTACATCACCGGCTCGGGATTCACGTCGATCCCCGGCGTCTTCGGCCTCGACGAAACCCGGGTCCGCAGCGTGGTCCGCTACTTCTGGGAGGAGACGCTGGCCGGATCCTTCCTGGTGGTGCTCGGGCTCGTCCGCCTGGCTCGAGTCGGTCGCCGCGCGCTGCTCGGACTCGCGGTCTGGACGCTCCCGCAGCTCGTCCTGACCGTGCTCTTCAAGCTCGAAGGCCAGCACGACTTCTGGTTCGGCGCATCCTGGCTGGCGCTCTGGCTCGCGGCGGCAGTGGGACTGGCCGCGCTAGTGAAGCAGCGCCGGGCCCTCGCGGGGGCGCTGGCGGCCGCGGGCGTCCTCTGGGCTGTCCTCGCCAATCCCCGGGACCTCGCCGGGCGCGGCTACACCTTGGCCGAGGACTTCGGCAAGCTCCACTTCGCGCCGCTGGAGCGGAACGCCGTCCTGATCCTGCTCTCCGACGACGCCACCGCGCTCTGCCGCTACTTGCAGATCGTCGAGAATCAGCGCCGTGATGTCTTGCTCATCCACGAGACGGACCTGGAAGACGGCAGCAGCGGCCGGCCGTCGTTCAAGTTCTCGCGCCTTCAGCAGCGCGAGCCGCGCCTGAAAACGCCGGACTTCCAGGGGATGCGGGCGAAGTTCCCCGGCGCGCAGGCCACCTTCCCGGGGGTCCTGGCCTTCCTCAACGCCAACGCCGACCTGCTTCAGGAACGGCCGATCTACCTGCAGCGGGCGCCGTCGACGATCACGGCCCTGCGCCCGGATCTCGTGCTCGTCCCCACCGGCATCCTGCAGCGGCTCGTTCTCCGGGGCGGCGAAGCGGCAACCCCCTACGAACGGTCCCTTCCCCTCGAGCCTTCGGAGCTGCTGCCGCGACGGCGCCGCGAGCGGGGCCAGCAGATCCTGGCAGGCCCCGACGGGTTCCACGTGCAGCCGGAGGCCTACGAGGACCGGCTCTTCTCGGCCCTGGTGAAGGTCCGTCGCGGCGAGGCGGAGCGCCTCTCCCGGAGCGCCGTGGCCGCGGACCTCGAGCGCGCGGTCGGGATCTACACGACGCTGCGACAGGTCGACCCGATGTCGCGCTCGAACCGTGCCCTCGCGCTCGGACTGATCGGCTGCAAGGTGCGCCTGGGCCGCGGCGCGGAGGAGCAGGAGCTCCTGGACGCCCTGCTGCGCTCGGACCCGCCGCCCGAGCTGCGCGCCGAGGGGGCCTGCCTGCGCGGCGAGATCCTCCGAAGCCTCGGGCGCCGGACCGAAGCGGAGCGCAGCTTCAAGGAAGCGCTGGCGATCCCCGACCTGGATCCGGCGCAGCGCGCGGATCTCGAGCGACGCTCGAAGGTTCCGTAGAGTCCATTTCGATACGGAGCTGTATCTCTCTCGATACGCTTTGCTTTCCCCTCCAACCCATCGTTTTCCTGTGACCTTCGGGCACACGATTTGCGTCAAAGGGGGCAGGAGGTGACTCATGACACGAATTGCCGTCGGATTCCTGCTTGCGCTGGCGCTCGGCTGCTCGTCGCAGGCCGACTACGCGCAACTCTCGGCGCCCTCGGGCAACCTGAAAATCTTTGGGCCCTTCGTCCACGAACATCTGGCGCTCTACGTCGTCGAGGACCCGTCGGCGAAGACTGCCGGAGAGTTCGTCACGCTCGCGGAAGGCCTGGCGGCGGGCGACGTGAAGGTGAGCGAAAAGAAAAATGCGCAGGTCAGTGAGCTCCTGATCGAGAACGCCTCCGGCAAGCCCTGCTTCGTGCAGGCGGGCGACGTCGTCAAGGGCGGCCAGCAGGACCGGACGATCGCGCGCGACTTCGTGATCCCCCCGCACACGCCGCCCTCCCCCATCGCGTCGTTCTGCGTGGAGCAGTCGCGCTGGCACGGAAAGGGGCAGTTCGAGTCGTCCACCCAGAACGCGTACGGCAAGGATCTGAAGCTCGCCGTCCAGCAGCAGAAGGATCAGGGCGCGGTCTGGCAGCAGGTCGCGGGAAACAAGAAGCGCCTCGTCGACAACAACGGCCTGGCCGCGTCGAAGTCGACCAGCCTGAACGAGGAGCTGGACAACTCCAAGATCCAGGACCGCCTGAAGGCGTTCAAGGAGTCGCTCGCGAAGATTGTCGAAGGTCGGTCGCAGGCGGTGGGGCTGATCGCCGCCGTGAACGGCCGCTTCACGTCGGCGGACGTCTACGCCGACCCCGGCCTCTTCCGCAAGCTGTTCCCCCGCCTGCTCGAATCCGCCTCGCTCGAGGCGCTCTCGTGGAAGGGCGAGGCCAAGCCCGCGCCCGCCGACGCCCAGGCGGCCTCCTTCCTCGGCGAGGCCGAGAAGGGCAAGACGACGAACGAGAAGATCCGCGAGGGGCTCGAGGCGAACACGATCGACAACGACAAGAGCGTGCAGTTCGAGTACCGCTGGAAGAACGAGAGCCTGCACCGGCAGACGCTGAGCAAGTAACCCTCCGTGCTCCCCCCGGGGGGCCATCCCCCGGGGGGATTCTCTGGTCGCCATGGCACCGGCGCGCGTATATTAACCAGCCATGGTCGAAACCCTGATTCTGCTCTGCCTCTCCGCCCTTTCGCCGCTCCAGGACGACCCCGCCCGGGACGCCCTTCGGAGGCTCCAGGACGTGCTGGGGAAAGCCAAGACCGTCACCCTGCGAGCCGAGACCGAGATCGAGGTCGCGAACGAGCGCGTCAGCGCCTCGTCGACCGTTCTTTTCAAGGACGACCGGGTCCGCATCAGCGGCAAGCAAAAGATCAATGCCACCGAGCAGGAGTTCGCGACCGTCGTCGAGAACGACAAGGTCCACGTCCGCATCGAGTTTATGGCGCCGGAATCCTTCGAGGTGCCGAAGGGGTATGCGGCCGAGCTCCGCAAGCTGGTCGTGGTGGCGGGCGTGGTGCCGACCACCTCGGCCCTGGCCCAGTCCAAAGTCGCGCGCGATCAGTGCCGGACGCCCGAGAAGTTCATGTCGATCTCGGATCTGAAGCTGTCGGACGACGGCAAGAGCCTCCGCTACAACTTGGAGTTCAAGGGGGTGAACACCCTCGACGCCCTCGGAGGTCGCCTGGCCTGCACGCTGCGCTTCGACCCCGCCTCGGGGAAGATCACGGACCGTAGCACGGTCTTCGCCGCCCAGGGAATCCGGGGCACGATCACGGAGACGTACGAGCTGACGCTCGACGCCGACATTCCGGACTCCTCGCTGAAGCTGCCCGAACGGAAGGCCCCCAAGCGGGAGACCTTCAGGCCGGCGCTCTGCTGGGCCACCCAGTGCCCCGTCGATCTCGCGGACGCCAAGGAAGGACGCTGGATGACGTACCGGATTCACGCGACCAGGGGGGACACCGTCTACTCCCTGAGGGTCGTCGGCAAGGTCGACGCCGACTGGCTGATCGAAGCCTGGTTCGAGACGGAGGAATCGAAGTACGCCTGGCTGTACCAGGTCGGACCCGATCGCCGGGTCCGGAAGTCCTGGGTCGTGGCGGAGGGGGATGCCGCGTGGACGTCGGTGCCCGTGAAGGAGCCCAATCCCGAGGCCCCCGACGCTCCGAAGAGCGAGATCAAGGTCTCCCAGGAGGCCAGGCAGGTCAAAGCGGGGTCCTTCGACTGCACGCGGCTGGACGTCACGAAGCCCCTCGGCAACAGCAGCCTCAAGAGCACGTCCTGGGTTTCGAAGGACCTCTGGGCCTTCATGCCCACCAAGGACCATCCGGGCGGCCTGGTGATGATGGAAAGCGGATTCGCCACGACGACGCTGGAAGCGAAGGGCGAAGACGCGAAGCCGACGCTTCCGCTTCCAAAGGAGTGAACGACATGAACCCAATCAGCCGACGCACGTTCCTGGGAACGGCGGCCGCCCTGGCGGCGTCGCCGGCCCTGGGCCTGCAGGACAAGGTCACCTGGAAGATCGGCGGCTTCACGAAAGTCCTCCAGGACCTCTCCTACGAGAAGACCGCGGACGCGGCCGTCGAGATCGGCTGGGACGGCATCGAATGCCCGGTCCGCGCGAAGGGCCACGTCCTGCCCGAGCGGGTCGAGGAGGACCTGCCCCGCATGGTGGACGCCCTCAAGGCGAAGAACCTCGAGGTGCTCGCGCTGGCGACCGAGATCCGGGGCGCCGACGAGGCGCATACCGAAAAGGTCCTGCGCACGGCCCTGAAGCTGGGCATCCGGCTCTATCGCCTGGGCGGCCTCAAGTACAAGGAGGGGGTCTCCATCCCGAAGCAGCTCGACGAGTTCCGCGCGCGGCTCAAGGACGTGGCCGCGCTCAACAAGGACCTCGGCATCACCGGCCTCTACCAGAACCACTCCGGCAACGGCTACGTCGGCGCATCCGTCTGGGACATCCACGAGATGGTCAAGGACTTCGACCCGAAGCAGATCGGCGTGCACTTCGACATCGGCCACGCGACCGTCGAATCCGGTCTCTCCTGGCCCACGTCGTTCTCGCTCGTGAAGGAGCGCATCGGGGCCGTCATCGTAAAGGACTTCTACTGGAAGCACACGCCGGGCGAAGCGGCGAAGGATGTCTGGGTGCCGATCGGCCAGGGGTCGATCCAGCCGCGCTTCTTCGGCATGCTTCGCGCCTCGGCCTTCCGGGGACCGATCACGATGCAGTTCGAGTACGACGGTTGCCGGGAGCGGGACAGCCTCGAGGTGCGCCTCAAGGCCATGAAGCAGGACAACCTCAAGCTTCGGGAGTGGGTGAAGGCCTGAGAAGGCGGACGACATCCTGAAGCGAGAAGCGTTCGTCGACATCCCGCTGGACTTCCGCCCGTAGCCGATCCTGGGACTCGTCCCGCCGGAGCTCGATCCGTTTCAGGGAATAGAACCTGCCGAGGTTTCTCGGGTCCCTCCGGCACTCCGCGTCGAGCGCCGCCAGCTCTGCAAGGCGGGCGCGGGCGACGGCCTCGTCGAGGGACGCAGCCTTCGGATAAAGAAAGCGGCCATCGCCAAACCGGGTCTCGTACTCGTCCTCTTCCAGGATCAGCCACGCGGCGGCGCGCGTCCCCGGCAGGCTCCGAAGCGCCGCGAGCAGAGGACGGCTCAGCTCGGACAGGGGCAGCGACTCGGGCGCGGTCATCGAGCTGATGATTCCAAAGTGAAACTGTTTTTTCAACGGGTTGCGTTACCTGTGGCCCAGCCGCGTCTCTAAGAGGAGAATGATCCTCGATCCGGGAGGCTGCATGGGGCGTGTCATCGTTCCCGTCCTGCTGGCCGCGCTGATCGGGTGCGGTTCGACCAGCGATGATCCCACATCGGCCGCCGACGTCGAGAAGCCCGTCGACGCCCTCAAGGCGCTCGCCTCCGCCGACCCCCTGCTGGGCGCCAAGCTGGAGCTCGACCCTTCCGCCAAGGGCACTTGGTGGACAAGCCGCGGGCGCTGGGACGACCCGTCGCGTCGCATCAAGGTCGAAGTGGCCTTCCCGCTCAGCCTCATCGCCTACCCCTCCACGCTGCTGCAGCTACCAGCCGCGTTGATCGATATCCCGGCGTCGCTGCTCGACGCAATCCTGCATCCCGAAGACACCGCCACCAAGGAGCGGCTCCAGCGTCTCGGCGAGGAAGCGACGGAGCGTCACTATCCGTCGGAAGGGCGAGCGCCTCGATGAGCGAGGGCGGCTTCGACGTCACCGTCATCGGCCTCGGCGTCATGGGCAGCGCCGCGGCGTACCAGCTGGCCCGCCGCGGACTCCGGGTCCTGGGCCTGGAACAGTTCTCCCCCGCCCACGACCGCGCGTCCTCCCACGGCCGCACGCGCGTGATCCGGCAGGCCTACTTCGAGCATCCCGACTACGTCCCACTGGTCCTCCGAGCCTACGAGCTCTGGCGCGCCCTCGAAGCCGAGACGAAGCGCCCGCTCCTGGTGAAGACCGGCGGCCTGATGATCGGACCCGCCGACGGCCCGGTCTTCCGCGGATCCCTGGACAGCGCGCGCCGGCACTCGATTCCCCACCGTCTCCTGACCCGCGAGGACCTGAGCCGCCGCTACCCGTTCATGACGTTCGCGGCCCGCGACGAGGCCCTCTGGGAGGAGGAGGCGGGCGTCCTCTTCGCGGAGGACTGCGTGCTGGCGTTCCAGGATCGCGCGCGCGAGCTGGGGGCGGAGCTGCGCTTCGGCGTCAAAGCCCCCCTTCCCCCGTCGGGCAAGGTCGTGATCAGCGCCGGGGCCTGGCTCTCCGAGCTTGCGCCGGACGTGCCCACCAAGGTCGAGCGGCAGATGATGCACTGGTTCGACCTGCCGCCCGGCCATGCGCCGACGCCGCTGTTCATTTGGGACCGCGGGACTCCCCCGTTCTACTCCATTCCCGACGTCCGGGGCGACGGCGTCAAGGTGGCCTTCCACCACGGCGGGGAATTCACGACGCCGGAGCGGATCCGGCGCGACGTCAGCGACGACGAGGTCCGGGCGATGCGGGAGCGGCTGCGCGAGACGATCCCGGTCCTCGCAGAGCGACACCGCCGTTCCATCACCTGCATGTACACCAACACGCCGGACGAGCACTTCGCGATCGGCTTCGCCGCGGGGCGGCCCGGGACGGTGATTGCGTCGCCCTGCTCCGGCCACGGCTTCAAGTTCGCGTCGGTGATCGGCGAGATCGTGGCCGACCTGGTCATCGACGGAAAGACCCGGCATCCGATCGCGCCGTTCGGCGTGGAGCGCTTCCGATGAGACTCCAACCGGGGCCCGCGCTGCGGCGTATCTTAGGCATGAGAAATGGAGCGGGAGTCCTGGCGCTTTTCATCATCCTCAGCGGCGGCCTGGCCTCGGCCCAGCAGGGCAAGAAGAAAGAGCCGCCCCCGAGCAACGCCCCCATCAAGGAGATCATGCTCCGCACCCACAAGGAGAAGGGAGCGCTGATCTTCAAGGTGCGCGACGCCGAGAGCAGCGAGGAGGAGAACAAGAAGCTCCTCGCCGAATACCAGAAGCTCGCGACCTTCAAGCCGCCCGTCGGCGACGAGAAGAGCTGGAAGAACCGCACCGCCGCGGCGATCGCCGCGCTTCAGGAACTGGTGGACAAGAAGTCGGGCGCCGTCGAACGGGTCCGCTCCGCCACCGAGTGCTCCGGCTGCCACAACGCCCACCGGGTCGGCGGCAACAAGTAAGCGCCGGCCTACTTCTCGCCCTTGGGCTTGCGGCCCGCGAGGGTCATCAGGGTGATTCCCATGCGCTGCAGGGTCTCGGTGTCGCCAGGTGTGATGGCTCCCGCTTTCAGGATCTCGTCGGTCTTCGCCAGTCCGGCCCTCAGGGGCCCCAACTCCTCTTCCTGAACGTCCAGGTCCTCGGGGTGCTCGAGGAAGCGGCGGACTCGCTCCGAGATCGCCTTCAGGTCCTCCAGGCTCGTGCCCAGCTTCCGGAGGTAGCGGGGCCGGGCCTCGAGGGCGGCCAGGTCGAGGAGCAGGCGCCCCACGAACGTCGCCCCCTTCTCCATCTTGACCAGGTTCAGCCGCTCGACGTCGTCTTCGGGCTTATGATAGGTCCAGGGCTGGCCGGTGGAGAGGAAGACGAAGGGCACCTTCTTGAGGCGGAAGCTGCCGTAGTCGCTGCGGGCGGCGATGTCGCCCAGGGGCTCGATCAGGTTGATCCCCATGGAATGGACGTCGAGGCCCTCGATCTTCGGACTTTTTCTCAGCAAGTCCGCGATCTCCGGACTGTTCTCCGCGCCCAGCGCGTAGAGGCTCGCGGTGTCGCGGGGGAAGAAGTTTCCGCCCATCATGTCCATGCAGATCAGGGCGACGACCTTCGACATGTCGACGAACCCCGAGCCCACGAAGAAGCGGGAGCCTGAGAGCATCCGCTCCTCGCCGTCGAAGGAGCAGAAGAGCAGCGAGCGCCGCGGCTTCTCCTTCAGGGCCGCGCAGGTCCGCGCAACCTCCAGGAGGACGGCGCAGCCGGACGCGTTGTCGTTGGCGCCGTTGTAGACGTTCCCGTTCCGGACGCCGAGGTGGTCGTGGTGGCAGCAGAGCGCGACGAACTCGTCGCCCGCGCCCTCGACCATCCCGATCACGTTGAAGCCCTGGAGCGCGTTCTCGCCGGTCTTGAAGTTCTGCAGGTACCCGTCCGGCGAGACCTTCTTCAGCCCGATCTTCTCGAACTGCTGGGCCATCCAGCGGCCGGCCTTCTCGCCCTCGGGCGTGCCGATCGCGCGGCCCTTCATGTCGTCGGACGCGAGGAAGGAGACCGTGGCCTTCAGGCGCTCCTGGACGTCCTTCGGGCCGTCCTGGGCGGACAGGACCGACGCGAGGAGCAAAGAGGCAAGGAGAGCACGGGACATCGGTCGTTCTCCGAAAAGTGGTCCTTGAACGACTCGAGTCTACCGACGCTGGCGGGCGCCGCAATAGGGAAAAATCAGCGGACGATCTCGAGACCAGGCCGCGCGGCGCGCAGGCGGGCCAGCGCCGACTCACCGACCTTCGGCTCGTGGAGCGTCAACTTCTTGAGGCGGGCGGCCTTCGACAGAGCCGCGAGGCCGGCGTCCGTGACCCCGATGTTCTCGAGGATCAGGGTCTCCAGCTGCGGGAGCTCGGTCACGAGCGAGAGCCCCTCGTCTCCGCCCGCGCCCCCGTAGGCGCGGAGCACCTGCAGGGTCTTCACGCCCGCGACGTGGCGGAGGCCCTCGAGACTCAGCATCCCGTCGTGCACGTCGAGCTCGCGCAACTTGGGAAGATCTTTCAGGAACGCCAGGCCGGCCCCCGTCGCCTTGCGGCTTCCCAGCTGCAGGCGTTCCAGGGCGACGAGGCCCGCCAGGGCCGGCGTCCCGGCGTCCGTGAACTGGGTGTGCACGATCTCGAGCCTCCGCAGGCTCGACATCTTGCCGATCCACTCCAGTCCGGCGTCGTTCACGGGCGTGGAGTGGAAATTCAGGTTCTCCAGCCGACGGAGCCCTTGGAGCGTGCGCATCCCGGTCCCCGTCACCTTGGTCGACGCGAGGCCGAGCACCTTGAGCGACTCCAGGTCGGCGAGCGCCGGGAGGCCGTCGTCCGTGATGGGCGTCAGGGTCAGATTGATCGACTCCAGCGAGCGCAGGGTGCCGGCATGGCGCAGCCCGGGCCCGCGGATGTCGGCGTTGGCGACGTCGAGCGAACGCAGATCCGGAAGACCCGCGATCCGCTCCAGCCACGCGTCGTTCACGGCCGTATTGAGCTTGTAGTCCTTGAAGTGCGGGTTCGTCTTGTCGTTGAGGCTGACGAGAACCAGGCGCTCGAAGAGGCGCATCGGCGCGTCGCCCGCGGCGCTCCGCATCCAGGCCGGGCCGCCGGGCTCCAGGGTCACGAGCCCGCCCAGCGGGCCGACGTCCTTGCGGAGCGCCTCGATCTTCCGGTGATTCCGCGCGGCCGCGACGATCTCGTCGAGCGCGCTCATCGTCCGGCTGCGGAGCTCAGGATCCCGGATCTCCCGCGCCCGCGCCTCCAGGCGGGCACGGAGGCCGTCGTCGGGTCCGGCGGCGGCCTCCTCGAGGATGGCCGTCAGGGGACTCCCGTCCGGCGGGCTCGAGGCGGGGTCCGCGCAGGAGACGGCGAGGAGCAGGAGCAGGGCCTGGAGTCTCATCATGGAGAAGAATAGCGTCCAGGCCGCCGATCTTACGGGCAATGCGGCGCGGCCGCTCAGGTGCCCGTCGCGGACTCCGCGCCCCGCTCACCCTGGAGGTAGCGGTGGGCCTGAGCGGAGCTGAGCTGACTCAGCGCCTCGAGGCGATCGTCGTCGATCGACGCGAAGGTCCCGCTGAGGACATAGTCGTACTGGTGGTCCTTCGAGGGCTGGACGGCGCCGACGCGGAATTCCAGGAGCCCGCCCATGTGGAGCGCGGGGGACTGCCCGAAGCAGACGCGGCGGCACATGTGGCGCTGCCGCTCGATGAGGTTGAGGGGGACCGGCTTGCCGGGCGCGCCGCTGTCGAGCGTCCAGCGCCGGATCTCGCGCAGGCGGGCCGTCAGGCGCTGGCCGTCGACCGCCAGCAGGTGTCCCTGGTACTCGGCTTCCCCGTCCCAGAGCCAGAAGGTTTCGTTCCCGCTCCCTCGCTTGGACATTGGCTTTCCCGGACTGCGGCCGGGCCTCTTGTTTTCATCGGATCTGTACCGGGGAACCACAACCCCCACACAGACCTAGAAAATCGAAGAGGGGTGAAAGTTACATGAATTCTGGGTTGCCGCGTCAGGTCTTGAGGGCGTCCTGCTGGAGGGCCTTGAGCTGGGAGCAGCCCTTCTCGGCCATCTTGTAGAGCGCCATGAGGCGCGAGGTGTCGAAGGGGGTCTTCTCGGCCGTCCCCTGGATCTCGACGATCAGGCCGCGGCCCGTCAGGACGACGTTCATATCGACCTCCGCCTTCGAGTCCTCCTCGTAGCAGACGTCGAGGAGCAGCTCGTTGCGGTGCACGCCCACGCTGACGGCCGCGACGGAGTCCCGCACCGGGGGCGCGGCGAACTTGACGCCCTCCTTCTCGAGGGCCTTGACGGCGTCCATGAGGGCGACGTAGGCGCCCGTGATCGAGGCCGTGCGGGTCCCGCCGTCGGCCTCGAGGACGTCGCAATCCAGCCAGATCGTCTTCTCGCCCAGCAGCTCCATGTCGACGATCGCGCGGATGGCGCGGCCGATGAGCCGCTGGATCTCGCTCGTGCGGCCGTCCACCTTGCCGCTGCGCTCGCGCTGCTTGCGCTCCTGCGTGGAGCCGGGCAGCATCCCGTACTCGGCGGTGATCCAGCCCTGGCCCTTCCCCTCCAGCCACTTCGGAACCTCGTGGGCGATGGACGCGGTGCAGAGGACCTTGGTCCGGCCGAACTCGACCAGCACCGAGCCGGGGGCGCTGGACGTGTAGTGGCGCGTGAAGCGGACCGGGCGAAGCTCGTCCGGCTTGCGACCATCGATGCGGGCCATCTTTATTCCTCTTCTCCCTTGGGCGCCTCGGCGGCGCCTTTTTCTTTTTCCTCGCGGGCCTTCCGCTCCCGCGCCAGCTTGTCGATCGTGTTGCTGATCTCGAAAGCCTTCTCGATCGAGTCGTCGAGCTCGAAGTTGATCTCGGGGAAGGACCGCATCTGGATGCGGCGCGACAGCTGCTTCTGGACGAAGCCCCGCGCGTGGCGCAGGCCGCCCATCGTCAGCTTCTTCTCCTTGGGCGTCCCCATGATGGAGACGAAGATCTTGGCGTAGCGGTAGTCGTCGGAGACCTTGGCGCGGGTGACGGTGACGAAACCCTTCCGGGGGTCGCGGAGCTCGTAAAGGATGATCTTGCTGGTCTCCTTCACGATCTCGCTCGCCAGCCGGTCCTTGCGGAATCCCTGTCCCATGACTTTCACGGATCGGCCTCGGAGGCCAATCTAATCTCCGTAGATTTCCTGTTCGCTGTTGACCAGTTCGACGCCGCCGAAGAAGCGCACGTAGTTGACGACGTTCGTCAGCACGCTCTGGACGAACGGGGCGTCGGTCCCGACCGAAGCGATCCCGATCTCCGCCGTCTGCCACACGTCCTGCTCGTCCGTCTCGGCGACCGAGATGTTGAACTTGTTGGACAGCGTGTCCTTCAGGCTCTTGAGGACGCGGCGCTTGTCCTTCAGGGAGTGCGACTCGCGGAGGACCAGCCGAATCTTCAGGGTGCCGACGATCACTTCGCCTTCTTTTCGAGCTTCCGCGCGACCTTCTCGATGATGAAGCCCTCGATCACGTCCTTCGGGCGGACGTCGTCGTGGTTGGCGATCTTGATGCCGCACTCGTAGCCTTCCACGACCTCCTTGACGTCGTCCTTGAAGCGCTTCAGGCTCTCGAGCTTGCCCGAGTGGACGACCTTTCCGTCACGGATCAGGCGGCACTGGCTGCTCCGCTCAAACTTCCCCTTCGTGACGATGCAGCCGGCGATCGCGCCGACCCGGGATATCCGGAAAACTTCCTTCACGGTCGCCAGGCCCTGGGCCTTCTCGACCAGCTCCGGCTCGAGGAGGCCTTCGAGGGCCGCCTTCATTTCCTCGATCGCCTGGTAGATGACGGTGTAGTTCTTGATTTCGACGCCGCGGTCCTTCGCGGCCTCCGCCGCGCGCGGCTCGATGTCGACGTGGAACCCGATGATCAGCGCGTCCGACGCGTCGGCCAGCAGGACGTCGCCTTCGGTCACGGCGCCCACCGACGAGTGGAGGAGCTTGAGCTTGACCTCATCCGTGGACAGGCCGGGCAGCGCCTCCTTGAGGACCTGGAGGGAGCCCTGCACGTCCACCTTGAGAATGATCCGGATTTCCTTGAGCTTGCCGCTCTCGATCTGCTTGAAGAGGCCTTCCATCGTGACGTGCTGGCGCTCCAGGAGCTGCGCCTCGCGGGCCTTGCTGGACCGGCTTTCCGCGATCTCCTTCGCCTGCTGGATGTCGTCCACGACCTGGAAGGTGTCGCCGGCGTCGGGCACGTCGACGAGACCCATGAGCTCGACCGGAGTAGCCGGGCCGGCGGCATCCGACGACTTGCCCAGATCGTCGTTCATCGAGCGGACGCGTCCGTAGCCCCTGCCGGCCAGGATCACGTCGCCCTTCTTGAGGGTGCCGTTCTGGACGAGGATCGTCGCGACGACGCCGCGGTCGTCGGTCTTGCGCGCTTCGAGCACGACGCCGGAGGCGGCGCGCTTCGGGTTCGCCTTGAGCTCCAGGAGGTCGGCCTCGAGGGCCAGGGTCTCCACGAGATGGTCCACGCCCTGCCCGGTGAGGGCGGACACTTCGCAGCACTCGGTGTTGCCACCCCAGTCGCCCGCGGGC
>Ga0310813_10001732_pt1 | contig 13203 bp, 8 predicted proteins | sample YN3metagenome_FD_203086 | JGI IMG/M metagenome (GOLD analysis project Ga0310813, IMG submission 203086) | Soil microbial communities from experimental microcosm in Duke University, North Carolina, United States - YN3 | ecosystem: Engineered > Artificial ecosystem > Soil microcosm > Unclassified ...
TTGTATCCGTTGGGAACTGATCTCTTTATTCCGCTCCCTCTATATATACAGATCTCTTTCTTACACGACCTCATACCACAGATTCCCGGATGCCTGGAATATGAAATGCCAGGATCCGCCCGTGGTGCTGAGAACTTGGTTCGAGCTCGCCGTACACGCCGATCCTAGCGGACACAGAGTACATGCCGACGTCGCACAATTCACCGTCAGTGAGAAGACCGAGAGATCGCCGATATCCCGGATCAAGATATGCATCCCGTCCGGGATCGATGAGGAAGTCCCCAATCTCAGCGTCGCCGCCGCCGTCGTATTCGTCAGGAAGATGTGCTGTCCCAGCACTACCGCCGTCGTCCCTGTCGTGATGGTCGTGAATCCGTAGGTGCGGAATGTCTGCATCACCGCCGCGCTTTGCATAAATCCAGTATTTGCATTGGTATTCCCGCTTACTGCAATTCCCGTGCTTCCGCTCAAAATCGAGACACCGCCGAATCCGCTTCCTGTTATGCTGTGTCCGGCTCCCGCCGCGATGAACGCACTCGTTATGCCATTTATGGAGTTTGTGGCTCCGGCCACAATGGCGGAATTCGTGGCGAAAACCGAGATACTCAAGGTGCCTCCAGCGCCTATAAATCCCCCTGAGGCGGCGATCGAATTCGTGTTTCCGGATACAATGGCGCAATTGGCGGCCGTAATGCTGTGACTCGCACCACCTCCGATAAATGAACTCGATATCGAGGTTCCCGAAATCCTGTTTCCATTTCCGGATACGATGGCACTCTGAGTCGAATCGACAATGATATTCCCGGTCCCGGCGCCGACGAATCTGTAATTCCGGATTGTTGATGAGGATGAGACCGCAAGATTCCCGCTCCCGGCCACGATCGCGGAACTGAGGGAAAAGTTCATCATATTCGAGAATCCCGCGCCAATGAAATTGTTGGATCCGCCTGACGTTGTGGCTAAGATAGTATTGGTAGAACCAGCCACGATCGCCAAATTCGGAGATCCAGAAAATCCATTAATGGAATTTGTGCTTCCGGCCCCAATAAATACCAAGGGACTGCTGGCGATGGAATTCGATTGTCCAGATCCGATGAATCCATTGGATGTAGTAGATGAGATGGTATTCAGATTCCCGGACACGATCGCGTTATTATCAAGTGTCGCGGTGACTGTATTACTTGTGCCGGCGCCGATGAAATCCCGACTCCCGGAACCGCTAATGGTATTCGTGGATCCACCGACGATGGTGCCGACAAAGGTATTGGTAATCACGTTGGTGGTCCCGGCACCGACAAAGCATATGCCGCCGTTGGTGGAGACGATGTTGAGTGACCCAGCCACATTGGCGGATAATGTGGAATTGACAATATTGCTATTCCCGGCACCAATGAACGCATAATTCGGGGGGGAAGCGGATGTTCTGCTGATCTGATTCGCATTCCCGGCGACGATGGCAGTTCCAATATTGGTTCCGGTGGTTCCAAGGATCAGATTTCCGAGCCCCGCGCCGATAAATTGCGAATTCCCGCCGACAGCGAGACTAATGATATTTCCATTCCCCCCACCGATGAAGGAGTACTGGATCCCGGTCGTGCCGGTTGAGGAGATCCGGTTCGCGTTTCCGGCGACGATCGCGGATGCATTAGAAGTATTGACAAGATTCGAGATTCCGGATCCGATGAAGACATTGGAAGAATTGACGCGGATGGAGTTGAGATTCCCGGCTACGATGGCGTTATACTGATCCTGACCGCTGGAAGTCGAGATGGAATTGCTCGCACCGGATCCGATAAAGTTATAGTTTCCAGTCCCACCGGATGTGGCGATGGAATTCCCACTCCCGGCACCGATGTAAGAATGGGACGTGTAGCTGATGGAATTCCCGACTCCGGCACCGACAAACATCCCAGAGGATGCACTGGTCTTGGTGCCAATGAGGGAATTGAAATTCCCGGCTACGATCGCGGACGTCCGCGACCAGTTCCCGTAGTTGGTATTTCCCGCGCCGATAAAGAAGGATTGGCATCCGTCTACGAGATCATTACCAGATCCCGCGAGAATTGCATTCCATGTGACCGCGGATCCCGTATCCAGTACGTTCACGGTCTGGATCGTGTTGTTGTATCCAGCACCGATGAGATTCCCGCCAAACGTGGCACTCGTCACGAATCCGTTAGATATAGTATTCGCGCGTCCGACCAGAATCACGGCGGCGGTGGAATTCGAGATGAGATTCTGATATCCCGCGAGAATCCCCGAGTAATCCGAGGCAGTCCGGATCGTATTGTTGGCGCCCGCGACGATTCCGCTCTGACTCGAGGCCGAGATGGACACATTGGATCCGGCGCCGATGAATGCATTCGTAGATGCGGATACAATCGAGCACACGGAACCGGATCCGATAAAGGATGCGGTAGAACTCGAGATGGAATTCCCAGATCCCGCGACGACGGCACACGAGGTGGAACTGGTGATACTCGAACCAGATCCCGCGCCAAGGAAGGAGTAGGTGGAACTCGTGTGGATTAGTGTACTCCCGGATCCAGTGAAAGATCCCGTGGACAACGAGATCGTGGACGAGATCGTGGATACAATGGCGGAATTGTCGGATCTATTCACGAGATTCCCGCTTCCGGCGCCGACGATGCTTCCAACGGAATCCAAGACTTGGTTATTCTGGCCGACGACGATGGCGGAGTTGTTGGTCGTGAGCGCCGTATTCTTGATGGTATTCCCATACCCCGCACCGATTAGGCTATTGTACGCATCCTGGACAAGATTCCCGACCCCGGATACGATGCCGCACTGAGGAGATCTGGTGATATTGCAATCGAATCCCGCACCCAAGAAAGAGTCCGCGGATGCGAGTATGGAATTGGACTCCCCGGATCCGATAAACGAGCGATTGGAATCCTGGATGAGGTTGAGCAGTCCAGTGACGATCGCCGCCGATGAAGATCCGGTAAGCGCCGAGTTGAGTCCGGCGCCCACGTAGGAGTTGGTGGAATTTGCGATATTCACTGCGTATGCAGATCCGAGAAACGAGTTTGAGCTATTCGAGATACTGGATACGGATCCGGACACGATGGCGGAATAGTCCGAGTTGTTGAGGAGATTCCCGTTTCCGGATCCGATAATCCCGCCGATGCAATCTACGATTTGATTGGAATCGCCTGCAATAATGGCGGAATTGTTCACCGTTTCCATGGAGATGCCGGATTTTGTGATGGTATTCTGATTCCCGGTGCCAACCAAACAATTGTACGCGTTCTGAATCGTGTTGTTGGCGCCAGACACGATAGCGGAATTTGTCGTGATTGTGCCTCCAATCAGATTGTAGATCCCGGCGCCAATCACGGAATGCATCGCTTCCACTTGATTCCACTCGCCGATCAAGATCCCGGATTTCGGGCCGATGACCACATTCTGCATCCCGGCACCGATAAAGGAACATCGTGTATCCTCGATCCGATTCAGCGTCCCGCCAGCGATAGTGGATGCATTGGATGTGAGAAGCGTATTCGTGCTCCCGCTCAAGATCCCGGACGCGCCGTGGTCATTGGTGTCCGGAAACGTGTGGTTGTATCCGAGCGCCATCCCGTATCCGAGATCGCCGTTGACGAGATGCATGTAGTAGTTTTCAAAGCAAGTGATATTACACGTGCTCGATCCATTGGTGGCACTACAGTCGAGCCCGAGACGGATCGGATTCCCGTCACCCGCATAGATCACAGTGATCGCCGGGCTCATGGATGTCAAGAGCGAGGTGACTTTCACACTATCGCCAATGAAATCAATCTGGATCCCGGGCCCCTCCACGAGATCCGGGAGTGGTGGCGGGATCGCCGAGAAGTTCAGTTCCAGCGTGATCGCCCGCTCGGGATCCGGCGAGACGTCCACGATAATCCCGTCATTCAACGATTCCACCAGCGCGCCAACCTCGATATGCGTATTCGGGAAATACGTGACCGTGGTGCCGTTCCCGCGCGAGATCCGGCTCACAAATACTGTGCTCGGATCGCCCACGTCCGCGGATACGAGCGCGAATCCCGGGATATCACTCGTAATTGGACATCCCGCGAGATTCGTGCCCGTATTGCTTCCCCTGTTGCAGATGGTGGTATTATTCGGGGATCCCGCGACTGCGAATCCCGCGATCGCGAACGCCAGCGCGACGCCCGCCAATACTAGCCCGAGACACGCAAAGAAGAGCCAGGCCTGTGTCATATAGATTGAGCTTTTGATCACTTCGATTTCTTGCTCATCTTCATAATCTTGCTCGTCCAGATCCAGCAGTTTCTGCTTCTGGTCCGATTCGCCGGCCCCATCTATATACTGCCCCCAATCCATGACCGGCAGCATGGATTCGGAATCGGATCGAGTCATAATTGTAATGCGTATATGATTTGCACTGTTTATTGATTGATCCGTCGTTGAAATATATACGGTCGACTTTTCAGCGCCCATCCCAGATTTCATAATTCTCGGGATGGATTCAGAACAGATCCAGGGATTTGGCCTCGAGGAATTCAAAATCCCGCATCCCGCTGTGGTCGATCTTGAGCCGGATCTTCTTGGCCTTGGGCTCGTCTTCGCTCAAATCGCCAAACCATCCGCGCTTGTGTGCGAATCTCAGATCCGTCTTGGTGAGTTGCGCGGCCTTCAGTTTCCGGTACAGTTCGTGTTTCCGCCCGGATTCGGGATCTGCATACTCAAAGAATCCGCATCCGGACGGATACATGACGCAGGCGTAGAATTTCTTCCCGCGGTTCGGGCTGGATTTCTTGTTGACTGTGCGGATGATGCATGGATGACCGCACTGGCACACGGGTAGTTTGAGCGTATCTCGAATGTACCGGATCTTGAAATCCAGGATACTCGGCGAGCAAGATTGCGGGATCCACTTTTCGCACTTCTTGTAGAGATCGTGTTCGTCCATGGCGGAATCGTACACGAAATCCACATCCCCGACGACCAGTTTCCGCTGGCCTTTGGTCTTGTCGAGGATGGCGCGTGGATCGCCGTGTTTCTTCGCGGAATCCATGGCGGATACGAACTTGAGATACGTAATGGGAAATGTGAACTTGACCTGACCATTTTGAGTTTGGTTTATTGAATATCAGACATGGTGAAAACATTCGGCCCCGAGTTCTGGTGCGTCAACGCCGGCACCGGTGCAGATACGGGACGCAAGATCCCGCCCGCATCCACGCGTCTCCTCTTGGATTTGTGTCCGGACGCGGGTGCGGATGCACTCGGCGCGAAATGGACGGATTTCTTCCGGGCCTCAAATTCCGCCGCTTCTTCTGCCGAGATCTCCTTTATCGTGGGCCCGGGTCCGGGTCCGGAATCGCGGCGCTGGTTGAGTTTGACCTTGATCTTGTTTCTGGGGGGATTGGGTGGCACGAGTGGAATCGTGACGGCGCTCGATTTGGCCAGCCATACGGGTTTCCGCGGCGTCAACCGGATTCCATCTTGCGGCACATTCCCTTCCGCCGCGTCCATGAAATCCTCACCCGTCGGCCATCCGTACAAGAATTGGAGGACGGCGGGATCCGTGATCTCCTCATCCATTTTTCGAGCTGAAATAGCACAGTAGAGTATTACGTGTGTCGCAACTTGCCGATCGCAACACGGACAACGTTAAAACGACCATCACCACTGAACCATGGAGCGACTGCTCAAACATCATCGCCGCGATGATCCCGAGACCCCGTATCCCAAAGCGGGTGCGGATGCGGGATCTGGGGGCGGATCCGAGGGCGGATGGCCGGATTCCGTGTACAAGGCTCTCAGTGTCTTGATTGGAATCTCCGCCATTATTTGCATGGTGCTGGGCGTGGCGGCGTTCATCCTGGTGCTGGATACACGGAATCAAGAAGACAATGTTCACTCGTTCCAATTCTGCAGCGCGCCGGATGTCGGAATCATGCTTTTCGAGACTCCACAGATCTTGGATGATACGGATACGGATTTCGGCAACCAGAATCGATCTACTGTTATCATTGAGCGGATCGGGAACGATGTGCATGTGCAAATCACGGCGTTCAAATCTGTCGACGGCACCATGACATTTGAGGCTCCATTCTATCCCAGGGATACGTTTGTGGGAATCGATCTGCGATGCGCGCCGCCCGCCATTGGTATGATTCTATGCGAATCGCCATGCGAGGACGAGTTATTGTTTGATTTTGAGGATCTGACGACATTCCGCGCCGGATTCTCGGAGATTGTACAAGAATTCGATATTGGTATCCTGAACAATCCGTTCGCCATGTCGAACAAGCCCACGCCGACGCAGTGGATTTTGGATGGCGTACATTACGTTGGCGCGACGGGCGAGATCGACTTACTGAATACGGCCACAGAGCCCACCGGCGGGCTGATTTCCGTGACCATGGATTTGTATTATGAGACGCGTGCCTCGGCTGGATGGAGGCCTCCGAGTTGGTGCGGCGGCGGGGAGTGCATCTCGGTGCCGGCGCCATGAAAATCCCCGGCCGATTAGTTGAGTAAGATATTACATGTATATATGGATTCGGAATCCACGAGATGGATACATAAACTTGAGATTTGAGATCTGAGTTTCGAGATTTGAGAGAATGAGAGGATACGAGCCAGGACACAAGCTGCTCAAGCAGCATCCCTATGCCGGCCAAGAGTATGATCTCGGCGTGGCCGCGGAAGATACGGTGGAAGGCGCGGGCGATGCGATCGCAAATCTCGGCTACTGGGGTTTGCGGCTGGCGGGGGTATTGCTTGGCGTCGTAATCTTGGGCGGCGCCATCCTCGGAATCGTGGTATTCGCAATGTTCATAGACGACCGCAATGACGGCGATATCGCCAAGACGTTCCAGTTCTGCACGGCGATCGAGGCCGGGATCTTGTACTTTGAAAATCCGCTGATCGACGGCGATACCGATTCCGAGATTGTAGAGAATCGTACGCGTGTCGTCATTGAGCGCGACGGGAATCATGTACACGTGCACGTGAACGGATTCTACAGCGCCGGGGCCATGACCTTTGACGGGCCCATGAGTACAAACTACCCCGGGATCACGTTTGTCGGAGTGGATTTCCGATGCATCCCGCTCGTAAAGGGCGCCGTGGAATGCGATACAAACTGTCAGGACGGGATTCAAAGAGATATCTTTGATTCCGCGGATCTGACTTCATTCCGGTCCACATCCTTTCAGATTGAGCAATTACTCGATTCGGGCGCCAACAACATCTTTGTCGTATCCGGGAGCTCGCCGCAACAACTCGGATCATTGGGGAATCTGTACTATGGCGTGGCGGACAATATCATATCGGCGAATACGGGGACGGCGAGCGGGGTGGCTCTCGTATCCGCACAGATGGATTTCTACTACGAGACCACGTCCTCGGACGACTGGAAGGCGCCGGGATGGTGCGGTGGAGGGGCGTGTATCGCAGACGAGTGAGATCTCTCGAGAGAAGATCTTGCATCCACAGTTCAATAAACATTTGAGACGAGATATATATCGCATCCGCATCCCTAGATCTAAGATTTGCCCAAGAGGATGGAGATTCCCGTCTCTCTAGAGAGGGCAGAGGAGGTGTTGCGCAAAACCGTCAGGGGCGAGGAATGGACGCGGACGTGGACACAGATCCGGCGAAGCATCGACGAGAATTCCGCCCAGCGCCAGTACGAATCCCGCATCTATATTCCGTATCTCAAGGATTCGCAAGAAACGGAGACGATCCAGATCGCCCTGATAAGGAACGGATACGGGACGTATGTCTACAAGACGGAATCCGCGTGTCCGGGATGTGTGTTGGAGATTCAGTGGAAGACACGGGCCGGGAAACGGCCCGCGATGAAATCCATAAGTGGAATCGGGGACGTGAATCCCGTGCCCGTAAAACGTGTGCGGATCGCAGCATCGCCCAGTTCCTCGTCCTCAGAAGAGGACGAGGATGAGGATGATAATGACGACGACGATTTTGATGAGGACGAGGATGAGGAAGGCGAGATTGTGGATGATCTCGGATTCACAGTGGATGAGCTGGATTACACGTCCTCGGATCCAGATTCCGTTTCCGTTTCCGATTCCAAGAGTGCAGAAATGAATGGATTCCATGAAGATACATGGGAATAAACACGAGATTTGATTTATTGCATCTACTTGAGTTGATATTCCACATCCCGCAAGATGATCCGATGGATCGTCCTGGGATCCACTTGGCGCTCGCAATGCGCCTTGGGATTCTCAAACTGCGCGGCGAGATCAATCACATTAATCCGCCCCTGTTCCGTGTACGTGACCATGGATCGCTCGGAATGCACGAGCCGGCCGTACATGATGCGTTTCTCGCCCGTCATGATCTCCGTGTTGATGAACTTGCGCAGATTCCGCTTGTTCGCGGCGAGATCTTTGCGCTTCTCCTCATCTTGCAAGATCTCGAGGATCTTATCCTCGACACTCTTGATCTCCGGTTTCTTGGTGAAATCCACCAAGAAGCACTCGCCGCCCGCAGATCGGAGAATCTGTGCTAATTCCGTGGCTGTGCGTTTCTCGACGCGACTTTTCTGGGTGGCGGAATAGTACTCGCCCTCCAGGATTCCCGAATCCACATAGTAGACGTCGCCCATGTGATTCTTGACGCGGGCTCTGGGATTCCGCATGAGTCCGCCGTCGCTCAATTCTTGGACGACGCCGTAGGTGGTGCAAGATACGATATCGCCCACCTTGAGATCTTTGAAGATTACGCGGGCGGAATGAGGTTCCTGGTTCGGGGCGGGGGCGGGTACGGGGACGGGGATGGGAACAGGTGGAGTGGAATGTGGCGCGGCAGGGACAAGGATTCCGGGGGGCGTGGAATCCATAGGAGTCGGCGCGGACGTGACAGTGGCGGGTTTCCGAATCCTGGGGCGCTTGGCGGGGGGAGGCGCCACAGAAGCACTTGAGGATCCGGCATCTTGTCCGGGCGCGGGATCCGGATTCGCTCTCTTCTTGGGCGGCATCCTGGATCTGGTCCGTGTCCAAGTCCGAGATTTGCGGATTCTCCTTTCGTACTCTTCGTCAACTCGATCTAACTTGGGATCCGAGAAAACTAAATTAACCACCACGGGACGAGTCTCGGGTGGTGTTTCGTGTGCCCAACAATCGATGCACTTTTTAGGCGGTGTTTCGATGAATGGATTATAGGACCGGTTTCCGTAGCACTTGTGGCACTTGATGCACTTGCAATATGCGCATCTCAGGAAGCAGTCCGGACACTTGAGGGAATCGCACTCGAAACAGTATGCGGCGCACACGGAGCATCCATTGAATCCATGGATTCCGCATTTGAGCTTGGATTTCTCAAACATGGACGGATGCTTGCAATTCTCGCACAAATCCATGGCGGAGATACGTGAACGATTTATTGAACTTGATATGGGAAACAGAGAAATAAAACAATGCAACATGACTAGAAACACATATCCAAGATGGCTTCCAGGGCCATGGATCTCGGGAAGATCTCGGCCTTCTCTTCCGGGGTCATGTCGGCGAGCCGCCTGCCCTCGTAGGCAAAGATGGAATCCCAGCCGAATCCTTGGGATCCGGACGGGGGCACAATCTCGCCGGAGATGCCGCATAGAGCCGTGTAATATTCGCGTCCGTCGTAGTAGCACGCGGCCGTATCGGCGCCGACATTTTCTCTGTCCGCGAGACGCAGCATGCCACGGATTCCGATGGATTTTATAACTTCCTTGGTCTGTGCACCCGGAAATCCGCCCATGGAATAGATGCGCAATCCGGTCGCTTCCACGAGAAACGGGATCCCGACGGCAATCTTCTTGGCCTTGGCCTCGACGTATTTCAACAAATCCGTCTCGTTACCGTCGTATTCCGCGCTCGTGTACTGGGATACGTAGACCTTGTCGCCACATCGCTTGCGGAATCCCTCGCGGATCTCGCGGAACTTGTCATCGTTCGTGGTCACGACAAAGATCTTCTTGTCGGAATCCACCAAGGTGCGGATATTCCGCTGGTATTCCGCGTCCAAAAATCCAGTGGTGATCGGGAACCAGATGAGATCCAGCGCGCGATTGTCGTCGTAGATGACGAATTCCGCATCCGTGTAGCAGCGGAACTTGTACCTGCGGAGCTCGTGATCCGCGGGAAGCATCTCGAGCGCCCCGGCCAAGATCTTGGAAAAGTGGCGGCGCACGTATTCCATCTGAGATTTTGTATCCGTGCGATACGTCAGGAAGAACTGCTGCTCACCGTCCGGGTGCTTGAGGAGATTGATGGATACCGAGATGACGTTGAAGATATCGCGGACGACAGCTTGGGGGCCTTCAAAGAGCGAGGCGAGAGATTGGATGATCCGCTTCTTGTCATGGAAATCCGCCCCTCGACCGTCCGCCTCGCAGATGGAAATCTTGACGTGGCACTCGAGATACAACGGATCCATATCCGGGACAGCGGAATCCACGGCGGGCTCCTGTGTCTCGATCTTATTCCGCACCATCTGGAGATGGAACGAGAACATCTCGATTCCGCGCTTGAAGAAGGCGTCCAGGAACGCGCACGTCATGGCGATGATCCGATACTCGACATGGTACAGGGCGATAACGTTCATATGTTTGCGCAGAGAGAGGGAATCCAAATCCACCGAATTCTCAATCTCCTCCACCTTCTTGTACCACTTTTGCGAGATGGGGCTGAGTTTGTATGCGGATTGCATCACCGGGACGTCCGAGAATTCCTCGCGAGATGCGAGATCCTTGCGCGTCCGCAAGGCCAAGATGCAGGCCTTGAACTCGTGCACCTGGAAGGCGTCCAGAATGGATTCCGCGAAATTCGGGCCGAGATTTTTCGAGATTGCAATGAAATCCGTATCCGTCACCATTTCTTTGAGGACCTTCTGTCCAAGTTCCGCCTTGCATTCATCCACGGCATTGCAGAGCATCATGTATTCCACGGCCGCAAGTTGTGAGATGAAATGCTCGCCCGGATTCTCGGAATCCAGGAAGAAGTGGTGGAGTTCATACAAGACGCCAATCTTGTCGCCGGCACCCATGAATCTCGCACGAAACATCTCGTCGTAGATGCGATCAAAGTGGTCGAGATCCAATACCACATTCACATCATCTTGGAGCAATTCCTTGAGATTCTTGTGGATCGGGGCGGCATCCTTTACGATTCTCATCAGCGCCGGGATGGATCTCCGCTGGTTATCCATGACGAGTTTCTTGTAGTGCATCCCGGGAAGGAAGATGGACTGGTGATTCCCGCGGAGGATTCCGCGCGCCACGAGATTCCGTTCCACCATCTTGGTGACGATGGATTTCGCCGCCATGTGGCCCGTGACCAAGGCCTGGAGCAATCCGCGCGTATGGCCGACCATATCCCCGGCGACGAATATGTTCTCCAATCCCTGAATCTCGTACGATCGCGGATCCACCTTGGGATACATGCCAACGCCCTCGATACACGGCGCCATCATTTTGAGATTTCCGCGCACGGGCTGCCCGGAATACGTCTGGATAATCTCAAGAATCCCAGAGAGGAGAGGGTAGCATAGATCTCTAGGGAAGTGGAACGCCAACGCGTCCAGTGCTTCTTGCTGATTCTCGTCCGGCTGCAAATCATCCATCCAGCAGGTTGCGGATTGGCTTCGTCTTATCCATGAAATATGCCGATGGATGACATCCGGGTCGCAGATTCGCATCATGATCCCGAGATTCGATCCCGCATGCACGTGCGCCAAATTCTCTCGCTTCTGCAGCTCATCGAAGGAGGAACTCCCGGATACGGAATGATATCCAGAGACCAGATCCTTGGATTCCACCATGTATCCGCTCCCATTCTCGTGCGGGAGACAGACACAAAACGTGCGGAACTCGCATTCCACATTCTTCCCACCAATCATAAACGTGCGGCGGATCTTGAGTTTTGGGTCCGGATTCTTCTCCCCGTACTTGATCAGCGCATCCCGCAGGGGCGGGTGCGAATCCACCAGAACACGGACACCGAATTCCAATCTCCTCGGTTCCATGAGATTGTGATTCTCAAAGATCTTGTAACTCCATCTTGTCGTCTCGGGACCGAATCTCCCCATGGCCAGCAGGATGGAATCCGCGAATATTGCATCCCACCCGTGTGCAGTTTCCGTCTCGTGTTCGCACGAGATTTGATATTTACCCGTTTCCTTCTCCCATTCAATGCCAATGACTTCGCATCCAAAGAGGATCTCGCCCTTGGATTCCGTTTCCGGGCTTGGAATATACGACCGGATAATGGATTCCGCATCTTCCATCTTCGAGAGCACGACGCTCGGATACAACTTGACGGAATCCATATGGGGCATGAGTTTCTCCATCTTCCGATCCAATGCCTCCGAGCTGAGATCGTCCGTGCCGAGGAAATCCATGGTATCCGCCAGCAATCTCTTGAAATCCGCCTTGTGGTGCGGCAACACAGATCCCAAATGCGCCAGGACGTGCATGTAGGAATCGCGCATCTCGTACGGATTCGACTGGAGTTGCCCGGATCCCGCCGGAAATGTCGAGATCTTGCGATCCGAGAACAGCCCGGCGCCGCCCGCGCCGTTGATGACAGATTCTGGTGTGTTTTGCTTAAGCCGAGTCTCGAGATCCGGCCCGGCTTCCAGGAGAATCGGGCGGATTCCCGGGATCCCGCTCAAAAATTGAAAGGCCGACAATCCGGCCGGGCCGCCGCCGACGATCGCCACCGTGTAATCCATTTGAGATTCGAGATTTGTTGCGAGATTGAGATCTAACTTGACCAAACCGAGGAAACGCAAAAAGTGACCAAGTTTATAAACCTCAAGTTGTTTATTCAATCTGACATTAAATCAATGCTGATTCCATGAAGACCGATCCCACGGAATCCATGTCGACCCCCGCATCCTCTACCGCTTTCCGTGCAATTGCAACGGCGTCCTTGCAGTCCCCGTACATCTTCTTTGCGAGCATCGCCTTCTCCACGGACGCCTTATAGGATTCCACGAGCGCCGCGCGATTCGCCGCTTTTCCTTCCCGATTCCACCATGCATACAATGCTGCTTCGTCGGCGTATGCATCTCGCGCCTCTGCTTCCAACTTCATATATACGGCGCGTGCCGCATCCGCACGTAACTTGTTTGTGCGCTGTTGAATCTCCGATCTCCCCATTCCAGATACAGATTCCGCTATCCTCATCTCCGAACGCGCCGCGCCTT
>Ga0310813_10001733_pt1 | contig 13202 bp, 13 predicted proteins | sample YN3metagenome_FD_203086 | JGI IMG/M metagenome (GOLD analysis project Ga0310813, IMG submission 203086) | Soil microbial communities from experimental microcosm in Duke University, North Carolina, United States - YN3 | ecosystem: Engineered > Artificial ecosystem > Soil microcosm > Unclassified...
GAGGTTTATGCGGCAGCGACATCTTTCTCAATCCGATGGCCATCATCGCTGCGCTAAACGCGAGTATGGCGCTGCCATAGAAGACGACGTTCCAGGTGCCGGTTTTTTCAAACAACATCGCCGCCAGACCGCCGCCCACAATGGAGGCGACACCTTTGCTGCTATAGAGGAAACCGTAATTCGCACTCGCATTGCGCGAGCCGAACATGTCGGCCACCACCGATGCAAACAGCACGTAGACTTCGCCCCAACTGAAGTACACCAGAGCCAGGCAAATGATGAATAAAATGTCCGATCCGGGGGCCAGGAGGGGAACGCTCAAGAGGGCTGCCGCTTGAATCAAAAATGCGATGATCATCGTGCGCTCGCGTCCCAAATGATCCGAAACCCAACCCCAGGAGAACCGTGACAGTCCGTTGGCGATCGGATTCAAGGAGAGGGCTATCGTGAGCGCGGCGGCGCTGATTTTGAAGCTGGCCGCAAGGGGAGCCAATTGAGCGGTAACCATCAGGCCACCAACCCCCATGATGAACATCATCACGTAAAGCAGGTAGAAATGCGAGGTTCGCAGCATTTGGCTGGGGGCGAAATCCTCGCCGCGGGTGCGAATTTTTGCCTTTCCAGAGGGCGCCGCGGCTTCACCCGGCTTAGGGCTGCGCAGGAACTGCGCCGCACAGATAATCAGCAAGCCCTGGCAGATGCCGGTGTAAATCATAGTTGTCCGGTAACCCTCGGACTTCAGCAAGTGCGCGATCAACGGAATGAAAAGCGCTGTCCCGGAGCCGTACGCCGCGGCGGTGATGCCGGCAGCCAGGCCGCGTTTATCGGCAAACCACTTGAGTGCAACACCGATCGATCCGCAGTACACCAGCGACGCCCCGACCCCAGTTGCAGCGTAAAGCAGGTAGAGTTCCGGGAGACTCTTGGCCTGGCTTAAAAGCGCCCAACCCCCTCCGCAGAGCAAGCCGCCCAAGGTCATGAGCGGACGGGGACCCGCTCTATCGATCAACCATCCTCCTGATGGCATGAACCATGTCTGGCAGGCGATGAAGATCGAGAACGCCCACTGCACGTCGGACAACTTCCAGTGCTGATCAGCATGCGCGCCGATCAGGGGTTTGACGAACAATGTCCAGGCGTATTGAAAGTTCGCGATCATGATCATCGCGACCGCCGCCGATGCTAAACGAAACCAACGATTCACTTCGAACCTCCTACAGAGAGGGCATGCGAGCTTAACAGCCTCGTACAAGCATATACCGTACGCGTGTGTGGCATGGCAACCCCCAGACGCTCGCCCAGTTCGACCACGGCGCCCACAACCGCTTCGAGTTCCATCGGACGGCCGGACTCCAGATCCTGCAGCATGGAAGTCTTGTGCTCGCCCACTTTCTCGGCGCCCGCGATGCGCTGATCCACCGAAATCGGCATCTCGATTCCCATTTTCGCGGCCACTGCCTCCACCTCCAGCATGATGTTGCGGACCACGTGGCGCACCTCGGGATCGCGCGCCATCTGCGCCAGCGTCGCGCGCGTCAGTGCGCTGATCGGATTGAACGCCACGTTGCCCAGAATTTTGACCCAGATCTCGGTGCGGATTTTCTGCGTCACCGGGCAGCGAATGCCGGCCTTGATGAGCGCCTCGGAGATCGCCTTGCAGCGGTCCGATCGCGTGCCATCGGGCTCGCCCAGCGACAACCGATTTCCCTCGGTGTGGTGAATGACTCCGGGCTCTACTAACTCGGTGGCGAAATACGCGATGGACGCGACCACGTTCTTCGCCGGGATGGCCGCCGCGATCACGCCGCCTGGATCGACACGTTCCAGATGAAGGCCGGTAAGCTCTCCCGCGTGCGCCTGAAAATACCACCAGGGAATGCCGTTCTGCGTGCTGACTACGGTGGTGTTTTCGCCGATCAGCGGCTGGACTTGCGGCGCGAGCAGCGTCAGGCCGTTGGCTTTTACGCCGAGAAAGATGACGTCCATTGGCCCGGCTTCCTTGAGGTCGCCGACGATCTTTGGCCGCACTTCAAAATCGCCGTCATCGCCGATCACCCGCAGCCCGCGCTCCTGCATCGCCCGAAGATGCGGGCCACGCGCGTATAAAGTGACATCCTGGCCCGCTTGCGCCATGCGAGCGCCGAGATAACCACCGATGGCGCCCGCTCCTGCGATCAGAAACTTCATTGCCCGCCTGCGAGCGCCTTCCCGACTGCGCCGCGCTGGATCTTGCCCGTGGCGGTGCGTGGAATGGACTCGACCACGAACAGTTTTTTCGGCATCTTGAAATCCGCCAGGCGCTCTTTGCAGAAGGCCAGGATGGCTGCCTCGGTGGTCGGCTCCCGCAGCACCACGGCAGCGTTGACTTCCTCGCCCCACATCGGATGGGGAACGCCGAACGCCAGCGCTTCGGCAACATTCGGATGAGCCAGCAGGACTTCATCGATCTCGCGCGGCCCGATCTTTTCGCCGCCGCGGTTGATGAGTTCCTTGAGGCGGCCGGTGAGCGTCAAGTATCCGTCGGCGTCGAGAAATCCCTGATCGCCGGTGCGGAACCAGCCGTTGGTGAATGACTTCGCCGTGGCCTCCGGATTGTTTTCATATTCGGACACTACATTCGGACCCTTGATCGCCACTTCGCCGCGCTCTCCGGCGGCCAGCTCATTGCCCGCATCATCCAGGATTCCAATTTTGACTCCTGTACCCGGACCAACCGAGCCGGGTTTGCGCGCTCGCGGCGGCTGCGGATTGGAACTCATCTGGTGCGACGCTTCTGTCATACCGTAAGCTTCGAGCACCGGAGCGCCGAACAGGTCCTCCATCTTCGCCATCATTTCCGGAGGCAGCGCCGCGCTGCAGGAGCGAATGAAGCGCAGCCCTTCGCGCCCGGCCGGCGGCTCCTTGGCGCGCGAGAGCAGCAGGTTGTGGATGGTGGGAACCGCTGAGTACCAGGTAGCGCCGGAATCGGCCACGGTCCGCCAGAAAGACAGCGGATTGAATTTGTTGGGCACCGCCACGGTCCCGCCGGATTGCAGCGTCGAAAGCGTGGAGGCTACCAGCCCGTGAACATGGAACAGAGGCATCACGCACAGCGAGACGTCTTTTGGCGTCAGGCTGTAGTGCTCGATAATATTCGCTGTGGACGCCGTGATGTTGCGATGCCGGATGGGCACGCGCTTGGGGCGGCCCGTGCTTCCGCTGGTGTGCAGCACTAGGGCCACGTCGTCGGGCGAAGGCGCGGCGGCTTTCTTCCCGCTCGGCGCGTTGACGATCGCGACCACTCCGTTCGCGTCCATCTCCAGCGTGTATACCGGAATCCCGAGCCCCGCGGCAGCCTTGCGCGCGGCGTCGGCTCCTTCGGCCATCGCCAGTAAAACCTTCGCGCCGGTGTCTTCCAGGTAGAACGCAAACTCCTCTTCGCGGTAGCCGGGGTTCAGCGGCGCGGCCGTGCCCGCGATCGACCCGGCCAGGAAACTGACGATCGCCGGCAGCCCGTTAGGCAGCACCGTGGCTACGCGGTCGCCGCGCCCGATTCCGATGGATGCCAGCGCATCCGCCATGGCTGTGACCTGCTTGCGCAGCGAGTCATAGGTGACGCGGATGCCGGAGTCGGTGAGCAGAAGCGCGGTGTTTCCGGCTGGTGCGACTTGGATCAGTTCGAGAAGAGTGTGCGGTTGAGACATAAATACAATCTTAAGCCAGAAGCGCGGCGGGGCGCGAAGCTTCGACGACTGTTTTTTGCGATTTCTTCAAGATAGCGCTTGACTGTATTAGATTACTAGTACACTATATCGTTTAGATGACTACCGCCCCCAAGCGACGAAGCCCTCGCCCATTCGCGCTGGATCTGCGCAGCGGCGTCCCGATTTACCGCCAAATTATGGACCAGGTGGTGGGTGCTATTGCCACCGGAGCGCTCGCCGTGGGCGATCAGCTTCCCACGGTCCGTCAATTGGCAGTCGATCTGGCCATTAATCCGAACACCGTGATACGGGCCTATCGCGAGCTCGAACTACAAGGAGCGCTCGAAACCCAGCAGGGCACCGGGACCTTTATAAGCCATCAAAAAACCAATCTCAACGGCGGCGAGAGGCAGCGCCGCTTGACGCAGCTCGCCGGCGAATTCGCGGCCCGCGCCGGTTCCGAGGGTATTACCGTCGAGGAGCTGATCCGGCAGCTCCAAGACCTTCAGAAGGATGCTGGAAAACGAAGGGGGTAGGAACATATGTTGCAAGATCGCAAACAGAATCGTGTAAGTGGCGTCGCGATGGCGCTGTTCGCTATCTCGGTGGCAACTGGACTGGGACTCACTGTTCTGATCGATCGTCGAGCGCCGTTCTTTGGCGGACTGCTGATTGGACTCTATTTTTTGTTTTCGATCAAGGTGGCGGACCAGTGGGAGAAAGTGGCGGTGTTGCGGCTGGGCCGTTATGTCGGACTCCGCGGGCCCGGCTGGTTCCATGTGATTCCGATCGTCGATACGCTGAGCCGCTACGTCGATCAACGAATCCGCGTAGCCAGTGTGACGGCGGAATCCACGCTCACCCGCGACACCGTGCCGGTCAATGTGGACGCCATCGTATTTTGGCTGGTATGGAACGCCGAGAAATCGATTCTCGAAGTCGAGGATTTCGTTCAGGCCATCACCATGAGCGCTCAAACGGGCCTAAGGGAATCGATCGGACGTCACGAACTGGCGCAGATGATCACGGAGCGTGAATCGCTCGGGCGGGAGCTGCAGCGCATGCTCGATGAAAAGACCAACCCCTGGGGCATCACGGTGCAGTCGGTCGAAATCCGCGATGTGCGGATCCCGCAGGCGTTGGAGGACGCGATGTCGCGCCAGGCCCAAGCCGAGCGCGAGCGGCAGGCCCGCAATATCCTTGGGCAAGCAGAGACCGAAATCGCGGAAAAGTTCTCGACGGCTGCCTTGACGTATCAGAACAATCCAGTGGCTTTGCATTTGCGTGCGATGAACATGTTGTATGAGGCGATTAAGGAGAGGGGCGCTATGGTGATCGTGCCGTCATCGGTAGTTGAAACGATGGGCTTGGGAGGCACGCTGGCGACGGCCGCGCTCGGCGGAGCGAAACCGGAGTAAGGAAATGAACGCGACACAATTGGCCGCCGCACCGCTCCGTTTTCTCGCCCTCGTTTTGCTGGCGCACGCAACCGGCGTTGCTCAAACCCATGCTTGGCAGGATCCGTCCGGACATCAGGTGCAGTTCGTCACCGTGGAAAAGGACGTCCGGCTAGAGGTGCTCGACTGGGGTGGAACCGGGCGGCCAGTCGTATTGCTTGGCGGATACACGACTGCCCACATGTTTGATGAAATCGCCCCGAAACTTCTGCCTGCAGGGCACGTTTACGGTATCACGCGACGCGGGTTGGGCGCGTCGAGTAAACCGGATCATGGCTACACAGCGCGCGAATCCGGCGAGGATGTCTTACACGTGCTGGATGCTTTGAAGCTCGAAAAGCCCGTCGTTATGGGCTATTCATTCGGTGGCCAGGATTTAAGCGTGCTGGGAGCAGAACATTCCGAGAGAATTGGCGCTCTGGTGTATCTCGATTCGGCGGAAGACGAACGAGTGTGGCCTTTCCCAAATGGCCCGATCAGCGCGGATGAAAAGGAATGGAAAGCGCACCTACCTAAAATCCCGCCTCCTGATCGGACTTCGATTGCCGCCTATCGTGCTTGGCAGAAAACGGCGCATAACATGGCCGTCCCCGAGTCGGAATTGCGCCAGTTGCATGCCATAAATTCGGATGGGTCCGTTGGCGATTATTTGGTCACAAAAGACGTCCGAGATGCGATGTTCGCGGGGCGGGTGTATCCAGATTACGAGCGCATTCGCATCCCCGTGCTGTCGTTTTTTGAAATGCCGGTTCCACTCTCTGAGCAGTTGAGCAAGTACCAAACCTTGAGCATCGAGCAGGCGGCGGCTCTCGGGGCGCAGTATGCGATGAGCCAAATGTGGACCGCAGTCAACTCGCATGCATTGAGGCGCGCCCTTCCTGCGGCCAAGATTGTGTACCTAGTCGGGGGCAACAACTACATCTTCCTGACGAACGAAGCGGAAGTTGTGCGTGAGACGGTAGCGTTTGTCGAGGGCCTGAAATGAACGACCAGTTGAACCCGGGACCACCTGGCTACTGCACCTCGCCCAGCGGCCGAATCCAGATATTGCGAAAATGCACTGGGTTGTGATGATCCTGCAACACCAGCGGACCCTTAGGTTGGTGCACCACCAGTTTGGGCACCGCGCGATGCTCCGTCGCTCCTAAAATCTGGGTGTGATTCTGCACCACCACGCCGTTATGGAATGTAGTCACGAATCCGGGAACGTCGACTTTGCCGTCTTTGAAGCGCGGCGCGGTGTAGATGATGTCATACGTCTGCCACTCGCCCGGCGGGCGGCATGCGTTCACCAACGGCGGCGATTGCCCGTAGACCGCTCCCGCCTGGCCATCGGCATAAGTCAGATTGTGGTAGCAGTCGAGCACCTGCGTTTCGTACAGCCCCATCAAAAAGATGCCGCTGTTCCCCCTTCCTTGGCTGTCGCCCTTTGTGGGCGAAGGAGCCATCCACTCGATGTGAAGCTGGCTGTCGCCGAATTCCGCTCGCGTGATGATGTCGCCGGCCCCCGGTACGACTTCAAGGTATCCGTTTTCTACTTTCCACTTGGCGGGCTCGCCCTTGGCCGTGCGCCAGGCGTCCAGGTTTTTGCCGTCAAAGAGCACCACTGCGTCTGACGGCGGCTTGCCGGGAACATCCGGCGTGCTGAACGTACCGGGCGTGATGACGGGCGGACGCGGACGCGCGTCGTCATGCACCCGCCACTTGCTTCCGGGAATCAACGGCGTGTCCGTGTATCCGGTGGGAGCCTTGGCTGGCGGCGCGGACGCCGTCTGCGCCGGGAGCGCCGTTGCCATTGCTGCGGCGACAATCACAAGCTGGAACTTCATGGTCCCTCCCGACTGCCAATAAATCATTGTAAACACTCATCGCGCCCCTGAGAATTCCGGGAACTTCCGCCGCCCTGCGCCCGTATCCTCCAACGAGGGGGAGCAAATGTACTGTACGAACTGCGGAACCGAGATCGGCGACAGCGATAAATTCTGTCGCGAGTGCGCCTACGAAACCAAGGTTGGGCGCGACGCCCGCCGCCAGAGCGCTTCCGGGTATGCGGCCCCGCGGCGCCTTTACCGCGTAATTTCTGATAAGAGAATCGCCGGCGTCTGCTCCGGTCTCGCGCGATACTTCGAAGTCGATGTTACGCTGGTTCGCTTGCTGGTGGTTGCCGGCACGCTCTGCAGCGGCGGCCTGGGTTTGCTCGCCTACATCGCCGCCTGGATCATCATGCCGCGCGAAAATCAAGTGCCGCCGTTTCGCTCACCGGCGGGCGCCTCCACCGAGACGTCCCTCTAGCCCACACCTGCGATTAGAACCCCCACAATTACAGCCCCGCCGCCCGCGCCGCCACCCGCGTGACACTGGACCAGTCCATCTCGGCTTGCCCTTGCGCCAGGGCGGAGATGAACTGATCGCGGACCACGCTCGCCAGCGGCATGGGCGCCGCGCATTCTTCGGACGCCGCCAGCATCAGGCGAACGTCTTTGAGACCCAGCCGCAGTGCGAATCCCGCCGGCTCAAACTTCTGTTCCACAATGGCGCGTCCGTAGTTCGTAATGACCGGAGAGCCAAAAAGCGCGGTCATGATTTCGAGAAACATCTCCGGCTGGACCTCCGCCTTGCGCAGCGTGGCCGCGGCTTCGCCGAACGCTTCAATCGCGCTGGCAATCATGAAGTTACCGCACAGCTTGGCAATGTTCGCCTGCCAAGGCTCGTCGCCCACCACGAACGTCTGGCGTCCGATGGCATCGAGCAGCGGACGGCAGCGTTCGACCACGTCCTGCGGTCCCGCTGCCAGCACCAGCAGCTTCTTGGCTTCCGCGGCCTCCGGGCGTCCAAACACCGGCGCGCTCAGAAAGCCCTGCTTCCGTTGCTTGTGTTCGGCGTTCAGTTGCCGCGCCAGCGCCGTACTGATCGTGCTGTGCGAAATATGAACGCAGTGTTCCTGCATAGCCCCCGCCATGCCATCTTTTCCGAATACGACTTGGTCCAACGCATGATCGTCCGCGACCATCGTCATCACAGCCTCCGCATCGCGGCACGCGTCCGCTGGGGAGTTGGTCACGCGCACGCCTTCGCCGGCCAGCGCCTGCGCTTTTTCGCGGCTGCGATTGTAAACCGCCAAAGTGTGTCCGGCGCGAAGCAGGCTGTGCGCCATGCCCATGCCCATTTTGCCAAGTCCGATGAAAGCCAGGTTCATATTGCCCAGCATAACCAACCCGGCATAGCTTGAGAGCGGCCGTTTGCGGTGCTTTGGCCGCTAGACCCGAATTCTACGACCATCAGTAGTCAAATGGCGACATACGGTCATCTCTCGGCGAATTCTATTTCGTTGCGTCTCCGCCCAGCATCCCACTCACTGCTGCAAAGCCTTGCTGAACTGCGTCGTTAACGTGAGTTTCGGGCGTTGGGCGGATTGGAAGGCGCGGTGCTCTACCCAGGGGGAACAGGAGAACTGACAATGCGTAAATCATTTGTATTCATTCTGGCGATTGCCGGGACCATGAGCAGCACCGCCTTCGCGGAGGACCGGGAGGCCAAAGTTGTAGATCGGCTGGACGCCTCGGTCGATACACTTGCGGATATGACCCATGCCGCCGACAACGGCATTCCGCAGGAGTTGCTGGAAAACGCGCACTGCGTGATTGTCATTCCCGGCATGAAAAAGGCCGGATTCATTTTTGGCGCGAAGTACGGCCGCGGATTCGCGTCCTGCCGCCGTCCTAATAACGCGGGCTGGAGCGCTCCGGCGGCGATGCGCGTCGAAGGCGGAAGTGTCGGATTTCAGATTGGCGCTTCGGAAACCGATGTCGTTCTCCTCGTCATGAATGACCGGGGTATGAAGCACCTCCTGTCGGATAAGTTTACGATCGGCGGCGATGCAACCGCTGCGGCCGGCCCGGTTGGCCGCGGCGCCAGCGCTCAGACGGACGCCATGATGCATGCGGAAATGCTTTCGTATTCCCGTTCGCGCGGGCTGTTTGCGGGTATTTCGCTCGAAGGCGCCACGCTTCGCCCGGATGACGACGCCAACCGTGAACTCTACCGCCGCAAGACCACGAATCGTCAAATCTTGACCGGTAACTTCAAGACTCCGCCCGCCGCTGAGAAGTTCCGGCGCGCGCTGGGTACCCAATCGCCTCATCGCCAGTAGTGGTAATTCTCGGATTCATGGGACCGCGCGCAAGCCGGTCCCACGATCGCCAGACCACCGTCGCCAGACATTTGTCTGGCGATCTTCACGCCCGAGGAAAAACCACCATGCACGAAACCCATCGTCGAGCCGCCGAACAGCATGAACTCGCGGCCCACGCCCATCGGACCGCCGCCGAACATGACGAAAAGGGCGACACCGAGACGGGTAACTGGCATGCGGAGCGCGCCCTGGCATATTCGGATCGTGCCTATAAGCTGGCTATGGAAGCGCACACCAAATCCGGGCAGATTGTGACCCGCTAGCGATTCATACCCCATATGTCCACGCGCCATAACAACGGTTCTCATTATGAAAACCATCAACGCGCCGCCGAGCTGCACGATGAGGCGGCCCACGCCCACCGCTCCGGCGAACAGCGGGGAAAACAGGAACACCTTAGTGCACAGGAGCATTCGCGGCAAGCCCTCGAGCACTCTGAACGGGCGCATCAGATGACGCGGTCGATGGCCGGCCATGGCGTCCCAACCTTCGGACATGATGAAATCGCCGCACTGGCCCATGCACTCTGGCAAGCCAGAGGCTGTCCGGAAGGATCGCCGCAGGTGGATTGGCTTGGGGCTGCGGAACAACTGCGATCCCGCTTTTCCTCACATTGATCGTCGGACAATTTCAATTCAGATCGCGCGAGATCATGAACTTCAGCGTCACTCGATCGGATGAACTTGTCAGCCCGAACCCGATACCCGTTTCGATATCGATCACCTTGCCGGAATGGTTCGCTACCGCCCAAATTTGGTGTGACTGCTCCCTGCCCGAATAGAATTGACGCAGTTCCCCGTAGTCCGCGTACTCTTCAATCGCCCCCGCCCACTTGGGAGAGAAATTGTAAGCCACCCGCATCGACGGCGCGAAGTCCAGACTCTTGAACCCTCCCGTGTAGGACGTGTCCATGATCGGATTAAAGATGACGTCGATAGGCTTCAAGTGCCATCCCACGATTGGCCTAACCTCGGACGTATAGTGCCTGGGATCCCACTGCGGCCGGTTCACGCTAAATTCGAAATTTACGCCGTAGAAAAATGTATGATCGTCCGCGTGCGGTCTTACAAATAGCCAGCGCAGCTTGAAGCCGTTGTAGCTCGCTCCCTCCTTCTGCGAGAAACTGTACAGCGGCAGGTAGAGCCCCTGCTCAAACCAATCGGTCACGCCGTAGGCCCATTCGGCGACGCCCACCAGCGCGTGGTTGGATTCGACGGCGCCGGGAAATGCCGGCTCCTTCAACCCTTTGGCCGTGAAATTATTGTGGAGCATCAGATTGAACTTGCCACGCTCGGCAATAGCGCCGTCATAAACCTGGATCTCGTCGGTTTGCGCCAAGGCCGCCATCGGTGCGGCGGTCAGCGCCAGCGCTATCCACCACGAGCGCGCATGCGGTGCGCGCTGGACATATTTCCGCGTTGAGTTCATTCAGATTTGTTGGCCTTGATGTCAGTTGAGCCGGCATACGAGTATTGACCTCCGGCTTCAAGTCAGTATACTTCAAGCCGTCACCTTTTCTCGGAGCGCATTGGACTGCAAGAGTCCGTCGCCCGCGTCCATCGGCGCGGGAGTATACTGTCTGGACAGCGCAGCCGCGCGTGGAGGCTTCACATGAGATTTCTTGTTCGTCAGGCGACCGTGCTTCTGGCGCTGGGGCTGGCGCCCGCCGTTTTCAGCGACGATGGAAGCCATCTTTTACGCCTGGATCACTACGTTGAGGTGCATTCGGCCGTCCCTGCGATCGCCGGACAAACCACTCAGATCTACGTGCGGGAAGTCGTGGAGCCGGCCACGGTGTTGCGCGGCGGACCCGCGTCCGATCGCGTGGCTCTGTTCATCCACGGAGCCGGCACGCCAGCCGAGGTCTCCTTCGACGTTCCCTACCAGGACTACAGTTGGATGGCCTACCTCGCGCATGCCGGCTTCGATGTGTTCTCCATGGACATGACCGGTTATGGGCGTTCCACGCGCCCGCCCGCGATGAACGATCCCTGTAATCTTTCGCGCGAACAGCAGTCGGCTTTCGTGCCGGCCCTGATCCCCGCGATCTGCACCGCCAGCTACGGTCAGCAGATGACCACTCTTGCTTCGGACTGGCACGACATCGACGCGGTCGTCGACCGGGTCCGCGCCCTGCGTCATGTGGACAAACTGAATTTGCTGGCGTGGTCGTTGGGCGGCCCGCGCTCGGCGGGATACGCGGCTCAACATACGGATAAGGTCGCGAAATTGGTGTTGCTGGCTCCAGCCTACAATCGCGCCGCGAAGGCCGATCCTCCCGCACAGGTACCCGCCAGCGGCGTTGCGATGAATACGCAGTCCCGCGACGAATTCATCGCCAATTGGGATCGCCAGGCCGGATGCCCCGGCCAATACGACCCTGGCGCCCGCGACTCCGTCTGGTCGGAAATGATTCATTCCGACCCGGTGGGCGCCACCTGGGGTACGGGCGTTCGCCGCGCCCCGCAAGTCACAACCTGGGGATGGACCACGGCGGTGGTCGCGAAGACTCAGATCCCTACGCTGATGGTTTCCGGCGCGAACGACAAGCAGGTCAACCCGGAGCGTGTGCGGGAACTCTACACGGATCTAGGCTCGCCCAAGAAGGTGTTCGTCGATCTCGCGTGTTCGTCCCACAACGCCATGTGGGAAAAGAACCACCTGCTGTTATTCAAAGCGTCGCTGGAGTGGCTGACGCAAGGCTCGGTCGACGGCAAACAGGAAGGGATGCTGCGGTTGGGTTACTGATTTCGGCCCGATGCATTGCCCGGATCGCACGGCGCCGCGCCCTCACGTCTCACTGGGCCCGCGCAGGGCGCTATTTTTTTTTGCCTTTTTCTTCCGCGCGCGAGGCCGTCGATGGCGGCACAATCCCGCTGGCTCGCAGATATCCCACCAGGTTTCCGTAGATCTCGTTGCTGTGCACGATCACATGCAGGTAGGCGTAGCTCACCCTGGGCGACGCAGCCGCTTTTTGGTCGTCCATGGTCTCCAGCGCGGCAGCGCAATAGTCGAACGAAGCTTTCAGTGCCTTGCTGACCTCAGCCTTCTCCGTCAGACTCGCGGCCTGCCGCTCGCCGGGCTGGGTCGGTTCGGATCTCAGCACCGCGCAATCCCGGTAGTTTCTCTCGATCGAATGCACCAGCCACTCGGCGAAGGTTCGCTGCCCGGGCGTCAGCCGGAAGCTGTATTTCTCGGCCGGCATGACCTTCGCGCTGGCCTCGATACTGGCCCGGACGACGTCGAAATAACGTTCCCTGGCAGTACTGGTTATATTGTTTTCGGCTTGCAACGAGGCTGAAGCGACCAGGCAGCAGAAAACGACGGTGATTTTCATAAGAGTGATCCGGACCCTTTCAATCAATTGCCTATACTAACAAAGCCACCGGGGTAGCATCCCTTCGAATGTGCTACACGTAACACAGGTCCGGAGTTCCTTATCATTACTGTAGGGGACAGGGGCCATGGATGATGCCAGAGACGAACGCCACACCTAAGCCTTCTCCGCGCTCCGACTGGCCGAAGATGTTGGCGCTGTTGCGCCCTCATTGGAAGACCTTAACCATCGCTCTGCTGGCGGTGCTGGTTGAAACCAGCGCCGATCTGCTCGAGCCTTGGCCGCTCAAAATTATCGTCGATAATCTGCTGCAATCGAAGCCGCTGCCGGGATGGCTGGCGGGCATTGTCAGCCACATGGCGGGACACGACAAGCTCGCGATCTTGAATTTCGCAGTGCTGGCGGTGGCGGTGATCGCGGTTGTGGGCGCCATCGGCTCCTATACCGAAAAGTACCTCACCACCAGCGTCGGCCAATGGGTGATGCACGACATGCGGCGGACGCTTTACCAGCACATCCATCACCTGTCTTTG
>Ga0310813_10001738_pt1 | contig 13188 bp, 10 predicted proteins | sample YN3metagenome_FD_203086 | JGI IMG/M metagenome (GOLD analysis project Ga0310813, IMG submission 203086) | Soil microbial communities from experimental microcosm in Duke University, North Carolina, United States - YN3 | ecosystem: Engineered > Artificial ecosystem > Soil microcosm > Unclassified...
TGCCCGGGATGATCAACCTCGACTTCGCCGACGTGAAGACGATCATGTCGGGAATGGGCGTGGCGATGATGGGTACGGGCGTCGGCGAAGGAGACGGACGCTCCATGCAGGCGGCACAACGTGCGGTCTCGAGCCCGCTGCTGGAGGACAGCTCCATGAACGGCGCACGCGGCGTGATCATCAACATCACCGGCGGGCCCGACATGTCGTTGATGGAAGTCAACGAAGCGTCGTGCGTCATTCAGGAAGCAGCGCACGACGAGGCGAACATCATTTTCGGCGCGGTGATCGATCCGAATCTGAATGGCAAGGTGAAGATTACGGTGATCGCAACCGGATTCGATCGCACCGACGCGGCGCGGCGGGCTCCGGCGGCGGCAGTGCCAACGCCTACGGACCTGACGAGCTACACGGCGCACATCGCGCGCGCCGCAGAGGCGGTTGCGGCTGAGCCGCTACCGGTAGCGCAGCCCGCAGCCTTCACAGCCGCCGAACTGACAGGACGCGAGGCCCAGCGCGACATCATGATGCGCGACGTCGCCCCGCCAGCATTCACGGTGACGCGCCGGCCGGCGTTGGAGCTGACGCTGCCTCTGAGTGCCGCAGGTGATGCGGCAAGGGCCATGGCGCCGGGCTCGGAGGACAACGGGTTCGACCTGTCGTCGCCGCTGGATATCCCCGCATTTCTGCGACGACAAAACTAGCGCGCGGGCTGCGGGAACCGTACACTGAAGGGCCGGCCAACGCCGGCCTTTATACGATTCCCCATGAAGAACTGGCAGCAGCGTGATCGTGCCCGCGAGATCCTGTCGAAGGAGGTGGGCTACGTGTCGAAGCCCCACGGCGGACGGCTTCGCGTCGCGCTGGCTTTCCCCAACACCTACTTCGTCGGCATGTCGAATCTCGGCTTTCAGACCGTCTACAAGTTGTTCAACGCCGAAGACGACATTGTCTGCGAGCGGGTCTTCCTGCCGCCGAAGACGGAACTCGCCGCGCAGCTTGCCGGCGGTGCGCCGCTCGTCACCATCGAGTCGCAGACGCCGGTCAACGATTTCGACATCTTTGCATTTTCCGTTTCGTTCGAGTGGGACTACACGAACGTGGTCTCGCTGCTGAAGCTCGCCGGCCTGAAGCCGCGCGCCGCGGATCGCACGCCACGCGATCCACTTGTAATGATCGGCGGAGCGGTGACGTTCGTGAATCCCGAGCCGTTGGCGCCGTTCGCCGATGTGATCGCCGCCGGCGAAGGCGAAGCGCTCATTCCGCCGCTGCTGGCGGCGTTCAAGACCGCCACCGATCGCGACGATCTGCTTCGCCGCCTCGCCGTGGAGCGTGGCTTTTACATTCCGACCTTCTACGACGTCAGGCTTCGCGACGATGGGACGATCGAGGCGTTTGTGCCGAGGCCCGAAACCGGCGCGCCGCCGATGGTGAAGAAGGCGGCGTTGAAGACGACCGAAGCCGTGGATCCGCCGGCGAGTACCGTTTTCACACCGGATACGGAGCTTGGGTCGCGCTTCCTCGTCGAAGTGGTGCGTGGCTGCGCAAACCTCTGTCGCTTCTGCTGGGCGGGTTACAACTATCTCCCCGTGCGAGCGTTTCCGAAGGATCGGATTCTCGAGCTCGCCAGGAAGGCGAGGCCGTACTCGGACCGCGCGGGTCTGGTGTCAATTGCGCTCTGCGATCATCCGGAGATCGAGGAGATCCTCACGAGCTTGGTCGACATGGGCTATTCGATCAGCCCGGCATCGCTGCGTTTGGACGATCTGACGCCGACCATTCTGTCGCTGCTTCGCAGGAGCGGTGAAAAGACAATCACGATCGCGCCGGAGACCGGGTCCGACCGGCTGCGCCGCGTCATCAACAAGACCGTCACGAACGAAGAAATCCTTACCGCAGCCAACATGATTTTCGAGAGCGGGTTCGAGAACCTGAAGCTCTATTTCATGATTGGCCTGCCGACGGAGTGCGATGCGGACCTGATCGCCATTCGCGACATGACGCTGCAGCTGCGCGAGATCATGCTCCGCCATCAGCGCGGACGCGGGCATCTCGGCCGCATCATCGGCAGCGTCAACCCGCTGGTGCCGAAACCTGGCACTGCGTATCAGTGGCTGCCGATGGAGGACGATCGCTCGATCGACCGCAAGATCAAGCGGGTGCGAAGCCTGATAGCGGGCATCGACAACGTTTACTTCAACATCAAATCCGAGCGTCACTCGTTCTACCAGGCGTTGCTGTCGCTCGGCGATCGGCGCGTGGCGGCGGCGATCGAGGCTGCGGAGCGCAACGGCGGCAACTGGCGCGCCGCTGTAGTTGAAGCTGACGTGGATGCCGACTTCTACGTGTTCCGGGACCGCTCCGCCGATCCGGTCCTGCCGTGGGACATCATCGACGGTGGTCTGAGGGATCACTTCTTCCGCTCCGAGTTCGACAAATCCCTTCGCGAAGAATGGACGCTGCCGCCGAAACGGCAGAAGGAAAACGCACGGCTGCTGCCCGTTCTTCAGTAGCGCCGACGCTGGCCGCCGCGGTGGGGAGCGCGGCGCTCGTCGTTCTTGTCATCGTCACGATTACCGGCGGCTTCACGGTTGATGCCGGTCCTCTGCATGTGTCGGCGCATAACTGGCGCCCTCCGCTCCTCGTCGCGTTGCTGGCGTGCATCGCCGGCATCGCGTGCGGCCGTGCCGCATTCGCCGCTGCCGCGGCCGAATCGTGGTCGTTTATCGACAGGCATGCCTTCGCCGTCGCCCTCGTCATTGCAGCCGCCGCAGCGGGTGTGGGCATCGCCTACGGCACGCTGTCGGCGTCGAGCTCCGACGCGTCGGGGTACGTCAGCGAATCGCGGCTACTTGTGTCGGGACGGCTCGACGATGAGGAACCGATCGCACGCCTCGTCGCCTGGCCAAACGCGACGTGGGCCTTTGCGCCGCTCGGATATCGCCCAGGCAGGGAGCGGGGCGAGCTCGTACCTACGTATCCTGCAGGTTTGCCGCTGGTGCTGGCGGCGGCGCGGCTCGTCGGCGGTGAGCTCGCCGTATTTCTGGTCGTCCCCTTCCTCGGTGCGGCTGCCGTGCTTGCCACCTACGGCATCGGGGCGCGTCTCCAGTCGCGCACCGCAGGGATTGCCGCTGCTCTTTTTCTTGCCACGAGCCCGATCGCTCTGTTTCAGATCGTTCAGCCGATGAGCGATGTTGCAGTCACCGCATGGTGGGCGCTCGCACTCGTGTTGGCGCTGTCGCCCGTGCGAAGCGGGCCCATCGCTGCGGGCGCGGCCTCGGGTCTCGCCGTTCTCACGCGTCCCAACCTGCTGCCGTTCGCGTTGGTCATCGCGCTCGCTGTCAGCAACTATCCTCGCGGTCATCGGGAACGCAGACGTCGGCTCGATCGGCTAAAAGGCTTTGCCGCCGGAATGCTTCCTGCGGTTGGCGCGCAGTTCCTGATGCAGTGGCGCCTCTACGGCAGTCCCTTTACCTCGGGCTACGGCTCCGCTGGAGAGCTGTACGCATTCAGCAGCATCCTGCCGAATGCCATCGGTTACGCCCGCCGCCTGGTGCACGGCGAAGGCCCGGCAATCGCTGCCGGGCTGATGGCCATCACCATCCTCGCGCTCGCGCGACGACGAGCTGACATACCACCACTGAAACGGTTGATGGTGCTTGCGACGACAGCGTTCGTGGTTGTCCTCGTGTCGTACTTGCCGTATGCCGTGTTGGCCGAATGGTCATATCTTCGATTCCTGCTGCCCGCCTTTCCGTTGGTCTTCGTACTGATCGGCGCGCTCATGACCGGCGCGTTGCTGAAGCTGCCGGCGCCGATTCGCGTGGTTGTGTGGTTGACGGCACTTGCGGCAGTCGCATCCGTGAACGTCCTGCGCGCGCAGGACGAGCAGGCGTTTGCCATGTACCGCTACGAATCCCGTTACCGTCTCGCCGGTCTTTACCTGGCGTCCGCGGTGCCCGATAACACCGTAATCGTGACATCGCAGGAAAGCGGCAGCGCACGTTACTACACGAAGCTGCCGATCCTTCGCTGGGATCAGCTCGACGTCGACCTCGACACGGCCGTCGCCGCCCTCCGCGCGACGCGGCGCCATCCCGTCCTGCTCATCGAGGACTGGGAAGCGCCGCAAATCGCGAAGAAGCATCCGCGCTCGATCAACGCGCGGCTCGATTGGCAGCCGCGCAGCGAATTCGGCGACGAAACGCGCGTGTTCCTCTACGATCCGGCAGACCGGGGTGCGCACCGTTCCTGGCCGGTGGACCGCGTCCATTGAACGCTACGATGCGACGGCCGCCTTTTCCTCGTACTCGGCGTAGGCCTCGAGAATCATCTCGCGCATACGGTCCTGTGACGTGGCGTCACCCGCTGTCGGCCGCAGCAGGGCGAAGCTGCGGCGTTCGCCGTTGACGGAGTAGCTTCGCGACGGAAACGTGACGTTGCGGCCGCCGCCGCTCCGCCGCTCCCATACCGTAAAGCCAATCAGCTTCAGGCCCTCGAGCACCCCTTCGGTGAAATGCAGTTCAGCCTCGGCGAGCTTGCCGGGCAACGCGTTCTTCTCTGTTGGCGAGATGATTTTGACGACCACGGCGTCCTCCACGGGTCGCGCCGCTTCGCGACGGACCCGACAATGCGGTGCTGGGCGGACCGCATTAGCGGTGCGCTGGCGCAACTTCACATGGCAAAGACCGCGCCCAATGGTCGCGGGATCAACTGTCGGCGGAACTCTCTCAGCGCGTAAGCGTTACCAATCGGGCACGTCAGTTGTGCCGCGATGCACGCTCGGAAACGTGGTAACTCGAGTTGCCACGCCGTTCAACGAGCGCGGATAACGCCGGCAATGCGTCCGGCCTTCTCCCTTTCCGCGCGGTACGAGGTAAGCAGTTCGAGATGCATCGCGGTGCACAGGCCGCTGACGTGGATGTTGTCCTCGCGTACACCCGCAAGAATCAGCTGATCGCGGTTGGCGCCGACGACATCAAGCCGCATCTTCTGCTCCCGTGGTGTCAGGAACCACCGATCGATTAGATAGCGTGCATGTCCGGCGGCGGCAAACGCGTCGACCAGATCGGAACCGACCTCGTAGCAGCAGGAGCCAATGGCCGGGCCGATGGCAACGACGAGATCCGCGGGAATGCTGCCGAATTCCCGCGCCATCGCGTCGATCGCGGCGACAGCCGCACGAGCGGCCGTTCCGCGCCACCCGGCATGAACCGCACCGACGGCACCGGTCGTGCGATCGGCGATGAGCATCGGCACGCAATCCGCGGCTCTTACGACCAGCGCCACATCCGCTCGGTTCGATACCAGCGCGTCGGCGTTCGGGCGTTCGCGCGGCAGGTGCTCGCGAACCACGACGACGTCTCGCCCATGAACCTGATTCAGCGACACGACACGATCCGCCGGAACGCCGACGGCAGCCGCAAGCGCCTGCCACGCCGCGGGCGCGGGTAACTCCAGTTGCCGCGTTGTAAACAGATGTTGCGCGATCGGGTCGAGTGCACGGCAGCGGAGCGCAGGACCCCACGATTCATCCGTCCAGTAGAAGCTCGCGGGTACCTCAGGGCGCGTCATGTAGGATCCGAAGACGAATGGAAATTATAGGTGTCGGCCTTGACGCGACTGAAATTGCGCGCATCGCCGAAATGATCGAACGCTACGGCGAGCGCTTCATCCGCCGCGTGTTCACCGAAGGCGAGATCGCCTACTGCCGGCGCAAGCGCGACTTCGCGTCGTCGTTTGCGGCGCGCTTTGCGGCAAAGGAAGCGGCAATGAAGGCGCTCGGCACCGGGCACTCACGCGGCGTTTTCTGGACGGGCATCGAGGTCGTGCGCCGGCACGGTCCGCCGCGTCTCGCCTTTCATGGCGGCGCCGCTGAGCGCTTTCGGTCGATGGGTGGCACCAGCTCGTTACTGACGCTCACGCATTCGCGCGATCTGGCAATCGCGCATGTGATGCTGACGCGCGATTAATAAGTATAGAAACCGCGCTTGGTTTTACGCCCGTGGTACCCCGCCAGCACCATCCGCTTCAACAGCGGCGGCGCGGCGTATGCGGGCTCACGAAACTCATCGAACATGATGTTCGCGATGTAGTAGGTCGTATCGAGCCCCACGAAATCCAGCAGCGTGAACGGCCCCATCGGATAACCGCAACCGAGCTTCATCCCTTTGTCGATGTCCTCGATCGTGCCCAGACCGCGTTCGTACTCGCGAATCGCATCGAGCAGGTACGGCACCAGCAGCCGGTTGACGATGAAGCCGGGGCGGTCGGGCGCGGCGATCGGCTCTTTCCCCAGCGAGGCCGCAAATTCGGTCAGCGTGCTGTTCGTTTCGTCGCTCGTCGTCAGCGCACGAATCACCTCGACGAGCTTCATCAGCGGCACAGGATTGAAGAAGTGCAGGCCGCCGAAGCGATCCGGCCGCTTCGTCGCCGCGGCGAGTTCCGTGATGCAGAGCGATGACGTGTTCGACGCGATGATCGCCTCCGGCCGAACGGCCGCCTCCACGGCATCGTAAATCGCGCGCTTCTCGTCGAGATTTTCGACGATGGCTTCGATAATGACGTCGCAGTCCTTCAGATCGGAAGTGTTGGTCGTGCCGGTCAGGTTGCCGAGAGTCGTGTGTTGCGCGTCTTCAGTGACTTTGCCTTTGGCGACACCGTCTGCCAGGAACTTCCGGATACGATTCATGCCGGCTTGCAGCGCGGTGTCGTTCACCTCGCGCACGATTGTTTTGTAGCCGGCGGCGGCCGCGACCTGCGCGATGCCAGATCCCATCAAGCCGCAGCCGAGCACGCCGACAGTCCGAATCGCTGCCATCTAAACCGTCTCCACGAGAGCGGCGATCCCCTGCCCTCCGCCGATACACGCAGCCGCGATGCCCCGGTTGGCGCGACGCCGCCGCAACTCGAGCGTCAGCGTCAGCAGGATGCGCGCGCCGGTCGCGCCGAGCGGGTGGCCGAGCGCAATCGCGCCTCCATTGACGTTGACCTTCCCACGATCGAGAGCAAGTTCTTTTTCGACGGCGAGATATTGCGCTGCGAAAGCCTCGTTGATTTCGAAGAGGTCAATGTCCTCGAGCGCCAGGTTATTCTTCTCGAGCAGTTTGCGAATCGCGGGTGCCGGTCCCATGCCCATGATGCTCGGGTCGACGCCGACCGTCGCCCACCCGACCAGGCGCGCAATGGGCTTCAACCCGCGCGCTTTCACGCCCGTGTCCGACGCGAGAATCACCGCCGCGCCGCCATCGACGATGCCGCTCGCGTTGCCCGCAGTGACGGTGCCTTCCTTGGAGAATGCGGTCGGCAGCTTGGCAAGCGCCTCTAACGTGGTTTCCGGTCGCATGTGGTCGTCGCGATCCACAATCGTCGTGCCCTTCCGCGTCTTGATTTCAACGGGTACGACTTCGTCCGCGAATCGCCCCTGGTTCCACGCATCGTCGGCGCACTTCTGACTGCGGATCGCATAGCGATCCTGCTCTTCTCGCGAGATCTCATAGTTGCGAGCGCATTTCTCGGCGGTCTCCGCCATGAACATGCCGCACATCGTGTCGCGTAGTCCTTCGTAGAGCGAGTCTTCGAGTGCTCCTTGTCCCAACTTGAGGCCTGACCGCAGTCCGCGGATCACATGCGGCGCCTGACTCATGTTCTCGATGCCGCCGGTGAGCACGATATCGGCTTCGCCCGTCAGGACGTGGTACGCGCCGCTGACTGCGGCTTGGATGCCCGAGCCGCACAGCCGGTTGACCGTGAGCGCCGGCACCTCGATCGGGACGCATGCTTTCAGCCCGACGTGCCGCGCGCCATAGATCGCATCAGAACTTGTCTGCAGCACGTTGCCGAAGACGACGTGATCGACCCACTCTGGTTTCACGCCGGTCTTCTCAAATGCGCCGCGGGCGGCGATGGCGCCCAGCTCAATCGCCGACACGTCCTTCAGCGCGCCTACGTACTCGGTCATCGGCGTCCGCGCGCCGCCAAGAATGAAAACGTCAGTCATTGCAACTTGTCTCGTAATACGCGCCGCAGGATCTTCCCTGAGGGCGTGCGTGGGATGACATCGGTCAGATGCCACTTCCGAATCATCTTGTATCCGGCGAGCCGATTCGAGAAGTAGTCGCTCAGCGCCGCTTCGTCCAGCGTACAACCCTTTCGCGGTACGACGAAAGCGTTTGGCACCTCGCCAGCGTCCATATCCGGAACGCCGACGACCGCGCAGTCGACGATGTCGGGGTGTTCCAGCAGCGTAGCCTCCAGCTCGGCAGGCGCCACGCTGAACGCGCGACATTTGATCATCTCTTTCTTGCGGTCGACGAGATAGGTGTAGCCGTCGTTGTCAACGGATCCGATGTCGCCGGTATGCAGCCAACCGTTGCGCAGCGCACGTGCGCTCTCCTCCGGCGCATTCCAATAGCCCTGCATTACCTGCGGTCCGCGAATCGTGATCTCTCCCGTTTCGCCCGGCGGCAGCACGCGCTCACCGGTTTCGAGATCGACGACTCGCTGCTCGGTGTCTGCCATAACGACACCGACGCTCTCGAGCTTGATGCGATCGGGTTCGAGCGGCGAATGATGTGATGCGGGTCCGGTCTCGGTGAGTCCGTAGGCCTGAATGACGGGAAAGCCAAGCCGCTCCTGTACGCGACGTGCGACGTCTGGCGCCAACGGCGCCGCGGCAGAGAGCGCATAGCGGATGTTGCTGAACTGCGATCGAGCGAGGCCCGGCGCGTTTGCCAGTGCCAGCAGCACCGGCGGCACCAGATGGAGCACGGTGGCGTGATGCTGCTGCACAATTGTCAGCAGCATCTCCAGGTCGAAGCGCTCCATCAGAACCTGATGCGCACCGCTGCCGAGCGCTGTGTTCATCAGCATCACGCCGTAGATGTGCGACAGCGGCAGAAAGATCGGATACGCGTCGTCTGGTCCGATGCCGCTCGCATCCCGATACTGCAGCTGGTTGTAGGTGAGGATGCGGTGCGTCAGCATCACGCCCTTCGGCAACCCTGTCGTGCCGCTCGAGTAGGGAAGGGCGGCGAGCTGGCTTTGATCGACTTTGACGCCCGGGTCGGTCGCGCTTCCGGAGTCCATCACCTCGTCATAGTCGATCGCGCCGTCGCGCACATCGCTGGTGCTGCTGCCAACAACGACCACGCGCGCGAGGGTTGGCGTCTGCGCTCGACACGCATTCACGACCGGCAGGAGGCTGGCGTGCGTCACGATCAGCTTCGCTCCAGAGTCGTTCACCTGATAGGCGATCTCGCGCTCGCGGTACGACGGATTCATCGGACATGCGATCGCGCCCAGCTTGCTGGCCGCGTAGAACGCCAGCTCGTAGTGCGGACAGTTGGGCAGGTACAACGCCATGCGATCGCCGGTCGCGAGGTCAAGCCGCGCAAGACCGTTGGCGAGACGGTTTGACTGGCTATCGAACTCGGCGAACGTGATCGCCTGGTCCCTCGACGTGATTGCCGTCTTGTCCGGAAAGCGCTCGACGGTTGCGCGCATCACCTCGTGCAGCGGTCCGGTGGGATAGGTCAGGCGCGTCATGGGTGTGGAAGTCTACAATGCCGTGCGTGGTCCCTCGAGTCATGACTCGCAGCGCGTGGCGCATGATCCTGCTCGCCAGCCTCGGCGGCACGCTCGAGTACTACGACTTCGTGATCTTCGGCATCTTCGCGCCGCAGATCGGCCGCGCGGTGTTTCCGAGCCAGGATCCGCTGGTCTCGCTGATGGTGACCTTCACGACGTTCGCCATCGGCTATCTCGCTCGGCCAATCGGGGGCCTGGTGCTGGGGCGTCTCGGCGACAAGTTCGGCCGCCGCGGCGTTTTCCTCGCCTCCATCTTCGTCACATCCGCAGCTACACTCGGCATCGGCCTCGTGCCGACCTACGCCCAATGGGGCGTTGCGGCCAGCGCCATCGTCGTATTTCTGCGCCTGACACAGGGCTTCTGTCTCGGCGGGGAGTTACCCGGCGCCATTACTTACGTCGTCGAATCGGCGGCGCCGATCGCGCCGTTTGTCTGCAGCGTGGTTTTTGGCTTCGTCACGCTCGGCGTCGCGCTCGGAACAACGATTGCGCTGATTGTCGGCAACGTACTGACCTCGGCGGACGCCGCTGTGTACGGGTGGCGCATCGCCTTCGTCGTTGGTGGACTTCTCGGGCTTGCCAGCTTCTGGCTGCGGCGATCGTTCGAGGAATCGCCCGAGTTTGCGGAACTGAAGCGGCTCGCGGCGGCATCAAAGGAGCCGATCGGCGAGCTGCTGCGCACGCATCCGCGGCACATTCTGATCGGCATCGCCGCACAAGCGGTCACCGCCGTGTTCGCGGGCCTGTTCTTCGCCTACATGCCCGCGTATCTCACGGCGGTCACCAAGTACGACCAGGCGACTGCGACCTTTGCGCAGACCTACGGCGTCGTGCTGCATGCAACACTGATCGTCGGCGTCGGATGGCTCGCCGACTACTATCCGCCGCACCTGCTGCTGCGGATCGGCGCAATCGTGCTGGCGCTCGGCGCGTATCCCTTTTACGCGGCACTCAGTGGGCACAGCATCAACATCATCATACTGATGACGATTGCCGCATTCACCGGAGCGTTCGTCAACGGCACATTTGCGTTTGTCACCGCCGACCTCTTTCCGACACGCATCCGCTTCAGCGGCGTCGCGGTCGTACAGAACATCAGTCAGACGGCGTTTGGCGGGACCGCGCCGCTGCTCGCGACGGCGCTCGTTCGTGATCTTCAGTCGCCGGTGGCGCCGGCGCTGGTAGTGATTGCCTGCGGCGTCGTGACGTTTGCCGGAAGCTTCTGGGCGGCGCGCGCCGCCGGCAAGGTGAGGATCAGAACCGAAGCAGCCGCGTTGCCTTGATGGCGACGCCGCGATTCATGAGCAGCGCGGAGCGTGGGCCGAACGTGTCGCGCGCATCCGTGTAGACGACGTAGATGTCGCTGCCGGGTTGATATTCCCATCGCCAGCGGATGTTCGATTCCAGCGTGTTCAGGCCCGAGTTGTACTGCACCAGCCCGCTGACGAACATGCGCGGCGTCACCGTGTAGGTTGTGCGAGCGCCGAACAGCTTCGTTGTGAACGCTCCCTCGCGCAGCGTGATGCGGCTGGCGAGAAGACGCGGCTCGAACGCGAGCTGGCTCGACACCTTGACGCGGCCGTTGTACTCGAACTGCTGGCGGTGCCCTGAATAGAATTCGCCGGCCGTGAGCGTCAAACGGCCGCTGACGCGCCGCTGCGCGCCGGCGTTGTACTGGACGACCCCCTCGTTGAATTCGTAGACGCCCACGGGAAGGGACGGGCCGCCTGAAACTCGAAACGCCGCGGTGACGAACTCGTAGTCATTGCGGCCGGTGAACTGCAGCTGGTCGCTGTTGTTGAACTCGATGCGGAAGGTCCCCGACGAGACGCGCGTCTCGAGCTCGTCGTGGCCGTTGACATAGCGATCGACCTCCGCATTCCATTCAAGCCTGCGCAGGCTGCGCACGGAATAGATGCGCGGACTGAAGCGCGCCACGACGTCCGTGCGCGTGATGTCCGGCCGCGGCACGTATCCGACATCGGGGTTGAAGGCGTCCCCGACCTTCAGGCGCTCGGTTTCGAGGCCGTAGCGGTCGTGCAGGTAGCGGAAGTACCCGCGGTAGCTGCTGGCGTTGCCCGTTGATCCGGGCGTGTCGGAGCGCGCGTAATAGGTGCCTGCCTGCACGTTCTCGAACAAGTTGAACGTGGTATCCACGCCCAGCAAGGTGTTCGATCCGGTCGCACCGGTACGAGGCGAGCGGCGTGTCGCCATGATGCCGATGTTGCTGCGCCGCAGGATGTCGCGCTTGACGCGCGCCACCAGGAAGTTCGTTGCCCGCGATCTCGGCGCGCCGACCACTGGATCGAACGCACCCTCGTCGGTTTGAATCTCCAGCAGCCCTAGGGACGTCTTGCCGATGCGGCCCGTCAGCCGCGCGCCGCCCTTGATCGGAACCGGCTGCCCGGCGTCGAGGCCGATGCGGCGCGAGAAGAACATGATCGGCACATCCGGCTGTCGGAATCCGTTGTTTCCCGTATTCGCGAAGTCGAAGATGCCCTGCCCCTCGAGGAAAAAGTCGCGCTTCTCGGGAAAGAACAAACTGAACCGCGTCAGGTTCACCTGTTGCTCGTCGATTTCGACCTGGGCGAAGTCGGTGTTGACGGTCACGTCGAGCGTGACGTTGCTGGTGATCCCGTACTTGGCATCGATGCCGATGTCGCGATCAAACCTGTTCGAAAACGCCGGCGTCGCCAGGCGATTGGTCGTCAGGTTGGATACGCCGTACGGCTTCAGCTCGATGTTGCGTGCGGGCGGCGGCACCTCCATCCCGACCAGCGTTGCGGCGTTGGCGAGCCGCTGTACGGAATTGTTCGACGGTACGCCCGGCGGCGTTATCGACAGCAGCGAGTGTTCGTTGATGCGGCGTTCCCATCGCCGCGCGTTGATGCCCCAGACCTGCTCCTTGCCCGTCGGATAGCGCAGCGACTTGAACGGGATGACCATCTCCGTCGTCCAGCCGCTGTCGTCGCGATGCACCCTCACGTCCCAGACTGCGTTCCAGTCGTAGTTGGCGGTGTTCTCGTCCTGGATGAACGCGTCGCGCACCCCGCCCAGCGGATTGGTCTGGAAGAAGAATCCGGTGCGCTGATCGTGAAAGGTGTCGAGAACTACCACGAAGTGCTCGTTCTGGTAGAGGCTGGCGTCGCGTCGCATCTCGTCGGCGATCATGCGGTCGGGAGCGCTGTCGTGCATCCGCGCGGACACGTAGATGTTGCGGTCGTCAAAGAAGACCCACATCTCGGTCTGCTCGGTTGCGAGCTCTCCGGCCTGCGGCTCCTGCTGCCGGAAGGGGGGCGACGGGTCGATTGACGCGTAAATGGCATCGTCAAGCCTTCCGTCGAAAACGATGGGTTGCATCAGGCGATGCGCGCGCAGGGTAACGGGCTCAGGATCCTCGGCGCGCGCTGCTGATGTAGCGCCGAGGGCGACGAGAAGGAGTGCGAACGCGCGACGCGCGATCATCCGGCGGCCGCTTCGTCCATGGCCTCGTTGGCGAGGCGGTCGGCGTCCTTGTTGAACTCCCGGCGGACGTGTTCGAAGGTGACGTCGCCAATCTGACGGACGAGCGCGCGCGCCTGCTCGTAGAGCGGCTGCAGG
>Ga0310813_10001740_pt1 | contig 13186 bp, 10 predicted proteins | sample YN3metagenome_FD_203086 | JGI IMG/M metagenome (GOLD analysis project Ga0310813, IMG submission 203086) | Soil microbial communities from experimental microcosm in Duke University, North Carolina, United States - YN3 | ecosystem: Engineered > Artificial ecosystem > Soil microcosm > Unclassified...
GCAATCGCCGCGCTAGCATGGGCCGCGCAGTTCGCGGCCGGTGCCACGCCGGGCACGCCGGCCGCAGCTCCGGCTGCGCAGAGCACATTGCGCGCCGCATCGCCGGGCACACCGGCCGCATCGCCCGCACCGTCGGCAGCCCCTGTGAAAGACGCCGTGACACCGGCCGCGCTGCACGTCGCGCCGCCCGCCACCCCGGTGCAGACGCAGGCCAGCGCGGACGGCGACGGCCGCATCCGCATCCAGCTGGTGCCGCGCGACCAGCTCGACGTCGCGAGCGAAGTCAGCGCGAAAATCGCCGCGCTGCCGTTTCGCGACGGCGATTCGTTCCGCGCCGGGCAAACGCTCGTCTCGCTCGACTGCTCGCTATACGCGGCGCAGTTGCACAAGGCGCAGGCCGAGGCCGAAGCGGCCGCGCAGATGCGCAACGTGAACCAGCGCCTCGCGCAGCTGCACTCGATCGGCGAACTCGACGTGCAACAAGCCGAGGGCAAGGCGAAGGCGAGCGCCGCCGAAGTCGCCTATATGCAGGCGACAGTGCGCAAATGCGCGATCGCCGCGCCGTTCGACGGGCGGGTCGTCAAGCGCAGCGCATCGGCGCAGCAGTTCGCCGAAGTCGGCAAGCCGCTGTTGACCATCGTCGATACCAGCCACCTCGAACTGAAAATGATCGTGCCTTCGAAGTGGCTCGCGTGGCTGAAACCCGGCCATCCGCTGACGGTGAAGGTCGATGAGGTCGGCAAGAGCTATCCGGCCAGCGTCGCGCGGATCGGTGCGCGCGTCGATCCGGTCACGCAGACGGTGGACGTCACCGCGTCGCTGACCGGCCGGCCAGCCGAGCTGCTGCCCGGCATGAGCGGCTGGGCCAGCTTCAACCCGCAGTGAAGCGATGAACGGACCCGTCCGTATCGAAGCCAACGACCTCGCGCTGCTGTGGCAGCTGTCGGCGCGCGCCCGCGACGCGCAGAGCGAGGCGACGCTCGGCTTTACGATCGTCAACGAAACGCTGGCGCTGATGCCGTACCGGCAGGCCGCGTGGTGGCGCGCCGGCGCGCATGGTTTCGGCGCGGTGGCGGCGCTGTCGGGCGTGCCGCAAAGCGATCCAGGTGCGCCGTACGTGCAGTGGCTGGGCGAAGTGTTTCGCGCGTTGACGCGCCAGCGGCAGCAGCAACAGACCGATGCCGGCGACGCGCGTTTGACCGCGCAGGCGCTCGCGCGTCCGTACGCGTTCGGTGCCGACGATCTGCCGCCCGGCGTCGCAGCCGACTGGCCCGCGTGGTGGCCCGCGCGCGCGTTTTACGTGCCGCTCGTCGACGTCAGCGGCCATACCAGCGGCGCAGTGGCGTTCGCGCGTGAAGAACCGTTCTCGCCGGCCGAAGCAGCGATGCTCGCCGAACTCGGCGCGGTGTGGGCGCATGCGCTGCGCACCTTCGCGCCGCGCGCCACCATGCTCGAGCGCGCGCGCGGCTGGCTGCGGCCGGGCAAGCGGCGCTGGCGCGTGCTGGCGCTGTGTGCCGCGGTGCTGGTGTTTCCGGTGCGTCTCACCGTGCTCGCACCGGGCGAAGTGACCGCGAAAGATCCGTTCGTGGTGCGCGCGCCGCTCGACGGCGTGATCGAGCACGTCGACGCGCAGCCCAATCAGCGCGTGCAGGCCGGCACACCGCTGTTTGAACTGGATTCGACCACGCTTGCGTCGCGCAACGCGGTGGCGAACAAGAACTTCGACGCCGCGCAGGAGGAGTACCGGCAGACCGCGCAGCTGGCCGTCACCGAGGACAAGGACCGCCTCGACATGGCGCTGCGCAAGGGCAAGCTCGACGAGACCGCGGTCGAGCGCGACTACGCCGCGCGCGAGCTGGCGCGCGTGCGCGTCACCGCGGCGCGCGCCGGCGTCGCGGTATTCGCGGATGCGAACGACTGGAACGGCAAGGCGGTATCGGTCGGCGAAAAAGTGATGCTGCTCGCCGATCCCGCGCACGTCGAACTGACCGCCTATGTGCCGGTGGCCGACAACCTCGACATCAAGCCCGGCTCGACGCTGACGCTATATCCGAAAAGCTCGCCGCTGGCGTCGTACGACGCGCGCATCGACACGGTGGCGTGGCGCGCGGAGCCAACGCCGGACGGCGTGCTCGCGTACCGCGTAAAGGCCAGTTTCGACGCCGATACGCGGCAGCTGCCGGCGCTCGGCTCGATGGGCACGGCGCGTATTCACGGCGCGTGGGTGCCGCTCGTCTACTACCTGCTGCGCCGGCCGCTAACGGTCGCGCGCCAGTGGCTCGGCTGGTGACATGCGCACCGGACCGCTGCCCCGCTTGCCCGCGCTGCGCCAGGAACTGAGCCTGATGCCGGGCGCGCCGAGCGCCGAAGGCGCGCCGACGTGGATGCTGCACGACCCGGCGTCGAACCGCTTTTTCCAGCTCGGCTGGCCCGCGTTCGAAATGCTGTCGCGCTGGACGCTCGACGATCCGCAGGCGATCGTCGCCGCGGTGAATCGCGAAACCACGCTGCAGGTCAGCGCAGAAGACTTCGAGGCGCTGGCGCGCATGCTGCGCCAGCAGAACCTGACCGTCGCGTCGAACGCCGAGGACACCGCGCGGCTCGCCGCCACCGCCGCGGCCAGCAAGCTGTCGAACGCGATGTGGCTGCTCAAGCACTACCTGATGATCCGCGTGCCGCTGTGGCGGCCGATGCCGTTTCTGCAGCGCTTTGCGCGCTACGTCGGGTTCGCGTACCGGCCGGCGTTCTGGCTGGGCGTCGCATTGTGCGCGGCGGCCGGTCTCGCGCTGGTGTCGCAGCGCTGGGACCAGTTCGTGCACACCTTTCACGGCTACGCGGACTGGAGCGGACTCGCGGCGATCGGCGTGGCGCTCGGGATCGCCAAGGTACTGCACGAGTTCGGTCATGCGTTTACCGCGTACCGCTACGGTTGCCGCGTGCCGACCATGGGCGTCGCGCTGCTGGTGATGGTGCCGGTGCTGTACACCGACACCACCGAAGCGTGGAAGGTGCCGGCGCGCGGCGACCGGCTGCGCATCGGCGCGGCCGGCATGCTGAGCGAACTCGCGCTCGCCGCGTTCGCGACGCTCGCGTGGTGCCTGCTGCCGGACGGCCCGCTGCGCGCCGGCATGTTTCTGCTCGCCACCACCAGCTGGGTCGGCACGCTCACCATCAACGCCAGCCCGTTCATGCGCTTCGACGGTTATTTCCTGCTGTCAGACTGGCTCGACATGCCGAATCTGCACGACCGCGCGTTCGCGTTCGGCCGCTGGCGGATGCGCGAATGGCTGTTCGGCTTCGGCGATCCGCAGCCTGAGCCGTGTTCGCTGCAGCGGCGCCGCTTTCTGATCGGTTTTTCGTTCGCGACGTGGCTGTACCGGCTGGTGGTGTTCGCGTCGATTGCGCTGATCGTCTATCACGCGTTTTTCAAGGTGCTGGGCATCGTGCTGTTTATGGTCGAGTTCGGCTGGTTTATCGCACGGCCGGTGCTGCGCGAGATCGTCGTGTGCTGGCAGCGGCGCGGCGCGCTGCGCTGGCGCCGGCAGACGGTGCGGAGCGCGCTGCTGGCGGGCGCTATTTTTGCGCTGCTGGTGCTGCCGTGGCGCGGCGGCGTCGACGCGCCGGCCGTGTTCGGACCGTTGCGCGCGCAAGGACTCTATACGCCGGAAGCCGGCTATGTGCTGGCCGGCCAGCCGCTCGCGCGCGACGGCCAGCCGGTGCGCGCCGGCGACGTGCTGGCGGTGCTTGCGGCGCCGGATCTCGAACGGCGCCTGAAGCGCGCACAGGTCGAGCAGGCGCTGCTCGACTGGGAAGTGCAGCAGCAGTCGTTCGACCGCCGGCTGCTCGACGAAGGCACCGCGCTGACGCGTCGCCGCGATGCCGCGCGCGCGGCGACGACAGGGCTCGCCGCGCAGCGGGCGCGCCTGACGCTGCGCGCGCCGTTCGACGGCACGGTACAAACCCATGAGGACCTTGCGGCCGGTACGTGGCTGCCGCGCGGCGCGCATCTGTTCGACGTGATCGGACCGGATGGCGTGAAGGGCGACGCGTTCGTCGGCGAAGACCAGGTGGCGCACATCGGCGCCGGCGACGCCGCGCGTTTCGTCGCGTCGCTGCCGGAAAGCCGCACGCTGCGCTGCCGCGTGACCGGCGTCGACCATGTGAACGTCGCGACGCTCGATGCGCCGGCGCTCGCCAGCGTGTACGGCGGGCCGGTGCCGGTCGAGCGGCCGCCGGGCACCGAGCGGCTGGTGCCGCTGGCGGCGACGTATCGCGTGCGGATCGGCGATTGTGCGGCGACGGGTGGGGGCGGCGCGGATCGTGTGGGCGATGCGGGGGGCAGTGAGGTGGGCAGTGCGGCCCGCAATGCAGCCGACAGTGCAGCCCGCGGTGCTGCGGACGGCGCGGCCCGTAGTGAAGCGGACGGTGCAGCCCGCGGTGCAGCGGACAGTACATTCCGCGGTGCTGCGGACGATACAGCCCTCAGTGCGGCGGACCGTGCAGCCCACGCCGCAGCGTCGCGCGATGCGCGGCTGCCGGCGCTGTCGCGCGAGACCGTCGGCACGGTGCTGATCGGCCGCGAGCGCGAAAGTCTCGCGTGGCGCGCACTGAAGTGGGCGATCTCGGTTGTGCAGCGGGAGAGCGGCGCATAGCAACGAGCCGCCCGTCGCGCTGCCGCGGGTACGCTAGTCGGCGGTGGTGTGATGAATCGCTTCGATGACTTCGCGAGTGAAGCGCGGGTCGCCCGGCTCGAGGTCCGCGGCAAGTCGTGCCGTCACTTGGTAAAAGCGCTTGGCGCGATCGCTGCGCTGGGTTGATCTGAGTTGACGATAGACACCGGTATCGGAAAGCGCCGCTTATACGTTGGTATCGGCGCAGTGCCGCTGGCAGTTGTATTAGCGAGCTTGTTTGCGGCCGTGTTTGCGCGATTGACGGGCAGGCGCTGACGGCCTTGCGCGATGCGGCGCCAATGCGCGTGGACGAGGCGTCGGCAGCGCGTGACCGCGCGGTGGCGGCAATACCATCGTATTGTGACGGCGCCGGTCAAATCAGCGTTTCCCGCTGCGACAAGATGGCTCGCGATGGCTCACCGTTCACGCGACGCACCGCGCCGATCACGCGTGACACCTGTATGTTTATACAGTATTCTATGGTCCGTCCCGCTGCCCAAAGAAGCGGCAGCCGAAGGCCGCCGCAGGTGGAACTGGAGATGGAAATGTTGCGAAGTGCCGCGCTGGTCAACCTGGTTGCTGTCGTGCTTGCTGCTTTGCCTGCGGCTGTGCTGATGGGCAGCGCGTCATCCGCGCTGGCCGGCGAGCGCATCGTCGAGATCTGGAATCCGCCAGAGGCGCGGGCAATGGCGCCGCATGCCGCGGTGAAGCGTGTGCGGCCAAATCGCAACAAGGTCTCGATTGCGCGTCGCGCTCCGGCGCAGGCGCATCGGCTGCATGCGAATGCAGCGCCCGGGTCGTCAGGATCGCCCGCGCTGGCGGCATCGCGTGCGCGTGGCAATGGCAATGGCAACGGCTACCCGGCGCCGCCGCCGCGCGACACCGCGCGTTTCGACGACATTCCGCGCATCGTCACGCCGGAAGGCAATATCCTGCGCGTCGGCGGCGGCCACGCGCAGCCAACGGTGGCGCACTGATGCAATCGGGCATGTACAAGGGCTACTCGATCTGGGGTCACGCGATCGCCCAGCAGAACCGCTATGCGGCGAGCGGCACGATCACGCGCGGCACACAGGTCATCGAGGCGTCCGGCGTGCTCGCGCACTTCGTGACGGAGCAGGAAGCCGAAGCGATCGGCCTCGAATGGGCCAAGGCGTGGGTGGACGGGCACGAGTAAGTGCGCGCCGCGCCGCGCGGCATGGTTTCTGCTGACTTTCCGTTTGTCCCGTGGTTGTCCCGTGGTTGTCGCGTGGTTGTCGCGTGGGCTGTAGCGTTGGTTTTTGCCGCCGAGGCGCGCCACACCGAGGCATGCCACCCCGAGCGCATGTCCACGCATATCCCCGTCGCTCCACGCGCGCTGGCGCGTTGCACCTCGCGGACATATCGCAACCCGATGTGCGCGGAGGGCAGACCATGAGCGAAGAAGATCCCATCACCCCACTGGTCAGGAAAGGGCAGGTAACGGAAAAGATGTCGCGGCAGGCGTTCCATGAACGCTTCGTCGCGCGCTTCTACGACCCGGCGTTCCGCGCGGAAGATGCGGCGCTTGCCCGGCTCGAGTCGATCGCATGGGAGGCCTACGCGCAAGGCCGCAAGTCGCCGGTTACGGCAAAGGCCGGTCCGGGCTTCGCCGATCCGCACTACGACCTGTCGGTCGAATGGCGCGACGCTGCGCAGCGCATACGCGCGGCCGCGCAGCGACAACAGGATGCTGCTTCGCGCTCGCGCATCCTGATCGTCAACGGTTCGTCGCGCAACGACTACACGTGCCCCGGCGAAATGTCGAAGAGTTTCCGGCTGGCCAAACGCGTCGAGTCCGTAGTCCGGCAAGCGCAGTTCGAGGCCGATCTGCTCGATCTGTCGCTGGTGACGTCGGAGCATGACCGGCAGATCCATCCGTGCAAGGGCTGCGTATCCACCGCAATGCCGCTGTGCCACTGGCCGTGCAGCTGCTATCCGAATCATTCGCTCGGCCAGGTGAACGACTGGATGAACGAAATCTACGAGCGCTTCGCCGCATGCCACGGCCTCGTGATCGTCACGCCGACGTACTGGTATCAGTCGCCCAGTCCACTGAAACTGATGATCGACCGGCTGGTATGCGCGGACGGCGGCAACCCGGACCCGACACTGACGTCGGGCAAGGACGCGCAGAAGGCGAAACAGATCGAGCTGCAGGGCTGGGACTATCCGAAGCATCTGCAGGGGCGCGCTTATGGCGTGGTGGTGCACGGCGACGTGGCCGGCATCGAGGGGGCGCGTGCGGCGCTGTGCGACTGGCTCGACTGGATGGGCTTGATCGAGTCCGGCGCGCAGGCGCGGCTCGACCGCTTTATCGGCTACTACGCGCCGTACGCGACCAGCCACGACGCGCTCGACGAAGACCGCGGCGTGCAGGCGGAAACCGATAATGTCGCGCGCGCGGTCGTCAACGCGGTGACGGCGATCCGCGCAGGCCGCCTGCGACGGCCGGACGATGCGCTGCAGCCGCCGCGCAGCAAGTAGTGCGACGGCATGCGTATGTGGCGCAGCGCACGTCGCGCGATGCTGTTGTCCGCAGCGGCGGGCTGCGTCGAGGTGGTCGGCTATCTGTATCTGGGCGGCATCTATCCTGGCGTGATGACCGGCAATACCGTGCAGCTCGGCATGAACGCCGCGCGCGCGGACTGGGCACAGGCGCTGCTGATCGGCGAGGTGCTCGGGTGGTTCCTGGTCGGCTGCCTGATTGGCAGCGCACTGCGCCGTATCGTGCCGAGGGCCGGCTGGGTATTGCTGGCGGTGGGCTCGCTAGTCGCCGCTGCGGATGTGGCGATGCATCGCGCGGCGCCGCACTACGCAGCACCGCATTACGCGGGCGCGATGCCGTTGCTCGCGATGGCGATGGCGCTGCAGGGTGAGGCGCTGACCTGTCTCGGCGGCGTATCGATTCAGACAATCGTCGTAACCAATACCATCGTGAAGTTTGCCAATGGGCTGGTCGAACTGGCCTGGCGGCGCGGCGGCGGACGTGAGCGGCCGGCGCTCGGCGCCGCGCTGTTACCCGGTGTTGCATGGCTTTCGTACGGCGCGGGCGCGGCCGCCGGCGCCAGGTTGCACGATCTGAACCGCCACCCGTTGCTGATTGCCGCTGCCGTGTTCGCATGCGTCGCACTCGACTTTCTATGCAGCGACATGGCGGACTGACGCTCCTGTCGAACCTCGCGATTGCAATCGCGCCCCGCATACTGGCACCCGTATCCCACACACGACACGACGACACGTGCAAAAGCGGCGCACCGATCGCACACCACGCATCGCGCCCCGCGCGCCACGCCGTTATCCTGCGCACGACACACTTACTCGCATCGTGTATGGAGCACCGGGCAGCACGGACCACGCACCACGCACCACGCACCACGCAGCGCACCACGTGCCACGTGCCACGCCGCACGCTACGCACCGCGCACCACTGACGCGATCGCGCGGATCGCCACCCCCAGCCGAGGAACATCGGATGCTGACCGATGATTGCTGCCAGAAAACTCCGCAACCGCGGCAGCAACAGCGCTAGCGATAGCCACTCCCAGCGATGACAACCCCCCACCGGAGAAGCCCGATGAAAGCACTAGTCTACGAAGGCCCGCGCAAGGTCGCGGTGAAAGACATGCCCGACGCAAAGATCGAGAAACCCACCGACGTGCTGGTGAAGATCACCACCACCAACATCTGCGGTTCCGACCTGCATATGTACGAAGGCCGCACCGATATGGAGACCGGCCGCATCCTCGGCCACGAGAATCTGGGCGTGGTGGTCGAGACCGGCAGCGCGGTCGAACGCGTGAAGGTCGGCGACCGCGTGTGCCTGCCGTTCAACATCGGCTGCGGTTTTTGCAAGAACTGCGAGCGCGGTCTGACCGGCTTCTGCCTGACCGCGAATCCCGGCATGGCGGGCGCCGCCTACGGCTTTGCGGGCATGGGCCCATACAGCGGCGGCCAGGCCGAATACCTGCGCGTGCCGTTCGGCGATTTCAATTGCCTGCTGCTGCCGCCGGATGCCGAAGAAAAGGAAAACGACTACGTGATGCTGTCCGATATCTTTCCGACCGGCTATCACGCGACTGTGCTGGCCGGTGTCGAAGCGGGCGATAGCGTGGTGATCTACGGTGCGGGGCCGGTCGGCCTGATGGCTGCGATGTCGGCGACGCTGAAGGGCGCGAGCAAGATCATGGTGGTCGATTCACATCCGGACCGGCTGCGGCTCGCCGAAAAGCTCGGCGCGATTCCGATCGACGATAGCGACGGCCACTCGGTCGAACGCGTGCTGGATCTGACCGGCGGCGAAGGCGCGGACCGCGGCTGCGAGTGCGTCGGCTACCAGTGCAGCTGCCATGGCCACGAAGTGCCGCACGCGACGATGAACAACCTGGTGCAGGCGGTGCGGCCGACCGGCGGCATCGGCGTGGTCGGCGTGTTCGTCGCGGAAGATCCGGGCTCGCCGGACAAGCTGATGCAGCAGGGCAAGCTCGCGTTCGACTTCGGCCAGTTCTGGATGAAAGGCCAGCACATGGCGACCGGTCAGGCGAACGTGAAGGCGTACAACCGCAAGCTGCGCGATCTGATCGCGGCCGGCAAGGCGAAGCCTTCGGAGATCGTGTCGCACGTATTGCCGCTCGAACAGGCGCCGGAAGGCTACCGGAATTTCGACGAGCGCAACGATGGCTGGACCAAGGTGGTGTTGAAGGCCGCGGCATAAGTTCGTCGCGACAAAGCTGCAGGTGCGCCGGCCAGGCAGGCCGGCAAGCGCAAACCGGCAAGCGCAACCGCCAGCCGCAATGCCGTCGCCTCCCGCCTCACAACCGCACCACCTGCCGCTACAGTTCCCCACGCGCCGCGAGTGCCGCGATGCGGTCCGCGGTACGGCACGCGATCGCCTGAATCGTCAGCGACGGGTTCACGCCGCCGACGGTCGGAAACACCGATCCATCGCAGATCCACAGGTTCGGAATATCCCAGCTGCGGCAGTCCGCATCGACGACGCTGTGCGCCGGATCGTCGCCCATCCGCGCCGTGCCGTTCAGATGACAGGTGTCGTCCGGCTGTTCCCAGATACGTGTCGCACCGGCCGCCCCGAGCGCGCTGCCCATAAAGCGCAGCGCATGCGCGATCAGGCGCCGGTCGTTGTCGCAATAGCTCCACGTGACGCGCGCGACCGGCAGGCCGTACTGGTCCTTTTCATCGGCGAGCGTCACACGGTTGCGCTCTTGCGGCAAGGTCTCACCGACGATTTTCAGTCCCGCCTGATGGTTGTACATCTGCATCTCGTCGAGCAGCGGCTGGCCCCACAGGCCGCGGCCGGTCTGCGTCTGCGCCCACACGTAAGGCAGCGGCCCCTGGCTCATATACGCATAGCCGCCGAAGAAGTCTTTGCCGGTATCGGTGTAATTCCAGTGCTCGCTGATCGCCAGCGACGGCGGCCCCTTGTACCAGCGGATTTCGTCGTCGAGCACGCCCCACACCGCCTGATTCGACTGCACCATCAGGTTCTTGCCGACCAGCCCCGAGCGATTCGCGAGTCCTTCCGGAAACTGGCCGTTGGCCGACATCAGCAGCAGCCGGGGCGTTTCGATCGCGTAGCCGGCCACCACTACATGCCGCGCCCGCTGGAACTGCCAGCGGCCCTCGCGAAAGTATTCGACGCCGGTTGCGCGCCCGGCCGGATTCACGTCGATGCGGCCGACCATCGCCAGATCGCGGATTTCGGCGCCGGCCTGCACCGCGCGCGGAATCCACGTGACGAGCGCGCTTTGCTTCGCGTTGGTCGCGCAGCCGGACACACAGAAACCCCGATATACGCACGGATGCGCACGGCCGCGCGGCGCGGAGAGCGTCGCGAGCGGTGTCGGACACCAGCCGATGCCGAGCGCGTCGGCGCCGCGCGCCAGCACCAGCGCCGCCGCATTCATTTCGTGCGCGCGATAGGGATAGCGCGGCCGCTTCGGTCCCCACGGATAACGCACCGGGCCAGAGATTTTCAGCGCATCTTCGACATACGTGTAGTAGCGCCACATGTCGCGCCAGTCGAGCGGCCAGTCGGCGCCGTAGCCGAGCAGCGTGCGCGCCTTGAACCATTCGGGCCGGAAGCGCAGCGATACCATCGCGAAGTGCACGGTGCTGCCGCCTACCGCCTTGCCGCTGTTGTTCGCGCCGAGCACGAGCGGATCGTCGCCGTCGACGATGCGTTCGTCGGTCCAGTACAGCTTGGCCTGATGCATCTCGTCGGAGGCGAACTCCTCGAGCGGCCGCCACCATGCGCCGGCATCCAGCGCGACCACCCTGAAGCCCTGTTCGGCGAGGCGGCAGGCCAGCGTGCCGCCGCCGGCGCCGGTGCCGACGATCGCGAAATCGACCTCTTCGTGCTGCGCATACTCGCGCATCGGCAGCCAGCCGCCGTGCGTGAATACATCGGGGGCGCGGCCGTTCTTGCCGCGCGGTTCGCGAAGCGCATCATCGAGCACGCCGCTTCTCCTGTGGGTTGTCGGGCGATTTTTTTGGCGCGTTGTTGTGCGCTTCGCTGCGCATTTTCTGTTGTGCTTTCTGGTGGACTTTCTCGTGTCCTTGCCGTCGCGTCGTCGGCGGGTTCTCGTGCACGTCCGCGCGCGGCGCCTGCGCAGCAGGCGTTTCGCGCGCTTCCCAAGGGTCGCGGCGATTGAACGACATCCGCACATAGCCGCGCGGATTCGCCGGCCCGCCGAAGCCGATGTCGCTCCACGACGACGGATGCGCGAAGTAGATCGTGCAGATATCGCGCAGCACGCGCTGCGTGAAGAACAGTTGCGACGGCATCTGCTGCCACGCGGCGCGCGTCAGCGTGCCGTGTTGCAACGCCTGCACGACGCCAAGGCGCGCGTGACGATCGAGATCCGCAAAGCTCGCGCGATGCCGCTGACGGCTTTCGTCGTCGAGTGCGGCAAGGCCGATGCGCCACGCGCGCTGCAGCGGCGGCAGGCGCGCGTGGCGATAGCCGTCGCTGTGTCCGGCTGCGATCTTGCGGTCGACCAGTGCCGCGAGCGGCACAGCCGGGCGGTGCGCAGGCTGCGGCACGATCACGTCGCAGAGTGCGCGCAGTACGCGCCATTCGGCCGCGCTGCACCAGGCGGGCTCGTCGGCGATCGCGATGCGCGCGTCGAGCACTGCGCGCGTCGCATCGTCCCACGACGGCGAATTGCGCTTGTCGAGCACATCGTAGCCGGAATAGCTCGGATAGCCGGCCGGCGGCCGGTAGTCGCTGCTGCGGCCGTCGCCGACGTTGCCGCGGTGATTGCCGCGGTGATTGCCGTGGCCGTTGCCCTGGTCATTGCTGTCGTCATTGCCGTAGTCATTGCCGTAGTCGTTGCCAGGGTGGTTGCCTCGGTCGTTGCCGCGATCGTTGCCTCCGTCATTGCCGTGGCCATCGCTGCGTGTATCGCCGCGGTCATCGCCATACTCGTTGCCACGCTCATCGCCGTGGTGGTCATTGCCAAAGTCGCTGCCGTCGTCCTTGTCACGGTCGCGCTCATCATTCATGTTCGGTCTCCCTCAGGTGCAACGCCGCAAGGCCGGCCACCGCGAGCGCGGTGAAGCCGGGCGGTGCCGGCAGCGGCGGGCCGCCCAGAATGTTCTGCGACCAGTTGCGCCAGCCGCCCTGGCAGCGCGCGATGCCGCGCGCGTGAAACAGCGAGCCGAGCAGGCCGAGCGCAGCGGTAATGCGCAAGCCGACGCGCGCAAGCCAGCGCGGCCGCGGCGCGGCGCAGGCCGCATGAACCAGCAAGGCCGCGGCGAGCGGCGGCAGCGTGACCGGCGCATACATCGCGCGATGCTGGAAGGCGCCGCGGAAATGCAGCAACGCAACTTCGGCCACCGTGCCGGCCAGTCCGATACTGGCCGCGAGCCCGAGCGCCTTGCCAGCCGGCATGCCGAACAGCCGCGGATCGACGGCGGGCTGATTGCGCAACTGCTCGCCGACCGCGCCGAGCGCGCCGGACAGCAGCAGCGTCAGCGGCGCGCCCAGCGGCGCGCCGTAGAACAGGTTGTGCCAGCTGAAGCCGCCCGGCCGTTTGGTCACGTTGTAAAGATGGAATGCGGTGCCCCCGACGCCTGCGGCGGCCGCAGCCAGATAGATCGCATGCCGTATCGAATGCGCGGCTTCGGTACGGTCCGCACCGCCGTGCAGGCCGGCGAGCAGCGCGCCGGTCGCGGATAGCAGCGGCGTGTACATCGCGCGGTTGTCGAACGAGCCGCGGTAATGCTCGACCGCGCTGTCGGCGAGTGCGGAGAACGCGAGCAGCGCGGAGCTGTGATTGAAGCCGCGGGCAGCGTCGATGTGCGCGTGCGACACGCTGCGGGCGCGCTCCGGTGATGCAGACGATGCAAGTGCCGCGAGCGCTGCATGCGGCGCGGGGCGCGGCGTGCCGCGTGCGCTTCGCGCTGCCAGCGCGGCAGCGCCGCACAGCGCGCCAAGCACATAAAGCGTGGTTCTTGCCATGGTTTAGCGAATCCGT
>Ga0310813_10001741_pt1 | contig 13184 bp, 6 predicted proteins | sample YN3metagenome_FD_203086 | JGI IMG/M metagenome (GOLD analysis project Ga0310813, IMG submission 203086) | Soil microbial communities from experimental microcosm in Duke University, North Carolina, United States - YN3 | ecosystem: Engineered > Artificial ecosystem > Soil microcosm > Unclassified ...
TCAGGCGGGCTACGGCTGGAAGGGCTGCCCCAAGGGCACGGAGAACACCGGCTGCGGCATGACGGGCTCCGATGGCAAGGGCTATATCGATCCGACAGGCTTCCCGCTCAACGAAGCCAACAGCTTTGCGCCGGGCGACATCATGCAGTACGTCACCACCGATGACATTCTGCGGTTCACCGGTAGCACCACCCTCAATTACCGTCCGGTTTCCTGGCTGCAGAACGAGGGAACGATTGGCCTCGACTGGGCAACAGTGGACGTTTTCCACGTCTGCCGCCTGAACGAGTGCCCCGCGTCCGGCGCGACGGCGCGTCTCGGCAACGTCAGCGACTTCAAGGCGAACAACCGCAACTTCTCGTCGAAGCTGGCCAGCACGGCATCTTGGCAGGCCACCACCGCGCTGAACCTCAAGACGTCAGTCGGCGGCGAGTACATCAATACTGAAGGCGACAGCCTGAGCGCGTCGGGGCGTGGTCTTCCGCCGGGTGCGTCGACGCTCGGCGCGACGTCCACGTTCGTGAACTTCTCCGCCGCACAGCAGAAGGCGGTCAAAACGCTCGGGTATTACGTGCAGGAGCAGGCGTCGATTCGCGACCGGTTGTTCCTCACCGTCGCGGCGCGCCAAGACCAGAACAGCGCGTTCGGTACGAATTTCCAGAACATCACTTATCCGAAGGTGAGTGCCTCGTGGCTCGCCTCCGATGAAACGTTCTTCCCGCAATTCAGCTGGCTCAGCTCGTTCCGCCTCCGCGGTGCGTACGGCGCGAACGGTGTGCAGCCGCGTCCCACGGACGCGTTCCAGCAGTTCTCGCCCGGTTCGCAGAACGTGACGAAAGTCGACCAGCAGAGCGGCAGCGACGTCAGCAGCTTGCTCGCCAGCAATCCGGGCAATCCGAATCTGAAGCCGGAGACTTCCTCGGAGCTCGAGATGGGGTTCGAGGCGGACTTCTTCAATCGTCGTCTGCACATCGACTACACGCGCTACGACAAGCGGACCAGTAACGCGCTCATCGCTCTTCCCATTCCGTCGTCGGTCGGCGCGCCGGTGACGAGCCTTCTGCAGAACATCGGAAAGACGAAGAACTGGGGTAACGAAGTTCAGGCGAACCTTGGACTGGTCGATCGGCGCAATTTCGGCTGGGACGTCACGATCAGCGCGTCGCACAACGACAACAAGTGGGTCGACCTCGGCCAGGATCCGTCGAAGTGCACGACCACAAATGGCGCGACGACCTGCGCGGATCTCGTCATCGGCGCGGGCACGACGACGCAGCAGCACAAGGGCGATCCGCTGTTCTCGCAGTGGTACCGCGGATACACGTACGCCGACAAGAACGGTGACGGCATCATTCAGGTGAGCGAGGTGACCGTTGATACGGCGCTGAGCAGGATTGCCGTCGGCTTCGCGAAGGATCTCGTCTCGATTCAGAACGGCATCGATTTCTGGGGTCGGCGACTGCACGTCTCGGCGCTCCTCGACTATCGCGCCGGCGGCAATACCCTCGAGGGCAATTACTTCCAGTGCTCAGCCGCGCCGAAGGGGTGCCGAGACAATCAGGATCCGACCGCGCCGCTGTGGATGCAGGCGCGTGCGGTCGCCGTCAACAACGGCACGCGCGTCAACGGGACCACGTACACGACGCGCCTTGGCTACTTCGTGCCCGCGCAGTTCTGGAAGCTGCGCGAGGTCGCGGCATCGATGGTCTTGCCGCAAGTCGCCAACAAGTACCTCCGGTCGCAAACCGGTTCGACCCTTGTGTTCGGCGTTCGGAACGTTCACACCTGGTCGAGCTTCACCGGCGTGGATCCCGAGCAGAACTACGGCGTGAACGGCAATGAAGTCACGAACGACTTCAACACCTTCCCGCCGCCGACGTACTTCACCCTGCGTCTCAACCTCAAGTACTAACCCCAGCCGAGGACGATACACATGAAGATCTTTGCGGATCGCGCTCGACTTGGGCTGACCGCGCTCGCGGTTGCTGTCTTCACGATCGTCGGATGCGATCATGTGAAGGACCAACTGCTGCAGCCGCAGATCCCTGGACTGGTCGACCCTTCGGCGGTCGGCAACCCGACGGCCGCACTCGCGCTGCGCAACGGCGCGATCGGACGCTACAAGCAGGTGCAATCCGGCGAGTCGATCTGGCAGTATGGCGGCACCCTCGCCGATGAGTACAAGAACGCCGACTTCTCGGTCGACCGCATCAACGCCGACCAGCGCCTCACCGACGCCGCGGTTTCCTGGAATTACGGTGCGGTGACGCAGTCGCGCGGCTTCGTTCGCGACGCCATCGCCGCGATGATCAAGTACAACCCGGATAGCACCGCGCTGATCGGCGAGCTGTACATGGAGTTGGCCTTCTTCGAGATGACGATGGCCGACAACTACTGCAATGGCATCCCGCTCGGGCACATGGACAACGGCGTTCAGGTGAACGGTGCGCCGGTCTCGGTTCTTCAGGTGTACGACAGCGCGACCAATCACCTCGACACCGCGCTCGTGTACACGGCCAAGGCCATTGCGTCGGCGAAGACACCCGCCGATCAGGCCGGGGCGACGTTTATCGATCGAGCCGCGCGCGTGTGGAAGGCTCGCGTCCTGATCGACAAGGACAAGGCGAACGCCGGCGCGGCGGCCACGCTTGTCGCCAACGTTCCGACGACCTTTGCGTACGACATGACCTTCTCGGCGTCCGCGGGCTCGAACGGCATGTGGAGCTTGAACAATTCCACGGCGCGCATCGGCGTCGCCGATAGCTTCGACATCATCAACGGCGCCGTCAGCGTCACCAAGAACGCGTTGCCGTTCGTCTCGTCGAAGGACCCGCGCGTTCCGGTGATCAACGGCGATTCAGTTTCGCCGAAGGTTCCGCCCGAGGACGGCGTCACGCGCCCGTTCTATCTCGGCGGCTTGTACAAGGGACAGTTCGATCCCCTCGTCCTGGCCTCTGGTGTTGATGCGCGTTTGTATGAAGCGGAAGCGAAGCTGCAGGGTGGCGACATCGCGGGCATGATGACAATCTTGAACGCGCTTCGTGCCGCGAAGCCGACGATCGGCGTGACGGCGATTCCGGCTTTGGCTGCACTTCCGACTCCGACGTCGACCGACGCGGCCATCTCACTGCTCTTTCGCGAAAAGGCCTTCTGGACATTCGGCCGCGGCCAGCGTCTCCCTGATTTGCGCCGTCTCATCCGTCAGTACGGACGCACGCAGGATAACGTTTTCCCGACGGGCAGTTACTTCAAGGGCGGCGTGTACGGCGTCGACGTGAATTTCCCCGTACCGAGCCAGGAACAGGTGAACCCGCTGTTCAGTAGCTGTACCGATCGTAAAGCCTGAACAAGCGGACTCTCACACAAACAGCCCGCGGCATTCGCCGCGGGCTGTTTGCTTTTCGTTAGCGAGGGGGAAGGAATTCCCCTTCGGACGGACAGGATGTGACCGAAAACCTTAGCTCCACGGTTCTTGACGTTGATTGGACGCTTCGATAGCCTCCCGAACCCACCTACATTCACCAAACTCATCAGCCGCTCGTAACGGCGGCGGTTTGTCGTCCGCAAAGACGGCATGTGCTGGGTCGGCACGGGACAACCCGAGCCGCGTCTTGAGTTCTCGTCGCCCGTAGCTCCCTCGTTCGACCTTGTTGGAGGAAAAGTTATGGATTTTGGACGGAAGTCCTTCGCGGCCATCGCGGCCGCGACTGTCCTGCTCGCCGGCGCGGGTAGGTTGTCCGGTCAGGGTGGGACTATTACCGGACGTGTAACATCCCAGGCCACCGGCCAGCCCCTTGCCGAAGCGCGGGTCCTCGGGATTCAAACAACGTTAGCCGCCACCACCGGCGAAGACGGCAGATTCACGCTCCGCAACGTTCCTCCCGGCGCCGTGCAGCTTCAAGTGCTTCGCGTCGGCTTTCAGTCGCAAAAGAAGACAATCACCGTGACAGGCGGGCAGACGGACAGCGCTAACTTCGCGCTCGCGGTTGCCGTCGCCCAACTCGAAGAAGTGGTCACGACCGCCACCGGCCAGCAGCGTAAGGTCGAGCTCGGGAACGCCATCTCGACCCTCGGCAACGTCAGCGATCGAGTGGAAAGCGTTCCGACACACAACTTGTCGGACCTCATGATCGCCAAGTCGCCGGGTGTGACGCTGCTTCCTGGTACGGAGCTCGGTGGCGCGCCGACGATCAGAATCCGCGGCGTGTCGTCGATCAGCTTGAGCAACGCGCCGATCTGGTACGTCGACGGCGTGCGATACTCGGCCGGCGGTCTCGGAACCAGCGGCAGCCTGAGCTCCGGCACTGACGTCGGCTTCTCGATGCTGAATTCGCTGAATCCGGAAGAAATCGAAGACATCGAGATCGTGAAGGGACCCTCGGCAGCCACGCTGTACGGCACCAACGCGGCGAACGGCGTCGTCGTGATCACGACCAAGAAGGGTCGTGCCGGAAAGACGCGATGGAATTGGTCGGCCGAAGGACGCACGGTCGACGATCGCGTGCCCTATCTCGACATGTACGCGAACTTCGGAAAGGATGCAAAGACGGGCGCCGTGAAGCGCTGCCAGATCGCCACGATGGTGACCGCGGCGAACACTGGCGGCGACTGCCGCTCGGACAGCGTGACCCACTACAACTGGCTCAAGGATCCAGACAACACGTTCGTCCACCTTGGCCATGGCAGCCTGTTCGGCGGAAACGTCAGCGGCGGAAACGATGTCCTCCGCTTCTTCGCCAGCGCCGACGTCGATAACGAGACCGGCCCGATCCAGATGCAGAACTTCGAGCTGCAGCGATTCGACGCCGCGCACGTTCCGGTTCGCGACGAGTGGTTCCACCCGGAGGCGCAGCAGCGCGCGTCGTTCCGCGGGAATCTCTCGGCCTCGCTCAGCCCGAAATTCGATCTCACGCTGTCGAGCGGCTTCTCGAAGCTCGACAACCGCATTCCGCCGGAGAGCGATCTGATCATCGCGCTCTATTACGTCGGCATGCAGAACTACGGGTACAAGGGTTGTCCGGCCGGCACGGAGAAGACGGGCTGCGGTCTCGATAAGGCCCTGCTTCAATCCGACGGCGTTCCGCTCCACGACGCGTATCAGTGGGCGTCGGGCGACATCATGCAGGTGACGCAAAACTCGGATATTCAGCGCTTCACCGGCAGCGCCACCGGGACATGGCGTCCCTTCGCGTGGATGCAGAACGAAGGGACCGTCGGCCTCGATCTCGCGGCCGTGGACTTCTTCCAGTTGTGCCGCGTGAGCGAATGCCCGCCGCAAACGTCGACCGCCAAGCAAGGTCGCGTGACGGACAATCAAGGCAAGAACCGCAATTTCTCGGCGAAGATCGCCAGCAACTCGACGTGGAACGCACGCTCTTGGCTCAACATGAAGACGAGCTTCGGAGCCGACTATACGAATCTGGAGGTTGACTCGGTCCGGACGAATGGAACGATTCTGCCGCCGGGCGCGTCCACGGTGCAGGCGGCGTCGACGCGAACCGGGACGCAAGGTCAGCCGACGGCGGTAAAGACGCTTGGCTTGTACGCGCAAGAGCAGGCCGGCTTCCACGATCGCCTCTTCCTCACGGCGGCGATTCGAACGGACCAGAACAGCGCGTTCGGCACCAACTTCCAGCAGGTCTACTATCCGAAGGTCAGTCTGTCGTGGATCCTGTCGGATGAATCGTTCTTCCCGCGCTTCTCTTGGCTCGACCAGTTCCGCCTGCGCAGCGCGTACGGCGCGAGCGGTGTGCAACCGGGACCGACGACGGCGCTGATTCTCTTCACGCCGGCAACCGTGGCCCTCACGGGACGCAACAGCACCGCCGAAGTCGATTCGCCGGGGCTCACGTCGAACCAGCCGGGGAACGCGAACCTCAAGCCGGAGCGTTCATCCGAGTTGGAGGCGGGCTTCGACGCGCAGGCGCTCAGCAACAAGCTGCACTTCGAATACACGTTCTGGAACAAGAAGACCACCGACGCGCTGGTGAACATCAACCTCGCCCCGTCGTCCACGGCGTCGCTGCTCAACCCGCTGCTCAACGTCGGCTCGACGCAGGGGTGGGGACACGAGGTTTCTGCGAACGCGCAGCTGATGGAGCGCCGCAACATCGCGTGGGACGTGCTCGTGAGCGCGTCACACTTCAGCAACAAGGTGCTCAAGCTCGGCGCCGTGTCGGGTCTGTGCCAAGTGGCGCCTGGATCGATCGTGCCGTGCTTGCGCACCGCCAGCGGCAGCACGAGCGGTGAAGCCCGGCAGATTGTCGGCCACCCGATCAACGAGCAGTGGTATCGTCCGTACACCTACAGCGACGACAACAAGGACGGCGTGCTGCAGGTGAACGAAGTGCACGTCGACTCGGGCTTCGTCTCGTTCGGGTATCGCGTGCCGCGCGACATCATCTCGATTCAGAACGGCTTCGATCTGTTCAACCGCCGCCTCCGTCTGCAGGCGATGTTCGACTACAAGGGCGGCGCGAGCATTCTCGACGGCGCGAACAACTTCCAGTGCAATACCAGCCCGCAGGCATGCCGCGCGACGCAGGATCCGACGGTGCCGCTCGACCAGCAAGCCGCGGCGATCGCGAAGACCTACGGTTCCACCGTGGCGACCACGAACTACAAGTCGTCGGCGGGCTACTTCCGCAACAACCAGTTCTGGAAGTTCCGCGAGTTCTCGGCGACGGCTCAGCTGCCGAGCTTCGTCAACAATCGGTTGCGCTCGGCCAACGGCTCGAGCCTCGTGTTCGGCGCGCGCAATCTCAAGACGTGGACGTCGTGGTGGGGTGTCGACCCCGAAGCGAACTACGGCCTCACGCAGACCGAAGCGCAGAACGAGTTCCAGACCACCGGCTTGCCGACGTATTTCACGCTCCGACTCAACCTCAAGTACTGATCCTCACCCCCCGAGGACGATGATAATGATGATTCAAACCAATCGCGCTCGAGGGATCGTCGGTGCGACGGCTGCCATGGCCGCCGTCGCGCTGATCTCGGGCTGCGACATAAAGAACGAGCTCCTGCAGCCGCAAAACCCCGGCATCGTCGATCAAACCGCTGTCGGCTCGCCGGCGGCGGCCGCGGCGCTCAAGATCGGCGCCATGGGCAGACTCAAGTGGGTCGTGAGCGACCCGGCCGCGTCGGGATTCGGCGGCTCGTCGATCTGGGAGGCCGCGGCCCTCATGACCGACGAGTTCATGAACGCCGATTTCCAGAATTCTCAAAACGACGTGGATGCCCGAACGGTCACGCCGGATAACTCCGCGACCAACTACACGCACACGACGCAAGCGCGTGGGTACATTCGCGATGCCATCAACGCCGAGACGCAATTCGAGCCGCAGAAGACCGCCGACATCGGTGAGTTGTACATGGCGCTCGGCTTCATCGAGATGACCCTGGCGGAGAACTTCTGCAACGGCATCCCGCTCGGCACGAATACGAATGGCGTCGTCGACTACACGTCGCCCGATTTCAAGCCGCTCACGAACGCCGAAGTGTACACGGTCGCGCTCGCGCACCTCGACAGCGCGCTGACCATTCTCGGCTCGGGGAGTGACGTGAACAGCGTCGCGGTTCGTCAGGCCACGCTGATCACCAAGGCCCGCGTTCTCGTCGACCAGGGAAATTTCACGGCGGCGGCGGCGCTCGTTCCCACCTCCGCGATCCCGACGTCGTACCAGTATCTGTTCATCACGCAGGCTGCCATCAACTCGGATGATCTCGGCTTCTGGACGCTCAACAACTCGGTCGGTCGGTACTCCGTCGGCGACAGTGTCGTCACCTTCGCGAGCAAGACTTTCCAGACGTTGAACGCCATTCCCTTCGCGTCGCTGAACGATCCGCGCGTTCCGATCCTCAAAGGGGCCAGCCAAGGCCTGCAGGCGGAGGATGGCGCGACGCCGTTCTTCATTCAACAGGTGTTCAAGGGCCGCGACGATCCCATCCCGATGGTGTCCGGTATCGATGCGCGGCTCATCGAGGCCGAGGCGAAGCTCCAGACCGGCGACTATGCGGGGATGATGACGATCCTCAATGGTCTGCGCACCGCGCCGCCCAAGATCGGCAACTTCCAGCCCGCGACGATGACGGCAATCGCCACGACGCCGGCGACGAAGGACGCTGCCATCGACCTCTTCTTCCGCGAGAAGGCACTTTGGCAGTTCGCGCGCGGCTACCGGCTGCAAGACCTTCGCCGGTTGGTGCGTCAATACGGTCGGTCGCAGGACAAGGTGTTCCCGGCGGGCCAGCAGTATAAGGGCGTGCCCTACGGCAGCGACGTGAATTTCCCGGTGCCTGACCCCGAGCGCCCCAATCCGCAGTTCGCCGGCTGTATCGATCGGAAGGCGTAGTCGATCTCGGCGAGTGCAACAGCGTAGCGAACGGCCCGCGGCGATTGCCGCGGGCCGTTTGCCGTTCATCGACTGTGAATCGCCCCCGGTTCGAGTGGTTCGGCCACCATTCTGAAGGGCGAGCCCGCCGCGCCTTGATCGGGCTTCGAGCACTTCAACGCTAGCCGCTGACGCCGGTACCAAGCCCAGGCGGCGGACAATAGCGGACAAAGCCTACCCCTGGCGCGTCTAGCGGACGCCGGCCAGCTTCCCTAGACCGGCATAGTAAACCATCCGGCCGGTCCCGCTGTCTCACCCACGACAACCCACGCGACTGATGTTCGAGAAAGAATCCGGCCTCCTTCAAGGCACCGTCGAACTGCTCGTCCTCAAGACTCTCTCCTGGGGGCCGATGCACGGTTATGGCATCGCCAGTTGGATCGAGTCGGCGACCGATGACGTCCTCCGTGTCGAGGAAGGTTCGCTCTATCCGGCGCTCTACCGCATGACCCGCAAAGGCTGGATCAAAGCCCAGTGGGGCGTCACCGAGAACAACCGCCGCGCCAAGTACTACCACCTCACCGCCGAAGGGCGGCGACAGTTCCGCGAGCAAACGTCGGGATGGCGGCGCTTCGCCGACGCCGTCAACCAGGCAATCAACACCAGGTCCGCCCCGAGTTGGGCCAAGTGAGCCGAGGAGATCATGAGCGACCGTCGCCAGGAACGTGAATACCGGTTCGTTGCGCAAAAGCCAGAAGCCGAGGTGGACGACGAGCTGCGCTTTCACGTCGAAGAACGCATTCGCTCGTACGTCGCAAGCGGCATGTCGCCGGACGAAGCACGCCGGGCGGCGCTCGAGCGCTTCGGCGACATCGCCGCCGTTCGCGACGTTTGCGCGCGCATGCTCTCCGAAGACCGAAAGGCCGCGGCGCGGCGCGACTGGTTCGACGATTTGCGCCAGGACGTGAAATTCGCCATCCGCTCGGCCGTCCGCGCACCACTCTTCTCGTTGCTCGCCATCGTCACGTTGGCGTTGGGCATCGGCGCCAATGCCGCCGTATTTGGCGTTTTCAAATCAGTCCTTCTCGACGCGCTCCCCTACGCGCAGCCGCGCCAGCTTCTGCGCGTGTTTTCGCCCTTCCGCGACGGCACGCAACCGCGCGGCTCGCTGAGCGCCGGTACGGTGAGCGACATTCGCGAGCGGCAACATTCTTTTGCCAGCCTCGGCGCTTTCTTTTCGCCGCGCGACGCGGTCTATCTGAATGGCGACACGCCACAGATGGTCAAGTCGATGTTCGTCGAGCCGCAGCTCTTCCGCACGCTCGGCGTGTCACCGGCTCGAGGGGGCGGGTTCCGCGACGAGGACGCGCTGCACGACACGACAACCGTCGTCATGCTCTCGCATGACGCATGGCAGCGGCTCTTCGCCGGAGATCCGGCGGCGATCGGCCGAACGATCCGGCTCAATGGCATTCCACGCACCGTCGTCGGCGTGTTGCCGCGCGGCTTCGTTCCGCCGGAGGGCGTCACCGATTTCTATCAGCCGCTCGGTGTCAAGCTTTTCATGACTAATCCGGTCACCGTCCGAGGGTCGCACAACTTCGGCTTCGTCGGCCGGCTCAAGCCGGGCGTCACCGAGCAGGCGGCGAACCGCGAGTTGAACGCGATCGGCGCCGAATTGGAGCGGCTGTACGCGAAAGACAACCTCGGCATCGGCCTGTCCGCGATGTCGCTGCGCGAGTCGATGGTCGGGGACACGCGCACACCGTTGTTGGCGTTGCTCGCCAGCGCGGCGCTCGTGTTGCTCATCACCTGCGCCAATCTCGCCGGCGCGATGCTGTCCCGTACGATCTCCCGGCGGAAGGAATTCGCGGTTCGCGTCGCTCTCGGCGCGGGTCGGGGACGTCTCCTGCGTCAACTGCTCACGGAGAGCGTACTGCTCGCCGTCGCCGGCGGCGCCGCGGGTCTCGCCATCGCGATGGGCGCGTTGGGGCTGCTCCGCGGACTGGCGCTCACGGCGATTCCGTCGTATGCGACCCTTTCACTCGATACCGGCGCGATTCTCGTCACCTTCGCGCTGACGTTGGCGACCGGCCTCGCCTTCGGCGCCGGTCCCGCGATTTCGGTCGGTCGCGCCGATCCGCAGCGGACGCTGCGCGATGAGACACGCGGCACGAGCGAAAGCGTACGATCGCGACGCATGCGCGGCGTCCTTGTTGCCGGGCAGATCGCGCTGTGCGTCAGCCTGCTCGCCGGCGCGGGACTGCTCCTTCGCAGCCTGTGGGCGATGACGAGCGCTCCGATCGGCTTTGAACCGAGCGGGTTGTTGACGGTGACGTTGCAACCGCCGGGCGGAAAGTACGGCTCGCTCGAAGCACGCAATCGCTTGTTCGACGACGTGCTCCAAAAGCTTCGCGCTCTTCCCGGCGTTTCCGATGCGGCCGTGGTGGCTCAGCTGCCGACGATGATGAGCAACAACAACGGCCTGTTCATTCAAGACGCGCCCTGGGCGCCGAACGAGCCCGTGCCGTTCATCTCGACCGGCGCCGGATCGGAGGATTTCTTCCGCACGCTGCGTATTCCCTTGAAGCAAGGCCGCGTCTTCACCACGACCGACGGACCAAACGCACCACCGGTCATCGTGATCAATGAAGCGATGGCGCGACGGTACTGGCCGAAGGGAAACGCGGTTGGCGCGCATATCCACATCGGCCCGCCGAACCCCACGGCTCCCTGGATCACTGTGATCGGGATCGTCGGCAACGTCCGCAACGATCCGACACGTCTCACCCCCGAGCCGACGATGTATCTCCCATTCCGCCAATCGTCGTTCGGGAATGTGCTGGCCATTCGAACCCCGGGCGATCCGGTGGCGCTCACAACCGCCGTGCGACGGGCGATCGCCGCGATCGATCCGATGATTCCGATCTACAAGGTGTCGACGGTGACCGATGTCATCGGCGACAGCTTCGTGATGCGACGATTGCCGGTCGTTCTCATCACGTCATTCGGCGCGCTGGCGCTGCTCCTCGTATCGGTCGGCGTCTACGCGATGTTCGCCAACATGGCCGCGGCGCGCGAGCGCGAATTCGGCGTGCGCGTGGCGCTAGGCTCGACTCGCGGCGCGATCGCCCGGCTGGTGCTGGGGCAGGGGGCCCTCTGGATGGTCGGCGGTTTGGCCATTGGTGCCGGCGGCGTCGTCCTCGCCGCGCGGTTGCTTCGCTCGCAGCTGTTCGGCGTTCCGCAGTTCGACCCAATCGCCATCGGGGCGGCCCTGGTCGTGCTCATTGCATGCGCGACCGTCGCCCTGCTCGTGCCGGTGCGTCGGGCGACGAGAGTCGATCCGATCACGGTGTTGCGATGACTCGGCGAGCGAATTCCCTCACACCGGGGTCCGAGTTTCCCTGAACTTTCGTATCAGCGATTAACGGCGCTTCCGCAAAACCGTCTCCTCCGTGCAATCGCAGTTTCGCACACCGAGATTCGGAACGGAGGAACCATGCGTGCGGCCGTACGACTTACCGTCGCCGTCTTCGCCGCGGTGCCGGCGCTGATCGGCGCTCAGCAACCCACGACGGCGCCACCCACCCCCGGGCAATCCGTCAGCATTATCACACGCGTGATCCGCGCGTCGATGCGTGGCATCGTGATCACCGAGACGGAAAAGACGGGCCTCAAGGCGGTCCAGGAAAACTATCGGCCGCAATTTCAGGCGGTCGCGACGGAAATGAAGCCAATTCGTCAAGCGCTTCGCGACGCGCGACAGAAGCATGACACGGTCGCATCGCGTGCCGCGCGAAAGGCGCTGCACGAAAAGCGCCGCGCCGGCGTAGTCGTCCTGCAAGCGACGCTACGTGAAATGGCGACCAAGCTCACGCCCGAGCACCAAACGCAGTTCGCGGCGAATTTGGTGCGCGTCCGTGTACTCATTCGGCGTTGGGCAGCAGGTGGCGCGCCAATCTGAAGGGGATCACCGTCTACGGCGTAACAATTGGCGTTCGGTTTGGCTGCGTAGCGCTCTTCGGCTGAGGAAAGCTCGTCGAGGTTTGGAAATCACGGGCTGACGCGGACACGCGCGGCCGACGCGGTGTCGGGATGCCAAGCTGCGCCCGGCGCAGTTTCACTGAGCGCAGAAGGTGCGATGATTTTTTTGGAACTGCCTCGGCAGGCTCCGGCGAACAAAAGCGTCCCGGGGCCGTTCCCAGAGTCAAATACTCCGGAAGCTCAGACGGAATAAGGAACCACACGCACGCGAAAACGCCGAAAGGCCCGGCCGTGGCTCACGCAAGGAGGGCCGAGCGCACAACATCTGGATCGGCAACGACGTTAAAGAGAAAAGGTGTTTGCCCGCCACCTCTTCCCACCGATCATGACAATCCAGACCCGAGTTTTGCTCGCCCTCACTGCGGCGGGTTCGCTCGCCGCGCAGACGCCCGATTCCGCGACGTTGGCTTCGATGCGCTGGCGGTCGATTGGGCCTGTGAACATGGCCGGCCGCATCACCGACGTCGAAGGCGATCCGCGAAACCCCAAGACTTTCTACGTCACGGGAGCAACGGGTGGCGTCTGGAAAACGATCAATGCCGGCACGACGTGGATCCCGCTGTGGGAGCATGCGCCGATCTCCTCGATCGGGGACATTGCGATCGCCCCGAGCGACCCGAAGGTCCTGTACGTCGGGACCGGTGAGGGCAACGCCCGCAACAGCGTCGCGCCCGGATGGGGTGTCTACAAGTCGGCCGACGGCGGCCTGACCTGGCAGTCGGTCGGACTCGAGAAGACGCAGCATGTCGGCCGAATCGTGGTTCATCCGACGAACCCGAACATCGTATACGTCGCGGCGGTCGGCGCCAC
>Ga0310813_10001745_pt1 | contig 13165 bp, 17 predicted proteins | sample YN3metagenome_FD_203086 | JGI IMG/M metagenome (GOLD analysis project Ga0310813, IMG submission 203086) | Soil microbial communities from experimental microcosm in Duke University, North Carolina, United States - YN3 | ecosystem: Engineered > Artificial ecosystem > Soil microcosm > Unclassified...
TGACCCTGGAGCCTGTAAGTGGCTATTAGTGTCATTAGTTTCCTTTTGCTTGAGTCAGCATCCAATCAGCGACCGCCTGCACTTGAGCAGGAGTACCATTACTTTTTATTCGGTTAGCCAGGAACGAGATGACGCAGATGTTTTCAGGTGTGTACCCGGAGTCTGGATCAAATCGATCTAGCGTCGGGCTGTATTCGCCAGGACCAGTTTTACCCCAATTCATTGTCAAGCGTGTGCCCAGAACTGGACAGAACTCAGGAACAATGATGTCATCCATTTTAATGGTAAATGGGATCTCGTATTCTTTAGCCCGTTGCCGGGCTTTGTAGAACATAGACCTTCGGGGATCTTTATGGTTTCTGTCCCGAGTCTGGCCTCTAATTTTATCGAGGTTGCGTCGTCGGTATGCTTTCATATATGTGGCCCGCTTTGCCAAATCTAACGGCATTGCAGGCTCACATAGTTGAATGAATAGAAACAGCCGTAGCTGGTTAGATACCAGCCTCAGGCAATTTTGATCTCGACAGCGCATTCCGGGCGGAGGATTCCGCTGCCGATAACTTGCTTAGCGACCACCAAGGTACCCTGGTGACGAACCGAAGTCTCGGTCTCCAGAGTGATGTCGCGCCACTTGACCGTACCGATCGCTTCGCGTTGGAACACGAGAGCAGCGGTATTGGCGAAGTTGGCGGTGTAGTCGTTCTCTTCACCAGTGACCGAAGCACTGAGATCAGTGATCGGTAGGTGGTTGGTCTTGATGATACGAACGCCAGCGATCTTCGTGATCGTGCCGTCCGAGTAGCTACCAGCGCCGCCCCAGTTCTCGTTGATCAAGTTGATCGACTGAACGAGGAGGTTGTACTGGGCCGGACGAACCAAGCAGAAACGATCTGCTTCAGGGACATCCTTTTCATCGAGTTTCTGAGCAGCTTCATAGATCGCTGCGCCCAGGTCCGCACCAATGGTACGAGCGTTGGCGTAGGTGAGTGCTGAGCCGCCGTTGCCGACAGTCGTGATGGTGGCGCTAGCGCGAGCGGCCATGCCAACCAGCTGGCAGAGATTCTTGTCGGTCTTCACCGAGAGAGCCTCAACGAGCGCATTGGTCAGGGGCTGACGAGCGTCGAAGTGATTGACGATTTCGTCCCACTGGTCAACGAACACATCGGCGGTCATCTTGCGGTCAGCAAGGATCGTCAGTTCGTTCTGTTTGACGGCTTGGCCATTCAGCTCAGCGCCGGAAACGTGGTACGCAGCGACCGCAGTACCGAACACTGGGAAGCTGACCGACTTGGAGCCGGTGGTTGTGCGAACGCGATGCAAGGGCATCATAACGTTGCGCTGTTTGAACATTTCGATGATCTCTTGCGACCATTTGTCTTTGAAGAGAGCAACGTCTGAACCAGCGGCATTAATTTGGCCGAGGTTCGTTGGGGTATATGCAGATGACATTTAAGTGTGAAAACTTTCAGGTGAGGGTTTATTTGCCCGTCACACCCGATATCACTTCCAGACAGAGATTATCCTGAACAGTCCCAGTGCCGCAGCAGGGGACCTAAGGGTCACGCTATGTGTGTTCGTGTGAGAATTTGAGCTGCCTTCTAAAAAGAGGCACAGCTATAGAGTAGGCACGTATTGTGCTACACATCAAAAGAGGAACTGACCCTCAGTCAGCACATTGGTAAAATAATAGTTACCAGATCAGAGTGACTGAGGGGTTGTTCGTTAGATTGTAAGGGACCATCCCAGGGGTTAGCCTGGGACTAGCGCGATTATTATTGTGGAAGGAACCGCCACTGGGTTGCCTCCGTGGTGAAGCGATAAACTACGCCACGCAATTAAACCACGGGCCACGTTGCTTGACGCTCACAACCAGCTTTAATAGAGGACAGCTAGCGCCCAGCCCAAGCAAGGCTCAGTTCTGTGAACGGAGACGCAGCCAATGGAAACTAAGTTAAAGACGCACCAGGGCGTGACTGTCCAGCCCTTCGAGCGGCGGAACAGTGACTCCACGCGGGTGTAAGAACCCTAGCGACGTCAGGGGAACACCGAGTTTGAGCATTACTTCTTAAGTAAGAGGCTTAGCACCATCGAGAGCGAGCTTCCAGCCTTCAGCAGCATCAGCTTTATGTTCATCAGCACGTTTCTTTGCTGACAGTGCGAAAGCTCCGCTGGCTGCGGTGAGTCCTGAGGCAAGCAGCGTAGCGACTGTTCCCCACGGAGGCGGGAGAACGCTCGCAGCCATTTGAGCAACGGGAGGAAGCTGAATGCGAATATCTCCCTCACTGTCTCGCTGCCACTTCAACTCAACGGGAGCACCATTGAGTTGCCCAGCGACAGTGCCGGTCTCAGTGTCACTACGAGAGAGGCCACAGCCACTCAGGGAGAGAACGGCAATAAGGAGTAGTAGGAACTTCACTTTAACGGTCCTTCCTTGGACCTAGCGGTCCTTCCACTCAGCCCTATTGGATCGAGCAAGTTTAGCATCAACGAGTGCATGGAAGGCAGGGTCGCCATCCTGGTATCGCTTATCAGCAATATCCTGGCGCATCTCAGCGGCTGAGTTGTAGCCAGATTCCATGGGGGCTGCGCGTCCTTGGGTTAACCGAGGAGCTTTGCCTTCAACGGATTCACGCTGGAGCTTAGCGAACTTGAGACCCAGTTTGACTTGGTTCTTATCCTTCGATTCGACCAGGGCTGTATACGCAGCGCGGTCTTCGTCAGACATGTTGACCGTCCACTGGACTAAGTCAGTCAGTTCCGCTTTCGAGATATTCAGGTGACTGAGGTATTCGATCTCAGTGACTGAGGCCTCGAGTTTGGCTTGATTTGAGTACATCTCAATGAAGCCAGGGATCTGCTCGGGCTTGAAGACTTTCGTCAGCTCGGCCATACTCTCGTCTGAGAGCTTGCCGTCCTTAACGAACTCAGCCTTGTACTTATCGATGTCCAGGTGGCTTTGAACCGCCTGAGCTTCGATAGCAGCTATTTTCTGTTGGACCGTTTCAGCGGCCTTGTCAGAGGGGAGAGCTTCTTTTTCTGCGACAGCATCAGCTTTCGGAGCCTCTTGTACTCCATCGGGGGCTTTGTCTGCGGGCTTGTCTTCTTGCTTCGGGGGCGTGGAGCCAAACTTCTTCTCCAGCTCGAAGTAAGACTTCGCCATCTCTTCCGGGGACTTGAACTTCTCAGGGAGCCAGATCGGTCGGTCAGAAGTTGATGCCGCATCAGCGGGCTTATCGATTTTGCTGTCCGGTTGGTTGCTGACTGCCGCTGTTGACATTAAATGGCGTTCCTTGGAGTTCATTCTTTTGCTTAGCCAGATCGACTCCGCCTTTGACGGCTTGAGGAGCGATTGACTGGATCATGGCTGCTTGCTGTGCAGCTTGTTGTTCTTGAGCGAGTTGTTCTGGTGATTTGAAGAGATCTTTGTGATCGACCTGTAGTCCAGTGAAGATCCGCTCGATACCAGCGGTGATATTACTCACAGCTGCCACCTGTTCAGGACCGTAGATCTCGACGGCTGTCTTGTAGGCTACTCTGAGCTTACTGACATCGTGTTCTCTGGAGAGAGCTTCTAAGCCTGTGATGATGGTCGTTTTCACAACGTCACCAGGGAGCTTGGGAAGTTTCTTCTTCTTGGTCATCTGAGCGATGAGAATCTGGACTAATCTGAGCTGGAACTCTTGAGCGAGGACGGAATAGATTCCACCCTGAGCTTCTTCGAGTTCACCAGCGAGGTAGCGGATCTCTTCAGCGGTAACTCGTTCAGCGTTGCGCTGGATGGAGCTGCTGAGCAGGAAGGCCTGTGAGAGCCGTTCCTCTAATCGTTGGATGACCACATTGCAGAACTGGAGATCGGGGAGCTTATCAGCTTGAGCAAAGGAGATGTCATCCTTGCGCCCGTAGATCCATTGCCCATTGCGGGCCTGGGCTGCATCACGCATCTTCGTCATGCCACCAGGGTTGACCATGGGTACGAGCTTGGAGGCGATAGCAGCAGCTTGGACGACGGACTGAACGAGGCCATCGTCGGAGATGAGATCACCGAGGTATTCGTCTACGAAGGAGCGACCGTAGTCTTCTCCGTCGATGATGACAAACCTGAGGGGCAACCAGGGGCATTCCTCTTTTGAGTAGATGCCTCTGGAACCTTCGATCTCAATACCAGCAATCTCTTGCCAGATGTCATACTTACCCTGTTCGTTGAAGACGATCCCAGTGTAGAGATCAACGGTCTTCTGGGCTGCACTATTCATCTGCGCGGAACGAGAGAGGGCTTCTTTCGCCATCTTATCAATCGTTCGCGGAGAGACGCACTGCTTGACCACTATCGTAAGCGGGAGTCCATCGCTGTCTCTCTGCACCACGTATTTATCGAGGTGGTAGACTTTGGGCTTCTTCTCGTCCTCGAAGTGGAGGAGGACATTACCACAGACGATCTCGTGCTTGAAGCCTTCGTGGCACGGGGCTCGCATAGACCGAGATTCGATCTCTTGCATCACCCGTTCTTCATAGTCCTGGAGAGCACCTTCGAGTTCTTGGATCTTCGCTGGATCTCCCTTGGTCACCTTGAGGGCGGTGGCTTTATCGACCACCTGTCTGAAGAAGGACTGATTGGGAGGAAGCTGTGAGAGGAGGATCTTCGATGCGAGGTTATTGACACCTCGAGCACCGATAGCCTGGTAGGGCGTGGGGAGAGCTGTGGTGGAATTATGACCAGCTCTCGGGAGCAGACTGGGGATAGTCAGCTCGGAGCATCGGTACGCACGGTCCAGATACGGCTGCCTGATGGAGGCAAGCTGTTCGTAGAGACCGTGGAGAGCATTCGACTTGTCCGCTTCACCAGTCAGACCTGCATCAGAAGGGAGGGCTTGTTTAACCATTGTTTGCTACGAGCCCTGGTCTGTATTGGAGGTTGGTACGTTGGCCGAATTGGCCCTGGCTCACGACACCAGAGCTGCGATTGAATCCGCTCTGATTGCTGAGTTGCGTTTGTTGACGATACAAGACCTGTTCACGTTCACTGTCACTCAGGTTATTAAATCCTGGCGAGTCCGTGGTCAGCGTGTTGATATACGTCAGGCGTCTCTCAGCGATCTGCTCAGGGGTCAGTGTGGGCTTCGGTTTCGGTACTGGTTTGAATGGTACGACGAGGCCATGAACTGCCTGAAGATCCGTGAGCTTCTGTTGAAGACCGTAGCCTTCGTTGATCAGCACTGCCCCAGCGCCCATCTCTGGGTTCGGAGGTGGTGGCGGCAGAGGCTGCGGCTGAGGAGCTGAATACGACCTACCCCCGGTACACATCGGATGCTCTACGTTCTAGCTCAAGTTGCTTATGGTGTTTCAGGAGGAGGATGACTTGTCTGGTACCCACAGCTCGCCAGATGTCAGCCAGAGTGGCCTCGGTGGACGGAGGGTTGACCTCTGGATAGATACGGTCTAACTCTTCTAACAAGTCATCAGGGATGAAGGGGAAGGATAAGTCTTCCTCTCCCATCAGTTCATTCCTAGCCGAATCCCTAGCATCTATAGACATCAATAGATCTCCTAGGGTATCTTAGAGGGGAATTCCTAATACCTGACCGGGGGCGGGAGCGTATTCTTATAGGAGGGGTTTGAAAAACGTACGTGTCATAATGACAATAACGTTACTATGTTATAGTGAAAAGACCCAGCTCCGCGTCTTAGCCTTTAGTTCTTCTATAGTCCCTGAGTTCTCTATAACTCGAGTAAATGGATGCTCTCTGAGTAACCCTTCAGACCGGTGAGTAACCGTGTCTATGTTACCATCTCTGAGGACTGTTACTAACTCAGCACCACGCTCCCTGAGCGCACTGAACTCCTGAGGATAACGGAGGTCATCCACTACGACACTCAGCCCAGCCCTGGTCAGCTGGCGTATCTTCGTCATGGTCATGTTGACCCAGAGATCCTCTGAGATCTGCTTCTGGCCCCACTCGTAGCCGAGGGTTTGCATGATGCGGCGAGGGGAGACCCAGAGACCTGGGATCAGCTTCTCTTTGAGATCACCCTCGATGTACTTGGGGATGTCCTCAGGCTCGAGCCCGTACTCAAACAGGAAGGCCTCAGTCATGGCCTTGAGAGGACCAGCAAACTTGACCACCGTGTAGCCGAACTCTTGACTGAGAACTTGACTCACGGTGGACTTACCTGAGCCCATCACTGGGGAGTAGAGACCGATGATCGAGGGGAGACTCATGTGCGTCCTTCCGGATCTTCAGCCAGGCGATTGATAGCAGCGAGGATGTTGGCGAGCTTGCAGCCTTCCTCACCGTGGAGATCGAAGGACATCCCGATGTCTGAGAGGGAGGCAATGATGTCCAGGTTGATGGAGGCACGGTCAGCTCGCTTGGCTTTCCATGCGAGTGAATTGGTGTGCTCAGGGTCGAGGTCATCCAAGATGGGATCGATCTCGAAGCGCGGGAGGTCCCCGAAAGACTTGGCAGCAGTGTCCCAGCCGACACGAGAGAGCTTACGCTTCTTAGGTTTCTTTTCCATGAGGTTAAACCTTTGGCGCTGGTGGCATGAGGATGACGAAGAGGAGGAGAGCCAGGGCGATGATTAGCCAGATGCTCACAGTGCCACTCCCTCTAGTGACTCTGGGCTTGCCCAAACAGCAGGAGGAACGTGCATAAAAAGGTCTTGAACCGCTTGATTAGGGGTGCCCTTCAAACCGCTAACGAATATGCGCTTTCCGTTCTCAATTTCCATGTCAGCGCCCCAGGCGTAGAGAGACTTTTGCCTAATATGAATAGTAAACTCTTTCATGCTGCACTTACTTTCTCTTGCTTGTTTGGTGACCAGAGGATCGGCTTCTTCGCTTTGAAGTCGTAATCTTCGGAGCGGAGGATCCTGGCGACCCGCGCTTGCGTGAGAGCTTCTTGCTCACCGAGCTTTGCTTTCTTGAAGGCTTTGACCACAGTCTCCCACATAGAACTCTCGGCTCGTTCAGCCAGCAGCCGCTCTGCGGTTTTAGGGCCACATCCAGGAAGTCCGGAATAACCATCTGTAGCATCTCCGCAGAGCGTTTGGTACATATGCCAGTAGTCCGCTTCCGCTTCTGAGATATCTTGGATACCGGCTTCAGGGTTCTTTGGGTCATAGAGGAATCCTGGGATTGTTTTGAGGTCTTTATCGATAGAGACGATGACTCGTTGACCACGAAGTGTGTCTATATGAGTTGGTTCTATGGTCGATAGAATCCCGAGCACATCGTCAGCTTCGAGGCCTGGACGGATGAAGGTTTCGTAGGCATCAGCTACGTGTTTCTTGAGGGCTTTAAGGCACAGTGGTTTCCGGTTCGATTTCCGGTTCTCTTTATAGCTGGGAAGGATGGCCTTTCTGAAATTCTCAGCATGCGTCAGCGCAACGATGACATGGGTTGCGTTAAGAACCTGCTTCCAGCCGTCGATAATACTATCAAACGCCGCGCGGGCTTCCGCCGCATCCGAATGGAGTGTCCACAAATCCCCACCCCAGTCTGTCTCTACTTCCGCAGCCGCAGCGGTTGAATAGCACACGATGTCTCCGTCAATAAGGAGAGTTAGGTCATTTGACATTGGTGTTTCCTTCGTTGTGGTCGTGAGGACGCATGACGATCATTAGTTCTGACTCAGGGATTTTCTTATCTATCTGAACCACATATCCGAACCAAGAGTAGCTGTAGAACATGGTGCCGTTGGCGAGCTCCCGTTTCTCAGCGACGGCATACCAACCTTTGACTTCGACGACTGTGCCGGTGAATGGGAGGTGTTCTTCGGGAATGCCGAGAGGGGACTCAGGGCACCAGGCTCGCAATTCGATCAGTGGTTCAGGGCGAAAGGGACGCTTCATAGTTTGATGCCCCCGCGTCTGCTTTCTCTAGCTTTCCCACCATCTTCCGGCTTTATCGTGAGTCCCAGCTCCCTCGTTGGGTAGAAATCTATATATTCCTGAATGCCATTGAGAAAAGAACCGCAGTCCTTCTCAATATAACCAAGTCCGACATTGCATGTGTGACAGAGAAGACCACGAACACACCCAGTCACGTGGTCGTGGTCAACATGACAACCATTACGACGCTCACAGCTAAGTTCTGCGTGACAATGTGAATTAGCGCACAGCCCGTTCTGGTACGTCCATAAGCTAAAAAACTGTTCTTTAGTTAGGCCGTGATTGCTTTCGATCTTAGACCAGCGCAGACAAGCGGAACACCTATAGTCTCCTCGCCTGGCTTGATTACAGGTCCAGTTTTTTCCGACAGACAATCCCGTATGACAACAGTTGCATTCAGATTCAGTGAGTTCCAGCCCAGTCTCTTCCGATTTTGAACTCCCCGTCAATTGGACACCTAAAGCCGAAATGTTCTCCTGCCCTTCGCATTGCTGCGATTGCTCGTTTTCCATATTCTTCACTCAGCTCCTCTTTGACATCCGTTTGCGATTCATCGTGGTAGTGTCCAACCTGTCCCCACTCACGACCGAACTCCCAGCCTATGCTGTTGAGATCTTCGTAGAGAAGTGCGACTGACTTCTTTGCGATTACTGCGCCAGCACTCTGAAGAAGAGTGTTGAGCGCCGAGTGTTCACTGCGAATTGGTAAATGTCTTCCGTCTAAACCAACGAGATAGCCCCGCTTACTAGCAATGGCTACATCTTGCTTCAGCCTCTTCAGGGCTGGCATCTTCTCTAAGAATTGTTCTCTGAGACGCTTTCCTTCTTTAGCACCTTTATTGATGATAGCGCCGATCTTGGCGTCCCCTGCTCCGTACAGCCAGCCGTATATAAAAGTTTTAGCATTGTCTCTGGTGGGCAGTCCAGCAGCTCTCTGATTGGCGCTGTGGATGTCGCCCTTGAGCAACTCTTGAACAAAAGCGCCATCGTCATATTTGAAAGCATAATGGCCCAGACACCGAAGCTCAATGCCAGCAAGGTCCGCACCAACCAGAACGTATCCGGGGGAAGCTGTGAATAAGCTACGACACTCCCGACCCCAAGGAGAACCAACCTTGGGGATCTGTGCACAGTTCGGTTTGCGGTGTGTGCACCTTCCGGTAATGGCTCCATTGGTGATAACTTCGCCATGGATGCGTCCTTTCTTTTCTAGCTTGAGCCACGCACCAGCACCTTCAGCAAGTTGCCCGATCATCTTGGCAAGGCCGAAGTACTCGTTCAAAAGCTGAGCTTCAGGGAACGGTAACTCGGAGAGCACCGATTCATCGACGGTAGGCCTGCCGTCAGGTGTGTACTCTTTTGGTTTCCAGCCACGATTCTCAATGAGCACACGGGCTACGTGATCACGAGAGCTTGGATTAAAGGGGGTGTGCTTGCGGCGGACAGGACCAGCGACAACTTCTTTAGCCAGTTTTCCGGCAGCCTTCTTGCTGACGAAAGTAACACCAGACGCTGCAACGTAATACTGTGGAGTCTTCATGTCCGTGTACCAACCTGGGAACATGGCTTCGAGTTGTTTCTCCAGATCTAATCGCCGCTGTCCGAGCGTCGAATACAGCTTAATCGCCGCATCGCGGTCGAAGGCAAAGCCCCGACGTTCCTGCAATGCGATTACATGGGCGAATTGGTGCTCCAGTTCAATCGCTTGAGCGGAATACGACTTCGATTTGATCTTTGCCCAGAGAGCGGCGGTGACTTCAACGTCTTGGATGCAATAGGTGAGCATCTCGGGAGTGAACTCTTTCCAGTCGGTATTTTTTCCAAAGTCTCCCTTACGATTCCCGAGACGGTATCCCCAGGCTTCGAGTGAGTGTCGTCCATAGAGTTGCTTGGGGAGGTCTGGGAACGTGCCAAGGAAGTCCTTCTCTTTGATGTCTGGCCAGATCAGCCGAGTACATAGGATGGTATCACGAACGAGAGCTGGCGGCTTCCACCACGAATAGAGTTTCTGAATGACTGGAATATCATATTTAACGATGTTCTGACCGATGATGCCTTGCGAATCCATCAGCGTATTCAGCCCGACTATAATCTCTTCAGGCGTAGAGAGCGCACTCACGACTCCAACGTCATCGTCCTTAATCACCAAACAGTGAATCTTCGTCACCTCATCTAAGAGCCCATCGGTCTCCAAGTCGAAGATAAGCATCGTTTGATTCTTTCGAGGTAAGAGTCGTGATCGATCCAGTGCCCCACATGAACAAACCCCCAGTCCCTCGTCCTCGGTCCCATGAAAAACAGTGTGTAGACGGAGGATTTTCCTGGTTGCAATTGAATGCGATGCAGGGATCTCGCTGAGCGATAGCGGAAGTGTCCAGGCCTGCGCCAGTACACCCCTTCCGGGGTTTGCTCCCAGTACCCGCCACTCAGGACAAGAGTGAAATAGCTGAACGGGTGATCATGCAGATCCGTGGGATCGCTCAGGTGAAACTCATGCAGACAGAGCGTGAACCAACGGTGCTTGGGACCACCGATGAGATAATAGCGAGTCAGATAGGGACGAGTGGGATCGAGGCGATCAGGGATGACACGGTGACTCCATGAGAGCCACTTGAGGAATCTGATGATCCAGCTCATTGAGAGTTCCTTATGAGAAATAAAAAGAGGCCAGGGGTGGTTCGTAGGCCACCATTGCGGATCACATGGGCGGGTAATTACTCCGTAACCTAAACATGCTTCGTCACCGCAGGTTATTTTCTTCAGTCCCGCTCGTCTACCGAGCAGCCCGGCCGTGAAAATCTAGAAGTCTTTACTCGCAGCAGCCATCACCGATGGAGCAACAGTTCCCTCAGTAATCCGTCCGGTCTTCTGGTCATACACCAGCGTAGTGGCCACGCCGGTTTCTCCTGAGAATCTATTCTTCAGGACTCGTACCGTTGTCTGATGCTTCTTCTCGTCATCCTGCTGATCTCTTTCGAGCCCGATGACCATATCGGACAGCTGAGCTATAGCCGCTGATCCTCTGAGTTGAGCGAGAGAGATCTGAGCGCCATCTTCGTGGCCACGATTGTGGCCTTCAGGACGCTTGAGATGACTCACCAGGATCATCCCTACGCCAGTCTCTTGAACGAGAGATCGTAGGGAGGTCATGGTATTGTCGATCAGTCGTCTCTCGTCCCCATCTCCGATCCCCGAAACCACAATAGAAAGATGGTCGAGGATAATCCAACCACAGTTGCAACCGCGAGTGAGGTAGCGAATGCGACTGAGTAAGTTTGTAGAATCGAGTGAGCCAAAGTGGTCGAATAGATAAAGACGCCCACAACCGACAGTGCGGTCAAAAGCCTGTCTAAGAGCCGCTTCATCTGCGATCTCCTTAGACAGATGGATGGGCTGATTCAGCTCGATGCCTAGAAGTCCTTCAGCCGTTCGTTTGGTAGATTCTTCGAGAGCGATATATCCCACGGTCTCTCCTCGCTTGAGGAGGTCGTGCGCGATCTCTCGGCAGACTTGCGACTTTCCAATACCGCTGCCCGCTGTGAACGTGACAAGCTCTCCCTGTCGTATTCCGCGTGTAAGCGTATTAAGGCCGAGCCAAGGGTATGGGATGCACTGCACATTGTTCTTCTCCGTGAGTTTGGACCAGAGTTCAGAACCGTTAATGATGCCATCAGGGCGATAGACTTTCGCTGACCACGTAGCATCGATCAGCTCCTTCACTCGACCAGCTACGAGCATGTCACTAGCATCTTTGAGGGGGAGCTTGCCGATCTTAGCTTTGCCAGGGGTCAGGAGGAGAGCGCATTCTTTGGCTGCTTCGATCCCGTGCTCATCGTTGTCGAACAGGAAGACGACTTCTTCAAAGCCTTCAAGCCACTCGAGCGCCCGTTGGATTGCCTTCTTAGCACCTTGTGCCCCATTGGGGACACTGACGACTGGCCACTTGTTGTCTTGGACTTGCGATACCGACAGAGCGTCAATCTCCCCTTCGGTAATGACCACTCGTTTACCTTGATCGCGCCATAGGTGATGGCCGAAGAGTCCGCAATTCTTCGTATCTCCGAGGAAGACAAACTCTTTGTTGGGGAATCTAACCTTCTGAGCAACAGCTTCACCAGCTGCATTCCGATACGTGGCGATGTGTACAGTTTGATTATTGTAGATTCCAACCGAGTAGCCCCACTTCCTGCACGTCTCTTCACTGAGGCCCCGCTTTGAGATCGCTTGGAAATTACCCGGTTCGATGAGGCCATGGGACATTGGTTTCCTTGTTACGATGGAATTACTGGTGACGCTGGAATGAGCGTTGCAGGAGAAGCAGTGCGTGTGGAGATCAGAATAGAGCGCACAGGCGTCGGAGGATCCACAGTCTGGGCAGGGGCCTTTGGAGATCAGCTCGGAGTCACTAGAGATCGTCTCCATTGGGTTCAGCCTCCAGGTATTCGATCTTGGTTACTGCACAGAGCGGAATCGCCATTTCGCCAGAACACTGAGTGTCCTCGTCCATGTCATCGTTACTCAGGTGGCCAGCGAGAATCATCACCTGAGCAGTCTTCTTGATAAGAAAGCCGCATGAAATACAGGGGGCAGCAACACTCGCTTCCCCTGATTCACAGACTTCCTCCACGTAGCGCCAGGGCGTGGTGCTACCTGCGGAGGAATCAACCCAGTGTACTCGAAGCATTCGCGGTAGACTCATACCATTCCTTTACGTTGAAGCCGGGGCAGGTGATGTTTCGTTCGTGGCCTGGGAGGTCGGAGTGGCCAGTGACCTCAGCAGTGGGGAATCGGTTATGCAATCGGCCCACGAGTTCATGCAGAGAGCTGAGCTGCGTATCTGTAAATCCATTACATGGGCTTCGATCATCAGTAGCGCCCAGTCCTCCTCCGATGAGGCAGATCGACAGCGAGCAATGATTATAGCCGCGAGTGTGGCATCCAGCTTCCTCAAGAGGCCTTCCGCTAACGATCTGACCCGATCTTTCGATGACGAAGTGGTATCCGAGGGACAGCTTTCCTTGCAGTCGGTGCTTCCGATCAAGGGATCTTGCGTCATAAGGCCTCTTCTTGTCATCGAGTTGATCAGGTTTGGTTTTCGAACAGTGAACTACGATGTAGTCAGTGCTTGGTCTGGGCATTATTCAATTCTTCGTAGAAAATAAGGACAGCGGAGCGGCCCATAAATCGGAGTGTGATCTCCCAGTCATGGCGGTAGGTCTCTAGCCAGAGGCGTAGTAAGCCCCGCCGATCCGCATGTGGGTTCTTGGCGCAGAAGG
>Ga0310813_10001747_pt1 | contig 13158 bp, 14 predicted proteins | sample YN3metagenome_FD_203086 | JGI IMG/M metagenome (GOLD analysis project Ga0310813, IMG submission 203086) | Soil microbial communities from experimental microcosm in Duke University, North Carolina, United States - YN3 | ecosystem: Engineered > Artificial ecosystem > Soil microcosm > Unclassified...
CGCGTCGGCCACGAGTTCGGAGCCCATCTCGGCGAGCTTGGCGCGTGTGACGTCGACGGTCTTCTTTGCCAGCGCGGGTTTCAAGCCCGGCAGCTTGGTCTGCACCAGGGCCACGCGGAGCGCGCGGAACGGCGCAACGCGGAGAATCGGGCGGCGCGCGATTTCGAGGCAGCGCTCGACGGCCGCGCGCGGTGCCGCGAAGGGAATGATCTTGACGGTGGCCGCGATGTGCCCGGGCGCCACGGGCTCGAACGGGGCGACGGTGGCGAGCGTGATCGCCTCGTCGGCCGCGTTGAAGCGGTGCACTTCGTCGGCATCGGCAACGAAGAGGCCGGCGCGGTCGGGATAGAGATTGCAGCGGCCGGTTCCGGCATTGCCGGCGCGCAGCAGCGACCCGGCGAGCGCGCGCGCGAGCGTGAGTGCGGCTTCGTTTTCGGGCACGTCGTCGGGGCCGAGCACCGCCACGATGGCGCTCTCGACCCCGGCTGCAGCGAGCGCGGTGACGTCTGCGGCCGTAAGCTTGTGGCCTTTGCGGAACCGGAGCTTCCCGGCCGTGAGCGAATGGGCCAGCAGCGCGCCCTCGGACTCCTTCAAGGGGCGCCGGCCGAACTCCATCGCGTCAGGCCGCCGCCGCCGCGGCTTCGGGCTCGCGGCGCAGCACCGCCGTCACCTCGGCGACGATCGAGATCGCGATCTCGGCCGGCGATTGCGCGCCGATATCGAGGCCGATGGGGCCGTGCAGGCGCGCGAAATCCTTCTCGCCGAAACCCTGCTCCGAAAGCCGAGCGAGCCGAGCTTTGTGCGTGCGCGTGCTGCCGAGGCAGCCGATATAGAAGCACTCGGAACGCAGCGCGCGCTCCAGCGCCGGATCGTCGATCTTGGGGTCGTGGGTGAGTGTCACGACCGCCGTGCGCGCGTCGAGCTTCAGCTTGTCCATCGCCTCGTCGGGCCAATCGTGCGTGAGTGACACGCCGGGAAAGCGCTCCGTTGTCGCGAACGAGCCGCGCGGATCGATGATCGTGACCGCGTAGCCGGCCGTGACCGCGATCGGCGCCAGCGCCTGCGCGATGTGCACGGCGCCGACGACGAGCATGCGCAGCGGCGTGTTAAAGGTTTGCACGAAGACCGGGCCAGCGTCGGTCTCAATCGTGTGGCTCTTGTCGTCGCGCAGCGCGCGGCGCGCGGCAGCGCGAATGGTCTCGCTGAGGGGCAGATCGCCCTCGGCCTTGTCGCCATCGATGAGCGCCTGCCGCCCATCCTTGAGCGCCGTCGCGACGACGACGGCCCGCTTTGAGGCCCGGGCTGATTGGAGTGCATCGAAGACGGTTCGCTTCATCTCAAACCCAATCGAAATTTGTCGTCCCGGCGCAAGCGGGGACCCATCTCGCCAGTGACGGAAAATTGGAACTGCGAATTGACGTCGATGCCACGCGTTGTACGCACCAACTTTACCTCCGGCCGCATGGGTCCCCGCTTGCGCGGGGACGCCAATAAGAGTGCGCATTCAGGCGACATCATCGCCCCGCTCAATCCAGTTTCTCGACGAACACCTGCACCTTGCCGCCGCAGGCGAGGCCGACTTCCCAGGCTTGCTCGTTGGTGACGCCGAAATCGAGGAGGCGCGGCTTGCCGTCGGCGATGACTTTCTGCGCCTCGAGCACGACGGCGCCCTCGATGCAGCCGCCGGAGACCGAGCCTTCCATCTCCTGCTTGTCGCTGACCGCCAACTGGCTGCCGACGGGGCGAGGGGAGGAGCCCCACGTCGTCACGACCGTGGCGAGGGCCACGCCTTTGCCGGCCTTCTTCCATGCGCCGGCGGTCGCGAGCACGTCGCCGCCGCCCAAGGGGGCGGACTTCATTGCAGCTGCTTCAGCCATGGGCGCATCTCCTCGTTGCGGGCCGGGCGCGTGAGCGCCCCGGCCAACTGCTCCAGGCTCTCCAGATTGTGGACCGGCCGGAAGTCGTCGACATGAGGCAGCATCGCGCGGATGCCGGTTGATCTTGGCTCGAAGCCCTCGTAACGCAAGAGGGGATTGAGCCAGACGAGGCGCCGGCAGCTCTTGTGCAGGCGCTCGATTTCGCGGGCGAGGCCCTTCGCGCTCTCGCGGTCGAGGCCGTCGCTGATCAGCAGCACCACGGCGCCCTGCGCCAAGACGCGGCGCGACCAGAAGCGGTTGAATTCGTGCAGCGAGGCGCCGATGCGCGTGCCGCCCGACCAATCCTCCGCCGCCTCGCCGACCCGGGCGATGGCCACGTCGGGGTCCTTGAAGCGGAGATAGCGCGTGACGTTGGTGAGGCGCGTGCCGAAGAGAAAGGTGTGGACGCGGTCGCGGTCGTTGGTGAGCGCGTGCAGGAAGTGGAGCAGCATGCGGGCGTAGCGCGCCATCGAGCCCGAGATGTCGCAGAGCACGACCAGCGGCGGGCGGCGCGTGCGCTTGCGCTTCCTCAGGATCTCGAGATCCTGGCCGCCGCCGCGCAACGAGCGGCGCAGCGTGGCGCGGAGATCGAAGCGGTCGCCGGCATGATGCAGCTCGAAGCGGCGGATCGGGCGCTCCTCGACCGGCAGGTGTAGACGGGCAATAGCCTTCTTGGCGCGCTCCAACTCCTCCGTGGACATTTTTTCGAAATCCTGGTGGCGAAGCATCTCGTCCTCGCTCCAGGTCATCGCCGCGTCGATTTCGGTCTTGATCGTCTCCTCGGGCTTGTTCGCTTCGCTCTCGCTCATCGCGCGGATCGCGTCGGCCACGCGCTTTGAAAGCTCGCGGCGCTCTTCCTCGGGCGGCACGACGGTCTGCGGCAGCGCGATCGACATCATGCGTTCGAGCAGGCGTGGATTGCGCCAGAAGACGTGGAACGCCTGGTCGAACACCTCGCGCTGGTCGCGCCGGTTCACGAACACGGCGTGGAGCGTCCAATAGAAATCCTCGCGGCTCGCGATGCCGACCGCGCGCACCGCCTCGGCCGCGTCGATGACCTTGCCGGGCCCCACCGGCAAGCCCGCCGCGCGCAGCACGCGCGCGAACTGCATCAAATTGTCGACGAGGCGGCCGCGCTGCTCCCCGGGCGAGGATTTCGCGGGCATTGATTTACGCCCCGGCGCGGCGCTTGGCGGCGGAGACTTCGACCTTGATCTGCTCGAGGATCTTCATCGCCTCGCTGCCTTGGATCTTGGCGATGTCGTCCTGGTACTTGAGGAGCGCACCGAGCGTGGAGCTCACGACGGCGGGATCGAGCGCCACCACGTCGAGCTGCGCCAGCGCCTGGGCCCAATCGATCGTCTCGGCGACGCCGGGGAGCTTGAACAGATCTTCTTTTCGCAGCGCCTGGACGAATGCCACGATCTCGCGCGAGAGCATGGCGGGGACGTTGGGCGCCTTCACTTTCAAGATTTCGAGCTCGCGCTCGGCATTGGGATAGTCAACCCAGTAGTAGAAACAGCGGCGCTTCAGCGCGTCGTGGATCTCGCGCGTGCGGTTCGAGGTGATGACGACGATGGGCGGCGTCTTGGCCTTGATGGCGCCGATCTCGGGGATCGTGATCTGCCAATCGGAGAGGACTTCCAGGAGATAGGCCTCGAACGGCTCGTCGGCGCGGTCGAGTTCGTCGATCAGCAGCACCGGCGGCCCGCCGGTGAGCGGCGTCTCGAGCGCCTGCAAGAGCGGGCGCTTGATCAGGAACTGCTCGGCGAAGACGTCTTTCCCGAGCGTCTCGCGGTCCTTGTCGCCGGCGGCTTCGGCCAGGCGGATCTCGATCATCTGGCGCGCGTAGTTCCACTCGTAGACGGCGCTGGCGACGTCGAGGCCCTCGTAGCATTGGAGGCGGATCAGGCGGCGCCCAAGCGACTCGGCCAACACCTTCGCGATCTCGGTCTTGCCGACGCCGGCCTCGCCTTCGAGGAACAGCGGCCGGTTGAGCTTCAGCGCGAGAAAGACCGCAGTCGCGAGCGCGCGGTCCGCGACGTAGCGCCCGCGCGACAACAGCGCCGCGGTCTCGTCGACGGAGCGCGGATCGCGCGGAATTCGATTTTCACCTTCGGGCACGTCCTTGACCTCTTGGAATGGTCCGGCGGCTTGCGCCGCCGGCAGCGCCCGGCTAACTCAGAGGACGCCAATGGGAGATAGGCTTCGTGACAGCGCCGCCGCAAGGGCAGGGATTCCAGGTCGACACCGTCCGCCTCGTCGTCGCGAGCTGGGTGGAAGCGATGCACGCGTTCGAGGGGCAGCGCTATCAGCAGCAATTGGCCGAAATCGCCTGCGTCGGCCTGTCTTGGATAGTTGAAGATCGGCTGGCCGGCGTCAATGCGCCGGAATGGCCGGCCCTGTGCGACCAGCTCCTCTCCAGCATCGAGGGCGAGGCCCCGGCGGGGTTCGCCGAGGCCCTGCGCGGCTATGACAGTATGACGGTCCTCGCCGGCGGCGTCATCGATCTGGCGGGCGAGCAGAAAATCGATCTCGCCGAGTTTGCGGTCGCGCTGAAGCGGGCCGGAACGCTCGCGCGGCAAGTGGCGGCGATCAAGCAGGGCGGGTGACGTTCCCCATGTCATGCCGACGAAAAGTGTCGGCCGGCGAGGGGCTACGCGATCTGCGCCACCGCGACGCGGATACTATCCGCAGGCTTGCGCGCGCCGGCGGCGCCGGGTGCGGTCGCGATAGCCCCCGGCCCTGACTACGTCGCTCATTTCGGCTAGTCTGATTGGGCTAAACCCAGACAACCGAAGGGACCTGCAATGACGAAGCTTCGTATTGCTCTAGCAATTGCCGCGGCCAGCCTGCTCGCGGCCTGCACCTCAAGCGAACAGTCGGGCGAAATGCCGCGGGTGCAAGCCGGCACGCTCAGCTGCAGCGTGGAACCGGGAACCGCCTTCATCTTTGGTTCGACGCGCGAGATAAACTGCTTCTACACCCGCGCCGATGGCCGGTCCGAGCGGTATATCGGCGAGATCCAGCGATTCGGGGTCGACTTAGGCTTCACCAATGCCGCTACCGTGATCTGGGCGGTTGTGGCCGGCACACGCGATCTCGCGCCGGGCGCACTCGCGGGCGACTATGGCGGCGTCAGCGCCGCAGTGACGCCAGGTATCGGCGGCGCCGCCAACGTGCTGGTCGGAGGCAGCAACCGCAGTATTTCGCTGCAACCCGTCAGTGTCGAGGGCAATACCGGCCTCAACATCGCCGCCGGCATTGGCGCGCTCCGACTTCGCCGGCCCTAAGGCTGCGTGGCAATTCGCACGAGAAGCGCCGAGGCGTATTCGTCTCGGCGTTCTTGTCTCGTATTGCGCGCGCAAGAGTGAGAGGGGAACCCCCGCGCCCGAGGAGGCGAGCCCGCGTTAGCGCGTCGTGCAGCCCCACACGCGAACCTGGCAGTATGGTCCTCGGGCGCCGCACTCGCGCAGCGCAATGGCCTCAGCCGCTCCGCGCGTCATCGCATTGCCCCAGCCATAATACGCATAGGCGTTGGGTCCGCTGGCATAGGCGCCGCAGCTGTTCTTGAAGGTCAGGACGTGATTGCAAGTCCCGCCGCACCGACGCTGCGCCGCCCGGCCGGCAATCCCCCGTGTTGGGTAATTGACGGCGTATGCCCAGGACCCGCCCGGCCCGAAGGCGACGGCGCCCCAACAATCCCCGATTTGGCACGCGGCATAAGCGGAAGAGGGTGCGAGCGCGATCGCGGCGAGAGCCGAAGCACCGAGCACCGCCAGGGATAGTTTCCTCATCTTGAGCCTCAGCCTGTTGCAAAGGGAGCGTACAGCCCCGCACGCGCACTCATCAACCCGTGATCGCCGCCGCCACCGCGCGTTTCGCCATCACCGTCACCAGGTGAGCGCGGTACTCGGCGCTGGCGTGGATGTCTTCGTTGAGACCGTCGGCCGGGATCGAGACATTGGCGACCGACTCGGGCGCGAACTTCTTGGCCAGCGCCGCTTCCATCGCCGGCACGCGGAAGACCGAGCCGCCCGCGCCGGTCACCGCCACGCGCACGCCGCTCGCCGTTTCGGCCACGAACACGCCGACGATGGCGTAGCGCGAGGCCGGGTTCGGGAACTTCATGTAGGCCGCGCGCTTCGGGATCGGGAACTCGACCGCCTTCACGATCTCGCCGCGCTTCAGCGCGGTCTCGAACATGCCGGTGAAGAACTTGTCGGCCGGAATCTTGCGCTGGCTGGTGACGACGGTGGCGCCGAGCCCAATGAGGCCCGCCGGATAGTCGGCGGCCGGGTCGTTGTTCGAGATCGAGCCGCCGATCGTGCCGCGATTGCGCACGGCCGGGTCGCCGATGCACTCGGCCAGATGCGCGAGGGCAGGGATCGCCTTCTGCACGGCGGCCGACGACGCGACGGCGTTGTGCGTCGTCATCGCGCCGATCACGACGCCGGCCTTGCTCGCCTTGATGCCGACCAGGTCCTTCATCTCGGCGAGGTCGACGACGTGCGAGAGCTTGGCGAGGCGGAGCTTCAGCGTCGGGATCAGCGTCATCCCGCCCGCCATCAGCTTGGCGTCCTTCTTCTTCTTGAGCGTGTCGGCCGCTTTCGCGAGCGTCTTCGGTCTCTCGTATTGGAACTCGTACATCTTCTTCTCCCTTACTTCGCGGCCTTATTCTTGGCTTTGCGGATCGCCGACCAGACGCGGTGCGGCGTGGCGGGCATCTCGATCTTGTCGACGCCAACCGCACGCAACGCGTCGTGCACCGCATTCATGACGGCTGCCGGTGCGGCGATGGCGCCGGCCTCGCCGCAGCCCTTGACGCCGAGCGGGTTCAAGGGCGAGGGCACCTGGATCGTGCCGATCTTGAAGCTCGGCACGTTGTCGGCGCGCGGCATCGTGTAGTCCATGTAGGAGCCGCTCTCGAGCTGCCCCTCGGCGTCGTAGACGGTGCCTTCGAGGAGGGCCTGGCCGACGCCCTGCACGATGCCGCCATGGACCTGGCCCTCGACGACCATCGGATTGATGATGGTCCCGAAATCGTCGACCGCGGCGTAGTTCACGATCTCGGTCGTGCCGGTTTCGGGGTCGATCTCGACCTCGCAAATATGCGTGCCGGCGGGGAACGAGAAGTTCAACGGATCGAAAAACGCGGTCTCCTCGAAGCCGGGCTCCAAGTCCTTGGGATAGTTGTGCGGCACGTAGGCCGTGAACGCCACTTGCGCGATGTTCACCTCTTTATCGGTGCCGGCGACGCGGAACTTGCCGTCGCGGAACTCGATGTCGTGCGGCGAGGCTTCGAGCAGGTGGCCCGCGATCTTCTTGCCCTTTTCGATGATCTTGTCGGCGGCCTTGCACACGGCCGAGAGGCCGACCGCGGCCGAGCGCGAGCCGTAGGTGCCCATGCCGAACGGGGTCTTGGCGGTGTCGCCGTGCACGATCTCGATGTTCTCGAACGGCACGCCGAGCCGGTCGGCGACGACCTGGGCGTAGGTCGTCTCGTGGCTCTGGCCGTGCGCGTGCGTGCCGACATGGACCGAGACGTTGCCGGTCGGGTTGAACCGGACCGTCGCCGATTCCCACAGCCCGACGCCGCCGCCCAAGGCACCCACCGCCGCCGACGGCGCGATGCCGCAGGCTTCGATGTAGGAGGAATAGCCGAGCCCCCGGAGCTTGCCGCGCTTCTTGGCGTCGGCCTTGCGCTGCGCGAAGCCGGGCACGTCGGCGAGCTTCAACGCGTCGCGCATCGCGCGCGGGAAGTCGCCGCAGTCGTATTGATGGATGACCGGCGTCGTGTAGGGGAACTCGTTGGGCTGCACGAAATTGCGCCGGCGCAGCTCGTCGGGCGCAAGCTTGAGCTTGGCCGCCGCCTCCTCGACCAGGCGCTCGACGACGAACGTCGCCTCGGGCCGGCCCGCGCCGCGATAGGCGTCGACGGGCGTGGTGTTGGTGAAGACACCCTGTACGTCGCAATAGATCACCGGCGTCTTGTATTGGCCGGCCAGGAGCGTCGCGTAGAGATACGTCGGGATCGCCGAGGAGAAGGTCGAAAGATAGGCACCGAGATTGGCGACCGTGTTGACCCGCATCGCCAAGAACTTGCCCTCCCTATCGAGGGCAAGTTCCGCGGTCGTAACGTGGTCGCGGCCGTGCGCATCCGAGAGGAAGCTCTCGCTGCGCTCGCAGGTCCACTTCACCGGGCGGCCGATCTTCCTGGCGGCCCAGAGCGCGACGGTCTCCTCGGCATAGATGAAGATCTTCGAGCCGAAGCCGCCGCCGACATCGGGCGCGATCACGCGCAGCTTGTGCTCGGGCGCGATGCCGATGAAGGCCGAGAGCACGAGGCGCGCCACATGCGGGTTCTGCGAGGTGGTGTGGAGCGTGAATTCGCCGCTGCCCTTGTCATATTCGGCGATCGCGGCGCGCGGCTCGATCGCGTTGGGAACGAGCCGGTTGTTGATGATTTGCAGCTTCACCGTATGCGCGGCGCCGGAGAAGGCGGCGTCGGTCTTGGCCTTGTCGCCGATCTCCCAGTCGTAGCAGAGGTTGTTGGGCGCCTCGGCGTGGAGCTGGGGCTGGCCGGGTTTGTGCGCGGTGGCCGTGTCGACGACGGCGGGGAGGGTCTTGTAATCGACCTCGACCGCTTCGGCGCCGTCCTTGGCCGCATCGAGCGATTCGCCGAGCACGACGGCGACATGGTCGCCGACATAGCGCACTTTCTTGGTGGCGAGGGCCGGATGCGGCGGCGCCTTGTGCGGGCTGCCGTCCTTGCCCTTGATCACCCAGCCGCAGATCAGCGTGCCGATCTTGTCCTCGGCGAGCTCGTCGCCGGTCAGAACCGCGACGACGCCGGGAACCTTGAGCGCCTTCGCCTTGTTGATCTTGCGGATCTCGGCATGCGCGTGCGGCGAGCGCACGAACGCGGCGTAGAGCTGATGCCGGCGGTTGAAATCGTCGAGATAGTGCCCGTTGCCGGTGATGAAGCGGAGGTCTTCCGTGCGTTTGACGGCGCGGCCGATGCTCATGTCGGTCATGGCATCACCCCTTCCAATCGTGGCTGGCCTGGGCGCCGGCCATGATCGCTTTGACGATGTTGTGATAGCCGGTGCAGCGGCAGATGTTGCCCTCGAGCCACTCGCGCACCTCGGTCTCGGTGGGCTTGGCGTTGCGCTTGGCGAGGTCGAGGGCGCTCATGATCATGCCCGGCGTGCAGAAGCCGCACTGCAGGCCATGATTCTCGTGGAAGGCCTGCTGCATCGGATGCAGCTTGCCGTTCTTGGCCAGGCCCTCGATGGTCGTGATCTTCTTGCCCTCGCACTGCACGGCCAGGATCGTGCAGCTCTTGATCGAAGCGCCGTCGACGTGGACGACGCAGGCGCCGCATTGGCTCGTGTCGCAGCCGACATGCGTGCCGGTGAGGCCGAGCGTCTCGCGCAGGAATTGCACGAGCAGCGTGCGCGGTTCGGCTTTGCCGGTGACCTTCTTGCCGTTCACCGTCATCGAGACATTGACGTCCATTTTCGGGCTCCTCCCAAGTGCGCGGCTCCTGCTTCGGGGAGCAGGCCGCGGTGCGAATTGCGGTCAGTCTAGAGGCGAGGCGTCACCCGTCAAGCCGCGAACGACGAGCGCCCCACATACATCAGAAGTGCAACGATCGCGGCGGTCAGCAGCAGCATCCAGAGCCAGAGCGGCATCGCCGGCCGGCGCCGCTCATCCTGGTCGTGATGCGGTTTCGTCATGTGACCGGGCCTTCGGCGGCGATGGCGACTTTTTCCGCAGCGGTGCCGGGCGCCACCGTTTCCGCGAACTTCTTGAAGAAGTCGTCGGTCAGTTTCCGCGCGGTGCCTAGCACAAGACGAGAGCCGATCTGGGCGAGCTTGCCGCCGACCTTGGCATCCGCGTCGTATGCCAAGACCGTGGCGCCGCCGTCGTCGCTGAGCGTCACCTTGGCGCCGCCCTTGGCGAAGCCGGCGACGCCGCCCTTGCCCTCGCCGACGAGGCGGTAGCCGTTGGGCGGATCGAGGTCTTGCAGTGTCACGGCGCCCGAGAACCGGGCGCTCACCGGCCCGACTTTGACCTTGATCGTGGCGGTGAAGGCGTTGGCGCCCTCGCGCTCGAGCTTCTCGCAGCCGGGCAGACACTTTTTGAGAATGTCGGGATCGTTGAGCGCGGCCCAGACCTGCTCGCGCGTGGCCGCGATCTTGTAGGCGCCCTTGATTTCCATCGAAGTCCCTCAGCCGATGGCGGCAAATTAGGCGCCGCCGCGCGAACCCACAAGGCGCGTGCACGCACGCGTGCGCCGCGGGGTGGGACCCTTGCGCGGGCGGGACCGGCGCGGCAATCATCCGCCGAGCCGCGCGAGACCCGTCGCGCGAATGAAAGAGACCGCATCTGCCGCCCCGCGGCGAACGCCACGCGCGCGTCTGTCCGAAGGGGCGCACGTGGTGCTGGTCAATGTCGCCGTTCTTGCCGTGCTGGCCGTCGTCGGCGAATTGATCCTCGGCACCTGGCTCTTCGGCGCCAATCTCGGCACGCTGAACGTCAACACCAAAGTCGCCCATTATAATCGCGACCGCTACGGGCTGCGCGACAACTATGGCAGCGATCCGGCGCGGATCAATCTGCTCGCCGTCGGCGGCAGCACCACCAACGAAGTCACCGTCGGCGACGGCGACACGTGGAGCAGCATTTTGCGGCGCACGCCGCAAGGCTCGCGCAAGATCGGCCTTTATCCCGCCGGCAAGCTGCTGCCACTACTCCAATAAGCCGTCCGCGCGACGGGCATATGCGAAGCTAAGGTTTCTTATTGTTCCGATTCCGCGCTATCGGTGAAGGCGTGGAGCGCAGGCAAGGGGGAGATCATGCCAAACATTCGTCGAATCGCGTTCATTACCGCCGCGCTGGCGGCCACAAGCCCGGCGGCGGCTCAAGAGCTGCGCCTCGGCTTCATGACGACGCTCAGCGCCGGCAGCGGCATCGTCGGCCGCCACCAGATGAACGGATGGCAGCTCGGCCTCGAGCACGAGGGCTGGAAGCAGGACGGCGACAAGCTCGGCGGCGTGCCGACGCGCGTATTCACGGCCGACGACCGCGCCAAGCCGGACGTCGCCGTGTCGGCGGTCGAGAAGTTCATCAAGCAGGACAAGGTCCACATCGTCGCCGGCATCATCCGCTCGAATCTGATGATGGCCGTGCAGCGGCCGGTGTTCGAGGCCAAGGTGGGCCTCATCGGCACCAATGCCGGGCCGTCGCCGCTGGCGGGCGAGCTCTGCAATCCGCTGTTCGTTTCGACCTCGTGGCAGAGCGATCAGCCGGCCGAGGCGCTCGGCACGCTGGTGAGCAAGGAGAACATCGCGTCGATCTACTTGCTGGCGCCGAACTACCAGGGCGGCCGCGATCTCGTCTCCGGCATGACCCGCACGCTCAAGGGCGTGAAGATCGTCGGGCAGGACATGTTCAAGCTCGGCGAGACGGATTTCCAGGCCGAGATCTCCAAAGTGCGCGCGGCCAAGCCCGCGGCGGTGTTCGTGTTCGCGCCGGACGCGATGGGCCCGGCTTTCGTCAAGCAATGGTCGGCCTCGGGGCTCGGCAAGGAGATCAAGCTCTACGCGACGCAGACGATCGACTGGGTGACGTTGCCGGCGATCGGCGAGCCCGCGATCGGCGCGTTCGAGACCATTCAATGGAGCGTCGATCTCGACAACGCCACGAACAAGGCATTCGTCAAGGATTACATCGCGAAGTTCGGCCACACGCCGTCGAATTTTGCGCAGCAGGCCTATGACGCGCCGCGGCTGATCGCGGCCGCCGTCAAGGCCGTCAACGGCAAGGTCGACGACGTCGCCGCGCTGATGAAGGCGATGCGGAAAGTGACGTATCCCTCGGCGCGCGGGCCCTACGAGTACAACGTCAACGGCTTTCCGATTCAGGACTTCTACAAAGTCGAGGTCGTGAAGGGCGCAGACGGCAAGCCGACGATCGTCAATCGCGGCGTCGTGTCGGCGAAGGCCAAGGACGCCTATTGGGAGAAATGCCCGGCGGACAAGCGCATCTAGCGGCGCGCCGGCGGAGTCCGATGGGCGGCAAACCCAAGATCGTGATGGCCGGGGCGGGGCTCGGCGGCCTCGCCGCCGCGCTGAGCCTGCTCCGGCGCGGCTTCGATGTCGAAGTCTACGAGCAGGCCGAGGCGCTGCGCGAAGTCGGCGCCGGCGTGCAGGTGAGCGCCAACGGCACGCGGGTCTTGTTCGCGTTGGGATTGCGCGAGCGCCTGATGCCGCTGTCGTGGCAGCCGCAAGGCAAAGTGCTGCGCGTCTGGCGCAACGGCGAGACCTGGCCGATGTTCGATCTCGCGACCGAGTCGATGCAGCGCTACGGCTTTCCGTATCTCACGTTTCACCGCGCCGACCTCCACGGCGTACTGGCCGCGGCGGTCGAGGAGGCGAGGGCCGGCACGATCCGACTGCGCTCCAAATGCGTCGGCTGCGTGCAGGATGAAACGTCGGCATCGCTGCGCCTCGCGGACGGAACGCTCGTCAAGGGGGATATCGCGATCGGCGCCGACGGCGTGCACTCGGCAGTGCGCCAGTCGCAGTTCGGCCCCGACTCGCCGAAGTTCACCGGCCTCATCGCCTGGCGCGGCGTGCTGCCGAGGGAGCGCCTTCCCCCGCACATGCTGAACGCGCCGGGGACGAATTGGGTCGGCCCCGGCGGTCACGTCGTGCATTACTTTCTGCGCCGCGGCGAATTGCTGAATTTCGTCGGTATCCGCGAGCGCGACGACTGGCAGGAAGAGTCGTGGATCGCGGCGGGGACGACCGAGGAACTGCAGCGCGATTTCGCGGGCTGGCACGAAGACATTCAGACGCTCATCCGCGGTATCGACGTTCCCTACAAGTGGGCGCTCAAGATCCGCGAGCCGATGTCGGCCTGGACCGTCGGGCGCGTCACGCTGCTTGGCGACGCCTGTCATTCGACCTTGCCCTTCATGGCGCAGGGCGCGGTGATGGCGATCGAGGACGGTTTCATCTTGGCCCGATGCCTGGCCGAAACACCCGAAGATGCGCCGGCGGCCCTCCGCCGCTACGAGCAAGCGCGGCGCGAGCGCGCGAATCGCGTCGTCGCCGGGTCGTCGCGCATGACCGACATCTTCCACAATCCGAGCCTGGCGGAAGCGGACTCGGCGCAGGCCTATATGGCCGAGCAGTGGAAACCCGAGCGCACGCGCGAGCGCTACGATTGG
>Ga0310813_10001750_pt1 | contig 13150 bp, 5 predicted proteins | sample YN3metagenome_FD_203086 | JGI IMG/M metagenome (GOLD analysis project Ga0310813, IMG submission 203086) | Soil microbial communities from experimental microcosm in Duke University, North Carolina, United States - YN3 | ecosystem: Engineered > Artificial ecosystem > Soil microcosm > Unclassified ...
CAAAGTCGCCGCAACGCCCTTCGGCAAATACATGGTCCAGCGCGAGATCGGCCGAGGGGGCAAGGGCGTGGTCCAGGAGGCCCTCGACACCGTGCTCGACCGCAAGGTCGCGCTCAAGACGATCCACATCGAGGCCGTGACGGACGCCAAGGAGATCGAGGCCGAAGGCCGCCGCTTCCTGGCGGAGGCCCGCATCAGCGCCAGCCTGCCGAAGCACCCCCATATCGTCAGTGTCTACGAGGCCGGCGAAATCGATGGCAAGCGCTACCTGTCCATGGAGCTCATCCAGGGGCAGTCGATGATGCGCTGGAGACGGATGACCGGCATCAGCATCGCCCAGCAGGCGGCGCTGATCCGCAGCGTGGCGCTGGCGCTCGACGAGGCCCACAAGGCGGGCGTGGTCCACCGCGACATCAAGCCGCAGAACATCCTGGTCGACAAGGACAACCAGCCCCACCTGACCGACTGGGGCCTGGCCAAGGTGACCGGCCAGAAAGAGGACCTGGCCCAGACGGTGCCCGGGAAGGTCTGGGGGACGCCGACGTACATGAGCCCCGAGCACGCGCGGGGGCTGCCCACGCTCGACCACCGCGCGGACGTCTACTCGCTGGGCATCCTGCTCTACGAATCGATCGCGGGCCGGCCGCCCTTCCGCAGCGACAAACCCTCGGAGATCCTGGACAAGCTCGTCCGCGAGCCGGTGCCGCCGATCGGGAAGTTCGTCGACCCGACCACCCTCTCGCCCTTGCAGCGCGACCTCGAAGAGGTCTGCATCCGCGCGCTCTCGAAGGCTCCCGCCGAGCGCCACGCGAGCGCCCGCGAATTCGCGGAGGACATCTCGCGCTGCCTCGGCGACGTCCAGGGCGCCGCCAAGAGCAAGAAGATGATCTGGATCGGCGCGGCGGCGGCCGCCGTCGTGCTGCTCGCCGTCCTGGCGTTCGTGTTCTCCGGGCCCTCGCTCGCGAGAGATCTCGCGGAAGCCGACCGTCTCCTCTCGCTGGGCAAGGCGCAGGACGCGGTGGCGGCCTACGACCGCGTGCTGGCCCACGACGCGTCGAACGCCGTCGCGCTCGAAGGCCGGAAGGCCGCGCAGAAGAAGGTCACGGACCAGCACGAGGCCGAGAAGCGCCGCGCCGCGGACGATGCGCGGCGCGAGGAGCGGGCCCGCGCGAAGGACAACGAGGACGAGCTCAAAGCCCGCGCCGAGGCGCGCCGGAAGGCCGACGAGGAAGAGGCGATCACCCAGCAGGCGCGGCTCATGGCCGAGAAGCGCGACGCCGAGGAGCGTCTGCGCGTCGCCGAGGAGGCCAAGAAGAAGGCGGAGGACAAACTCAATCAGCCGGCGCCCGTCGCCAAGGTCGAGCCGCCGGCGCCGGCCCCCTCGCCGACCCCGGCCCCCACTCCGCTGCCGCCGCTGCCCGCTCCGGCTGCGGGTCGGAATCCGGATCCCAACGGCGCGGCCGTCGTCGCTCCCACCGGAGAGCCCAAGGTCCTCGAGGACGGCACGCTCCACTTCGAAGCGGAGGACTTCAGCGGCGGGGCGACCCCCGTCGCCAACGTCGACTACCACGACACGACGCCGGGCAACGCCGGCCGCGCCTACCGGTTGCAGGGAGACGTCGACATCGGTCCGCTCCAGGAAGGCGGCTTCTTCGTCGGGGACATCAACCCCGGGGAGTGGCTGCACTACACCTTCCAGGGCGGAGGCCGCTACCAGGTCGAGATCCGCTGCCAGAATCGCCAGGGAGCGGTGATCAGCTCCGCCCTCCACCTCGAGGTCGACGGCGTGAACGTGAGCGGTCCCATCACGGTGCCGATCGGAACGGAGCGGCGGGGCTGGGGCAACGTCCCGGCGTTCATCCCCTCCCTTCCCCAGGGCAAGCATGACCTGAAGGTCGTCTTCGACGCCCGCCTGGACGGGCTCGACTACCTCAACCTGAAGCCGTTCATGCCCGCGCCGGTGCCCGACAGCGTTTCGCTCCGCGACTCCGAGAAAGTCATCCGGGACGCCTTCAAGGGGGACTACGCCCGGAAGGCGCCGTCGGACCTCCAGGCCTTCGCGAAGAAGCTCCAGTCCGAGGCCGCCAAGCCCCAGAAGGAAGCGGCGCTCCAGTACGCGCTGCTGGCGGAGACCCGCGACGTCGCCGCGCAGGCGGGCGAGATCGGCATCGCGATGACCGCAATCGAAGAGCTCGACCGGACCTTCGCGATCGACGCCTTGACGATGAAGACCGAGACGCTGGCGACGACGATGAAGTACGCCAAGACGCCCGACACGGCGCGCGGCGTGGCGGAAGCGTACGGGCCGGTGATCGAGCAGTCGGTGGACCGCGACGACTACGACCTGGCGCTGCTCCTCTGTCCCAAGGCGGAGACGGCCGCGAAGAACTCGCAGAGCTCGAGCCTCCTCGCCAAGGTCCAGCTGCGGACGAAGGAGATCACCGCGCTCCGCGACGAATACCGCAACCTGAAGGCCGCCCTCAAGACGATCCAGGACACGCCGGCGGACCCGGCGGCGAACCTGGCCGTGGGCCTCTACCGCTGCTTCGCCAAGGGCGACTGGCTCCACGGCGCGGCGCTCCTGGCCAAGGGCTCCGACCCGGCCATCTCGGCGCTCGGCCAGAAGGAGATGGCGCCGCCGGCCGAGACGCAGGCGCAGGTCGCGCTGGCGGACGCCTGGCGCGAGGCCGGCGAGAAGCGGCTGGGGACGCTGAAGACCCGCCTCCTCACGCGCGCGCTGCACTGGTACGAGAAGGCGCTCCCCGACATCCCCGGCCTCCTGCGGGTGAAGGTCGAGGGCTACATCGAAACGATCACCAAAGCGGTCTACGGCGGGACGGACATCCTCCGGAGGAACCTCGTCTTCTGGGTCGAGCCCGGCCGTGAGCCGACGGACCCCTACCGCGAGCACGTCTCCGGCGGCAAGGCCCAGAACAACGGCAGCACGATCATCACGGATTCCGGCACGAAGGTGTTCCAGTTCAACATCGGCCAGCAGAACCGCGGCTGGATCGAGTACCCGGCCTCGGACACCGTGAAGAGCATCGACAAGGCGGGCTCGGTCTTCGCCTGGATCAAGACGGACATCCTCGACTACTGGGGCGGGATCGTGAACCGCGGCGGCGTGAACGACCAGTACGACGACTTCGGCCTCTGGGTCGCCCGCGGCAACGTGGGCGCATGGTTCAATTACCCGGACAACCGGCGCCGCATGAACTCCAAGGGGACGATCGCGTCCGGCAAGTGGACCCTGGTCGGAGTCGCCTGGGACGAGCGCAACGCGACCTTCTTCATCGACGGGAAGGAAGAAGGCGGGGCGACGCTGACGGCGGCCGAGCTGCCCCAGCGCCGCACGTCGAGAATCTCGATCGGCAGCAACCCCCCGGGCGGCCAGGACCCCTACAACGGGCTGGTCGGCTCGGTCATGATCTACAACAAACCCCTCACGGCACCCGAAGCAAGCCTGCTCTATCTAGGCACACGACTCAAGTTCAAATAGAGAATCCAGTACACAGGACCCAGTACACAGGCAGTCCAGTTCCCCCCTCCCCCCCCCCCTTCAGGGGAAGCCACACCTGTCCATCGGATCGATTGCAGGCCGTCGTGGGATGTTCATTCGGGCCCCCCCGGGGGATGGGGGGAAGACTCTGCCTGTGTACTGGTTCCTAGGCCAGCCAGCGATCAACCACCTTGCCGGCCACATCGGTCAAACGGAAGTCGCGTCCCATGAAGCGATGCGTGAGCTTCAGGTGGTCCAGGCCGAAGAGGTGCAGGACCGTGGCGTGGAAGTCGTTGATGTGGACGGGGTCCTTCACGGCGGACCAGCCGATCTCGTCGGTGGCCCCGTAGACCTGGCCGCCCTTGATGCCGCCGCCGGCCATCCAGATGCTGAAGCCGAACGGGTGGTGGTCGCGGCCCGTCACTTCCTTGTATCCCGGGCGGTTCTCGCCCAGCGGCGTCCGCCCGAATTCGGCGGCCCAGACGACGAGGGTCTCGTCGAGCAGCCCGCGCTGCTTGAGGTCCTTGATCAGCGCCGCGACCGGCTGGTCGGCCATCCCGGCGTTGAAGGTGAGCTCGTTGTCGAGATTCGAGTGGTGGTCCCACGACGCGTGCACGATGTTGACGAAGCGCACGCCGCGCTCGACCAGGCGCCGCGCCAGCAGGCAGTTGGTCGCGAAGGTCCGGTACTGGTTCGCGCCGCCGGTCCGGTCCCCCTTGAGGGGCGGATCGGGACGGTCCACGCCGTACATCTGGCGGATGTAGTCGGGCTCGCTCTTGAGGTCGATCAACTCGGGGGCCGCCGTCTGCATCCGGAAGGCGAGCTCGTAGTTGGCGATGCGGCTGGCGATCTCCGGATCGTGGACGGCGCCGTAGCGCGCCTGGTTGAGGTCGCGCAGCGCGTCGAGCCCCTCGCGCTGCAGCTCCGACGGGATCCCCGGCGGGTTCGAGAGGTCGAGGACCGGGTCGCCCTGGTTGCGGAAGAGGACGCCGGAGTAGACGGAGGGCAGGAAGCCGCTCTGCCAGATCGTCGCGCCGGCGCTGTTGCCGCGGCCCGCGGTGAGCACCACGTAGCCCGGCAGGTTCTGCGACTCGCTGCCCAGGCCGTAGGTCATCCACGAGCCCATGCAGGGGAGGCCGAAGATCGGCCGCCCGCACTGCATCATGAGCTGTCCCGGGTGGTGGTTGAACTGGTCGGTATGCATCGAGCGGACGAGCAGCACGTCGTCCGCCACCGTGCCCAGGTTGGGCAGCAGGTCGGACAGCTCCATGCCGCACTCGCCGTACTTCGCGAACTTCCGCTTCGAGCCCATGATCTTGACGGTGTCCTTCTGGATGAAGGCGAAGCGGACGTTCTTGAGCATGGACTCGGGGAGCTTCTGGCCGTCGAGCTCATTGAGCTTGGGCTTGGGGTCGAAGAGGTCGATCTGGCTGGGCGCCCCCTCGAGGAAGAACATGATGCAGTTCTTCGCCTTCGGGGCGAAGTGGGGCGCGCGCGGCTTCATCGGGTTGACGGAATCGGGCCCGTCCTGCGCGGCCAGGATCCCCTCCCGCGACAGCAGCGAGCCGAGCCCGAGCATGCCGAGGCCGCTCGCGGTCGTGGTGAGGTACTCGCGCCGCGTCAGCAGGCGCCGTTCATCCGCCGGATGCATCGTCATTCCCTCGTCAGGAACTCGTCCAGGTTGAGGAGGACCCGCGTCACCGACGTCCAGGCGGCTTCCTCCACGCTCTTGCCGGCCTTCTTCATTTCGTCGGGGTGGCCGTTGTACCAGTCGACGCTCGCGTTGAGCAGCTTGAGGAGACGGTCGACCTCCTCGGCCGTCGGCGGCCGCGCCGCGACCTTCCGGAACGCGATCGCCATCAACTCGCGGTCGCTGACGTTCTCGCGACCCAGCAGGCGACCCGCGAAGAAACGCGCGGCCTCCGAGAAGACCTCGTTGTTGAGGGCCGTCAGGGCCTGGAGCGGCGTGTTGGACGTCCGCCGCTGGACGCAGGTCGTGTTGGAGTCCGGGCAGTCGAAGTTCGCCAGGCCCGGATAGGGCGCCGTCCGCTTGAAGTACGTGTAGAGGCCGCGGCGGTAGCGGTCCTCGCCCTCGCTGTTCTTCCACTTGAAGGAATTGGCGTAGCTCAGCGCCGCGATGTCGGCCGGCATCGGCGGGAAGACGCTGGGGCCGCCGATCTTCGACGAGAGCAGGCCGCTCACCCCCAGCGTCAGATCGCGCACGATCTCGCCCTCGACGCGGAAGCGGTTCTGGCGGTAGAGCAGGTAGTTCTGCGGGTCGCGCTCCAGCAGCTCGGCGCGGTGCCGCGAGGACTGGCGGTACGTGGCCGACGTCACGATGGTCCGGATCAGCGCCTTCGTGCTCCAGCCGAGGCGGAGGAACTCGGTCGCCAGCCAGTCGAGGAGCTCGGGGTGGCTGGGCCGCTCGCCCCGGACCCCGAAGTCGTTCGGCGTCCGCACGAGGCCCTGGCCGAACAGGTTCGCCCAGGCGTGGTTGACGATCACGCGGGCCGTCAGCGGGTTGGCCGGATCCACGAGCCAGCGCGCCAGGTCCAGACGGTCCGCCGTCGCGCCCCGCGCCTGCAGGGGGTGCATCGTCGCGAGCGTGCCCGGCGCCACCGGCCCCTGCGGCTGGAGGAAGTCGCCGCGGCGGAACATCCGCGTCTCGCGGGGGTCCTTGCTGCGCTGTGCGATCACGCGGACGGTCATCATCGGCGAGGCCGGCTCGGCCTTCCGGACGAGCGCGAGGTCCTTCACCAGCTTCTCGGTGGCGGGCGCGAATTTCGCGACCTCGTCGAGGAGGCGGTCGCGCTGCGCCGCGCTCCGCGCCGCCGCCGGGACCGCGAGGATCTTGCGGACGTCGTCCTCCAGCTCCAGCGGCGCGTGATCGCCGGTGATCGCGTAGAGCTTGAAGCGGCCGATCGTGTGCTGGTCGCCGAACTGCTGATCGAGGGTGACGACGATCGGAATCTCGGGGTCGACGCTCAGCGGGAACTTGGTCCGGAACGTCGCGCTGTGGTCCTTCCCCACCTGCGGCGCGATCCCCCAGCCCGACTTCGCGTCCTTGTCGAGCGCGCCCTTCACGAGGTAGCGGTCCTGGTTGAAGTCCGACGCCGCGTCGGCCAGCAGCACCGGCCCGACGTGCTCCACGCGGATCTCGGTCAGGACGAAGTTGCCGTTGGCGCGGCCCGGCCCCTTCTTGGGCAGCGACGCGTCGGGCAGCACGTCGAGGCGGAAGCCGCTGATCTCGGGCAGCGACGTCTTCGTGGTCACGATGTAGGTCTCGACCGCGGGGTCCGCCCCGTGGGCGAGATAGGAGCCGTCCGGCAGCTTCTTGAACGTCACTTCGCCGGCGGGCTTGACGTCCACGATCTCGAGCGGGTGGACCTTGTAGCCGCTGGCCTCGTCCTCCTGCAGGCGCTTCCTCGTCGACTCCTCCCAGGCCGGGAGGGCGTCGTGCAGCGATTCCTTCGCGGCCGCCAGCTTCGTCTCGAGCGACTTGAGCCGATAGTCGTGGGCCGCCTTCAGCTTGCCGTACGTCGCGACGGCTTCCTCGGAGACCGGCACGTCGGCGTTCGTCTCGTCGCCGTTGTTGAAGAAGGCGAACAGCTGGTAGTACTCCTGGTTCGAGATCTGATCGAACTTGTGGTTGTGGCAGCGGGCGCAGCCGACCGTGAGGCCCAGCCACACCGTCGCGGTCGTCTCGGCGCGATCGAAGACCGCCTCGACGCGGAACTGCTCCTTGTCGGTGCCGCCCTCGGTGTTCGTCAGGGTCTGGCGGTGGAAGGCGGTGGCCAGCACCTGCATCGGCGACGCCGCCGGCAGGAGGTCGCCGGCGATCTGCTCGATCGTGAAGCGGTCGAAGGGCAGGTCCGCGTTGACGGCCTCGATGACCCAGTTGCGGTAGCGCCAGGCGTCCGGACGGTTGTTGTCCTTCTCATAGCCGTCGGAGTCCGCATAGCGCGCCTTGTCGAGCCAGTGGCGGCCCCAGCGCTCGCCGAAGTGGGGCGAGGCGAGGAGCTTGTCGACGAGCTTCTCATAGGCATCGGGGGCGGCGTCGGCGAGGAAGGCGTCCACCTCGTCGACGGGGGGCGGGAGGCCCAGGAGATCGTAATAGAGCCGCTTGATCAGCGTCGGCCGATCGGCTTCGGCGGACGGCGCGATGCCTTCCTTTTCCAGCCGCGAACGGATGAAGCCGTCGATGGCGTTGACTCCCCCCGGGACGGCCGGCGGATCGCGGCGCACGGGCTTCACGTAGGCCCAGTGGGCCTCGACCTTCACGTCGCCGGCGGCGGCGTCGGGCCAGACGGCGCCCTGGTCGATCCACGCGCGGAGCAGCGCGATCTTCTCGGGGGCCAGCGCCGGCGCCTTCTGGGGCATCCGGTTCTCGTCGTCCTTCTCAAGAAGGAGCTTGATCAGCAGGCTCTCCTTGGAATTCCCCGGCAGGATGGCCTTCCCCGAGACGCCGCCCTTGAGGGCCAGCGGGCGGGAGTCGAGGCGGAACTGCCCCTTGGGCTTTTCCGCCCCGTGGCACTTCAGGCAGGACGCCTTGAAGAGGGGCTGGACGTCGCGGACGAAGTCGACCTTCTGAGGCGCCGGGTCCTGGGCGAGCACCGTCAGAGCCCCGGCGAGGATGAAGCTGAAGCTGCGGATCATGGTGGCGCCACGCCCCCATCGGCTGGAGTTATCCCGACCGCTCCACGCTCAGGATAACAAAGTAACAAGCCCGGCGGCTTCAAAGTTCCGCCTACTCCCTATTGCCCTTCCCCGGCGGATCTTATCTCGATTTCTGGAGGGATCAGGAAAAACCTGACCGATTTCTCCTTCCGACGAGGTCCGGACGGGATACTAGTATTCAGGAGAGGGAAACGGACCTTCCCGAGGGGAAGGAATAGGGGGCGTCGGAGGTATGAAGCATGCTGAAGAACGCCCTCGCGAAGTCTCTCTCGAGCTGGGCCGCGCGGTCCCTGGCGGTCGGCGGCGAACACTGCGTCGAGCTTCGACCCCGCTTCCGCATCCCCGGCGCCGGCGCCGTGGACCTCCTCAGCATCCGCCACGTCCGGAACCACTTCAGCATCGGCCTCTGGGAGATCCGTCCCGGACGCCTGGACGAGCGGAACGTCGACGCCATGTGCCGCCGGATTCACGCCTTCCAGGCCTGGTATTCGGAGCTGGTGGAGCACGTGGAAACCCAGGGCTTCCGCTCGAGCCATCGGGTCAGCGTCTTCGGCAACCTGGTCGGCCGATCGGTGGACCGCGGTCCGCTGATCAACCTGCTCTCCCACTGGAGCGGGGCGATCTACTTCTGGACCTGGAAGCAGACCTCGGCGTCAGCGGTCGAGCTGTTCCCGTTCACCGGCAAGGCTCCGGCGCTGGGGGCGAAGCGGACGCAGCTCAAAGGCCTGCTGCACCACCTCCCCTGGCAGGACATGGCCGCCGCTGAGGAGGCGGAAGCGGATCCCAAAGCGATCCCGCTCTAACGACCTTGGCGGCGCCGCAGCAGGAGCCACGGCAGCAGCAGTTCCAAGCCCAGCAGACCGCAACCGCCGTTGCCGCCGCCCCAGGCGCCCTTCGCCGGGGGAATGACTTCGTTGTCGAGGTTCGTCCCGCTGAGCGACGGCACGATCATGGTGTTGTAATTGGGCTCGCCCGGCGCGAACAAGGGCTGGAAATCGATCGTGAAGGGCTGGGTGAAATCCAGCAGCGAATCGTCCACGCCCCTCAGCGTGATCTGCTGCTGGACGAACCAGTTGCCGCTGCTGAACGTGAGCGATGCCGGGGAAACCTGGACCTCGGCCGGATTCGAGCTCGAGAAATTGAGGGTCACGGGCTGACTCGGCTGCGTGGTCAGCGACACCAGGACGGTATCCGTCCCTCCCGACTCGGTGGTCCGCAGGCCCACGGTCTTGCTGAAGGCGACGCCGGCGGTATCGTTGTCCAGGTTGGTCAGGTGCACGGCGGGGATGGGAAGCTGGTCGAAGGTCGTGTTCGCGCTCGACGTCGTCACGGTCACGGTATACGCGGTTGCCGGATCGATCACGTGGTCGTCGACGCCCGTCACGGTGATGGTGACAATGTAGCCGGCGCTCCGGGGTCCGACGACCGGGATGATGATCTGCCCCTGCAGGGGCTGGTTGCCATCGGTCACCATCCCCTCCCCCGTGTTGCTGCTCGTGACCGTCAGGGTGACCGTGGTGCCCGCCGGCACGGCGGCTTCGAACTTGATGTCAAAGGAGGTCGAGGTCAGGGCTTCGCTGGTCTGGAGCCCGGTGTTCGGCAGCGCCGTCACGGCAAGCGGCGTTCCCGGCACTTCGGACGAATTGGGACTTTCCCCGTAGGTCACCGCGGAGATGACGAAGTAGTACGTCACGCCCGGAGTGAGGCCGGTGACCGTGTAGGTGTTCGTCATGACGTCGGTCGCGATCGTCGCGTAGGTACCGGGGGGTGAGCCGCCCGGCACCGACGATTGCTTGATGTTGTAGGCGGTCCCGCTGGGCCCAGCCGTCCAGTTCAGGATCACCGAAGAGCTGCCCGGCGTTGCCGTGAGCCCGACCGGCGCCGCGGGCCCGAAGCTTCCCGCCGCGAGGGCCGCGATCTCCGGATCGCTCAGGGCTCGGCTGTAGACCCGGAGGTCGTCGACCAGCCCGTTGAAGTAATTTTCGTTGATGTGGATCTGACCGACCGTGAGCGCGACCCCCTGCAGGTTGAAGTTGGTGGCGACGGTATTGAACAGGGTCCCGTTGAGATATCCCTTCAGGTTGGTCCCGTCAAAGGTGACCGCCACGTGCGCCCAGGTCCCGACCGCCAGCGCGGGCGCCACCTGTCCGGGGCCGCCCCAGGTGCCGAACTGCGTGGTGCCGGTCTTGTCGATGAGCCAGTGATGGGAGCCGCTGCCCTCGTTGCCCAGCAGAAGGATCCAGGCTCGGGTGGTCGGAAGGGTGCTGACCTTGATCCAGGCGGCGATGCTGTGGGGCGTATTGCCGGTCGCCAGGCCGGACAGGGCGGCCTTGCTCAGCTGGTCGTCGACGCCGTCGAAGCTGAGGCTGTGGCTGCCGGCCGGCATCACCGCGGGGATGTCGGTCGACGGCGTCGGACCGCCCGCGTAGGTCAGGTTGTTCACGCCGGTCGTGTCCACCGCCGTGGTGCCGCTGGTTTCGTCCAGCGGCCAATACCCGATCATGCCGACACCGGTGGCCTGGAACGCCAGGGCCGCGGCCGAGAGAAGAAGAAAAGCGACCAGGAGCGCCGACGTGATTTTCATGCTCACCCTCCCACGACCCGCCCTTGCCCCGTTAGACACCGCAACCTAATCCGAATTAGCTTTTAAAGTTAATCGAATTAGCTTTCGATCTCTATTCCGCGATGAAACCCGATCGGAGGGGGAAATTCAAGAAATTGTGCTCGGGGGGCGGGCCGGCGTTCAGGCCGAGCGACGGCGCCGCCAGAGGCCCAGAAGCAGCAAGGGCAGGCCGATCTCCAGGCCCAACAAGCCGCAGCCGCTGCCGCCCCAGGCCGCCTTGGCCGGCGGGATCGCCTCGTTGTCGAGGTTCACGCCGCTGAGGGTCGGGACGGCAAGGCCCACGTAGGCGGCGTCCAGGACGGGGTCCTGAACGCTCACCGTTCCGGTGATGCTGAACGGCTGCGCGAAATCGAGGATTTGGTCGTCCACGCCCGTCACCGTCAGCACGATGCCGGTATTCCAATTGAATTGATTGAACACAAGCGCCGACTGCGACAGCGACACCTCTCCCGGATTCTGATTCTGCAGGGTCACGGTCACCACGCTCGCCGGTTTCGAGGTGAGGGTCACCGCGAAGCTCTCCGCCAATCCTCCTTCCGAGGTCACCAGGCCCGTCGTCTTGCCGAACGTGATGCCCGCGGTATCGAGGTCGTTATTGGTCAAATTTACGGGTGGCAGGTTCAGGCTGTCGAAAGCTCCCACGGGATTGCTGGCAGTCGCCACGGTCACCGTATAGTTCTGAGGTCCATCATCGATCAGGTCGGGTTGCCCGACCACCTGGATGTCGACGTAGAAGGGGGCGGTCATCGGCCCGACGACGTTGTGGACGATCTGGGGCTGCGCCGCTCCGCCGTCGCTCACCTGCCCTTCAGTCGGCTTGCTGCTGGTGATCGTCAGGCTCACGGTGGTTCCCGCCGGCACGTCGCCGTTGAACGTGATCCTGAAATTCGTCGAGGAGGGAGCCTCGCTCGTGAAAAGCCCGCTGGTCGGAGAGACCGTGATCGGGCCCGGCGCCAGCGCTTCGACGGAAGGGCCGCTCTCCGCGGCGCTGACCGCCGTCACCACATAATAGTAGGGGGTTCCCAGGGTAACCGTATTGTCCACGTAGGTCGTCCCGGTGACTCCCGTGACCACCGTGGTCGGATAGGTGCCGGAAACCGTCCCTCGCTTGATGGTGTAGGTGTAGCCGGCCAAGGGCTGCGTCCCGGTCGGGGCGCTCCAGTTGAGCGTCACCGGAGCCGTGGTCGCCGTCGCCGTGAGTCCCTGAGGCGGGGGACAGCCGGCCGCCAGGATCTGGATGTCTTCGGTATCCAGAGCGCTGTTGTACATCCGGACGTCGTCCAGCCGGCCCGGGAACGAGGCGTGGTACCCCGCGTATGCGAACGTGACCGGATCGGTCGTCACCCCGGTGGGAGTGCCGGTGCGGGCTGCGCTGGCAGCCTGGACGCCGTTCAAGAAGATGGTCGCCGCGGTGCCGGAGACGCGGCAGGCGACGTGAGTCCAGGCCCCGTTGGGCGTGACGCCGCCGGGATTACTGGCGCCGCCGGTGCTCGTGGTCAGGTTGATCACCGTGCTGCCGTTGTTCATCTGCTGGAACAGGATGTGATGATCGTTGCCCGGGTTTCTCCAGACCCCGAACGTCCGGTCCTTGGCGGAAGCGGGATCCGCTCCGGCCCCCTTTCCCACCAATCTCTGGTAATCCCCCGCGTCCGCATTGGGATACATCCAGAAAGCGACCGTGAAGTCTCCCGTGATGGTCAGCGCAGCCGTACCCGGGATGGACACTTGCGCATTCGCGCTGTTGAAATTCAAACATCCGGTGGAGATCGAGGTGGATGGAGGGGTGTTGGCGGCTCCGGTCAGCCCCGAGACCGTGCCGGACCAGGTTCCGTCGTTGGTAGCGCCCGAAGAATCCTTGGTCGGAGCTGCTGTCTCGTCGCACTTCCAGTAGCCGACCATGCTGCTGATGGGAGCCGGCACGAAGGATACCGCGCCCGCCGCAATCGATAGGAGCCCGATGAAGAACAGGGTCGCCCCGCTGACGCGCTTGCCCATCGTGTTTCCTTCCTAGCTCTTCCGACGCCGACGCCTCGAGGGCCCGCGGCGCCTTCACCCCGGTCCGCAGCCCGCCAGTTCCGCCCCCGTCCTCGGGGGATAGTGCCGATCAATTAGTCGTTTCGCCGACTTCCGGTAGGGAAAATTGGAACCTCCCTCGTTCCCCTGGATCCCCCGAATATTACATCTAAAATGGTCTCCGCCCTTAGTGAAAAGTTGAACGTTGACCCGGCGGCGCTATGGGGAGAAGGCGAGTTATGGGGAACGGCTCAGGCGGACGGCAGTTCGATCCAGAAGCGGGAGCCCTGCCCGAGCGTGGACTCGACCCCGACGCTCCCGCCCAGGCGCTCCACCGC
>Ga0310813_10001751_pt1 | contig 13148 bp, 8 predicted proteins | sample YN3metagenome_FD_203086 | JGI IMG/M metagenome (GOLD analysis project Ga0310813, IMG submission 203086) | Soil microbial communities from experimental microcosm in Duke University, North Carolina, United States - YN3 | ecosystem: Engineered > Artificial ecosystem > Soil microcosm > Unclassified ...
AGCTGACGTGGCTCGAGGAGCCGCTGCTGCCCGACGCGCTGCCGGAGTACGGCGAAGTCGCGCGGCACCGCCCCGCGGTCCCGATCGCGGCGGGCGAGAACGCGGCGACGCTGCGGGCGGCGGAGAACTACATCGAGCAGGGCGGCCTGTCGTTCATCCAGATCGACGCGGGCCGCATCGGCGGCCTGACGGTGTCGCGCAAGGTCGCCGAGCTCGCGGCGAAGAAGGGGATCACCTACGTCAACCACACCTTCAAGTCCCGCGTGAGCGTCGCGGCGGCCATCCACGCGTTCGCGGACTTCGAAGCCTTCCGCTACCTCGAGTACCCGTCGTCGGGCTCGGCGCTCTCGGAGCAGCTGGCGCCGGGGGCCTACGACCGGGACGCCTCGGGGATGGTCTCCGCGAGCGAGGCGCCGGGCCTGGGCGTTACGGTCAGCCCCGCGTGCCTCCGGAAGTTCGCGGCGCCGGTGCGGATCGACGTCGGCGGTCGGACGATCTTTACGAGCGCCGACTAGGCTTTGCGTTTGGGCACCATAAGGGAGCCCATGATCACCCATTATGCTGCATATTATGCGTGACTCTAAGGTTTTCCCCGGGTATCTTCCCCTCGCTCGAGATAGGGGAGGAATCCATGGTCCTGCGCATCCGCTTTTTCCTGTTCGTGCTCCTGGCTGGACTGCTGGGGCAGGGGTCGGTCCCGCGCGTGTCCGAGTCCCGCGCGGTCCCGCCGGCGCCGCGCGGCGCCGCCCTTGACGATAGCATTACCCTGACCGCCGTGACCGATCTCGGGACCTACCTGCCGCGAGGCGACGGAGCGGGGCAGCAAGAATTCCGCGGCAATCAGATCGTCTTCCTCGTGTCGTGGCGCGGGAGTTCGCAAGCCCCGCCCAAGAAGATCATCGCCTCTCTGTCGGATCTGACGCACCACGTCGGCTGCAACATCAACAGCGGCGACACGACGGATCCGGACTTCGTGTTCGACGCCGACTCGAACGGGGCCTGGGACCTGCCCAACGACATCTCGGCCATCTACAACGGCAAGAACGACGTCATCATGAGCACCAAGGACCCTGTTCCGCAGGGCGTGAGCGTCGTGCTGGTGGTCTCCTCGTACGACTTCGGCGGGAGCGGCACCGTCAACGCTCAGACCGAGGACGGACTTTCGGCCGTGCCGATCTCCTTTCCCATCGATTCGGACGGCGACGGTCTGCCGGACGCCTGGGAGACGGGAAAGAAGTACTGGACGGCGGACGGGCAGCACCTCGCGTACGACCCCGGGGCGGCGAAGAGCCCCGGCATCACCGCCGCCGACGACGGCAAGAGCGACCAGGATCGGGACGATCGGAACGCAGCGGTGCACTCCCAGCTCGGGGACGGGTTCACGGCCTACGAGGAGTACCGCGGGGCGACCGTGATGGGCGTCGCGGGCCGCTTCGAGGAGCACGCGAGCGATGGCCCGGCCAACGGCGGCTATAGCGGCAACGTCGGGGGACCCGACGTCAAAGACCTCTTCATCTACGACAGCCAGTACGACGACAACGGCAAGAAGGACATCTTCCGGAAGGGAAACACCTACCTGTCGGACTACAAGCTGATCTGGCACAAGATCAAGCTCACCGAGATGCGCTCGAAGCAGGGCTTTGCCGGCCAGGTCAACTTCAACGAGGGCTTCACCGCGCAGAAGGCGGTCTGGGTCGCCGACGAGGCCGTCGGCAACAAGACCCGAAACCTGCTCGGCCTCAGCACCTTGTCCGTCAAGGACGGGATCAAGGTGAAGATCGACGTGAAGGACGTCAAGACTCTGGCTGCCCAGGTCGGCGGGACCCCGACCTTCGAGAGCATCCTGGACTGGCATGTGGCTCATGAGCTGGGTCACAAGCTGAGCCTTGAGCACGCCCTCAGCAAGCGGACTTGGGTTGCCCAGCAGCCGGATCCCAACGCCGACAATTACTTCCCCGTTCTCAAGAACATCCAGTTCTGGATGCCGATCACGAGCGTCAACAACGCGAAGAACGACCTCGAGATCATCCTGAGGTTCGAGAAGCATGCCGTGAAGGTCGTGCAGGTCACGAACAACGGGCCGCAGATCCAGATCCACGGGGCGGCCCACAAGAGCGACGTGCTGCTCTGCGACCCGGGCACGAGGATCGCGAACCCCGAGACGCGGGTCGTGGAACTGGAAGGCCATTTCGGGTATCTTCTGGATCCGGTCATTGAGCTCGAGGCGCTCCAGAGCCTGCTGGAGCCCAACAAAGACCAGAAGAACATCCTGATCAAGCACTGAAGGACGTCATGACGGTCGTTGTCCTCCTGCTGGCCTGGCTCGTCCCGCTTCAGGGGGACCCCCGGGCTGAACGCCTGGTGGGGGAGCTCGACGCGCTGCCGTCGGACTTCTCGTCCGAGGCGTTCGCAACGCGTCCGGCGCTCCAGGAGCTGATCGCGCTCGACCACGGCGCGGTCCCGGCGCTCGAGAAGGCACTCAAAACGTCTCCCAGCTGGTCCGTCCGCGCGTCGGCGGCCTATGCGCTGGGGGAGATCCGCGCGCCCGAGGCGTTGCTCGAGACGTATCACGACGCCAACCCCGTCGTCCGGGCCTTCGTGCGCCATGCCCTCTTCAAGAATTCGATGACGACGGGCTACGTCCTGGAGAACGGCCAGTCGGTCTATCGCAACTTCGAGTTCACGGTAGAAGGAGTCCGGGAGGACGTCGTCGAGGTCGCCCATTTGGCGGTCGAGATGCGCGAGCCTTATCTGACGCAACGGCTCACCTCGCTGTTCGCGCACCTGGGACATCGCGCCCCTCCGCCGGGGGAGGCCGATCCCCTGGGTGAGGAACAGCTCAAGCCGGACCCCGAAACGGGCCGTGCAGCGCAGATCCTCAAGACCCTCGCCGAGGTCAACGCCCGCGTCCTGACGGAGGCGCTGCTGACGCAGGCCCTGGGAGCCTCGGATCCCGTGCTCAAGTCCGACCTGATCGACGTGATCCTGGCGACCCTGACCCGCTCGGACGACGCGTTGTCGATGGAGGAGCGCCGCGCCTGGGCGGCCAAGCTTCTGCCGATCGCCGAGCGCGCGGCCCACGACGCGTCGTCGTCGGAGCTCCGCTACCGGGCGCTCCTTCTGCTGGAGGCTCTGGCGGGCTACGGCCAGGAGCGCGCGCTGTCCGCGCTGGACGAGGTCGCGGCCAAGGATCCGCGGCCCAAGCTGCGGGACTGGGCGGCCAAGGCGGCGGCCCGCCTGCGCGCGAAGCCCGAGGTCGTCGACCCGCGGCCGGCGGGGAAGGCTCCGACCAAAGAGACGGCTCCGGCTCCGTCCACCGCGTCCAACCCCGCGCGGGCGTCCGAGACGGGAAGCTCGTCCCGCTCCCTGGCCATTCTCGCGGGCGGCGCCGTCATCCTGCTGGTGATGCTGGTCCTGATCCGGCGGCGGATCTCCTCGTAGTCGCGCCATGTTCGGGCGATACCGCATCCGCCGCGTCCACCAGAAGTTCCTGGTCGGCTGCCGGAACCTTCAGGCCGGCCGCGCCTACTGGGACCAGTATCCCGCGTGGGCGAGGGCGCTGCTGGGCTGGCTGAGTCCGGTGCCGGTGCTCGGGCTGCACGAGGGCGGCCGCGGGCTCACGCAGGCCCTCGAGCAGCTGGAGGCCAACGCCCGCGGGCAACGGCTCGACGAGGCGCTCCTGCGGGAGTACCACCGGATCGTGGCCGAGGTCGCTCCGGACGCCGGCCAGTACCGCAAGGGAGAGGCCGTCGTGGCCGAACGCCCCCTGGCGCTGCCCGGGCCGCAGAAGGTTCCGGCCATGATGAAGCAGCTCGAGCTGATGCTGGCCCAGGGCCAGGACAAGCTCGACCAGCCCGGGACTCCGGACGTGGCGGCCGTGCTCGATCTGGCGCTGCGGACCTACGTCCGGCTGGGGGAGATCCACCCGTTCCGCGACGGGAACGGCCGCGTCGCGCGCCTGGCGTTGAATCATCTCACCCGCCGCTACGGCGTGGGCTACGTGCTCCTGCCGCACCTCGGGGAATCCGATCGCCTGTGGAACGCGCTGGGCGAGGCCCATAAGGGCAAATTCGACGCGATCCTCGAGGTCGCCGCCGCGTCGCTCCACCGGGTCTGAGGATCAGCGTCCGGGCACGGGCACCGTCTTCCAGATGAAGTACGGGCCGCTGACGAAGCCGTAGGAGACGGACTTGCCGTCGGCGCTGATGGCGGGCGCGCCCAGGTTGGGCTGGTTGTCCACTTCCTTGCCGTTGACGACGACGACCTTCTGGCCGCCCCGCTCCGCCGTGTAGGCGAGGATCTTGCCGTCGGAACTCATGACGGGCTGGTCGACGTCATAGAGGCGCGTCGGGATCGCGTCGAATTCCTCCCCCGTCTTCGTGCCGTGCACGACCAGCCACTTCTGCCCGCGCTTGGCGATGTAGGCCAGGACGCGGCCGTCGCTGCTGAGCAGCGGCGACCCGGCGATGTCGTCGTAGCGGGTCCCCGGAGTGCTCCCGACCACGACGGCCTTCTTGGTCCGGGAGGCGCCCCCTCCGCCGGTCGAAATCTCCGCGACGTACGCGATCACCCGTCCGTCGGCGCTGAAGCGGGGGGAGAACACCCGGTAGAACTGCGGCCCGTAGACGCCGTCGACGCAGATGGCCTCGCCGATGGAGTAGGCCGCGTGAGCCGCGTCCGCCGTGAACGTCGGCGGCATGACGGTGCTGGACCCGATGCCCTGCAGCTTGATCGGCGAGCGGTCCACGAACCAGCCGGACATCGTGCCGCCCGTCGACGTCGACACCGTGGCGTTGTAGACGACCTGGTTCCCGGGCGTGTAGGCGAGCGACGCTTCCCAGGTCTCCAGCACGGTCGATTTCTCGCCGTGGGCGACGACGTACGTCTGCGCCGCGTCCTTGGCGACGAACGCCACGGACTGGCGGTTCGGGCTGAGGATCGGCATCGACGTCCAGCTGAACCCTTCATGGAGATCCGAGCCGTCCGTGACGTGCTCCTTGCCGTCGATCTCGACCTTCAGGACGGGGAAGCGCCCGTCCTTCCAGAGGCAGAGGTTCTCGACGCGGTCGAGGTTGTCCAGCCTCCCGTTCTTCCACACGACGGAGGTTTTGCCTCCGGGCTTGCTCTCCTTGTAGGCCGCCTCCGCGCCGCCGGGGGCGATGGAGAGCAGCTGCCAGGATCCGACCTGGGGCACCGTCAGGATCAGTTTTTCGTTGCCGGCCAGCGGGGGAGGGGGCGGCAGGGCGCCGGCCTTGAGCGCCGCGGGCTTGATCTCCGGCGCCTGGACGGCGGGCGCGGGATCGGCGTCGTCGCCGGGTCCCAGGCGCTCCAGTTCCGCCTCCGCCGCCTTGTGCTCGAAGTACGCCGTCACCTCCGTGTCCAGGCACTTCTGGAACCACTTCCGCGCCGCCGCCTTGCGGCCCTCGACCAGGTTGCGCGCGCCGATGTAGAAGAACGCTTCGCACTCTTTCTCGATCTGCTTCATGGCGCCGGACGTCTCCTTGGTGGATTGCAGCAGGCCGGCCTCCTGGAGGTCGTTCGTGAGGTAGCTCGAGACGCTGCGGAACCACGCGGCGTGCGGCGCGGACGGATTGAGACCCTTGGCCGTGTAGGCGCGAAGCTCTTCCGTTGCGGCGGCTTTCTCGCCCAGGCGGGCGGAAATGATCCAGAGGAACAGCTGGGGGTAGTCGTCGTTCCAGGTCCCGGCCGAGACGGCGGCGGTGAGATCGCCCCGCGCGGGGATCCACTCGCCCAGCATGTAGCGGCAGTAGCCCCGCATGGCGAACGCGTTGCCCTGCTTCGTCGCGTAGGACATCGAGCTCGTGAACATCGCCAGCGCCGACCGGTAGTCCCGGTCCTCGAAGAACTGGTTTCCTTTCTTGTATTGCTCCTCGGCGCGCTGCTCGTTCTTCGTGGCGGCGGGCTTCGGGGCGGCCACGGCGGGAGGCTCCGGCGGCTTCACGGCGACCGGAGGCCGCTCGGCGGCCTTCTTACGCTCCGCGGCGGCGACCCGCTCGAGGCCGTCCTTCGCCTCCCTGCCGTCGCGGTTGGCTTCGAGGGCCGCCTCGAAGCGGTCGCGGGCGGAAACCAGCGCCCCATCGGCCAGCGCGCGTTCCGCCTCGCTGAGCAGCTTGAAGTACTGCAGCTCGCCCGACTCCGCCGGCGCCGCCTTCGCGGTCGCATCCACCCGGTGGCGGCGCGCCCAGAGCGCCAGTCCGAGCGCGGGCCTGCCGTCCAGCCCGGGCCAGTAGTCCCGCACCAGCTGCACGAACTGTTTCGGGTCGACGCTGGACCACGGGTAGCCGGTCCTCAGTCCGCCGGCGACGATCGTGAGATGATCCATCGAGGCGCCGGCGACCTGGACGCGGGCCATCGTGGTCCCGCCCATCGTGAAGCGCAGGTAGTCGCGCGGCTGGATGCGGATCCGGTCGACGAGCCCGGTCAGCATCTCCTGTTCGAGGCGGAGGTCTCCCTCCATCTGGGCGAGGCGGGCGAGGACGGCGGCGTCCTTGGTCTCGCCGCGCAGCCGGGCGCACTTCTGGAGCGCGTCCGAAAAGCGGAGCTCGGCCGCCAGGGCGTCGACCTCCGCCAACCGGCTCTCGACCCCCACCTCGACGACCTTCTCCTTCTGGACGACGACGCGCTCGACGACCCGCTCCTTGCCGCCGCGGAGGGTCGCGACGAGCGCGACGATCGCCATGACGACGGCGATGGCGACGGGCAGCGCGATCGAGCGGCGCCGCGCCACCCAGCGGACGCCCCGAGTCGCCGGCGAGATTCCCGTGGCGGCCACGTCCTTGCCCTTGAGGTAGCGCTCGAGGTCCGCCGCGAACTCCGCGGCGCCGGCGTAGCGGTCCTTCGCGTTCTTCTCGAGCGCCTTGAACGCGATCCGCTCCAGCGCCTCCGGCGCCACGGTCGGGACGTTGCGCGAGCGGAGCACCTGCGAGGGCGGCGGGGCGTCTTCGCTGATGACCTTCTGGAGGATCTCGTGGCTGCTCGATCCCGTGAAGGGCGGGGTGCCGGCGAGGCACTCGTAGAGGATGGCGCCGAGGCCGTAGACGTCGGTCCGCCCGTCGAGCGCGCCGCCGTGGATCTTCGCCTGCTCGGGGGCCATGTAGCACGGGGTCCCCTTCGCGACGCCGGTCACGGTGAGCCGGCCGGCTCCCCCGATCTCGCGCGCCAGGCCGAAGTCCGCCAGGCAGGCCCGGCCGGAGGAGTCGACCAGGATGTTGTGGGGTTTGACGTCGCGGTGGACGATCGGCGGCTTCTGGTGATGGGCGTAGTCCAGCGCCCGCGCGACGTCCCGGAGGATCGTCAGGAAGCGCGCCGGGTCGGCGTAGAAGAGGGGCCGGCGGGATGCGTCCTTCCCGTGGATGAGTTTGGCGAGCGAGCCCCCTTCGATGAGCTCCATGCTCAGGTAGTAGCGGCCGTCCTGGCAGCCCACCTCGTAGACCCGGACGATGTTGGGGTGGCTCAGCCGCACGGCGGTGCGGGCCTCGCGGAGGAACTCCTGGACCTCCTTCGAGTTGCGGTCCTCGGCGAAGCCGTCGCCCGTGGTGACGATCAGCTTGAGGGCGACGAACTGGCCCAGGATGGAGTCCCAGGCCTGGTAGACGGACCCCGACCCGCCGCGGCCCAGCTCCTTCACGAGGATGTACTTGCCGAGGCGCCGCTTCGGGTCGCGCGAGGCCTCGGTCACCTCGGCGGGGAGCTCCGATTCCGCGGTGGATTTCCACGCGGCCGCGGGGGTCTCCTCGGCCTCGAGGGCCGCGCCGCACTTGGCGCACGAGTACGGCGCGTCCAGGCGGACGCTCGGGACCGAGAGGGGCCCGCAGCCTTCCGGGCAGCGGAGGGTCATCGCTCCGATGGAGTTGAGCGTGCGGGTGAGCCGCTCGGGGCTGGCGTAGCCGCGCGAGAGGATGATCTCGCTCAGCGTGCCGCCGGCGCCCGACGCGTGCTCGCGGAGGCACGAGTCGAACTGCTCCTGGGTCAGCAGGCCGCGCTGAACCAGGAGGGTTCCAATTTTTTTGGTGGCGGAGGCCATGAGGAACTTCCTTAAGTATAGCCCGTCCCCATTAAAAATTGGAACCCGTCCCATCCCTCTCTGGAAAGGGCGGGTATAGTTAGGCCGATTGATCAATTTTGTCTGTCCCGCCTGCGGCCATGCCCGGGAGATCCACGACCGCCTCAGCGGCCGCAAGTGGCGCTGCCCGTCGTGCAACGCCAAGATCAAGCACCGCGGGGGCGATCGCTTCCAGATCCGCGAGGTGGGGAACGTTCCGGATGACCCCGCGTCGGGCGAGGATGAGGCTGAAGCGTCGCTGGACGCGGGGACGGCCCCGGACCAGCTGTCGGTTCTCGGCCACTATCGGTTGATCGAGCGGATCGGGTCGGGCTCGGGCGGTCAGGTCTATCGCGCGGAACACGAGACCCTGAAGCGCAAGGCGGCGGTCAAGGTGCTCTCGACGACTCCGGGGGCGTCGGCCGACCGCGTGGCGCGGCTGGCGCAGGAGGCCGCGTCGCTCGCCAAGGTGGACCATCCGCACGTCGTGCGGGTCTACGACTTCGGCGTCGAGAGCGGCACACCGTACCTGGCGATGCAGCTCATCGAGGGGCCCACGCTGGCGCAGGCCCTGAAGGACGGAACCTTCAGCAACGAACGTCTCCTGAAACTCGCCCGAGAGCTCCTGGCGGGCCTCGACGCCATCCACCAGGCGGGCCTGCTCCATCGGGACATCAAGCCGAGCAACGTGCTCCTCGACCAGTCGGGCCAGGCCTACCTCGCCGATTTCAGTCTCGCGTGGGAAGCGCCGCCGCCGTCGACGGCCCGCTCCACCACGTTCTCGGGGACGGCCGACTACGCGGCGCCGGAGCTGGCGCTCGGCCAGGCGGCCGACGTGCGCTCGGACCTCTACGCCCTGGGCGGCACTCTCTATAGAGCGGTGACGGGACGCCCGCCCTTCGGCGGCGCCACGACCGCGGAGAAGCTGAAGCGGCAGCTCTACGAACCGCTGACTCCCGCACGGGCGTTCTATCCCGAGCTCGCCCCGGAGCTCGAGGCGCTGCTCGTCAAGCTGCTGAGCAAAGAGAGGGACGATCGTCCCCCCTCCGCCCAGGACGCGGCCAAGATGCTCGTCCCGCCGGCCCCCGCGCCGGCTCCGACGCCGGCGCCCGCAGAGGCCAAGCCGGCGGCGCGGGTCATCACGGTCCGCGAGGACGTGACGCCGCTCGCGCCCGTGCTGATCTCGGGAGGCGTGCTGGTCGCCGTGGTGTTGGGAATGCTCCTCCTGGCCACGCGACCCAAGGAGCCGCCGGCCTCCGAGCCGCCGCCCCCGGTTGCGAAAGCGCCGGCGGCCCCCGTGCGGCCTGCTCCTCCCCCGGAGACCGCCGCCAAGCCCGACGACCGCGAGAAGGCCGACATGGAACACCTCCGGCAGGTGCTCGCCACGGGGCCGATCACGGCGGGCATCCAGGCCTGCGCGGAGTTCCTCGACCGCTACCCGAAGTCCGTGCACATGGAATCCGTCCTCATGAAGAAAGCGGAGCTCCACCAGGAGCTCGAGCGGCTGTCCGGGAGGACCGCGTCGGGCGGCAAGACGATGTGGACCTTCCGGCTGCGGTCGGGAGGGAAGATCCAGGCACCGTCCTACGAGGAGAAGCCGGACGCGTTCCTGGTGAAGGTCGGAGGGACCACGATCCGGCTGGCGAAAGAGGATGTCGACGAAGTCGTGAAAGCAGACCCGGAAGAGAAATAGGCCATCCGGACGATAGATAGAGATGATGACGAAGGGGCAGCTGCGCTTCAGCTTCAAGGTCTACGCGGAAGAAGTCGGCCGTTGCAAGAAGAACGGGTGCTACTGGTCGCTGCTCCACCTGGTGCTGGTCCTTCCGGAAGTCTGCAGCGCCCTCGAGACGGATCTCCCGGAGCGCCGGGAGAAGGACGCCGAGGAGCGCTACAAGGAGTGGTGCCGCAAGTACGTCGCCACGGACGACTTCAACGAGTCGGAGTGGTGGGCCGCGCGGCGGAACATCTTCCACGAGCGGCTGACGCCCTCGCGCTACAGCGGCTTCGTCTTCAGCCCTCCGGGCGGGCCCGGGCATAAGCTGCTCGATCCCGCCACGAACAAGCTGCGCCTGGACGTCTGGTCGCTCGCCGACCAGATGCTGGCGGGCGTGGAGCGCTGGTTCGACGCGCTCCTGGAAGACCCGACGACGCTGGCCTGCGTCGAGCGGAAGATCCCCGAGCTTGTCTGGGTCGATCTGCCGCCGCCGGGAGTACCGACCGCGCCTTAGTCCGCCCGGACGAGCTCGAGCTGACGGACTTCCATCACCTGGGTCCCCGCCACCTTGAGGGCCCGCAGCGCCAGCTCGCCGCGGCCCGCCGGCAGCTCGATCGACCCCATCCGCCACGGCTTGAAGTCCTTCACGGGCGACTCGGCGTCCCGCGGCGCGCGGTCGTGGTCCGGTCCGTAGGCCGGCGGGTCGTGCGCCTCGGTGAGCGCCGCCTCGAGGCGGCAACCGCGGAAGCTCAGCTCGATCGTCGACCCGACGTCGGCCTTGGGGCAGGCGTAGTAGACCACGACCTCGTACTTGCCGGCCGCCGCCAGCTCGACGTCCCACGTGATGCGGTCCTCGGCGCGGGTCCAGTTCGTGAAGTAGGAGCAGTTGGGCGCGCGGGAGCTGCGCTTCACGCCGCCCTTCGGGACGCCGTCCCTCGCGGGCAAGTAGATCGATCGCCCCGACACCGTGAAGGGTCGCTCGTCCTGCTTCAGCGTCATCTCCGACTTCCAGCGCTGCAGGGCCTCCGTCATTCGCGCGAGCGCGTCGGGATGCTGTCCCGACACGTCGCGGTCCTGCCCCGGGTCCGCCTCCAGGTCGAAGAGCCTGCCCGCCGCGTCCAGGCGGAAGCGCTGCGAGCGGACGCTGAACTTGCCGGCCCAGTGGGAGAGGAGCAGGCGCTCGGGCGGCGCGGGCGCCTCTCCCAGGAGCCAGGGCTTGAGGCTGATGCCGTCGAGCGGCTTGCCGGCGGGGATCGCGACCCCCGCCAGCTCGGCCAGCGTGGGGAGGAGGTCGACGGCGGCGGCGACGGGCCGGACGCGCGTGCCCGCCGGAATCGTCCCGGTCCAGCGCAGCAGCAGCGGCGAGCGGACGCCGCCCTCGTCGGTCGATCCCTTGATGCCCTTCATGCCGCCGTTCCAGCGCCGGCCGTTGGGCCCGTTGTCGTGGAAGTAGACGACGAGGGTATCCTTCGCGAGGTTCAGCTCGTCGAGCTTGCGGAGAAGGCGGCCGACGTTCCAGTCGAGGTTCTCGCACATCGCCAGGACCGCCCGCGTCGCCGCGAGGTTCTCGAGCTTCGGGTCGCGGTCCCGGAGCTTCGGGTCGAGGCCGGCGAACTTCTCGTACCAGCGGTCGGGGACCTGGAGCGGCGTGTGGGGGGTGTTGAAGGGGACGTAGCAGAAGAAGGGGCGATCCTTGTTGGCCGCGATGAACTCGATGGCGTGGTCGGCGAGTTCGTCGGGCAGGAATCCCTTCCCGCGGACGCCGCGCCCGTTGTGATCGAGGAGGAGCGCGTCGTAGTAGTCGCCCCAGTGGCCCGAGGTGAAACCGTAGTACTCGTCGAAGCCGCGGTCGTTGGGGTGGTAGGGGTGCTGCGAGCCGTTGTGCCACTTCCCGAAGGCGCCGGTGGCGTAGCCGGCGGCCTTGAAGATCTCCGCGATCGTCCGCTCGTCGAGGTTCAGTCGCTCGCCGCCGGAGGTGACGTTGCGGACGCCGCCGCGGAGGTGCCAGCGGCCCGTGAAGAACTCCGCGCGGGTCGGCGAGCAGACCGGCTGGACGAAGAAGCGCTCGACCTGGGCGCCGTCGCGGGCGATCGAGTCGATGGCGGGCGTCGCGAGGTTGCTGTTGCCGTGGAGGCTGAGGTCGCCCCAGCCCTGGTCGTCGGTGAGGATGACGAGCACGTTGGGCTTCCGCTCCGCGGCGCTTCCGAGGACGAGCAGGGCGGCGAGCAGGATTCTCATGCCTTCTTCAACACGCCGCGCGGGCCGGGGGTTTTTCCTATCCCGCCGACGGGTCCAGCGCGAGGCGCCGCGAAATCTCCGCCGCGGCCTGGAGCGCCAGGGCGCGGTGGCGGGCGTCGATGCGGAAGGGCGTGCCCGCGAGGGGGCCGGCGATCGAGAGGGCCGCGATCCAGTGGTCCTGGCGTCCCCGCACCGGGACGCCGATGCAGCCGACGCCGGGGTGCTCCTCGCCGGACTCCAGCGCGAAGCCGCGCCGCTTCACCTCCTGAAGCGTCCGCGCCAGGCGGCCGGGCTCGACGATCGTCTTCTCGGTGAAGCGCGCGAGGGGCGCCTTGAGGAAGGGGGCGCGGTCCTTCTCGCTCAGGCCCGCCAGCAGCACCTTGCCCATCGCGGACGCGTGCGGCGCGAGCGTGCCGCCGACCCGGGAGGCGACCTGGATCTGCTCCGGGCTCGGCTCCTTGGCGACGACGAGCATGCGGTCCCCGACCACCTGGGCGAGGTGGACCGTCGCGCGCGCCGCGAGCGCGAGCTCGCGCATGAGCGGCGGCGAGACCCGCAGGAGCTGGTCGCCGTGGACGTGGTGCTCCGCGAGCGCGATCACCCGCGGCCCCGACTGGTACTGGCCGCGCTTGAGGTCCTGGACCACGTAGCCCCAGCTCGAGAGCGCCTTCAGGAGACGGCTGGCGCCGCTCTTCTGCATCCCGAGCGCCTCCGCGATCTCGGTGACGCCGCGCGGCGAGCGCGTCGCCAGCAGCTCCAGCACCTCGAAGGCGCGCCGCAGCGATTCGTAGGGTCCGTCCTTCATCGGGGCGCCATTGTCCAAGAGGCCTCCTTCCGACTCCAGCGATTTTGAAACTACTCTATTGACAACAGTGTTGCATAATAGGAAACTTCATTCGGGAGGTCCAGCATGCATTCCTGGGGACTCGCCGCCGTCGCGCTGCTGCTCGGGGTCTCGGCCCACGCGCAGGGGGTGGGCGACGGCCCGGCGATCGACTTCGCCCGCGACGTGCGCCCCATCCTGCGCGAGCATTGCGTCTCCTGCCACTCCGCCTCGAAGAAGAAGGGCCAGCTCCGCCTCGACGCGCGCTCGGCCGCCGTCAAGGGCGGCCTGAGCGGCAAGGCCATCCT
>Ga0310813_10001753_pt1 | contig 13142 bp, 18 predicted proteins | sample YN3metagenome_FD_203086 | JGI IMG/M metagenome (GOLD analysis project Ga0310813, IMG submission 203086) | Soil microbial communities from experimental microcosm in Duke University, North Carolina, United States - YN3 | ecosystem: Engineered > Artificial ecosystem > Soil microcosm > Unclassified...
GCTTTGATCTTGCATATATATATCTTCAATTATTGGATCAGGTTTAGGATAATCTGTATATGCATAGGATATATTATTAACTAATATTAAACCATAAGTCATTAATAAAATCATTATTACCCAATATATATTTATGTTTTTCATATAACCTCCTTGACAATTTGAAATAGTATGCTATACTTAAAGTCGGTATACTTTGCCTTCGTTAATCTAGAGGAAGGACATTAAGGAACAGTTTACATAGCAGCACAGATGTAAACGATATTTAAACAGGTCATGTGATACTACAATTTAAGTATGTCATACCTTAAGGAGTAAGTCAAGAGTTAGTGCCTAGCTTATAAGGATATTTATAGTTACCCATTATAGAGGGTAGGGCTTATAGGTCCCTGAAGCAAATAAAGCCTATTAATGCCAGTAATGGCTATCAACGCCTCGTGAGAGCGGTAGTACCTTATAGATGCTTATAAGTCCTTTATAGACGAAATACAGTACCTATAAGATACTCAATCTACACCTGATAATTAAAGTATACCCTTATAATTATTAGAATTGATTAGGTATATATGTTATATAAGTATGAAGGACTTAAGATTAGTCTTACTTTTAGAGGTAAGGAAGATTATTATACTCGAGATAGCTATGAAGAATGTAGGTACATTAGCCATGTCGAGATGTTTAGACTTATGGATGAGATTAGTAAGACAGTACATACCTTCTTAAGTCGTGATAGGATAGACGATATTAATCTATCTAAAAGTCATCAAGTTAGGCTTATAGAACGTAAGAACGATCAAGACAGCGAGTGTTAATTGTTTTAGTACTCTATGTTAAATCAATAAGTTATAAGCAAGGACAACTGATTAGGTTTTAATCAGATTATACAACAGCATAGCTGATATGGAAGATACTAAGTGTTAATTGATAACTTAACAGTTGTTAATTACGCAACCTTAGGGTTGCTAGGTTAGTTAAGAATAGTTTTAGCTAAATACTTTTAACTTTCCATCACTTACTATCACTATGCTCTAGATATTGTATTGTCTCAAATAGGTGCTATACTTGGTTTATGGGATAATACTTATATGGTGATACTATGACTTGTCAGTATTGTGGTAATGAGCTTCCTCCTGTGATACATAATCTTCCTGAAAGAACCTGTGATAATACCTTATTAACCAAGCACTTAGTAGCATGTGCTATTCAATCTATTGATATGGGTCATGATGATTATGAATAGATAGATGTATATATTATCTGACATCTATAAAAGAGATAGGTTTAAAGGTAGATATAGCTTGTTGGTTAGGTTATATTGTAATGGTAATAGGGATATATTGTAGATAGTTAGGTAGGTATATAGTATGGTTATCTTTGGTTTAATTGCATTGTTTATCTTGTTGTTAATAGTAGAACATAAACTATAATAATTGTAGATCTTAATCATCTTGTCACAAGTTATGTCTTAAGATTGTCGCATGACTAATAGTATGAAATGATACCCCTCACCACACTACTTAGTTAGTCTTGGGTTATAAACCCTCCTAGTTAAGCCATTCCTTCCCCCTTTTTGCCAAAGGATTCTTAGTTGGATTCTATCCTGAAAAGAATGCCTACCCGGAGGGAAAAGTAATTCTTAAAGGATTGTTAATATAAGTTACATCATACCCAAGCACTATACTTAGCTAGTTTATTTAATTAAATCAGGTAGTTAAAATAGATGTGTTTAAATTATTAGAAAAAATCGACAAGTTTAATAAATATAGTTAGAGAATCGACATATGAAAATAACACCACAAGACATTGATTATACTCTTAAACTAGTAGAAGAAGAGTTAGATTGTCGAGTAGTCATAACTAAAGCTTTATTAAACAAGACCTTACTCGATGAATATGAAGGTCTTAGAGATTTAATCCAATTATTTTATAGAGAATCTGATCTTGAAGAAAGAAAATTAATAGCACAAGATCTTGATTATCTTATGAAATTATGTTATAATAATAAAAATCAAGAAAATAAATAAAAAAATTACTTGACAAATAAAATTAATGTGTTATACTTATATGTAATAATATTGGATACCTTATAGCTGGGTAATGTCAGAATGAAATATATCAGGGACAGAAAGCTATACGCTACAGGAACTCGGCGACAGGAAGTTCCTTTTTATTATTTAAACTCTAGTCATACTAGAATATTGGAGTAATGTTACCAAATTTCAATGTTAATAGGATTAGTTAATGAACTGTAAACATGAGATGGTAGAGTTTTTAACATTCGATCCATACAAGATCAAAGAGATAACTAAAGCTATTGAAGATGGAACTTATTTAGAATCTAAGGATATAGCTATGATTTGTTTAGTTTGTAAGAAACAATTACTTTAATTTCTTACAGAATCACCTCTATCTTTTTGAGGTAGAGTACTGCTCTAGAAATAGAGCATGTTTCTTCCCAGATCTTGATCTATTAGAAATTATAATACAAGATCGGTCTACGCAATGTAGAAAGGTGCCTACAACCTAATAATTTAAGTATAGATAAATAAAAAAAAGTAGGGGATTGGCAACCCTTAGTTGCCATTTTAAATGGAGTAAATATAATGTCATTAGTAGTATTTTTAGTTGGAGTTGCAGTCGGTAACGTAATGTACCGTTATGTAACAAGTAAAGTAGTAGATATGGTTGTAAATAGTTCTGCAAGTACAAATGCATCAAGTACTTCTAGTTCTACTGATTCGAAATAGACTCTCACGCCAGTTAAAGCTTTTGAGCTAAGAACTTAATACGTAGATGTAGAAAGGTCCTGGTATATGGATCTTACTCCCCGACTTAGAAACTGGTCTTCGGGTCGAAAGAATCTTACGGCGCACCTCGAGAATGAATAGACAACGATACTAGGATTGGAGTTACGAACTCCGAGAAGGTATGATAAATCCGAGGGATTGAAACCATACCCTAACATTTCCAAGGGAAAATAGTCTTTCACGGTGTACTGGGTCACTAGGTCAAAACCCACTAATTTCAGTCGGTGACAGTTTGTCACTGGCATCATAATACGGCTAGATCCTCTGCACTAAATGTACGATCTAGTTTTCTAATCTACTTATAATAAGAATTAATCAATATGCCCTTCCTATCAATTTTAATCAGCGGTCTATCCTCCTTCTTTACAGGTCTCTTCGGATTCAAGGGCGACCAAGCTAAAACTATTCAAACAGCAATGGAAATGGTAGGTAAATTAAATGATGCCGATGCTCAAAGCATTGCAGCATCTGCTAATGCCATTTCAACAATTTTAACTCAAGGTTCTTGGATCGAACGAACCTGGAGACCGATCTTAATGATTCTTCTAATGGTAATCATAGGTTCGTGGTTTTTTGGTTACGCTCCCCCGAATTTTGATAAACCTCTTTCTCCAATGATGGACCAAGTTATAGAATTATTAAAGGTGGGTGTAATGGGTTATATACCCTGTAGAACATTAGAAAAAGTAATGACCCAAATTAATTTAGGATCAATACTTAAAACATTTATTGAAAAGAAGTTAAGTTAATATGGATATATTAATAGCAGTCTTATCTATAGTATTGCCTATTATTATAGGGATGGTAACATATTTTGTGAGGGGTATAATGTCACGCATAGAAAAATTAGAAACAGCAGTTGATTCCGCAATGACTGAACATCAGATGAGACAAATTCTATCTGATAAGATTGATCCAGTAAAAGAAGATGTAACCGATATTAAAAACAGCGTACAGAAACTATTCGATTTATATTTTAAGAAACGAGGTCGATAATGGCTAGTAAAGATGGAATGAATCCCAAAAAACAACGTCGAGAAGAAGCTCCAGGTAAAAAAGCTCCTGTTAGAGTATAGGATGACCTATGAGTAGACCTACTGTCTATCGTGAACAAATGCCTAATGAGATGTTAGAAATGATGGCTAATGGAGCAAAAGATAGTTGGATCTATGCAAAATGGAATATATCTAAAGAAACATTTTATACCTGGTTAAAGGAAAAACCCGAATTAAAAGAAGCTCATGAAAAAGGATTAGCTCTGTGTGAAGTGTGGTGGGAGCAAAAAGGATTAGAGTTAATGTCTAATCAAGATAATAAAGCTTTTAATTATTGGATAGCGTTTATGAATAGGAAGTTTGGATGGAATAAAAATTCAGATTCACAAACGAATATCAATATTCAAAATATGAATGTTTTAAATGCTCAAACAAGAGATGAACGTTTAGAATTTATTAAAAATAAACTTCAAGAATTAGATATTATAAATATTACTCCTCAGTTGACAGATGAATCTAAACAATCTTAATAATAAAACTGATGCTGAATTAGAAGAGATAGCAGAATCATTACAAGCTATTTCTAATTATAATAAATATAATAAATTAAAATTAGTTTTCCCAGATACAGGACCTCTAAGAAGAGAATTATATGGCCCAGCTATGGAATTCTTACGAAAAGGTAAGGAACATAGATTTAGAGTGTACATGGGAGGTAATCGTTCCGGTAAAAGTTTTACTACATTAGTTGAACTTTGCTATCATTTAACTGGAATGTATCCTGAGTGGTGGGAAGGAAAGGTTTTTAAAAAACCGACTACAGTATGGATTATTGGTGAATCAGGAGCATTATTTAGAGATTCAGCTCAGAGATTATTATTTGGCGAAGCTGGAGAAGAAATAGGGACTGGATTATTACCCTTAGCTGAAAAAAATGATGGAATTGGCATTATAGATTATTATGCTATGCCAGGAACTCCCGGAGCTATTGGGTCAGCAATCATTAAACATAAAAGTGGTTGTTCAGTTTCATTAATTGTTAAAACTAATGAAATGCAACGAGAACAATTCCAAGCCGCAAAAGTAGATGTAATACTGTTTGATGAAGAACCTAGAGAAGATATATACACGGAATGTTTAATGCGATTAATGGGGATTGGGAAAACTAAAGAACCTGGTATCGCAATGTTAGCTTTTACACCACTTAAAGGATTAAGTGAGGTAGTATTAAAGTTTCTTCCTAATGGACAATTTCCTGATAAAGGTAGTCCAATAGAAAACCCAGATCAATATATTTGTAGAGTAGAATGGGATCAAGTACCGCATCTTTCAAAAGAAGATCAGGCTACAATGATCAATCAAATACCGAAGAATGAACGCGATGCTAGACGTAAAGGAATACCATCCTTAGGTTCAGGTAAAATTTATCCTATAGATGAAGATCAAATAGTTATAAAACCATTTGCAATACCAGACTATTGGCCTAGAGCATTTGGTATGGACTTTGGATGGCATAAGACTGCCTGTTTATGGGCTGCTAAAGATCCAACTACGGATGATTTATATATCTATGCAGAATATTACCGGGGTGAAGAAATTCCGGCAATTCATGCTTTAAATATTAAAGCTAAAGGAGAATGGATACCAGGAATATCAGATCCCAGCGGTGGCGGTAGACAAGCCGGTGGACAAATGTTAGTCGATATCTATCGTGCTTTAGGATTAGATTTAACTGAAGGTGAAAATTCAATAGAAGCCGGCATAGCGAGAAATTTAGATTTATTTGAACGTGGTAAATTGAAGATATTTTCAACTCTACAAAACACTTTAAATGAATTACGAATTTACCGTTATGATTCAAAAGATCCTAATAAACCAGCTAAAAATCAAGCTGACCATTTAATGGATTGTTTAAAATATTTAACTTCATTGTTTGATTGGGTTGCAACTTCATTTAATGACCATGAATCTAGAGATAGAGTTGATAATATAAAACTCACTAAATCTAATAGAGATACTTTAACTGGATATTAATAATGCCTGCTATAGATAAACTTTTAAAATTTTTAAATACTCCTAATATCGCTGAATTATTAGATGACGACCAGTTGCATAAAATAGCAGAAGATGTTACTTTAGGTTACCAAATAGACCAAGATTCTAGAGAAGATTGGTTAAGCACTAACTTAGAAGCGATGAAAATTATTAAACATGCAGAAGGATCTAATGAACGCCGAGACTTTCCTTTTGTAGACTCTGCTAAAGTTATTTATCCTTTATTGGCTCCTGCTACAATTCAATTAGCTTCACGATTAGTTCAACATATCACTAGAAATGATAGAGTAGGCGAATGTACTATTTTAGGTGAAGATGAACCAATTATGAATCCAATGAATGGACAACCTATGCCAGGACAATATAAAAAGAAAGCCAAGGCAGAAAGAGTAAGTTCATTTTTAAACTATGAAAAATTAGTTGAATCGGATACATGGCTAAAAGATACTCATAAATTATGTCATATCGTAGCTTCATGGGGCACTGCATTTCGTCAAGTGTATTATGATCCCATTACTAAAAAGAATTGTTCAGATTTAATTCCACCCGAAGATGTGATCATTAATCATAACATCAGTTGCTTAGAAAAAGCTCCCCGTATTACATTACGTCATTATTTAACTAAGAATGACATGGTATCATATCAACGTTCTGGTTATTTTTTAGATTTAAATTTAGATGATTTAAATTATGGAACAAATGACGGTCAAAAAAATGATTCTAGAGAAATCATGCCAGTTCATGAATTTCTATGCCAATTTTGTTATTTAGATTTAGATGATGATGGATATGCTGAACCATATAAAGTTTATGTTCATAGAACTTCAGCTAAAACAGCTTGTATAATGCCAGCATATGAATACGCCGATATTGATGTTAATCCTGAAGATGGTGAAATTCGCTATATTAAACCGAGAATTGATATTGTTGATTTTCATTGTATGGATGATCCACAAGGTAAGTATTATTCTATAGGTTTAAATTATTTATTATTACATCAAAATAAAGCAATTACATCTATTGTTAGACAATTATTAGATTCCGGTACCTTATCTAATCAACAAGGTGGATTTGTAACTAAGGCATTTAAAACCAAAGAACGTAATTTACAATTTAAGATGGGTCAATTTCAAGTTTTAGATATTAATCCTAATATTGATCCAAATAAACATATTATCCCATTACCTTTTAAAGAACCTTCACAAGTATTATTAGGTTTGTTACAATTATTAATTAGTTCCGGCAAAGAAATGGGATTTATCTCAGACATATTAGTCGGTGATGCTGAAATGCAAAATGTTCCAGCAACTAGTATGTTAGCAATGGTTGAACAAGGAACTAGAGCATTTAAACCAATTGTTCAAAAATTATATATATCACTTAAAAAAGAATTTAAATTGTGGTTTCATATTCATTCTATTTATGCCGATGAAGTTACTTATGCTAAATTTCAAGACACTAATTTAGCAGTATATAAAGATGATTTTGATGAAGAAAGTTTAGATATCGTTCCAGTTGCTGATCCAACACAGAGTTCGGAAGCTCATAAATATGCAATGATACAAGCTAAATATCAACTATTGCAAAGTGCTCCAGCAGCGTTAAATATCGAAGCATTAATCTTAAGTATAATGACAGATCTTCAGATTCCAGATCCTCAATCTTTCATTGTACCACAAGAAAGTCAAAAGCCAGATCCAAAAATGTTACAAGTTCAATTAGACAGTAAAGAACTCGATCATAATATTCAAATGGATCAATTAAAAGCATCTTTACAAGCAGAAAAAGAAATTAATGCTCGTCTAAAATTACAACTTAAACAACAAGACGCGAATCGAAAAGATATCGAAACTCAAGGAAAGTTAATGAAAACATCAGTAGAAGCTAAAGCTACTTTAGTAGATTCTAATGTTAAACAATCATTAGCTCAAATTGAAGCATATAAAGCAGCCACTGCAAGAATTAAAGTTAATAAAGAAGATAATTCTAAAGGTAATGAATAATGTCAGAAGAGGCATTGTGGAAATATCTAGGTACGACTCAACGTGTATTAGAAGATATAAAAGAAGAAATAGTAAAAGCTAAAGAAGAATTAACTGATGGAGCATTAGTTGTTAGTCCGGCATTAGAAAGAGAGTATTGTCAGGCTATTGGTTATATAAACGGACTTAATTTTATAGTTGAGATGATAGAAAATGTAAATAAAGATGAGGAAAGTTCCCAATGATAGATGAAATTCAACCATTTTTAGGTAGATTATTAGTCGAAGTATTACGAGACGACGCTGAAGATCATGTAAAAGCACGATACAAAGCTGAAACTAAAGTTTCTGACGAATTTTTAAATAAATTTGCACTTCCAGATTCAATTAAAAATAAAAAAACACCGATTTCGAAAGGAAAAATATTGAAAATGGCTCCAGATGCTTTTGGACATGCATTTTCAGATAGATATGGCCAAGACGGAGATAAACCAGTTATTGGTGATACGGTATTTTTTATACCTAATGAATCTTATAAAATAGATGTTGAAGATAAATATCATTTAATAGGGGATTGTGATATAGTTGCATTTAAAAAAGGTAAAGTCTAATGAGTGAAGAACAAAGTAATTTTGAAAATGAAGAAATTGAGAATTTATCTACTGAAGAACAAGTAGATTTACGAGATCAATTAAAAGAACAAGTAGATCAAATTGAAGAACAAGTTGAAGATGTAAAAGAAAAAGCTAAATCAACTGGTCATTTAAGTGCTGAAGCATATCAAGCTAAGCATGGTTCTTTAAAAGGTTATAAATCAGAAGAAGAATTCGTTCGAACAGGCGAGATGATAGAACAAATTTACTCTTTAAAGAAAAAATTAGATGAACGAGATAAAGAAATTAGTGCTATTGTTAATTATACCAATAATACTATTAAAGAACATAAAGAAAAAGCTAGACAAGAAATTGAATCACGATTAAATCAAGCTCGTGAATATGGAAATATTCAAGCTATTGAAGCTTTGACAAGACAAAAATCTCAAATGGAATTTCAAGAACAACAAGAATTATTAAAAGAAGGTTTAAATAAACAACAAGTAGCATTTAATCAATTTGTAGATCGTAATAAACATTGGTTTAATGATGCTCATCCCGAATTAAAACAAGAAGCAATAGCATTAGATGCTGATATTATTAATAGATATAAAGCAGCAGGAATGCCAATGCCATCATATGATGAATTAATGTTTCAAATTGAAAATCATATGAAAAATAAATATCCAGATTTAGTTAATACTGGAATTAAAACTAGACCTTCTTTAACTCCTTCTAGATCTTCAGTAACTCGCTCAATGGGAGAAGTAGTTGGAGAATCAGATGATAAAGTATTTACTAAATTATCTTCTGATCAAAAATATATGTACCAAGCTAATAAACGAATTATGGCGAAAGCCGGTTTAGAGTATACCGTAAAAGAGTTTGTTCAAAAGTTAAAAGCAGACGGAGATATTTAAAATGACAAAATTACAAAAAGACGAATTACGAAAAAGTTTTCGACCCACATTAAGAATTAATAATATAGCTAGACGGACAAAAGCAGATCCGAATCATATTTATAAAGAAGTTCGTTATGACGAACGAATGGATCCAAATGGAGATCGAATTGATAAATATTTAGACAAGGGCTGGGAAATTGTTAGCTCAGATGAAAATTTATTAGATGATCGTTCAACGGCTCCTAAATCAAAAGAAGATACTAAATTACGCCCATCTCCAGCAGTTCGATCAGGCAGAGGCGGTGCTCAATTCGTAATGATGAGAAAATCTAAAGAACAATTTCATGCAGATGAAAATCAAAAAGTTAAAAATTACGAAGATAGATATTTTAGATCATCTTCTAAAAAAGTGACTCGACAAGGTGAAAACGTAACTGTTAAACTTAATGAAGTCACTGAAGATAATATAAACAGAAACAATTCAGAGGAATAGATAATGGCTAATGTTATAAGAAACGGCGGCCTTCGAATGTATCAACAAAAAGTTGATCAAGATCTAGAATTGTGTGTTATTCCTTCATCTGATTCGACCATTTTAGGTCGTGGAGATGCAGTGAAAACAGCAGGTTCCGCAAGTTCAATCGGCAGTGGTCCTGTCGTCAGAACTGTGTCGCGGATTTCCGCTGGTGACGCAATTTATGGTGTTGTTGAAGGGTTCTTAGAGCACTTCATCGAAGGAACCGGTATGTCTTTAGACAGAACTCATCGTCCTGCAAGTACTGCAATGTATGCAATGGTTCGTCCTGCTAATAACATGGACGTTTACTCAATTACAGCAGACGGTACACAAGCATTAAACGATGTAGGTTTAAACGCAAATATAACCGGAAATGGCGGCGGTACTACAATTACTGACGCGGATACTGTATCTGGCTTATCCACTATGGAATTAGACACAAGTACTATTAATACAACTGCAACATTGCAATTAAAAATCATTGGTTTTGAAGACCGTGCAGATAATGCACCAACTTCCGCTAATGCAGCAGTGTTAGTTACGGTTAATAATGCTGAACGTTCTGGTGGTACTGGTACAGCAGGTGCATAATTTAGAGGTATTTTAAATGGCTAATTCAGCTCGTGTTACTACGGGTAATTTGCCCCGGTTACTACAACTTGGTATTGACAAAATCCTTACTCACTATAAGGATACTTATAAAGGCCCAGGTTCCGAAATCTTCCAAGAAGCTAAAACGGAAAAAGGTTTTTATGAAGCAGTACAGTTGGCTGGTATGGGGTTAGCTACCCGTAAAAATGAAGGCGCCGCTATTACTTATGATAGCGTTGACCAAAACTGGGTATATCGTTGGCCGATATACACTTATGAAAAATCTGCTCGTGTTACGATGGAAGCTATTGCGGACAATCTTTATGAAGATTTAATTCCGTTAATGGGTAAGGAACAAGCTAAAGCTTTAGCTCACAATAAAGACTATCAAATGGCTGCTGTGTTGAATGCTGCATTCTCAACGGCCGGCCCAGATGGTAAAGCTTTATGTGCTTCCGATCATCCAATCCAAGCAGGAGGCACAAGTTCAAATACAGTAACTTTAGATATTTCTGAAGATGCTATTGAACAAATGGTAATTTTAGTTGACGGTTTCTTAAATCCAGATGGTTTATTGTCTGATTATGAAACTATGAATCTTGTTGTTCCAAAAGAATTAAGATTTGAAGCAGATCGTATTGTTAATTCTAAATATCGTGTAGCTTCGGCTGACAATGATATTTCTGCTATTAATAGTCAATCAGTTGTCAAAAAAATCATTCCTTGGAAACGTTTAACCGACACTGATGCATTCTTTATTACAACGAATGCGGATAATGGTTTGTTAGTAGCTTCAAGACAAGGTGTAACAACTGACTCCTTTAAAGATCCAACAACGAAAGACATCATCGTATCTGCATATGAACGTTTCCGTACGTTCTTTGCTGATTGGAGATGTGTTGTAGGTTCACCAGGAGCATAAAAGTAATAAGCTTAGGGTAGTGGGCTATGATGGCCTACTTCCCCCTAAGTTCCACTTAAATAGACGCAAATCGACTTAAATGGATGTGAGACTATAGAGGATATAAATATGTCAGGTTCACATTTTAAAGGTCCAGTTACTTCAACTAATGGTTTTGTTGGAGCAGTTACTGGAAATGTAACAGGTAATGTTACAGGTGGAGTAGTCGGATCTCCTGATTCTTCACAAAGTACAATTTCTGGAGTTGCCGGAGCATCAAATGTTTGTACAGTTTCTGTGCAATTAAAAGATGCAGCTGGAAACAATCTTACAAAAGTAACTCCATTTCAAGTTTATTCATCTTCTGCTGCTGATGGTTTAACATTAGCTTCTGCCGCATCCACAGGCTACTCAGTAGCTTCAGGCGGTTTAAGTATTAATAATGGCGCAGCAGTAACTACAAGTATTCGTTGTGTTTCCAGTGCTACTGGCGCATGTACCTTAAGTTTAACTGATACAGGCAAACAAACGAGTTATTTAGTTTTAGTAGTTGGTAATGGCGTTAAAATTAGTTCTCAATTAACCAGCGGTAGTTACGGTTAATACATATTATCTTTGCAGGAAGATTTAAAACATCCTGCACAAATTCTAAGTTCGTTGTTTGTAAACAGCGAACACTACATGAGGAAAATAAAAAATGACTTCACTACGTTCATTATATCGCCAACATCTGTATGTAACCGGTGTTGCGTTAGATAGAGACGGCCTTGCTCAATCACAACATACAACAGCTAATACTGCAATGACATTAAATGGAGCATTAGCATCTGGCGGTACTTATACAGCAGGAGATGGTTCTAATACTAAAGTAGGACATTTAATTGGAGTATATAGTTCTGCTAATATAGCTTCCGATGTTTTTACTATTGTTGGAACTGATCCAGACGGCCTTGCACTTTCAGAAACTGTCACAGGAGTTAATAACAGTACAGTATTTACTACTAATTATTTTTACACTGTATCATCTGTGACTAATGATACAACGGAAGGTACTAATAATGTTGAAGTAGGTATTGGAAATACATTTGCAACTCAAAGAATTCCAGTCGAACCTAGAGCAAGCGGATTTAAAGTGGGAATGGGAGTTTCAGCAGCCTCAGGGACCTATAATGTTTCAGCTCAATTAACAATGGATGATATTTTCGATTCGACTATAACTCCAGTTTATATTGCTGATACTACATTTGCTTCTAAATCAGCTACATTTTTTTCTGATTTAGCAGTCTGTGTAACTGCAATTCGATTTATTGCATCATCTTATAGTAGTACTCCATCTTTAACATTTCATGTAATTCAAAATAAATAGGTTTGAAATGGCAACTTTAACTAGTTTATTACCGAAAGTAACATATAAACAATTATTACAAATTGGTTTAAATAATGTCGGCATGTCTTCTTCATTGCAGACTGTTCAAGATGGAGATGGTAATAATTCTGTTCTTCAATTATCATCTTCAGCTGTCAATATTAATGGTATCTTTGCTATAAATTCTAATGCAATATCTTTAGCATCAAATTTTACTACAGCTGGAGCTAATAGTTTAACTTTGACTACAACTGGAGATACGAATGTTACTCTACCTACAACTGGTACTTTAGTTACTACTAATAGCATTGCTACTTTAACTAATAAAACACTTACAGCTCCAGTTATCTCTACTATTACTAATACTGGAACTTTAACTCTTCCTACATCTACAGATACACTAGTAGGTAGAGCTACAACTGATACTTTAACTA
>Ga0310813_10001755_pt1 | contig 13134 bp, 14 predicted proteins | sample YN3metagenome_FD_203086 | JGI IMG/M metagenome (GOLD analysis project Ga0310813, IMG submission 203086) | Soil microbial communities from experimental microcosm in Duke University, North Carolina, United States - YN3 | ecosystem: Engineered > Artificial ecosystem > Soil microcosm > Unclassified...
GCCGACGACCAAGCACACCGAGGTGGACCGGACCGCGCTCAAGCTGAACGACGACGCCTGGCACACGGTGGTCTGGGAGATCTTCGGCGACGAGATGGTGGCGACGATCGACGATCAGAACATGACGCTCGCCAAGGCCGAGGGGCTGTCGATGGAGCGCAACCACGTGGAGCTCAACAACGGCGGCCAGTGGGCCTGGTTCAAGGACATCAAGGTCTGGAAGGCCGAACTCGATCCCAAGTGGCCCGCGAAGCGCGGGCCGCTGATCGACGCGATGAAGAAGAAGGCCGACAAGCTGGGATACAAATGATGACGATGCGACTCTCTCTCTCGCTGGCGGTCCTCGCGGTCCTCTATGCCCCCGGTCGCCCCGACGAAATCACCTTCGAGGCCGGGATCGAGTTCGCCAAGGCGGACGGACAGAGCCTGCAGCTGAACCTCGCGCGGCCGAAGACCGCGACCGGAAAGCTCCCGGCGATCCTCTGCATCCACGGCGGCGGCTTCCGCGCGGGAAAGCGGGAGGGATGGGACGGCCGGTGCAAGCTCCTGGCCGAGCAGGGCTACGTGGCCGCGACCGTGACCTATCGACTGGCGCCGAAGTACCAGTTCCCCGCCGCGGTGGAGGACGTGAAGGCCGGCGTCCGCTGGCTTCGCGCGAACGCGGAGAAGTATTCGATCGATCCGGAGCGGATCGGCGTGATCGGCGACTCCGCGGGCGGCCACCTGGCCCAGTTCCTGGGCGTGACGGGAGGCGTCGCGCAGTTCGAGGGGGACGGCGGCAATCCGGGCGTCTCGAGCAGCGTCCGCTGCGTCGTGAATTACTTCGGCCCGAGCGACCTGACGAAGTCTTACGGCAAGAGCGTCGACGCCGCCGAAGTGCTCCCGCTGTGGCTCGGCGGAGATGCGACCAAGGAGCACCGCCGCCACATCCTGGCGAGCCCGCTCTACTGGGTCACGCCGTCGGCCGCCCCGACGCTGCTCCTGCAGGGCACGGAAGACAAGTACGTGAACCACGAGCAGGCCGTCTGGATGCACGAGCGCCTGAAGGCGGCCGAGGTCGAAGTGGAGCTGATCTCGCTCGAAGGCGCCGGCCACGGCTTCAAGGGCGCGGACGCCGACAAAGCCTGGAAGGCCGCAATCGCCTTCTTCGAGAAACACCTCAAGCCTTCGAAGTAGCCTACCCAGGGAAGGTAAGGGATCGAATCTCCGGGTCTGCCTGCGGCCTGAGCTACTTGTACTTGTTGAGCAGCTCGGCGTAGCGGGGGTCTTTGCGGATCGGGTCCATGTCCTTGTCGTCGCCCATGTGGCCGAGGCCCAGGGTCTGGGGATGGCAAGGGCAGCGGAAACGGCCGTAGTCGCTGCGGAGGGACCAGTCCAGGTACTTGAAGGCGTCGTCCATCGCCTGGGCACGGGCCTTCTCGGCGAGCTTGGGGACCTCGACCGAGTAAATGCAGGCGAGGTTGTAGAGCCCGATGCAGTAGACGGCGCGCTGGGGGATGTCCTCGGGCCGCCGCTCGGGGAAGGCGGCCGCCAGGCCCTCGAGGTAGATGGCCTTGGCGCCCGGGTAGTTGTTGGCCTGGACCTGCTGCGTGGCCTTGACGAAGAGCTCGGCCCATTTGGGCGCCGCGGGCGGGGGCGGAGGCGGGGGAGGCGGCTCCTTTTTCTTTGCGGCGGCTTCCGCCTTGCGCTTCGCGTCGTCTTCGCAAAGGATGCGGTAGTCCGACTTGAGCCTCTGGACCTCGGCGAGGCGCGCTCCCGCCCGCTTGACCGCCGCGTCGAGGAGACCCTCGACCTCCGCGCGCCGCTTATAGTCCGGATCGTCCGCGATGATCCTGCGGATGGACTCCAGCGAGCGGTCGAGGTCGGCGGCCTGCTCCTTCTCCTTCAGCCGTTCCTGCGCGCGCGCCTCGATCTGCTTGAAGCGCGCCTCCTGGGGCAGCCCGCGGAAGGCCGCGCGCAGCTGGTCGCAGCGGGAGAGGATCGCCTGGGGATCGGCGGAGGGCGTGGCGAAGGCCTCGAGTTCCCGCAGGCGCTCATCGGCGATCTCGACGGCGGTGGGCCGGGCGATCTGAGGAGGAGGAGGCTCGGGCGGCGGGAGGATCGGCTCGCGGTGGCCCGTCGAGGCCACGGCGACGACGATGAGGACGAGGGCGGCGAGCCCAACGCCGACGTAGAGGGCGACGTTGGGGGCCGAAGCGTTGCGTCGGATCGAGCCGGGGTTCGGCGCCTGGGCCATGGGAATGCGTTCGGTAGCGCCCCGGCGCCGCACATGGGGCGAGGTCCCGCCGCGCCGCTCGGTCGCGCGTTTATCCCCGGGACCGGGTGCGGGCGGCGGAGGCTCCGGGGCAGGCGAGGAGATGGGGCGGCACGTGGAGCAGAATGGCCGGTTGTCGTGGTCCTGAGCTTTGCCGCGGTCGAAGTCGTCCTCGGTGAGCCTCTTACCGCAGCCTTCGCAGTAAACGATTTCTCGTCCCATGGTCGGCCCCGGCTGTCGGCTGCATTATAGGGGCAGACCCTCGTCCTAGTCGAGCATCCAGAATTCCATCCAGAATCGCACCGTGCTCCCCTGCACGGACATCGCGCGCGGACCGGCGCCTTCATGATCTCCGGTGAACTCCTGGACGGGGATGATCCGGACCAGGTCGCCCGTGCCGCCGTCGGTCTCGCGGAGGCAGACCCGCGCCCGATCCGTAAAGCCGCCCTTCTTGCTCCGGCGGCGCTCGATGACGACCTGATAGATGCGGCCTTCCTTCATCGCTTGCGGCGAGGGGTTCGACCAGAGCGAATCCTCCATCGCGGTGGTCATGGGGGGCCGCTCGATCCCGGTCACGCCCGAGCGGAGATCGACCGTGCAGCGGACGAGCCCCAGCCGTCGGCCTCCGATCGGGGGGATCGGGGTCGACGGCCATCGGGCCTCGCCGCACGCGGCGAGGCCCAGCAGCATCCCGACGATCGGCCTAGTCCTGCGCAGCGGCCTTCGACTCGCACGTCAGGCAGACCGACCGGCGCTCGCCGTCGCGGGCGTTGATGGTGATCACGGGCTTCGTGCTCACCCGCTCGCCCAGGATGGACTCGAACACCGTCGCGTAGACCTTCTCGATCTTCGACATCGAGTAGGCCGACATCAGCTGGTGGACGCGGCCCTGGTTGCCGAGCGACCAGCGGCCGCCCTTGCGGCACGCGACGACGTTCGCTCCGGGAGCGGCGTCCGCGGCCGCCTCCTTCGCCATCGCGCGGAACTGCACGTCGGGGCCGTCGATCGGCGGGAGGATGAGGACCGGCAGCACCGGCCGCCCCGTCGGGTCGTTGTAGGTGAGGGGATCGTCCTCGCGGGGCGCGGGGGCGTCGAACGTCGCCGGCTCGATCACCAGGCCGTACTCCTGGCGGAGCCGCTCGGCGTGCCAGCGGCGGAAGAGCGCCTTGAACGGGACTTCCGTCTTCCGGTTCTCTTCCATCGCCTTCTTCACGCCGTCGACCACCCACTTCGCTTCGCGGAGCATCGTCGCGGCGTCGACGGGGCCCGCCACGCAATGGAGCACGCGGCCGTCGGGCGCGCAGAAGTACGCCGCCACGTTGCCGCCCTGCTTCTGCCCGTTCACGATCTGGAACGTCGCCACCTTCTGGAAGGACGAGACGAAGTTCTTGTTGATGAAGGAGCCGACCTCGGGGTTCGCCAAGGCGTTCACACGGAGCGCCTGAGCATTGTTTCAGGTGAATTTCGGGTCTTCGAAGTGGCCGGAGACGTGGAGGACGAAGACGAGCTTCTCCTCCGCTTTCGCCTTGGTCGCGGCTTCCGACGGCGAGCCCGACCAGACGACGGAGGTGCCGTAGGTCTGCTTGCCGCACTTGCCGCACGATTCGTCCGCCGCGCGGGCGGGGACGGCCGCCAGGAAGGCGGCCAGGAACAGCGTGAGGATCGACTTCGACACGGTTCGTCTCCTTCCTTCAAACTCATGCCTTCGACGCGCCCGGTTGTGACCGGGTTCCGAAAAACGCACTCCGGAATCCCGAATCCGGAGCTTCGACGGACGCGGGGCCCGAATCTAAGGTCGCAGGTTTTTAATTCGTCACAATTCGGGAACCGCGGGCATTGGCTTGCGTCGAAAGGGCGGAACGAGTTGCAGAAGGGAATGACTATGATGCACCGGAATCTCCTGTGGACCGCCGTCCTCTTCCTGGCCGCCGCGGTCCCCGCCATGGCCCAGGGCCTCGTCATCCCGGACGAACCCGACCTTCCGCCGCTCGCCCTGATCCGCCACCGCGTGCGGGTCGAGATCGACCGCCAGGCGGCGATCACCACGGTCGAGCAGGTGTTCCTCAACAACACCGACCGCCAGCTCGAGGCGCAGTACGTCTTCCCGATCCCCCGCGGGGCCACCATGAGCCGCTTCACGATGCTCGTCAACGGCAAGGAGAAGGCCGGCGAGGTCGTCGAGAAGAACCAGGCGCGCCAGATCTACAACTCGATCGTGAGGCGCGCCGAGGACCCGGGCCTCCTCGAATACCTGGGCGGCGAGATCTTCCGCGCGAACATCTTCCCGATCGTCGCCCGCGGCTCCCAGACCGTCACCCTGCGGTTCGAGCAGCTCCTTCCGGCTCAGGACGCGCTGGTCAACTATACGTATCCGGTGCGCGCCAGCACCAAGCGGGGCCCCACGGTCCAGGGCGAGTTCTCGCTGGAAGCCACCATCAAGAGCGCCGCGCCGATCCTCAACGTCTACAGCCCGAGCCACGCCGTCGCCGTCTCCCGCGCCAACGACCGCGAAGCGCGCGTGACGTTCTCGGACCGCCGCACCACGCTCGACAAGGACTTCACGGTCTATTACAGCGTCAGCGAAAAGGAGATCGGGCTCAACCTCGCGACCTATAGGCCCGACCCCAAGCAGCCCGGCTATTTCATGCTGCTGCTCGCGCCCAAGCCCACGCTTCAGGCCGAGCGGATCGTCGAGCGCGACCTCGTCTTCGTCGTCGACACGTCGGGCAGCATGGCGGGCGACAAGATCAAGCAGGCCCGCAACGCGCTCAAGTACATGGTCTCGAAGCTGAACGACGGCGACCGCTTCAACATCGTGCCGTTCGCGAGCTTCGCCGATCCCTGGCAGAAGAACCTCGTGAGCGCGAAGGAGCGTCGCGAAGACGGCCTCCGGTTCGCCGACACCCTCCTCGCCCAGGGCGGCACCGACATCGGCGGCGCGTTCGACGCCGCGGCGGCGTGCCTCCTGACCGACGCGTCGCGCCCCTCGTACGTCATCTTCATGACCGACGGCAAGCCCACGATGGGCGAGACGACCGACCCCAAGAAGATCCTGGCGAAGGTGATCGCCGCCAAGGGCGGCAAGGGCGGAGACGCGCTCCGCGTCTTCACGTGGGGCGTCGGGTACGATCTCGACACCCACCTGCTCGACGACATGGCCAACCGCGGCGGCGGCGTCAGCGAGTACGTCCGCCCCGAGGAGGACATCGCGACCAAGATCGCGGCGTTCACCAACAAGGCGGCCCAGCCGGTCCTCACCGGCCTCGACCTCAAGCTGGTCGGCGACAAGATCCAGCTCCTCAACGTCCATCCCCGCACGCTCCCGGACCTCTATGCGGGCGGACAGGTCGTGCTGTTCGGCCGGTACACCGGCGACGGTGACCTCGCCCTCCAGCTCACCGGCCGCGTCAACGGTAAGTCGGAGACGTTCACCTACGAGGGCAAGTTCGCCGCGAGCGAGTCGAAGTTCCAGTTCATCGAGATGCTCTGGGCCCAGCGGCGCATCGGGCACCTCCTCGACGAGATCCGGCTGGTCGGCGAGACCAAGGAGCTGGTCGACGACGTGATCCGGCTGTCGAAGGAGTACGGAATCCAGACGCCCTACACGAGCCAGCTGATCCTGGAGGACGGCCGGCAGATGGGCAACGCGCGCGGCGCCGGCATGAACCGCGAAGGCCTCGCGGTGGCGAGCGGCGGCGGCAAGAGCGCCCCCACCGACGCCGCTAAAAAGCTCGACAGCGTCATCGAGAAGGAGCGACGCGAAGCTCCCAAGCCGGCCACCGCACCCGCGCCCGAAACGAAGCCGGAACCTGCGGTCGTCAAAGCCGCCGAGGAAGCGAAGGACCGCGACGAGAATTTCCTCCGCAAGTTCGCGGCGAAGGACGGCAAGGCCGGCGTGGACGTGGCCGGCCGCCTGCGCCAGCTCAAGGAATCGGAGCAGTCGGGCGACCCGCGCCTTGCGGAGTTCCGCAAGGCCGCCGGGACCCGGTTCTTCCTCTACAACGACATGTGGGTCGACGAGAAGTTCGAGGCCGACGCCGAGATGACCTTCGTGAAGTTCGGCAGCGAGGCCTTCTTCAAGCTGATCGAGAAGGCGCCCCACCTGGTGGAGGCCTTCAAGCTGGGCACGCGCGTCGTGGTCACCACGGCCGAAGGCAACGTGGTCGCGGTGTGCGGCACCGGCAACGAAACCATGACGGACGCCCAGCTGAAGGAAGTGTTCGTCGCGAAGAAGAAGAAGTAATCAGAAGCCAGAAGCCGAAGAGATCCCCCTCGAGAGAGGGGGACTTTTCTTAGAGGGGCTGGAGGCGGATGTTGCGGTACCAGACCGGGCGGCCGTGGTCCTGGAGGCCGATGTAGCCCGAGCGGGCGAAGTCCTTCATCGCCCGCGGGAACTTGTTCTTCGAGCCGTCGGGATTCTTTTGAGGCTCCGTCCAGCGGTCGAGGTCGGCGTCGACGATCGCTTCGCCGTTGAGGACCACGGCGATGCGGCTACCCTTGCAGGTGATCCGCACCTGGTTCCATTCCCCCGCGGGACGGGCCGCATTCTTGGTCGGCGCGACGCAGTCATACAGCGCGCCCGCGGTGCCGCCGCGGCTCAACTCGGGCCGCCCGAACGAGTTGGACACCTGGATCTCGAGCCCCGTGAAGACCGGGTCCTTCAGGTCCGACGTCCGGAGGAAGATACCGCTGTTGGCCTGCGTCGGGACCTTGAACTCCAGCTCGAGAATGAAATCCCCGTAGGATGCCTTCGTCCACAGGTAGTCGGCATTGTGCTCCTTGCCGTCCTCGCGGTTCTTGAGCGCGAGGACGCCCTCCTCGACGACCCAGCCGTTCCCCGGGGCGGCCTGCCACCCCGAGGTGTCCTTGCCGTTGAAGAGCGGGACGAACCCGTCGCCGGAAGAGGCGCCGGACGCACAGCCGGCGAGCGCCAGAAGCGGGAGCCAGAGCGTTTTCATCGCGACCTTCCCTCCAGGATCAATACGCGGCGACGACCATCGCGGGGGTCGAGGAAAGGTCGACGGCGAGATAGACGCTGTTCCGGACTTTGTCCGTCCGGCAGGCGGCCGACCGTCCGGTCTTAGCCTGACATTCACCTCACCTGCGACAATTCCAGTTCGCGGCGCAGGAGGGCCAGCTCCCGGCCCAGGAGCGAGCGCAGCTCGTCGTGCTCGATCTTCGCGATCCGCGCCTCGAGCGACGTGATCCGTTCCGCCAGCGCCGCCTCGGCCGCGGAGCGGCGCGGAGGCATGAACGTCAGGGCGACGGCGAGCAGAAGGAGCATCGCCGCCGCCGCGACCAGCACCGGCGGCCCCATCCTCGGTTCCGGCCGCGCGGGCCGGAGCTTCGGGACGGCGGGCACCGGCGCATGACGGAGGCCGGTGAGCCCCCCGCGGATCCGGTCGTCGAGATCGCTCATAGAAGCTCCTTGCAGACGATTCGAGAAGGGTCGCTCCCCAGCCGCCGCTTGAGGGTCTGTCGCACCCGGAAGAGCCGCCATTTCACGGTCGCGCCGGTCACGCCCAGCGCCCGGGCGATGTCCTTGACCGGCAGATCTTCCACGTAGAAGAGCGTCGCGGTGATCTTCTGGGCCGGCGGAAGGTCCGCCAGCAACGCGAGCGCGTCGTCGACCTCGGGCTCCCGGGGCGTCGACATCCGCCGGAGCGGCGCGGGCGGACGCCGGAGCCGCGTGAGATGCTTGCGCAGCAGAATCGCGTAGAGCCACGTGCTCTCGGAGGAGTCGCCCCGGAACCGCTCCGCCGCGGCGAGGCCGGCCATCATCGTCTCCTGGGCGAGATCCTCGGCGTCGGGCTCGCGGCCTGTCATCGCCAGCGCCATCCGGTAGACGCGGGGCCACCACGCGGCCACCCACCGTTCGCGCGCCTCGGGATCGCCCTGACGGACGCCCTCCAGGTCGTCCACTACTTGCCCGTCGCTCCCGGCAAGCGGACGCGCTGCCCCTGGCGGATCACGTGGATCGGCATCCCCGACTCGATCGCCTGGACCAGCTGCGCTTCGAGCAGGTCGGGGACGACGTCGTTGGCCTTGAGTCCCGCTTTCTCCGCGGGAGAGCCTTCGCGGACGCGCCGGACGAGCAGGCCGCGGAGGATCGAGAGGTGGGCCCGAAGTTCCTCGGGGACCTCCTCCACCGACACGCCCTGCCCCTGCCACGCGGGAACGATCCGGTCCGACAGCTTCCTCACCTCGAGGCGGACGTCGTCGAGCTCCTTCCGGATGATCTTCAGTTCGTCGGCGGAACTCAGGACCCGCGCGGCGGGAGCGACGTATTGGAGCGTCTTCGACCCGACCTTCTCGGGGCCGACCGCGTCGCCGACCCGCGGTTCCGATTTCTTCCGGGTCACCCTGCCGGCCGCCCATTTCCGGTCCACGCGGTCGATCTTGAGCGAGCCGACGCTCTCCCCTCCCCGGGTGATCGAATAGATCTGTCCTTCGACGACTCCGTCGTCGGAGCCGATCGACACGACCACGAGATCGATCTCGTTGGCCACGGCGGTGATCTTCGATTCCGGCATCGCGAACTGGTAATAGACCGGCGGAGCCGGGGCCACCGGGGGCGGGGCCGCGAGCCTCGGAAGCCCCGTGGCGGCCGCCGCCTTGGCGGCGAGGTCCGCTTGCAGCTTCTCCGTCTCGGCTCTCAGGAGGTCGTATGCCTTCGTCTGCTCCAGCTTGTTGAGCATCGTGTTGGCGGAATCCAACTGCCGCTGGAGATCCTGGTTGTGACTTCGCTGCTTCTCCAGTTCCGCCTTCAGCTTCTCGAGCTCCGAATTCGGCGAAGGGGGCGTCTGGGCGGCGAGGAGCGCGGCGAACGTCAGGGCAAGCAGGCTCATATCGACCTCCGGTAAATGAGACGTTTACCGGTAAGTCGCGCCTGCGCCCGAAAAGGTTTGAGAAATCGTCCCTACTTCACGGCGAGGACGGCGTCGACGACCGAGCCCGTCTCGCGCGCCTGGACGTCCTTGAATCCCGCCGCCTCGAGGAGCGCGCGATACTCGCCGGCGTTCCGCTCCTTGCCCTCGGTGCAGACCAGCATGTTGAGCGACTGGAGATTGCCGCGGAGCGGACCGGTCTTGTCCGCGGCGAGCAGCCGCTCGGCGATCAGGAGGCCTCCCCCGGCGGGGAGGCGGTCGCAGATCTTGCGGAGCAGCGTCCGGATCTTGTCGAGGGACCAGTCGTGGAGGATGCGGCCCAGCGCGAAGAGATCGGCCTCTGGCAGCGGATCGGCGAAGAAGTCGCCCGCAAGGAGCCCGAGCTTCGAGCCGTCCGGGGTGCGCGAGAGGAATTCCCGCGCGGAGGCGATCACGGGCGGCAAATCGAACACGCTGGCCTTCAGGTTGGGATAGCACCGGCACGCCTCGAGCGCCAGGTGGCCGGTGGCGCCGCCGAGGTCGACCAGGTGGCGGAACCGGCCGAGGTCGAACGCGCGGACGACGAGAGGCGAGCTCAGCATGCCCATCCCGTGCATCCCCAGCAGGAAGTCGCGCTTCGAATCCTCGGTCTTGAAGAAATGATCGAAGATGTTGCCCTTCAGGCCGAACGTCGTTTCCCAGAGGTGGGTCCCTTTCCGGATGGCGGTCTCCAGATCACCCCACAGCCTGTAGCCGACCCGGTTCGAGTAGTCGATGTACCCGACGAGCGCCTGGGGGCTGGAGCGGACGAGATAGGTCGTCGCCGCCGGGAGGTTGGCGTAGACGGCGTCCTTCTTAGACAACAGATCGATGCCCACGCAGGTGTCGAGCAGCCGCTCGGTCGCGTCGGGATGGAGGCCGAGCTCGGCCGCGACCGCGTCGGCGCGGGCCGGCGAACGATGGAGCCGCTCGAACACGCCCAGCTCGAGGGCGGCGAACATCGCCTTCGACCGGCGGAAGCCGTCGAGCGAGTCGAGGACCGGAGTCGGATCGACCGGGGTGGACATGCTCATTCCCTCCGAAATAGCGCCTGATAGCCGCCCGAATGCCGGTCGGTGGGCATCGTGAAGTCCTCCTTCACAACGCGGAACCCCGGAAGCTCGACTCGGTTCTCTTCGGGCTCGAGGCTGCAGGTCGAGTAGACGATCCGTCCGCCCGGCTGGAGCAGTCGCGCCGCGTTCTCGAGCAGCTTCCGCTGGAGCGCGACCGCGCCGGCGATGTCCGTTTCCCGCAGCCGCCAGCGGACGTCCGGCCGCCGCGCGAGCACGCCGGTGTTGGAGCAGGGGGCGTCGATGAGGATCGCGTCGAACGGCTCGCGGAACGCGATCGTCGCGCCGTCGCCCGCCACGCACTCGATGTTTCCAAGACCCAGCCGCGTCGCGGATTCGGCGACGAGGCCGATCCGGTCGGGCAGGTCGACGGCGACCACCCTGCCCTTCCCGCCCATCAGCTCCGCCAGGTGGGTCGTCTTGCCTCCGGGCGCGGCGCAGAGGTCGAGCACCCGCTCCTGGGGCTTCGGATCGAGCATCGGAGCCACCTTCATCGACGTCTCGTCCTGCACCGTGAACCCTCCCTCGGCGAACTTGGGATCGGCCGCGGGATCGCCGTCGATCTCGATTGCGCCGGAGGGTTTCAGGGGATTGGGCCGGACCGTCACCGGGAGGACGGCGTTGTCGGCGACGAGCAGGGCCTCGAGCTCCTTCGGCTTGAACCGCTTCCGCCACCGCTCGATCAGCCAGTCGGGATGGGACGTGCGCACCCCGAGCGCGTCGGGGAGGGCGAGGTCGGCCGCCTTGCGGAGGACCGCGTTCACGAAGCCGGCGGACTTCCGGCTGACGCCCTTGGCGAGCTCGACGGCTTCGTTCACGGCGGCGTGGCGCGGGATCTTGTCGAGATGACGGATCTGGAAGAGGGCGATCCGCAGGTGCTGGCGGATCTCGGGATGGACCCGCTCGGCGCAGCGGTCGATCAGCCAGTCGAGCTCGCGCCGCCAGCGGGTGGCGCCGTAGACGAGGGTGGTCAGGAGGGCGCGGTCGCGTCGCGAGAGGGCGGCGCTCCGGTGGGCCTCGAGGGCCTCGTCGACGAACCGCTTCTCGGCGGCGGTCAGGACCTGGGCCGCGAGCGCCCGGACGTTCTTCACCGGACCGATTTTCCGCGCGGGCTGAAGATCCAGAACTTGCGGAGGAACTTGTGGCTCTTGATGGCGTCGCGGTCGGCGTCGGTGATCAGGTGGGGCCAGTTGCGCTGCTTGAACTTGAGGAGGGCGCTTTCGTCGACGGCGCGGAGCTTTTCGGTGAGCCTTCCCTTCATGGCGTTGGCGAAGTCGATGAGCCAGGGCCGGTCGCCGGCGATGAGGATGTTCTTGCGCTGTCGGAGGTCGAGGTGGACGACGCCCCGGTCGTGCATCGCGCGGACGGTCTCGCAGAGCCGCTCGAAGACGCGGTCGGGCAGCTGCCCCGCCTTGAACTTGTTGATGGTCGTGCCGTCGATGTACTCGAGGAGGAGGGCCCGCTTCTCGACGATGGCGTAGGCGCGGGGGATGCCGGGGACGCCCTCCAGGTGACGCAGGAGGGCGAACTCGCGCCGGACCAGCGCGGGGGCCAGGAGGCCGCGCGTGACGGCGTTCTTGCCGCGGTAGTCCTTCAGGACGGCGGGGCGGCCTTCGTGGTCGACGACGGAGACGACGGGAGAGAGGAAGCCGCCCTTGTCCCGGAGGACGCGGCCTTTTACGGCATCAGCTTCTGGACGAGGTCGATGATCCATTGGTTCCAGATCACGGCGCAGACGCCGAAGGCCATCGCGAACGGCCCCCACTGCTCGCTGTTGTCGCAGGTGGCCTGCCAGCTCCAGGGCCGGCTCTGGGCTTTCTCGTACCGGGTGGCCTTCGGGAAGTAATCCGGGACCGAGCGGTCGTAGTGGTCCCAGTCCTCGCCGAAGATGTCATGGAGGCGGTTGCCTTCGCGCTTCTTCTTGTAGGGAATGTAGTAGAAGATGAACGCGAGGATGGCGACGCCGAGGATGATCCAGTTCAGGTGGAGCTGGTACCAGGGCAGGTCGGTGCGTCGGAGGTCGCCCATCGTCAGGAAGGCGGTCCCGATCATGCCCAGGAAGGTGCCGATGTAGAGGGGGTTCTTGACGTAGGCATAGGGGCCGGTGACGGTGAGGACCTTGTTCTTGACCAGGTGTCCTGAGGCCCAGATCCGGAGCCAGCAGGAGACGGCGAGGAAGCCGAGGCCGACCCAGAAGTTCCAGCGGACCCATTTGTCGACGCGCCGGTCGGCGAAGAACAGGAGGACGATGACGGCGGCGTAGACGAGCAGGAGTTTCCAGGAGAGCTTCTTGATGCGCGAGAGCTTCATGGCTGAGGGCCCCTGATATAGCAGACCAGGCTCGAGAAAACAACCGGTTTGTTTTCGTAACTTATGAATCGTAACTTATGACCTTGACAACCCCCGCCCCCGGCGTATACTTCGGACGGCTGTCATGAAAGTCCTCGGGATCGAGTCGTCCGGGACGAGAGGGGGGATCGCCCTCCTGGAGTCCGGGCAGGTCCGGGGGACCCGGCTCTTTGAGAAAGGGATGGTCCACGGCCGCGAAATCGCGCCGTCGATCCGCTCGCTCCTGGACGAGCTCCGCTGGCCCGCCGAGGCGATCGACCTGATCGCCTGCGACATCGGCCCCGGCTCCTACACCGGGCTCCGCGTGGGACTGGCCGCCGCCAAGGGGCTGGCCCTCGCGCTCCGCCGCCCCCTCGTGGGAGTCGCCTCGCTCGATGCGATGGCCGAAGCCGCGCGCGACCGCGCCCCCGTCCTCTGCCCGGCGATCGACGCCAAATGGGAGCAGATCTACGGCGCCGTCTACGAGAACGGCCGCAGGACCACCGATTACCTCGCGGAGAAGCCCGACGCCTTCGCCGCGCGCGTCCCGAAAGGCGCCTACGTCTTCGGCGACGCG
>Ga0310813_10001756_pt1 | contig 13127 bp, 10 predicted proteins | sample YN3metagenome_FD_203086 | JGI IMG/M metagenome (GOLD analysis project Ga0310813, IMG submission 203086) | Soil microbial communities from experimental microcosm in Duke University, North Carolina, United States - YN3 | ecosystem: Engineered > Artificial ecosystem > Soil microcosm > Unclassified...
CATCGGCGGTGTCCCAGCGCTACTCGCCTTGTACGTGCGCACCTTCGTGAAGGAGTCCGAGGTGTGGGAGCGCACGCGCCACAAGCACAAGAGCTTCCGCGCCTACGCGAGCGAGATCGCGTCGCACTGGAAGCTGTTTCTCTACCTGTTCGTCTTCATGATGTTCATGAACTTCGTCTCGCACGGGACGCAGGACATGTATCCCACATTCCTGAAGCGGGATTGGGGCTTCACGCCGCAGCGCGTCGCGATCGTCACCGCGATCGCCAACATCGGCGCGATCACCGGCGGTATCATTTTCGGACATTTCTCCGACCGCATCGGACGCCGACGCTCGATTGTCACCGCGCTCCTTCTCGCCATTCTAGCGATTCCGCTGTGGGCCTTCGCGCCAACCGCGGGTTTGCTCATGACCGGCGGATTCATGATGCAGTTCATGGTGCAGGGGGCGTGGGGCGTGATCCCGGTGCACATCAACGAGCTTGCGCCCGACTCCGTGCGCGGGTTCCTGCCCGGCTTCGCGTACCAGTGCGGCGTGGCAGTGGCTGGAACGGTGGCGTACATCGAAGCCGTGTTCGCCGATCACATGCCGTATTCGCGGGCAATGGCGTTCACGGCGTTCACGGTGTTCAGCTTCGGCGCGATCGCGGCATGGCTAGGGCGGGAAAGACACGGCGTGGAGTTCGGAGCGGACGTCGCCGTAAACACCGCTTCTACGGCATAGACGAACGCTGGGGTAAACGCCTTCTACCTTCGTGACGTCTGATGGCCGTGTCAGCGCACTCCACGGTGATCGCGGGTCAAGGCGATGACGAACTGCAAAAGCTCGTGGCCGAAGCTCGGTCCGGGCGGCGGGCGTCGCTCGAGCGGCTGTTAGATCGCGTCCAGGCGAACGTCCGGCGGTGGGCGGCACGTTTTGCGTCGGATGAGGATGCGGCCGAGGACATCGCGCAGGACGTCCTGATCGGACTGGAGCGGCGCGTCCAACGATTCGACGGCGCGAGCCGCTTCTCTACCTGGCTGTTCACGGTGACGCGGAACGTGGCCCTGTCGCGCCGCCGCCGCGAGGCCCGGCGGGCAGCCCTGTTCTCGGAGCAGCAGCACCTCGCGCTGGATGATCCAAGCGACGCGGCGGATCCAGACGCGGCGCGTCTCGCCACGCTGGCGCTCGGTTACTTCGACGATCTCCCGCCGCAGCAGCGCCGGATCTTCGAGCTGGTCGACATTCGCGGGCTCACGCCGGCGGAGGTCGCGCGCCGCCTGTCGATGGAGCAGTCCACCGTGCGGGGCCATCTCTTCAAGGCGAGACGTTCCATCCGCGAACAGCTGCTCCAGCATCACGAACGATTGTTGACGGAGTATCGATCATGACATGCGACGAAGTACGTGACGCGATGATGACGGCGGAGCCTCGAGAGCTGCGAGCCGACGGTGACGGGCCACTCGCCGCACACCTGGCTGAGTGCCCGGCGTGCGCGAAACAAGCGCGAATGTTGAGCTCCGTCCTGCCACGGCTTTCGAAGAAGGCGACCCTGCGAAGCCGCCAACGCGCCGCTATGGCCGTGGGAATTCCGGCAGCCGCGGCGGCCGTCGTGCTCGGCGTTTTCATCGCGAGGCCGGGCGGCGAAGAGTCTACCGCTCGGCCGCCGGCGTCGATTCCGACGAACGTCGTCTCGGTGGACGTCAAGGCGGGTCAGCGGGCGACTGTTCTCAAGACCAGTGATCCGAAGGTGACGGTTGTCTGGATCTCTCCCGGAGGAAGCGAGTGAAAACGAATTCGCTAATCATGACGGCAATGCTTCTCGTGGGCGTGATCGGGTATTCGCCGGCGCAACAGGCAGATCTGCCGAAGGCTCCCGTCAAAGCACATCCGGCGAGGCCTCCCGTCAAAATCGAGCAGCCGTTCATGGTCAAGACCGTCTCACTGCACCATCTCACATCGATGGAGGCGGTGAAGCTCCTGACACCGTATGTCCAAACGCCGGGCGGCGGTGTCTATGAGGTTTCGCCCAACATCCGCGCCGTCACGGTTCGCGAGATCCAGGCGGTGTTCAATGAGATGCAGACGGTTCTCGAGCGGTACGACCGCGACCCGGCGACCATCGTACTGAACTTCCAGCTCATCGCGGCCGAAAACACGAACACGCGCGATCCCGCGGTGGCGAGCCTGGATACGCTGTTGCGCAGCGTTCTCAAGTTCACGGGCTACCGTCTGCTCACCACGTCGGTGGCCGCGGCGACCGAGGGGCAAGGTGTCACGCAGACGTTGTCCGCGGACGGCGATCCGTTGACGTTGACCGTCATTGTCCGGGAACTGCGGACCGAAGGCAGCGACGCGAGCGTTCAGCTCATCGTCCAGCTCAACCGACAGGGAATTCCGGCGAGCGCGCAGAACAACGGCGTGGGCCGACCAATGAGCGAGCTGTTTTCGACGGGCGTTCGCGTGCCGATCGGTCAGACCGTGGTGCTCGGAACGTCTGCCGTCGAGGGCGGACAGCGCGCGATGATCCTCACTGTCCGCCCGCAGCTTTCCAAGAAATAGCCTAGTCCATTCGCAACGCGACGAGCGGATCGACTCGGCTCGCTCGTCGCGCCGGAACGTAGCAAGCGATGAGCGCGACAGCGCCGAGCACCGCGGTCACGGCCACGAAGGTGAGCGTGTCCGTCGCCGGGATGCCGAAGAGTTGATGGCGCAGCAATCGTCCGGCGCCGAGCGACAGCGCCAGACCGACGACGACCGCGACGCCGACGAGACGAAGCCCGTCGCCGATCACCATGCGACGGACACGGCCGGCGTCCGCGCCGAGCGCGATACGAATTCCGACTTCCTGCGTGCGCTGCGCGACGGTGTAGCTCAACACCCCGTACACTCCCACGACGGCGACGAGGAGCGCGACAAGCGCGAACAGACCGGTGAGCCACATCATCGTCTTCTTCGACTGCACCACGCCCGACAGATCCTGTTCCATGGACTTGAAGCGCCAGATCGGTTGATCGCGATCGACGCGCCAGACCGCTTCGCGAACCGCGCGAGCAAAGTCCGTCGGGTTACCCTTCGTCCGAACAACGAGGCTCGTGAAGACCTGGGGTCGCTGAGCGTGCGCGACGTAGCCTTGCAACAGCTGATTCTCGTTGAGTGTGTAGTGCTTGGTGTCACCGGCCACGCCGACGATCGTCCAGAAGCCTTCGCTGCCGAATTGGATTCGCTTCCCGAGCGCAGACTGCCCCGGCCACGTGCGTTCGGCGAACGACTTGTTGACGACGATGACATGGGGCGCGTCGGCTCGGTCGGTCGCGGCGATGTCTCGACCAGCCAGCACCGGAATGCGCATCGTCGCGAAATAGCCGGGCGTGACGCTGTTGATCTGGATCATCGGAGCATCGCCGACTTTCACGGGCTGCTGCCCCTCGAGGACGACGGGGTACGATTCGCCGTTCTGACTGAGCGGCGAGGCTCGTACCAGCGCGGCGGCCTCGACGCCGGGAATCGAGCGAAGTTCGGTCGTCGTGCGCTCGAACATCTCCCAAATCTTTTCCGGCGTGTTGTACTTCGTGACCGGAAGGCGGAATTGCGCCGTCAACAGATTGTCGCCGTCGAAACCGGGATTCACGCGTTGAAGCGCCTGGAGCGATCGCGTGAGAAGCCCGGCTGTCGCGAGAAGGACGAGCGACAGCGCGAGCTGCACGACGACCAGCGTGCTGCGCGTGATTCCGTGCCGCAGGCCGCCGCCGATTCGGCTGCGCAGCATCTCGGTGATGTCGGTGCGTGAGGCTTTCCACGCCGGTGCGAGCCCGAACAGCAACCCCGTCACCATCGAGATGCCGAGCGCGAAGATGAGGACCGGCACATCGAGCCGGATATCCGGTTCGTTGACGGGCAGCTGAGGAGCGATGAGCGTGGCGAGCGTCTTCCGAAGGACGAGCGCCAGCGCGATTCCCAGCGCGCCCCCGACAAGCGAAAGGAGCACACTTTCAGTGAGGAGTTGCTGCGCCAGGCGTCGCCGGCCGGCCCCAAGCGCCGCACGGACGGACAACTCTCGTGCGCGCGCTGCCCCGCGCGCCAGCTGCAGATTGGCCACGTTGGCGCAGGCAATCAGCAAAACGACGCTCACGGCGGCAAGAATGATCAGGAGGCTTTCACGCACTCCGCCGACGAGATACTCACGAAGCGAGATGATTTCGGCGCCCGTCGACGCGTTCGTCGCCGGGTACTCCTGCTCCAGCTGGCTCATCACCGTCGACAGCTCTCGTTGCGCGGCGCTGTAAGAAACGCCAGGCTTGAGACGCGCGGCGACGGCGATGCCTCGCACGCCGCGGTCGAGCCCGTGCGCATTCGGGTAGTAGCCGATCGGCACCATCACATCGGGCAGGCCGAGTGGAACTTCCGTGTGCGGAGCGGTGATGCCGATGACGGTGAAAGTCGTTCCGTTGAGTGTGATCGGCTTGCCCAGCATCGCGCGGTCGCCGCCGAAGCGATTCTGCCATGCTTCGTAGGACACGACCGCGACCGGCCCCTTGGTCGCGACCTCGGTCTCGGCGTCGGTGAAGGCGCGGCCTTGGGACAGTTTGAGGTCGATGACGCGCAGGAAGCTCGCAGAAACGAAGTCACCGATCAGACGCTCCGGCGATTCGCCGCCGGTCATCGTCACGCTCTGACCGCGAAACGCTCCGAGCTCGCTGAAGCTGTGCGTCCGCGATCGCCAGTCCTGATAGTCCGCGTAGACGACGCCCTGTTGGTTCGTCTTCCCTTGCGTTCCCCAAATGAGCACGAGCCGGTCGGGGTCGTGATAGGGCAGCGGGCGAATGAGCACGGCGTTGACCACCGAAAAGATGGCCGTGTTCGCGCCGATGCCGAGGGCAATCGTCACCGCCGCGACGATGCTGAACCCCGGCCGACGGAGCAGGCCCCGAACACCGAAGCGAAGGTCTTGCAGGAAGATGTCCATGTTATCTCTCGGTGGCATGTCGGTATCGGTCTGCGTCCACTCAGCCCCCCACTCGCGCGATATCGTCGTCACGAGGTCGACCGCGAGCCGCGCGCGTTCGACGAGTGCGGGGAGCACGCCGCGCCGCCGCGCTTCGTGGAGTCGGCGGGCGACGAAGTCGATCATCTCGCCGCCGAAGCGCTCGCGAAACGTGTCGGGCAGGAGGCGGAGACAGGCGGCGTATACGCGCTCGTAGCTCGGACGACGCATGGCCTACAACGCTCCGGCGTCGCCGAGGACGTGTTTTCGCCTCGCGACTCGAACGACGCGGTCGAGACGCTGGACCTCGAGCTCGAGGACGCGTCGTCCGAAGGTGGTGAGGCGGTAGTATCGGCGCCGCTCGTCGTCGTCTTTGGCGCGTTTCGGCGAGACCTCTTCGATGAGGCCCGAGCCGAGCATCCGCTGAATCGATCCGTAGAGCGTGCCGGGACCCATGCGGATGGATCCTGAGGTCGTTTCGTCCACCTCACCCGCAATGGCGTATCCGTGCCGCTCTCCGCCGCTGAGCGCCAGCAAGATGTGAAGCACCGCTGGGGTCAGCGGGAGTTGTGTACTGGCATCGCGCTGTGTCATGGCCCGAGTATATCCGTTACGGATGCATCCGCGCAAGATAGTTGTGACGACACGGCCGAGTGCGCCGATGGACAGGTAAGTGCGCTACCCGTAGCTTCTTCGATTCATCCCTCCCATCCCGTAGCGTGCTCATTTCGGCGGGTATCCCCATGCGTTCGAACAGTTTTCCGTCCCTCCGCCTCGTCGGCGCTGTCCTCGTCTTTTCGAGCCTTTCAACTGCACATCGGCAGCTGGTGGCCCAGGCGCCGCGCGCCACGAGGCAGATGCAGCCCGCCGATCTCAAGGCGTGGAAGTCGATCCGGCAGTCGGTTCTTTCGAACGACGGCAAATGGTTCGCGTACGTGCTCGCGCCGAACGAGGGCGACGCGACGCTGATCATTCGATCGACGGGCGCCGACGCCAAGGAAATGAAGTATCCGATCGGTGAGGCGGGCGGCGCGGGCGGTGGACGCGGCGGCCCGCCGGGTGCCGACGGCGGCGCGGGGCAGTCACTCGCGATCAGCGCCGATTCGCGCTGGGTGGCGTTCACGATCTACCCGGCCGCGTCGGCGGGACGCGCTGGCGGACGTGGCGGTGCGGGCCGGGGTGGGGCGGGGCGCGGGGGGAGCGGAACCGGCGGCGGTCAGGATCAGGCGGCGGCGCCGGCGCAGAACAAGATGGGACTCGTCAATCTCGCCACCGGCGAGAAGAAGGAATTCGACAAGGTCCGGCGTTTTGCGTTCAACGGCGACAAGCCGACGTGGGTCGCCATGCAGAGCTTCCCCGAGCAGCCGGCTCCTGCGGCGGGAGGAAACGCGGCGGGGGGCAACGCCGCCGCCGCGGCAGCGCGCACGCAGGGCACCGACCTCGTGCTCTACAATCTGTCGACGGCTGACGCGGTGAATGTCGGCAATGTCGCGGAGTTCGGCTTCGACGATTCAGGGGATTGGTTGGCGTATACGGTGGACGCTCGTGACCAGATCGGGAATGGTGTCCAGCTGCGCAACATGCGCACGGATGTCGTTCGCCCGATCGACTCGGACCGGGCGTTGTATCGCCATCTGGCGTGGGCGGACAGCGCGCCGGCGCTCCTCGTGCTGCGCGGGCGCGCCGATTCGACGGCGCGCGACACGCTCTTTTCGGTCGTCGCGTTCACTGATGTCGCCGCGAGCTCGCCGAGAAAGACCGTGTTCGACGCGGCGCAGCGGAATGACTTCCCGGCCGGAATGAAGATCTCGCCGGACCGCGCGCCGCGGTTCTCCGGCGACCTCTCGACCGTGTTCTTCGGGATTCGCGACGGCAGGAAGGCTGGTGAGCGAACGCTGGCGGGTCGCGGCAGCTCGGTGATTCAAGCGGGTGCGCCGGGCATGGGCGGCTCGACCAATCAGCCGCGCATCAACGAGGCGCAGGAAGAGAATCCGTCGCTCATCCTGTGGAACGCCAAAGATCCGCGCCTCCAGTCGCAGCAGATCGTGCAGGAGCAGCAGGATCGTTCGTTCAGCTATTTGTCCGAATATCGGTTGGCCGACAACAAGTTCGTCCGCCTGTCGGACGACGATCTCCGCACGGTCAACCTGATCGGCCACGAGCACTACGCGTACGGCGTCGACACCCACGAATACGATCAAGCGGCGAGCTACAACGGACGACGCTTCCAAGACATCTATGGCGTCGACCTTTCGACCGGCCAGCGCAAAGTGCTGCTCAAGAAGCACATTGGTTCCAGTTTCCTCCCGTCGCCGAATGGGCGGAGCATCCTGTTCTGGGGCGATGACGCGCAGTGGAACGTCATGGACGTCACAACGGGGGAGAAGCACGTCATCTCGAAGGGCATCCCGACGGTCTTCGCCGATACGTCGGACGATCACAACAACATCGTCACTCCTCCGGTGCCCGCGATGGGTTGGGCCAAGGACGGCAGTGCGGTGCTGCTGTTCGACGGCTTCGACGTGTGGAAGGCACCGGTGAATGGGGGTACGGCCGTCAATCTGACCATCGACGGAAAGAAGAACCAAATCCGGTATCAGCGTCTCTACGCGTCGTTCGACGGCGCCGGCGGGGCGGCGGGTGGCGGTCGTGGCCGCGGCGGTCGCGGCGGCGGAGTCGCGGACGGCGTGGATCTCTCGCAGCCGATCTATTTCGGAACGTACGGCGAGTGGACGAAGAAAGAGGGCCTCGCCAAGGTGGATCCCTCAAAGCCGGGCGCGCAAAGACTCGTCTGGGACGATGCGAAGTACACCTTCCAGAAAGCCAAGGACGCGAACGTCTTCGTCTACACGAAGCAGACGGCGATCGATTTCCCGAACTTCTACGCGACGAATGGCGACGTGCTGAACCCGGCGTCATCCGCGGCGGCGATACAATCGGCGCGCCAGATCACCGACGCGAATCCACAGCAGAAGGAGTTCGCCTGGACGAGTGGCGTGAAACTGATCAGCTACACGAGCGCGAAGGGCGACAAGCTCCAAGGTGCGCTCTACCTCCCGGCGAACTACGAACCGGGGAAGAAGTATCCGCTCCTCGTCACCATCTATGAGAAGCGTTCGAACCTCGCGAACAGCTACGTGACGCCGAGCGAAACGAGCACGCCGAACCGCAGCATCTATACGAGCCGCGGTTACGCGGTGCTCGATCCGGACATTGTCTATCGCGTGAACGACCCGGGCATGTCGGCGGTGTGGTGCGTCGTGCCGGCGGTGAAGGCCGCGATCGCCACGGGCATGATCGACTCGACGGACGTCGGACTGTGGGGCCACTCGTGGGGCGGCTATCAGACGGCGTTCCTCGTCACGCAGACGAACATCTTCAAGGCGGCCATCGCCGGCGCGCCGCTCACCGACATGGTGAGCATGTACAACTCGATCTACTGGAACACGGGCGGGACGAATCAGGCGATCTTCGAATCGAGCCAAGGCCGATTCAAGGGCAACGTCGCCGACAATTACGAAGCGTACATCCGCAATTCCCCGGTTTTCCACGCGAAGAACGTGAAGACACCGCTCGTCATCCTGCACGACGACAAGGACGGCGCGGTCGACTTCAATCAGGGCGTCACGTACTTCAACGCGCTCCGTCAGATGAACAAGGACGTGATTCTGCTCGAGTACGTCGGTGAGAATCACGGTTTGGCGCGGCCGATCAATCAGAAGGACTATGCGATGCGCCAGAAGGACTGGTTCGATCACTACCTGAAGGGCGCGCCGGCCCCGGATTGGATGACCAAGGGCATTCCGCGCATCAAGATGGACGAGTACTGGCAATCGCTGAAGGCACAGCAGTCGAGCACGATCGTTCCATAACCGGATCGGATGACCGCGCCTCGGCCAGACATCGTCGAAGAACCAAAAGATCTCGGATTAGGCTCCGTCGTCGGCGGCGCCAACGAGAAGCGGCTGCTCAATCGCGACGGGACCTTCAATCCCCGTCGGGACGGGCTGCCGTTCCTGTCGTCGCTGAGCGTCTACCATTTCCTGCTCACGATCAGTTGGCCGCGTTTCTTCGCGATCGTGACGGGCGGCTATCTCGCGGCCAACACGCTGTTCGCGCTCGCCTACCTGTCGTGTGGTGTCGATGCGCTGTCGGGAACGTTGCCGACGGCCGGAGCGGCGGCGCCCTTCTGGCGCGCCTTCTTCTTCAGCGTCGAGACGCTGGCGACGATCGGCTACGGCAACATCGCGCCGAGCTCGATGCCGGCGCACCTCGTGATGACGAGCGAGTCGCTGACGGGATTGTTCGTTTTCGCGCTGGGCACGGGCATCATGTTCGCCCGCTTCTCACGCCCGACGGCGGCGATCGTCTTCAGCTCGAAGGCGGTCGTCGCGCCGTATCGCGGGCATACGGCGTTCATGTTCCGCGTCACCAACGGGCGCTCGAACCAGCTCGTCGAGTTGGAGGCGAAGGTCCTGTACAGTCGGATCGAGGGGTCGCTTCGACGGTACGACGAGGTCCGCCTCGAGCGCTCGCGCGTCACCTTCTTCCCGCTGAGCTGGACGGTCGTGCACCCGATCGACGAAAAGAGCCCGATGCAGGGCGTGACGCACGAGCAGCTGGTCGAGATGGATGCGGAATTCCTTATCCTACTGACCGGCACGGACGAGACGTTCTCGCAGGTGGTTCACGCCCGCTCCTCCTACAAACCCGAGGAAATCATCTTCGGCGAGAAGTTCGTGAACATCTACAATCCGATCGACGAAAAGGGTGTGGTGAGCATCGACGTTCGGAAGCTGAGCGAGACGGAGCCTGCGGACCGCAACGACTGGGGGCAGACGTCGACCTGGCATCATACCGGGCACTTCGCGGGGTACGCGCCGAGGAAACGCTAGCCGCGGCGTATCTCTTTGGCGGCGTGTAGTTCCTGGTTCTGTCAGAACTCCCCGTGATTTGGAGTCGCGGGCGAACGCTGACACGCGCGGGCGAACGCGGACTTGGGCCGAGTTCTGTTGGCCAGTTCGGGGATCGTCGAAGGGAAAGGACAAAAAGCTCTTTTGGACAACCTCGGGATGCTTCGCGCGCCAGAGCTTCCCGGGGCAGTCCCAAAAAAATTCAGCTCTCGTTGGGTGATAGCGCCAACTGGGTGCGCATTGGCATCCCGACACCGCGTCAGCCCGCGCGTGTCAGCGTTAGCCCGTGATTTCCAAACCTCGGGGAGCTCTCAACGCCAAGGAGCGCAACGCAGCCAAGCCGAAATCGAGCTCCAGACCGGCTCTAATCGACTTCCGCCGCCTCAGCTTCTGGAAACCCCTCGCGGACTTTCGGGCCCTTCTCCATCACCTCTTTGCAGCACGCCGCCAGCACGGCCTCCAGAGCCTCGATCCCGTCGTCCGTCGCTTCCATGAAGAGGTCCTTGACGACGGACTCAGCGCGCTCGAGCTGGTTGATCAGCATCTTTGCGTGGACGCGCGAAGGCATGATGCCGCAGACTTTGGCCGTTGCCCGGTTGCCGATCGGCTTCCGAAGAACTACGACAGCGCCGCGTTTGCCGGGCTGTGTGAAGTAGTCAGACGTCCTCGGGGCGTGTTTCTTCCGCGCCGGTTTCCGTCGACGCGGCTGTCGGGAAGGGACCATGTCGCTCTGCTCTCCGCGGTGATGCCGCCCTAACTATACACTCCGTAACATGAGGACGCGCCAGTCCGTCTGTCGTCAAGCGGTGCGCGCCAATAGCTTCAAGGTGTACGAGTGTGTACAGTGTGATCCCCGACTACTTGCCGGAGTCCAAATGGACGAGAAGCAACTCGCCAAGTTGGTGAAAAAGACCCAGGCCAAAGCGTCCAAGCCGAAAGGTCCGGTTCGAAAAACCTATGACTCGACGCTCGACGTGACGCGCCGTCCCGATCAAGAGGAAAAGGACAGCGAGGCCAAGGATCTTTTCGACATCATGAAGAAGCGCGAGTTCTAGTTAGTTAGCGCCCGTCACCCGTCGCCCACCGGCGGTCGTTCAGGGCACGCCGACCTTGGAGTCGGGGCTGCGATGATCGTTCGCCCCGTAGGCCACACCGTCCCGTACGATGATGGTGTGTCCGTCGCCCTGTACTGAGCCAAAACGGATCGTGTGGCCCATCGCGCGGAGCGCCTGCGCGGTGGAATCCGGAATCGCGTTCCGCTCGAACGTGACTTCGTCCGGCAGCCACTGATGGTGGAAGCGCGGCGCGTCCACCGCCTGTCGCGCATCCAACCCGTGATCGAGCGCGCCAAGTACGATCTCCATCACCGTGTTGATGATCGTGCGGCCACCCGGTGAGCCAGTCACCATGAACAGCTTGCCGTTCTTCGTGACGATCATTGGGCTCATGGAGCTGAGCATGCGCTTGCCCGGCGCGATCTGATTCGCCGGCGTCCCGATGTCGCCCGTCGGATTCGTCTCGCCGGGCTTCTTGTTGAAGTCGCCCATCTCGTTGTTGAGGATGAACCCGGCGCCCGGTACGACGACGTGCGAGCCGAATCCTCCTTCGAGCGTGTATGTGTTCGAGACCGCGTTGCCATACTTGTCGACGACCGAAAAGTGGGTCGTCTCGTCGTGCTCGTCGGACGCGATCTGCGTGACGATGTCCTTTCCCAACTCGACGCTGCTCGACGCGTGCTTCGGATCGACCGTCTTCGCGAGACCTTTCGCGTACGTCTTGGACGTGAGCCGCGCGACCGGCATCGACACGAAATCCGGATCGCCGAGGTAGCGGGCGCGGTCGAGATATCCGCGTCGCATCGCCTCGATCTCCAGGTGCAAGGCGTCCGCCGACTGCGACTCCATCTTCGGAAGATCGAACTGCTCTAAAATGTTGAGCATCTCGACCATCGTCACGCCGCCGCTGCTCGGCGGCGGCATCGTGATGAGATCATAGCCGCGGTAGCTGCCACGAATCGGTGTGCGGGCCTTGGCGCGGTACGCGGCCAGGTCCTTCTTCGATATGAGACCGCCGTTGCGCGCCATCGTTGCGGCGATGCTGTCGGCGATCCAGCCGGTGTAGAAGGCGTCGGGCCCTTTGCTGGCGATCGCGCGTAGCGAACGCGCGAGGTCATGAAGGACGATGGTGTCTCCGGCGGCCCACTGTCCGCCGCCGGGTTTTCCGTAGGCCGCGACCGACGACGGATAGGGCGCCATCCGTCCCGAGACCTCGCGGTTGAGTGAACGCGCCAGGTCCGGTGAGAGAAGGAATCCCTTGTCGGCCAACTCGACCGCCGGCGCGACGAGGTCCTTCCAGGGAAGCTTCCCGAACTTCGCGTGCGCCATGGCGAGTCCACGAACGGTGCCTGGAACTCCAGGGGCGAGATAGCCGGTCGCGGTGCGCTCGCGAACGATCTTCCCGGTGGAGTCGAGGTACATCGTTTTCGTGGATTTGAGCGGCGCCCGCTCGCGGTAGTCGATCGTGATCGGCGCGCCCTTGGCCGGCCGAATGACCATGAAGCCGCCGCCACCGATGTTGCCGGCGCTCGGATGGGTCACCGCGAGCGCGAAGGCCGTCGCGACGGCGGCGTCGATCGCGTTGCCGCCCTTCTTGAGGATCGCGGCGCCGACGTCCGAAGCCGGAGCGGAGGTGGTGACGACCATTCCAGTCGTCGAAGTGACCGGGGCGCCGGGCTCTTGCGCGAGGAGCGCGGGTGCGGCGAAACCGGCGATGGCGACCAGGGCGGAGAAGCGGTGGAGCATCATAGGGGCGGTCTCTCGGATCGAAAAAGAACGTCTCGTCCCATTCCATTGGGGGTTTGACCCCATCGTTACTAACCTATTCCTGGAGATTCGAGTTGCCAGCGTCCGGCGACACAGTTTCCGTACACGGCGGCCAGGGGGGCGGACTGTCGAATCGATGAGCGGAAGGTCATTCTTGAACGACGAAAACCTCCCGAACCAGCCCCGCCCTCCCCACTCAGGAGAGCCGCCCGTGCCGACAAACCGCCGAACCTTCCTTAAAGCCTCTGCCGCCGTTGCCGGCGCGTTGAGCATCGATGGCCTGCCGCGCGTCGCACTCGGCACCGTGCCGGGGGCGGAACCGTCGCGCCCGGTCAAACACGCGCGAAAGCCGCTCAACATCCTCATACTCGGCGGCACGGGCTTCACTGGACCCGAGCAGGTGGAATACGCCATCGCCCGCGGTCACT
>Ga0310813_10001758_pt1 | contig 13114 bp, 12 predicted proteins | sample YN3metagenome_FD_203086 | JGI IMG/M metagenome (GOLD analysis project Ga0310813, IMG submission 203086) | Soil microbial communities from experimental microcosm in Duke University, North Carolina, United States - YN3 | ecosystem: Engineered > Artificial ecosystem > Soil microcosm > Unclassified...
GTGCCGGTTTGGCAGGACGGCGTGAAGATCGTTGCGGCCGGGCTGATCCTGCTCGGCTTCGTCGCGACGCTGAACCGCTACGGCGGCATTCCGGTGCCGGTGCTGCTGCTGCTCGCGCTGCTCGGCATCTTCACCTATATCGCGACGCAGACCGTGTTCGGCCGGCGCATCTACGCGGTCGGCTCGAATCTGGAAGCGACCCGTCTGTCGGGCGTCAATACGAACCGCGTGAAGCTCGCGATCTTCGCGCTGATGGGGCTGATGTGCGCGTTCGGCGGCCTCGTCAACACCGCGCGTCTGGCGGCGGGTTCGCCGTCGGCGGGCACGATGGGCGAACTCGATGCGATCGCCGCGTGCTTTATCGGCGGCACGTCGATGCGCGGCGGCTCCGGCACCGTCTATGGCGCGCTGATCGGCGCACTGGTGATGGCCAGCCTCGACAACGGCATGTCGATGCTCGACGTCGACTCGTACTGGCAGATGATCGTCAAGGGCGGGATTCTGGTGCTGGCCGTCTGGATCGACGTGGTTTCGGGGTCGAACCAGCGCTGAGTTCATGAGGTCCCGCCGTGCGTCGCGCGTGCGGTTGCGGGCGGGGCTGCACGCCGGTTTCACGCGGGTTTCACGTAATTTGCGCCGGGTTGCACTCTGTTTCCGCCGTTACGCAACGGCGACAAGCCGCGCGAGGCGATGCCCGCCGCACGGCGCACGGCCGTGGTGCGGTGCACCACGGCGTAGCACGAAAGCGCTTCGACAGCGTGCGTGCATGCGCCGCTCGCTGGCGCGCTGCCGCCGCGCCGATCCGGCGCCACCCGCGTTGGCCGGCGCATTTTCAATCCTGTCGCTGCGCCTGAACTTCAGCGCGCAAAGCCCCGCCTGACAAGCGATTGCGCATAACGCGCAGCGTCCCCAGCCCATTCTTCAGCGCCCCGTGCCGCCGCGTCGCACACGCGATGGCATACCTATTGCGTTTAACGGCCCCGAGGCCAACGGCGGCTTCGATTTTCCAGTTCGAGCAGGGACGCTCGCGTAGAGCGGACCAACAGGGGCAACGGCGTCCCGAACCACGTGCAGCGCGAAACGCGAAAGCGATTCGTGCGTGCGCGGTTCGGGACGCTTTTCTTTTGGCGCTCGCCGATCGGTTCACCGCCCACGCTTTCCGATTCGCATCCGCCCTCAGAGAGAGACCATGAAGAACCTTTTGCATTCGTTGTCGAGCGGTAACTGGCGCGCGCTGCTCGCGTGCTTCTTCTACTTCGATACGGGCTTTACCGTGTGGGTGATGCTCGGGCCGCTCGCGCCGTTCATTCACAAAGACATCGCGATGTCGCCCGCCGAACTGGGCTTTCTGGTCGCGGTACCGGTGCTGGCCGCGGCGATTCTGCGCGTGACGCTCGGCAATCTGTACCAGGCCTGCGACGGGCGCCGCATCGCGCTGATGGGCGTGCTGCTGTCCGCGGTGCCGTCGATCGTGCTGCTGCTGATGCCGGGCACGCCGTCATACACGCTGCTGCTGGTGCTCGGCGTGTTCCTCGGCGTCGGCGGCGCGAGCTTCGCGGTCGCTTTGCCGATGGCGGGCAGCAACTATCCGCCGAAGGTGCAGGGCCTCGTGCTCGGCCTCGCCGCGGCCGGCAATATCGGCGCGGTGCTCGACGGCTTCCTGTTCCCGGGCCTCGCCGCACGCTTCGGCTGGACCTCGGCGGCCGGCGCGGCACTGCCGCTGCTGGCGCTGGCGGCCACCGCGCTGTTCTTCTGGGCGCATGACCTGGGCCTCAAGTCGGGCAGCGCGCGGCGTGCGTACGGCAGCTTCTTCATCACGTTAGGCGGTCTCGTCGCGCTGGTGCTCGCGGTGCATGCGGGCCTGTTCGGCGCCGGCAAGACCGGTGTGCTGCTGTTGCCGGTGCTCGGCGCGCTGCTCGCGATCTTCGTGCTGCCGCGCCACTATCGCAGCGTGCTGGTCGAAGGCGATACGTGGGTGGTGATGCTGGTGTACAGCATCACGTTCGGCGGTTTTGTCGGCATGTCGTCGTATGTGACCACGCTGCTGATCTCGCTGTACCAGATGCCGGCACTCGAAGCGGGCCTGTTCATGTCGCTGCTCGCGTTTACCGGCGCGCTGGTGCGGCCGCTCGGCGGACTCGTCGCGGACCGCATTTCCGGCGTGCGCGCGCTCGTGATGCTGCTCGCCGCGATCTCGCTGTGCGACTTCGCGTTCGCCGCGTGGATGCCGCCGCTGTCGGCCGGCATCGTGCTGCTGGTGGCGATGTATCTGTGCTTCGGTCTCGGCAACGGCGCGACGTTCCAGCTGGTGCCGCAGCGCTGGAAGGGCAAGACCGGACTGATGTCGGGCATCGTCGGCGCGGCGGGCGGCATTGGCGGCTTCTATCTGCCGGTGATCATGGGGATTGCGAAGGAAAGCACCGGCAGCTACCAGATGGGTTTTGCGACCTTCGGCGCGATCGCAGCGTTCGCGTTTCTGCTGGTCGTGCTGCATCGCGCACGTTGGCTCGAATGGGCGCTGCCAGCTGAAGGGCGCATGGTGGCCGAGCCGCTTGCAGCCGACACGATGCGCGCGGGTGGTGTGCGTGCGGACAGTGGCGCATGAGCGAGTGACGGCGCGCGCCCCGGGGTTGCGCCGCGCAGCGTGAGTATTGCGCGGCTGGTTGCACCCGCCAAAATTGGATCGCCGGCCTATGCGCCGGCGATTTTTTTACACCGTCCATTCGTATTCCGATGCGCCGCGAATAGAGCCGGTAACAAAGCCATACCAAGAAAAAAGATTTAGCCGTTATTACCTTTGAACTGGATCAAATTTTGCTGCCGGTTTAGTGTGCAAAAGGCTTAGTATTTCCAACTGTTGCTGATCAAAAGCGAACGCAGGCACGCACAGCCTCCCGTGCACTGTCTGTACACGGAGACACCTCGATACGTTGCGAAAATGCACCCAGAGATAAGTATGTCTTTTATCGAAAGATTATCTTGTCCGTGTACTACGCCGGCGGCGCGAATTGAACTCAGGCGGTCCCAATACCGCGCGTTTTTACAGCAGGTGCCTTTGCTGTACGCGGTGCTGATCGTCAATACGGTGGCCGTAGCGGTGACGCATTTCGCAGTGGCGCCGCTTTATCTGTCGTTGTATGTGCCGCTGCTGCTGTGCCTGTTCTGCGCGGTGCGGGTCGCGCTGTGGCTGCGCTCGCGGCGCGTGGCGCTGACCGACGACGCGCTCGCGCGGCGCTTGCGCTCGACGGTGTGGATGGTGTCGGTGATGGGCGCCGCGTTCACCGCATGGGCGCTGTCGCTGTATCAGTACGGCGATGCATATGCGCGCAGCCATGTCGTGCTGTACATGGTCGTTACGGTGATCGGCTGCGCATTCTGCCTGATGCACATGCGGCTCGCGGCGCTGCTGTTGACCTGCATCGTGATCGTGCCGTTTTCGATGTTCTTCGCGGCCACCCACAATCCGGTGTTGATCGCGATCGCGGTGAACGTGCTGCTGGTTGCGGTAGCGATGGTGATGATCCTGCTGATCTACTACCGCGGCTTCACCGAACTGGTCGAATCGCAAATCCAGTTGCGCGCGAAACAGTTCGAAACGCAGCAGCTATCCGACGAAAATTTTCGCCTCGCGAACCGCGATACGCTGACCGGGCTGCCGAACCGGCGCCGCTTCTTCGCGGACCTGAGCGCGCAGCTGAACGCCCAGCTGCAGATGCAGGCGCAAACGGAGGCCGCCGAACCGCTCGGCCTCGCGATCGGCATCATCGATCTGGACGGCTTCAAACAGATCAACGACATGTACGGTCACGTGTTCGGCGACCGCGTGCTGGAAGAAACCGGCCGGCGTCTGGCCGCGCTGACGAGCCCGCAGATCACGGTCGCGCGCGTCGGCGGCGACGAGTTCGCTCTGCTGGTGGCGGGCACCACCGCCTATCGTGATCTGCTCGAACTGGGCGCGGCGCTGTGCGGTGCGATCGAGCGGCCCTATGTGCTGCCGGACAGCTCGGCGCGGATGTCGGCATCGCTCGGTTTCGCGCATTTTCCGGAGGCCGGCGCGAGCGCGTCGCAACTGGTCGAACGCGCGTATTACGCGCTGCATTTTGCGCAGGAACACCGCCGCGGCGGCACGGTGATCTTCTCGCCGGAGCACGAAACGCAGATCCGCTATCTGAACAAGATCGAAGAAGCGTTGCGGCGCGCCGACTTCGAACGCGAAATGTCGCTGCAATTCCAGCCGATTCTCGATACCGCGACGCACGAGATCATGGCGTTCGAGGCGCTCGCGCGCTGGTCGAGCCCGACGCTCGGCGTGGTCGCGCCTTCGATGTTCATTCCGGTGGCCGAGCGCTGCGATCTGATTCATGCGCTGACCGAGGTACTGCTGCGCAAGGCGCTCGATACGACGAAGACGTGGCCCGACAAGGTGCGCATCTCGTTCAACCTGTCGGCGCGCGACCTGACGATGAGCGGCGCGCTCGACCGGGTGATCCGCACCACGCTGGCGAGCGGCGTGGCGCCGCACCGGATCGACTTCGAGATCACCGAGACCGCGCTGATCCAGGATTTCGTGCAGGCGCGCGCCGCGCTCGATGCATTGAAGAAGCTCGGTGCGCGCATTTCGCTCGACGATTTCGGCACCGGCTTTTCGAGCCTGAATAGCGTGCACCGGCTGCCGATCGACAAGGTCAAGGTGGATGGCAGCTTCGTCGCGAATATCGATCGCGAGCCGACTGCGCGCGCGATCGTCAAGAGCATCGTCGACTTGTGCGAGAACCTTGGGCTCACCTGTGTGATCGAAGGCGTCGAAACGCAGCAGCAGGCCGATGCGTTGCGCGAACTGGGCGCGAGCGTGATGCAGGGGCACCTGTTCGGCAAGCCGGTGGCGGCAAGCCAGGTGCTGAGCCTTTACGTGAAGGAGCCAGCCTCGCGGTTGTGACGACCGCGCGCACGACGCTCAGCGCAGCGTGGCGCCGCGTTCCTTCAGCAGTTCGCGCAGGATGCTGCGGTGACAACGGTTTTCGTCGTCGCAATAGCAGCCGACCGCGAAGTTCGTCGTGTGCGACATGGCCGCGAGCAGGTCCAGCACTTTCGGCGCATCGCCGTGCTTCATCTGAGCGCGGAATTTGCGCGCAAACGCCTGCCATTCGTGCTCGGTGGCGGCCGATAGCGCTTCGCTGACGAGGTCCGCGGTTGGCGACAGGATCGGCAGCCAGACGTCGTAGTAATTGCGCGTGCCGAATTCACTCTTCGGCACGCCGCGCGGCGGCCGCCGCACCGTGCCGATGCGCAGGCCTTCGTCGGATGCGCGGTCCGATCCCAGTTGAACGATGCTGACGCTCATCGCGGTCTCCTCAGGTTGAGCGGCTGTGGCTGGTTGTCGGCGGTGGTTGCCTGCCTGATCGCCACTCGCGTGTTTGGGCTGAGCGCCGGCGCCGGTTTCCGTTAGCTTTATACCCCTTACACGCACATTCATGTTCGCAAGGCGCGCCGCGCGCCAGCCGTCGGAGAGCCAGACGGCGCGCCGGATAACGAGCCCGAAGGCACGCCTTACCATCACCCTGCATGCGAACCAGCCGGTTCCAAAGGTATCGTAGACATCGCTGTCGAACATCGCCACAGCCGGCCGCATTCTGCGCGGCGCAGGCTGGATGAAAGCTCTGCCGGCATGGAATAGAACTGCCGCGCCGGCTGTTGTAGACAGATGCGGGCGTAGCCCCGGCCCCCCTTCGAGCGCAGCCGCGTTGCCGCGGCAGCCGCGTTCTCACGCAAAAGGATCGATTCGATGTTGAGGTTCAGTTTCTACAAGTCGCGTTTCATCGTCACCCCCCTTGCCGCCGCGCTGCTGTTCGCCGCGCCGGCTTCGCACAGCGCAGAGGCCGACGGTGATCCGTTTTTGCCGTTGCTCGATATGACCGTTGCGCGCCTGCATATCGCGCGGCAGGTGGCGTTGTCGAAGTGGGACTCGCGCAAGCCGGTCGAGGATCTGCCGCGCGAAGCGCAGGTAATCAAGGCCGCCGCCGACGACGCGCGCGCGCTCGGCGTGCCGCCGCAGCTCGCCACGCACTTCTTCGCCGATCAGATCGAAGCCAACAAGCTGGTGCAATACGGGCTGCTCGCGCAATGGCACCGCGCCGGCCGCGCGCCGGACGACAAGCGGGTGGACCTCGCCAAAGATATCCGGCCGGAACTCGACCGGCTGCAGCAAGGCTTCATCAAGACGCTGGCCGATACGAAGACGTTGCGCGCCCAAGCGGATTGCAGCGTGCAGCTGGCGCGCGCGACGCAAGCCTACGTGACAAGCCATGCGCTGGACCCGCTGTATGCGCTGGCGATGGACCGCGCGCTCGCGCGGGTCTGCGAGCCGCAATGAGGCCAGCCTGAATTAGTCGCGCGCGCAACTAAAAAATACTCGGCCTTTATCGCGCGCGGCAGCGAATTTACAGGTGTTTTAGGTGCGATTCGCTATCGTCCGGGTCTCCGCTCGAACGGCGTTGCCGAGAGCGGCTTTCTGGAGGCCTTTATGGACGAATTCGAAGTCGGCAAAGACTATTCTCGCGACTATATTCACACCGTGTGCGGCGGCAACAAGCAGGCGTTTCTGCCGACGCGTCACGGCAAGGTGGTGGCAGCCTGCCTGCGGATGGACCTGAACCCGCAGGCACCGGACGTGATCCTGTGCAACAGCGCCGCGGCGGCGCGCGCCGCGGGCCGCACGCTGTCCCGGCAGACCCATCCGATCCCGGTGTTCATCCGCGCCGAGACCGACCGGTTCCGCTACGTCGGCCAGTACGCGCCCGACCAGTCGCTGACCGCGCCGCTCGAAACCGCGCCGTACGCGCGCAACACGAGCTTCACGGTAGGACAGCTGTCGCGCGTAATCAAGATGAAGCGTTGCTGAGCGCGGGCGGAGCCATGATTCACGGCGCCGGCCACGCGAAATGACCACGCGATTTTTTCGCCGGCCCGCCGCATTTTTGCACCGCATTTACACCCGCAGGACTAATCTCGTAACTGTCTTGACCACCCCTGCGGGGTAATTGCCCACCATGGCTCTCTCTCAACTGTCCGAAGTCCCCGACGCCGCGCGGCAGTTCGCGCGCCCCGTCCTGAAGAACAACGTCATTCCCTTCCCGCTGTCCCGTGTGCTGTTGCCGGTCACCCTGATGTCCGATTCGGAACAGGCCGCACGAGAGCAACTCAAATCCCTGCTGCATTCGCCGCTTGGCGTGTACGTAGTCAGCACCGAAGTCGTGCGCGACGGCGTGCGCGTGACCTTCTCGATTGCGCCGGAAGACCTCGCTTTCACGATGCATACGCTGATCGGCTCGGTGCCGCAGGCGCTGATCGGTTCGCTCAAGCGCACCGTCTCGCAGAAAGAGGCGCACTGATGTATTCCGGTATCTGGCTGCCGCTCGTTACGCCGTTTCGCAACGGCGAAGTGGACATCGAAGGCCTGCAGCGTCTGGCCGATTACTACCTGCGCACCGAAATCAGCGGCTTCGTCGCGCTCGGCACCACCGGCGAGGCGGCGCTGCTCAGCGAAAGCGAACGCGTGACCGTGCTGCAGGCGCTGCTCGACGTGGTCGGCGCGCGCCTGCCGGTGCTGGTCGGCGCGGGCGGCTCGGACACGCGCGAAGTGGTGCGCGAAATCCGCCGCTACGAGCGCTGGAACTGCGCGGGCTATCTGGTATCGCCGCCGGCCTATCTGTGTCCCGATCAGGCGGGCGTGCAATGGCACTTCGAACAGGTTGCGAACGCAACCGAGCGCTCGATCGTGCTGTACGACGTGCCGCATCGCACCGGCGTAAAGATCGAACCGGCCACCGTCGAGCGGCTGCTCGAGCTGGACAACGTGGTCGCGATCAAGGAATGCGTGAAAGACCATTTCGACAAGCTGCGCGGCCAGTCGCTGAACGTGCTGTGCGGCACCGACGATGCGTTCGTCGACTGCCTGCGCGCGGGCGGTGCGGGTGGCGTGCTGGCGAGTGCGCACGTCTGCGCGGACCTGCTGGTCGAAGTGCGCGAGCTGATGCGCGCCGCGCGCGACGAGCAGGCGCTGGCGCTGTTCTCGAGCCTGCTGCCGCTGCTGCGGCTGCTGTTCTCGGCGCCGAATCCGTCCGCGATCAAGGCGATGCTGGCGTTCGACCATCCGGTCACCGACGAGACCCGCATGCCGATCACGCGCGCGTCCGCGCAACTGGTCGAGCGTCTCGCACAGGCGCGCGACCGGCTGCAGGATCTGCGCGCGGAGAGCGTCGGCGCGGCGAACTAGTCCGGCTGCGCGAGGCACGCGGCGGCGAATGCTGCGGCCCGCGCGAAGGCGAACCTGAACCATCCGATCAACCAACCCATGAACTCGAGGCAGGCGCACGGCGAACGCACGCAGCCGATGCTTGCGGCAGCGCGCCTGAAGGAATGCATGTACAAGCAACACCCGGCGGCCACTGCCGCCGCACGCAGCGAGGCCGCCCCGCGCGGCGCAGGCAGCGTCACGTTGCGCCGCTTCGATGCGGCGCGTGATTCCTATCCGCAGCTGACGGCCATGCTGCATCGGGCGTTCGCGCGGCTCGGCATGATGGGACTGAACTGCCTGTGCGTCGATCAGACCGAAGCCGCGACGCGTGAGCGCGCGCGCGGCGGCGACTGCTTCGTGGCGGCCTGCGGCGGCGAACTGGTCGGCACAATGACACTGTATGCGCGCGATGCCGCATCCGCCTGCGAACACTACCGCGTCGAAAACCTCGCCACGCTGCGCCAGTTCGGCGTCGATCCGGCGTGGCAGAGCCGCGGCATCGGGACATCGCTGATCGCGCTGGCCGAGCACTGGGCCGCGATCCGCGGCTATGCGCAACTCGCGCTCGATACGCCTTACCCGGCGCAGCATCTGCTCGAGTTCTACCGTGGCCAGGGCTTTCGCATCATCGATGTAGTGCGCTTCGAAGGGCGCGGCTACGACAGCGCGATCCTGAGCAAGCCGCCGGTAGCGGGGCGCACGCTGGCGAACTGGTCGCGCCGCCTCGAGCTGCCCACTCCCACCATTCCGCGTGCCGCATGAATGCGCCGAAGCGCACCGGCCGCGAGCCGGTACCGATCGCCTGGTCGCGTCCGCTGATGATGCTGCGCGGCATGTGCAAGGTGATCGCGATTGCGTTCGCGGTGAACCAGGTGCTGACCACCGTGTTCGAGTACGCCGCGCAGCAGGTCGATCCGAGCCTGCCGCATCAGGTGGTGTGGCTGTTCAGCTGCATGACCTGCGGCCTGTTGACGCTGTGGCTGCAGGCCGACGCACGCCGCGCGTTCGCATTTGCGCGCAAGCAGGGCTTTATCGCGGTCTCCGGCGACAAGCACGCGCGCGTGCTGCTGATCGACGTGAATTGCCCGAAGCGCTGGCTGGTGATTCTGCATGTCGAGCTGAATCCGGCGGCACTCGGCGCATAAGGACGCGCGCCTCACTGCGCCGCGCGCCGCTTGCCGCGCGTGCGCGCCAGCGTGTGGCCATGCCGCTGCGTTGCCGCAGCGACGCGACGCTGCGTGCGGTGATTCCGCCCCTGCGCAGCCGGCCGAAAACCGTCTATAAAGACACTGTTGCGTTGTGCGACGCGTGTTCCGAACCGACGGTGCCGGCCCTATGGACGACCATCAGCCAATCGATACGCCGCCGCGTGCCGCTGCGCACGCGCCGGGCGGCCTTGCGCGCTGCCGCCACCAGCTGGCGCATCCGCTGCGCGCCGCTGCACACTGGCTGGCGCGGGTCGATCCCGGCACGCACCGGCGCGTCAAAGGCCTACGTCTGGTCACCGCCTACGGCATCGCGGCCGCGCTCGGCGCGTTACACGACATTACGCGCGGCGTGCCGGGCAGCGCGGTGCTCGGCACGCTGGCCGCCGCCTTTGCGCTGTGGGCGAGCGTGCACGAAGCACGCACCGCGCGGCCCGACTCGGCGCGCGACCTCGCGCTGCTGTGCGTGGCGATCGGTGTCGGCGCATCCATATACGTCGTGCTGACACCGTTCGGCAGCCACCTCGGCCGTGGTGGCGCCGAAGCGGCGCTGGTGATCGGCGCATTCCTCGTCGGCTATATGAAGCGCTTTTTCGGCGTGCTCGGCGCCGGCCTCGGCTCGATGTTCTTTATCGGGCAGCTGTATGCGTACAGCCTGCGTCTCACGCCCGTCGATCTGCCGACGATCGGCATTGCGGTGCTGATCGCCGCGCTCGCGTCGATCGTGCCGCGCATGCTCAGCGGTCCCGCCGAGCGGCCGGCGCTGCTGGCCGCGCTTTCCGCAGTGCCGGCCGGCGTCGCCAAACGCTGGCAGCCGGAGTTCGTGATGGGTCTGCAGGCCGCCACCGCGTCGGCGGTGGTGGTGCTGCTCAATGCGCTGATCGGGCTCGAGGAATCGGTCTGGGCGGTGACCGCCGCGGTGTACGTGGTGGCCGGCTCCGCATCCGGCACGATGCAGCGCGTGCGGCGCCGCATCGTCGGTACGCTGATCGGCGTGCCGCTCGGCATCGCGTGCCTGCCGCTCGCCGAGCATGCGCCGCTGCTCGTGTGGGCAATGGCCGCGCTCGCGATGGTGGTCTACGCGATGTCGATGCCGGAACGCTACGACATCGCGTGCGGCGCATTCGCGTTCGTGCTGGTCGTCACGCTCGCAATCAACGGCATGCATTCGATCGAGTTTCTGCTCGCGCGTGCGTGGGAAACCCTGATCGGCGGCGCGCTGGGTCTGGCCGCCGCGATGTTCATCTTTCCTCTGCGGGCGATCCAGCCCGATCGCTAGAACCGTTGGCGTCCACTGCGGCGCGGCGCGCGCCGCGTGAGTTCGCGTCGACCGGCATGCCGTCATCAATGCGCTGCGCGGCCGCAGCGGCTCCCGGCGGTTCGACGCGAACCTGTCGAACGATACGAAGAGCGGCAGCGCTACGCCGTACTTCTCGGCGAATGTGCGGCACGACTTTTTGTCGCCGGGCGCGACGAGTGCGCGAGTGCGCATCTCGCGGCCGAAAGCGGGCGCGAGATGCGCGACTCATCGCAACGCGCGGACATGCTCTTTCCACTGGCAACTTTTTTTCAGCGCACGCATCATACCGGGGCTGCTGAGCCGGGCAGCTGAGCCGGATAACTGCGCAGGGCGATGCGGAACAACCGTGCGCCCGGTTGCCGCCATGGAGGCTCGCTGAAAGGGACGCGCATTGTGCCGAACCGCAAACGCGTTGGTTCGCTCGCCATAGGCTCGACGCCGGAGGCTGGATGAAAGGGAAGATCGTGATCGTCGCCATCGTGCTTGCAGCGGCCGCCGGGCTGTCGCAGGCATGGGAGCCATCGATCGACCGGGTCGCCGCGCACGCGCCGGCGGCGGCCGATGCCGCGCAGATCGAGCGCGGCGCGCATCTGGCCGCGCTGGGCGATTGCGCCGTCTGTCACACCGCGAAGGGGGGCAAGCCGTTTGCCGGCGGCCTGCCGCTCGTCACGCCGTTCGGCACCCTCTATTCGACCAACATCACCCCCGACGCGCAGACCGGCATCGGCGACTGGTCGCTCGATGCCTTCACGCGCGCGATGCGCAAAGGCATCTCGCGCGATGGGCATCATCTGTATCCGGCATTTCCGTATCCGCACTTCACGCATATGACCGATGCGGATATCGCCGCGATCTATGCGTTCATGATGTCGCGCGACCCGGTGCATGCCAGCGCGCCTGCCAACCGGCTGGTGTTTCCGCTGAACTTCCGGCCGCTCGTGTCCGGCTGGAATCTGCTGTATCTGCATCGCGGTCCCGAACCCGGCGCGCCGACAGGCGCGGAAGCGGAGGACACGACCAATCCGATGCAGACCGTCGAATGGCAGCGCGGCCGCTATCTGGTGAATGGCGTCGGCCATTGCGGCGCCTGTCATACGCCGCTGAACCGGCTCGGCGCGGAGCAGCGCGACGCGACTTTTGCGGGCGGCGTGATCGACGGCTGGGACGCGCCGCCGCTGACTACGCTGCTGCACGCGCCGACACCGTGGACGCGCGCGCAACTGGTCGCCTATCTGCGCACCGGTTTTGCGAGCCAGCATGGCGCGGCGGCCGGGCCGATGCTGCCGGTCGCGCAGTCGCTCGAAGATGCGCCGCAAAGCGACGTCGAAGCGATCGCCACCTACCTGTTGTCTCTGCAACAAACGGCGCCGGCCAGCCCCGACGTGCACAGCCAGCCGGTCAACCTGACGCAGCTGGCAGCGCCCGCCGCGCTCGCGAACGGCGCGACGCTGTTCAATGCGGCGTGCGCGTCGTGCCACAGCGCGGCCGCGCCGATGTCGACGCATGGCGACCGGCCGTCGCTGGCGCTAGGCACCGCGGTGAATGCCGATAGCCCGCGCAACACGGTGCGGATGATTCTCGACGGCATCGGCTGGCAGCACAGCGAAGCCGCGCATTTCATGCCGCCATTCGCACAAAGCTTCAGCGATGCGCAGATCGCCGATCTGGCCAACTACACGCGAGCGCGCTTCAGCAAGCGCGATCCGTGGCCCGAGCTCGATGCCGCGGCCGTCGCGAAGATACGCAAGGAGAGCGTCGAACCATGATTACGCTGACCGTCAACGACGTGCGCCACACGCTGGACATCGATCCGTCGACGCCGCTGCTGTATGTGCTGCGTAACCAGTTGCAGCTGAATGGCGCGAAATACGGCTGCGGTCTCGGCCAATGCGGCGCGTGCACAGTGCTGGTCGGCAACGAGCCGGTATTCTCGTGCCTGCTGCCGGTGGTCGCCTGCGGCGAGCGGCCGGTGCGCACCGTCGAGGGACTGGGCAGCGCCACGCAACCGGGCCCGCTGCAGCGCGCGTTTATCGACCAGCAGGCCGCGCAGTGCGGCTACTGTATCGCCGGCATGATCATGCGCGCGCAAAGCCTGCTCGAGCGTGTGAAGACGCCGAGCGACGAGCAGATTCGCGAGCATCTGCAGCCGAACCTGTGCCGCTGCGGCACGCATATGCGGATCGTCGCGGCGATTCGCGAAGTGTCGCAGGCAGGTGGGCTCGATGCGGCTGCGAGGGCGCATTCATGAGCATCCGCGACGATCAGCTCGACGCCGCGCGCGATGCCGCGGCCGATCTCGAAGGCGACGCCGTCGGC
>Ga0310813_10001759_pt1 | contig 13112 bp, 11 predicted proteins | sample YN3metagenome_FD_203086 | JGI IMG/M metagenome (GOLD analysis project Ga0310813, IMG submission 203086) | Soil microbial communities from experimental microcosm in Duke University, North Carolina, United States - YN3 | ecosystem: Engineered > Artificial ecosystem > Soil microcosm > Unclassified...
CGCTGGCAAACGGCGCACGGCGGTCGAACAGCCGCCGTCGCACAGCATCGGTGCACTACGTGCGATATGCATCGCGCGTCGTTGCAGAAGTAATGTCCTGAAACACTTTCAACGCTTCTGTCACGCGCGCGCCGGAACTCGTGCTGGCCGGCGCGGGTCAGTTCGGAGGTCGCGCGGCATCGTGTCGCGTCATGCTTTACATGCTTCGCCCGATAACCATGCAAAAAACGTCTTCACGCCTGGTAGAACTCGACTTTTTCCGCGGCCTCGTGTTGCTCGTGATCGTCGTCGACCATATCGGCGGCAGCATCCTGTCGCGCTTCACGCTGCACGCGTACGCGCTGTGCGACGCCGCCGAAGTGTTCGTGTTTCTCGGCGGCTTCGCCACCGCCACCGCCTATAACTCGCTCGCCGCAAGGCACACCGAAGCCGCCGCGCGGCAACGCTTCCTGAAGCGTTCGCTCGAGCTATACCGCGCGTTTCTGATCACCGCGGCGCTGATGTTGATCGTCACGGCCGTGCTCACCGCGCTGAAGGTCGACGGCCCGAATCTCGCCACCGTCGACTTCGACGACCTGCTCGACATGCCGGGCAGCGTCTTCGCCGACATCCTGCTGTTGCGCCGTCAACCGTACCTTGCGTCGGTATTGCCGATGTATCTGTTCTTTGCGCTGTCGGTGCCGGCGGTGCTGCCGCTCGCGCGCCGCAAGCCGTGGCTGTTGCTGGCGGGCAGCGTCGCGTTGTGGGCCGCCGCGCCGCTGCTGGCCGGCCGCCTGCCGATCGAAGACGGCGCGCAGTGGGACTTCAATCCGTTCGCATGGCAGCTGATGTTCGTGCTCGGCGTGCTCGCGCGCTGCCAGCCGCTTTATCAGCGCGCGAGCGCGCATCGCTACGGCTGGGTGGTCACCGCGCTGGCGGTGTGCGCGGTGACGGCGGGCGCGTATTACCGGCTGTTCGTCGAAAGCACGCCGTTCGATGCGTCGTTCAAGCAGAACCTGTCGCTGCTGCGCGTGCTGAACTTTGCCGCGCTCGCATGGCTCGCGGCCCATCTGACGCGCGCAGGCTGGGCCAAACGCGCCGCCGAACGGCTGCCGTGGATCGGCCAGATCGGCCGCAAAGGGATGCTGTGCTTCGTCGCGGGCACGGTGATTTCGCTGCTGGTCGATTCGCTGCTGTACAAGGCGACCGACGGCTATCTCGACGTGCCGCTCGGGCTCGTCGCGGATGCGGTGGCGATCGGCGCGCTGATCGCGGTAGCCAAGGCCGCCGTGCCGATTGCGCGGACCTTCGCGCCGCGGCTAGGCAGCTCGTCGAGTTAGGCGCGGGCTTTCCTCTTTAGCCGGGTCGCCGCGGTTCGGCCATGCGCGCCGTGCGCGGCGCTATCTCGTGTCATGTCCAGACTGTTTCGCTGGCTAACCGTGTTGCATGAAAACCCGGGCGCCGAAGCGGCGCCCTCCGCTTACGCGTCGTGCACGAACTCGCTCCACAGCACCATCAGCACGGTCATCAGCGCGGGGCCGATAAACACACCGAGCAGCCCGAAGGTTTCGGCGCCGCCGAGAATGCCGAACAGCACCAGCAGAAACGGCAGCCGCGTCGAACTGCCGATCAGCACCGGCCGCACGAAATGCTCGGCGATAAACACCACGATAAAACCGAACACGACGAGGCCGATGCCGCCCACCGTGGCGCCGTTTACGAACAGCCACAGTCCGGCGCCGCAAAACACCAGCGGCGCGCAGAACGGCAGCATCGCCGCCACCGCGGTGACGAAGCCGAGCAGCGCCGCGTGCGGCACGCCGATCACCGCATAGGCGATGCCGAGCAGCGCGCCCTCGCCGATCCCGACTACCACGAGGCCCGCGACCGTGCCGCGCACCGCCGCGGCCATGCGTTCGGCCAGTTGCGCGCTGTTCGCGCCGAACGCGCGCCGCATGCCCCTCAACACGGCGCCGGACAGATTGGGCCCCGCCTGAAAGATGACGAACAGCGTCACCAGCGTGAAGCCGAACACCATCAACGCATGCGCGGCGCGCACGCCGAACTGGCGGCCTAACGACACGACCGTGCCGCTGTGCAGCCCCTTCATCGCCGGTGACCCCTTCAGCGGCTGACCGAGGTTCGCTTGCCACCAGTTCGCGAGCGGCTCGGAGCCGAACGGCAGATGCGAGATGAAATCGGGCATCGCGAGGCCATTGCGCTCGACCTCATGCAGCCAGACGATCAGATCGTGCGCTTCCTGCGCGGCCTGCGCGATACCGATACAAGCGGGTAGTACGAACAAGAGCGCGATCGCTACAGTCAAGAACGTCGCGATCGTGGTTCGGCGGCCGGCGAGCCCGGGCTGCCGCTCGAGCTTGCGCAGCAGCGGCCACAGCGCGATGGCGATCACGCACGCCCACACCACCGCGGGAATGAAGTCGCGCACCACCCACAGCGCCAGCAGCAGCAGCGCCGTGTATAGCGCCGCTGACGCGAAGCGCTGCATCTTCAGGCGACTCTGTGCGTCCGTCTCGGCCGGTGCCCGCGAGGGACGAGCAGGAGGAACTGATGGGGGGCGTGGAATCATATGGGGTCTTCATCCGTTAACAGGGAGGCGAGGTGTGTCCACCGACGTGCCGAAGTCTGGCGCGTGGTTCGCACTGCCGGCCGGTCCGCACATCTTAAATGACCTGCGAGGCCGGCCCGGCGGTACGCGCAGCCTCGCGCGGCATACAACAGCTTGTTGCAGATGCGGATATCGCGGGTGACTCAGCACGGTTCGCCCGGCCTGCGGCGCGAGCGGCGATGCGCGCCCGCGATTATTGCTGAACATGCAACAGTATTTCAACGCCCGCACAATGGCTTTGGCACGCCTGCGGGTCTACATTCGGGCACACCCCTATTTACGGAGCCGGCAATGACGACGTTAGAGTGCGTACCGCTGATCGGTGCCAACGGCTTGCGCATCGAGATTCTCGAGCGCTCCGAGAACACGCTGGTGATCCGCTGGGTCGAACCCGGCAAATGTCATTACGGCGAACAGCGTTGGCGCCGCCGCTCGGCACACACTTCGGGCACCTGCGCGGTTTCGCGCCGCAAGATCCGCCGCGGCGACGCGGTCTTCAAACCGGCCGAGCGGCCCGCCCCGCTCAATGCGGCCGCGATGATCGCAGCCGACATTCTTACCAATCTGATCAGCAATCTGTAGTGAGTCTGTAGCGATACACCTGTTCCGTCATCACACTGTCATACGCGTGATTGCCGCAGTGGGCGGCGCCCCTCTGCTGCGCCGCTACCGGCCGCGCGAGAGGCCGATCACACGCCCCGTATAAGCAGGCGGCGCCAGCGCGGCCGCGGCGGCCGCCAGTGCGTCGAGCCGTAGTTTGACATCGCTGTCGAACTCCGCCGCGCGCGGTCCGCGCGTATCGACGTGCAACATCATCTGTTCGCTTGCGGCGACCGGCGCGTGCTGCGGATCTGCGAACATCTCGAGGTACAGGTGCAGACGTTTGGCATCGTGCGCGACGAGCCGCGTCTCCACCCGCAGCGCGGCGCCTTGCCGGGTCTCGCGCAGATACAGCAGATGCGCTTCGAGCGTATAGACCGAACGCTCGCGCGCGCTGCGCGCGGCCGCATCGAGGCCGATCAGATCGAGCAGCGCATCGGTGGCGTAGCTAAACACCAGCATATAAAACGCATCGCGCATATGGCCGTTGTAGTCGACCCATTCGGCGCGCACGATGTCGCGATAAGACGGTAATGCCACGGGCTGCAGCGTCATGCGGCTCTCCTGTTCCGGCGCCCCGGGCGGCTCCCGCCCCCCTCTTCTGAAGCGCGCTCAATGCTTGCACTAGAATGATTGCAGCGCCGGATAGCCGTGTGGTCCGCTGCGCCGTTTTGCACACGATAAGGTCATCCGGCGGCTCCACAATACCGGACTCGCCAGACGATTACGCCTACCTGCATGCCCGGTCCGGTCACGCGTCGCATCGTCCGGCCGGCAGCATCCTGTTGGAGGTTACCGTGATCACGCAATGGCTCCAGACTACGCACAGCATGTCGCGGCTCGCGCTGCGCGGCGCGCCACTGTCGGCCGCGCAACTGATGGCGAGCGCGCGCGCCAGAACCGGCCTGCACGATTTCGGCCCCGAGCCGATCGAAGACGCGCTCGACAGATTGCAGACCTCGTTTCGCGAGGAAGCGCATCTGAACCTGTTCGGCCGCCTGTCGACGCATTGGGACAATCTGCGCCTGCTGACCAACCTGCTGATCCTGCGCGAGCGCGAACTGGCCGATCCGACGATTTTGCAACGCCCGCTCGAGCGGCCGATTTTCGTGCTCGGCATGCCGCGCAGCGGTTCGTCGTTCCTGCACGCGCTGCTGGCCGAGGACGAAGCGAGTTTCACACCGCGCTGCTGGCAGGCCATCTATCCGTATCCGGATCATCCCGCCGCGGGGCGCCACGCGGGGCCGAAGAAGGTGCAGAAGCAGTTCGATTTCTTCAACTGGCTCGCGCCCGACCTGCACAACGTGCATCCGTTCGATGCGTTCACGCCGCAGGAATGCACCGAATTCACCGCCCATAGCTTCCGCAGCCTGCGCTTCGAGACCACGTATCACGTGCCTTCGTACAAACGCTGGGTGCAGCAGACCGATCATCTGCTCGCTTACCGCACGCACCGCCGCTTTCTGCAGCATCTGCAGCGCAGCGCCACGCAGCGCTGCGTGCTGAAATCGCCGGACCATGTGTTTGCGATGGATGCGCTGCGGCAGGTCTACCCGGATGCGCTCGTCGTGTTCACGCATCGCGATCCGCTGAAGGTGCTGCCGTCGGTCGCGCGGCTCACCGAAGTGCTGCGCCGGCCGTTCGCGCGGCACGTCGACAATCACGAGATCGGCCGGCAGATCGGCACCGACTGGGCGCGCGGCGCGCAGCAGATGATCGCGGCGGATGCGCTCGGACTGTGGGCCCCCGAGCATGTGTTTCACGTCCACTACAAGGCACTGACCGCCGATCCGGTCGGCACGGTCACAGACATCTACGCGCATTTCGGCATCGAGTTCACGCCGCGCTTTCACGACCGGCTCACGGCGCAGGTCGCGCGCAAGCCGACCGGCGGATACGGCAAGAACGTCTATCGTTTCGCCGATTACGGCCTGAGGCCCGAAGAAGAGCGCGAACGTTACCGCGGCTATATGAGCCACTTCGACATCGACGAGGAAGTGGCGGTCCAGTAACCGGGCGCGCGGCCGCGCGCGCCGTTTTCGTTGGTGGAGGCGCGTTGTACCAACGCATAAGCGCGCGGCGCGCCGACTATCCGTTGGTATAACGTGCACCGCACGCTGCGCGCTTGCGCATCGACCGGCTATGCCGGCGTATCGGCACGCGACGCCATCATCGAACCTGCGGCGTTCCTTCGTATCCCTTTACGCTCGCGCGCCGCGCACTTAAATTTCATTCAACGCAAACGCCAGCAACCCGCAAGCGTGACACGCAGCACACACACTTGTCGGGCACCGCGTATTTCAGCGAGTCCCGGCTTCGACGACACGAATCAGTTAGCGATGCGATTCGTGTCCTCCGGTCAACGGCGTTGCGCGTGATCGACCATAGCATCGCCGTTCCATATCCATTCCGGAGGAATTCACCATGAAGAAGCTTTCCCTGTTGGTTGCGCTGTCCACGATTTTTCTGAGCGCGCCCATCGCGTCGTTCGCACAAGGCAGCGACATGTCCGCCGACGGTGCCACGGTTCACGCGACGCAGCCACAAACCGCAGGCGCATCGGCGCAAGCCGCCACCGATTCCTACGGCGGCACGACGAGCGGCTCGTCGGCCGCGGGTTTTCACAAGCATGCGGCGAGTCAGGCATGCGTCGGTCCGGTGAGCTACTGCAACATTTATTTCGGCAGCTGAGCGAGCTGTTCGCATGACGTTTCATCGCTGTTTGCGTAGCGGCTGACCGCCGCGGTAGCGCAACGCAGCTGCAAGCCGGACGTGCGGTATGACGTCCGGCTTTTTTGCGGCTTTTTGCGGGGTTTTTCCGCGGCTTTAGCGATCCGCCTTCACCCGTTCCGGCGCATACGCGACCATGACCGGATCCGCGAACGTGCGCGCTTCCATGTTGCGCAACACGTCAGCAGCGCCGCTGGTGCGCGCCGCCCCGCAGCGCGGTACCGAAACGTTGCAGGCCATCGCGGTCTGCGTTAAGGTGAACCTCCGACAAACCCGGTTATGCGGCTCGCCGAGCCCGCGCCCCACTCCGTCCCGAGGTTTTCTCATGGCCGATACCGACACCGACCGCGCGCCGCTCGCGCCCGCGTTCGCGGCGCAGCAGTTCTCGCTCGACGTGCTGCTCGAAAAATACGCGAAGGGCGACGAACGCAGCGCCGACGACGTCTACCGGCGGGTCGCGCGCGGCGTCGCTCTGGCCGAGCCGGAAGCGCTGCGCGCCACCATCGAGGCGCGCTTCGTCGACAACCTGCGGCACGGCGCGCTCGGCGCGGGCCGCATCATGAGCGCAGCCGGCACCGACGTCGCGGCCACGCTGATCAACTGCTTCGTGCAGCCGGTCGGCGATGCGATCCAGGGCGTCGACGAACAAGGCCTGCCGGGCATCTATGTCGCGCTGCTGCAGGCCGCCGAGACGATGCGGCGCGGCGGCGGTGTCGGCTACAACTTCTCGGCAATCCGCCCGCGCGGCGCACGCGTGCGCACCACCAGCTCGTCGGCGTCGGGCCCATGCAGCTACATCGACGTGTTCGACGCATCGTGCCGCACCGTCGAAAGCGCCGGCTCGCGGCGCGGCGCGCAGATGGCGGTGCTCGACTGCACGCATCCGGACCTGCTCGAATTTATCGAGGCCAAGCATTCGAAGGGGCGCTGGAACAACTTCAACGTATCGGTGGCGGTCACCGATGCCTTCATGCAGGCCGTCGAGCGCGACGAGCCTTGGCAGCTGGTCCATCCGGCCGAACCGTCGCCGGCGCTGCGCGCGGCGGGCGACCTGCAGCAGCGCGCGGACGGCCTGTGGGTTTATAGCGAGCGGCGCGCGCGCGACATCTGGGACAGGATCATGCGCTCGACGTACGACGTCGCCGAGCCCGGCATCGTGTTCATGTCGCGCATGAACGAGGACAACAACCTGCGCGCCGTCGAGACGATCCGCGCCACCAACCCATGCGGCGAACAGCCGCTGCCGCCGTACGGCTGCTGCAACCTCGGACCGCTGAACCTGACGCGCTTCGTGATCGAACCGTTTGCGCAGCGCGATGGCGGCACGCCGTCGTTCGACTGGCATGCGCTCGCGCAGCGCACCCGCACGCAAGTGCGCTTTCTCGACGACGTGCTCGACGTCACGCTGTGGCCGCTCGCCGAACAATACGACGAGTCGCGCGCGAAACGCCGCATCGGCGTCGGCTTCACCGGCCTCGGCGATACGCTCGTGATGCTTGGCCTGCGCTACAACTCGTCCGAAGGGCGCGAATTCGCCGCGCAGGTTGCACGGCTGATGCGCGACGAGGCGTATCGCGCGTCGGTCGAACTCGCGCGCGAGCGCGGTGCGTTTCCGCTGTTCAATGCCGCGCAATATCTGGAGGCCGGCACCTTCGCGTCGCGCCTGCCTGACGACCTGAAGGAAGACATTCGCCGCCACGGCATCCGCAACAGCCACCTGCTGTCGATTGCGCCGACCGGCACCGTGAGCCTTGCGTTTGCGGACAACGCGTCGAACGGCATCGAGCCCGCGTTCTCGTGGACCTACACGCGCATGAAGGTAATGGCCGACGGCAGCCGCGCATCGTTTGCCGTCGAAGATCATGCGTACCGGCTGTACCGCGAGCTCGGCGGCGACGTCGCACAGCTGCCCGACTATTTCGTCAGCGCGCTCGAGATGTCTGCGCGCGACCACCTCGACATGATGGCCGCGGTGCAGCCGTTTATCGACACGTCGATCTCGAAGACCGTCAACGTGCCCGCCGATTATCCGTTCGACGCATTCGAAAGCCTCTATTTCGATGCGTGGAAAAGCGGCCTCAAAGGCCTCGCCACCTACCGCCCGAACGAGACGCTCGGCGCAGTGCTGAGCGTTGCGCCGCAAGCGGACGATGCACTGACCGACAACGATCTCGATCCGCTGCGCGTCGCGATCGATCATCGGCCGAAAGGCGAGTTGCCGGCCATCATCGAGAAGGTCGAGTATCTGACCCAGGCCGGCAAGAAATCGCTGTACGTTGCGGTGTCGTTTATGGAAGTGACCGGGCGTCTTGCCGGCGAAGACGTGACGATCGAGCGGCCGATCGAGTTCTTCATTCCGGTCGGCCAGCGCGACGAATCGCAGCAGTGGATTACCGCGACGATGCGCTCGCTTTCGCTGGCGGCGCGCGGCGGCTTCGTCGCGCGCAATCTGCAGGATCTGCGCAAGGTGTCGTGGGACCGCGGCCAGGTGCGTCTCGGCGACGTGCAGCGGCTCGACGGCGTGCGCACGCCGCGCTGGCACGATTCGGAAGTCGCGGCGCTCGCGTATGCGATCCAGCAGATTTTGCACCGGCGCGGTTTTCTCGATGCGGAAGGCAATCAGGTGCCGTCGCGGCTGCTTGCGCATCTGCCGCGCGCGGAGCGCGTAGCGCTACCGCTCGCGGCCGGCATGAATACGCAACAGGCCGCGGCGGAGCGTTTGCCGGACGACGCGGAGGAAACGGGCTCGCGGCAACTGCGCACGATGCATGGCCGCAAGTGCGGCTCGTGCGGCGCGAATGCGGTGATCAGGAAGGACGGCTGCGATTTCTGTACCGCATGCGGGGAAATCGGCGCGTGCGGCTGACAGCAGCGGCGCTTACTGCGCGGCGCGCAGCCGCGCATTCAGGCGGCGCATGCCGGCGAAGATTTTCGTAGCGATGTCCGCCGGAAAATCAGCGGGCAGCATGGCCGCCACCTGGTCGATCACATTAGCGGTGCGCAGCGAAATCTGCTCGATCATGTCGTCGACTTCGCCGGGCAGCAAGCCGACCCGGCTACCCTGCTCGATCCAGTGCCGGCGCTGGATCTGTTCGACGTGATAGTGGTTGTTATGGCCGTGCACGCTCATGGCCAGCTTCGCCTTCTGCCGCGCCAGCTGATTGCGGCCGCTGCCGATGATCGGGTGAGCCGACAGCACGTCATAGAGCGGCGTCGAGCGGTAGCGGTTCGCGGGGAAATGGGCGATGCTGAAATTCTTCGCGTGGCCATCGGTTGCGGCAAGTAACCAGAACACGATCTGCGTGGCGAAGAAATCGCGCCGGTCCGCGGCCGCGTCTTCGGCATCGCTGAGAATCTCCATGATTCTTTCGATACCCGGCCCGCCATCTGCCTGGTACTTGCGCAGCGCCGACGTCCCCGTTGCCTGGCACATGTCCTCCTGCGGCAAGCGCAGAATCCAGCGCCCGTCGCTGGCGAGCCTGCGATCGAAACGCGTCACGACCAGCGCCTTCTGGTCCTCGAAGCGGGCGATTGAACATTCGGCGATCGGCAGGCCGTATGCAGCGACAATTTTCGAGCACAGCCACTCGTTTTCGACCGACGTGCGCATGTCGGCTTGCATGTTCCCGACCAGCCCAAGCGGCAGCTTGAAAATATGTGTGGTAGGCGTGCTGCCTTCCGGCAACAGCCACTCGCCGTCGTGCCACAGCAACGCAGTCTTTTCCTGCGCGCCGGCGATCGACAGGCGCAGGTCGTCGATGGGTTCATGCTGGCCGAGCACCGCAGTCGAGGTGGTATCGCGCAGCAGTTGCGCAACGGCCGCTTCGTCGAGCGGCCGGCCGCCAATGGACTGCAGGCTCTTCGGCGTCTGGTCCGGTGGCAGCAACTGGATGGCGCCGACACAGTCGCGGCCCAGTTCCGCCAGCAAGCCGAACGAGGACGTATCGCGGGTCTTGTAACGCGCGGCGATACGTCGCCGTATCGGCTCGCTGTCGGGCAGCAGATTGTCGAAGTATGCGTCGACATGAGGCCCCCGGTGCGGCTGGTTGTCCGGCGTAAAGGGTAGCGACAGCGACAGCGGACGCCCCTGGGAATCCTTCACCCAGTCGTCCCAGTACGTCAGCCGTTCTCCGCCTTGCGCGAGTTCCCAGTAGCCGACGGGCAACCCGTTCATCCAGATGTTCAACCGGTTGGCACCGCTGCCGCGAACCATGATTACCAGTCCTCCCGCTTGCGGACCACGCGCCTCGGCGGCGTTGGCGCCGATTTGACGCTTCGTCCTTTTTTGCTGCTGGCGGTTGCCGCAGTCGGTGCGCGGGTCGCCTTTTTTCCAGCGCGCTTCGAACTGGCCAGGTGCCTGGCGTTAGAGGTGGCCTTTGCATTGGGGGCGCTCTTGGGGGCGCTCTTGGGGGCGCTCTTGGGACCGCTCTTTGGGGCGCGCGTGGCCGGTTGTGGTGCGCCGACCGTATTGCGCGGCGAGCGGGCACGTGTTGCGTTTGGCCGCCCGCTCGCGGACCGGCTGAACGTCATCTGAACGTTCAATGCGCGCAACACCCGCAGCAGACGCTCCATGCTGGCCGCGCCCGGATTGACTTCCAGTGCCGCATAAGTTTGCTGGGTTACGCCAAGCAGACCGGCAACACCGGCCTGAGTGAGTCCCGCCGCCTTGCGGAAAGCCTTGAGCATCAGCTGCAGTTCGCTTGCCGTACGAACCGGATAGTCCACGGCCGTCCTCCGTGTTTATCGTATGCCGGATACAGTCTTCCGGCTGTAAAACAATACTACAGACTTCAGGTTGTATGCAACACAGATTATAAGCTGTAGGCGCAAAAAACAGTCAATAAGCTGTATATTGCAAAAACAGCCTATAGGCTGTATTGAGGTGCTTGTCCGAGGCCGGCGAGCGCGGCCTTCGCGTATGCCGGTCTACCGCGGGCGGCGCCTGAACCAACCTGCGATCGACAAACGCTCGCGCGTCGCGGGCAGCACCTCGTGAATCATGCTGCCCGACAGAAAGGCCACGATGCGGCCGCCGGCCGGCGCGACGTCCACTGCTGTTTCGTGCTCTGGGTAGAGACGCAGAGCGCCGCCCTGGGTGCAGCGCCATGCATCGTTCAGGTAGGCGACTACGGTCACCACGCGGCTGTCGTCATGGCGGAACTGATCGCGGTGCCGTGCATAGGACGCGCCCGGCGCATAACACGAGAAATGTCCTTCGTAATCGGCGAGACCCAGACACAGCTCGCGATTCAACGCGACACGCAGGTTTTCCATCTCGGCGAGAAAGCAGTCGCACGCAAGCGACTGCGCCGCCCTGATCCAGCGAATCCGGTCGCCGCGCACCTCGGGCCGCCACGCGCGCGTGCCGCCCTGGCCCACGAATGCAGGCTGCAGCGCGCCGGCGCTCTCGAGCGCCCGGCACTCCAGCGCCAGCGCGCGAGTAAGGCCGGCGGAAAGAAAACGATGCCGCAGCGACCAGCCTTGTCGGTCGATGTCGTCGGCGATATAACGATGTCGTTCGGCGATGCACGCATCGGCGTGCACCTGAGATTGCGTATGCAGCAGCACACAAGCCTTGGCAAGAATGAAACGAAGCGCATTCGAACGGCCGCGCGCAGCCGCAGGCGGCGCGACGCGGCTTCGAGCGGCTCCCGGCCGCTTCGAGCGGCAAGGCACAAGGACGACCCAGGAGCAATCGGCCGTTGCGGCCTACGCTATTCGAATGAACGATCTACGCCGGCTGAGCAGCACCGGCAAGCAGCGCGCATTGAATCATTTCGCGTGTTGCGGCCAAGCAAAATTGGCGGCGCGACGCGCAAAAAGCGCATCAATTCCGCAGCGCATCCGCGGGTCGGCAGATGATAAAGAGCAACGCCTGCGACTCGCCTGGTGCCCCTGCGCGCAGTTCCGTCCCGTGGATGCTCTGCACGCGACGCAACGGTTCGCGATTGCGCAGCGCGGCGGTCTTTTGCCGGACGCATGGGCGCAATCGACGTCAGCCGCATCGGGCCGCTTTTGGCAGGTATAAAGATTGCAACTGGAGCTTCCACATGAAGATCGCCACTTTCAATATCAACGGCATCCGTTCGCGTCTTGCTTCGCTGCTCGTATGGCTCGAACGGGAACAGCCGGACGTCGCGTGCCTGCAGGAACTGAAGGCACCCGACAGTGGCTTTCCCGCGGCTGAAATCCGCGCGGCGGGCTACGGCGCGATCTGGCATGGACAAACCGCATGGAACGGCGTGGCGATTCTTGCAAAAGGCGCGACGCCGGTGGAAACGCGGCGCGGACTGCCCGGCGGCGATGCCGATGCGCACAGCCGCTACCTCGAAGCGGACATCGAAGGCCTGCGCGTCGGTTGCCTTTATCTGCCGAACGGTAACCCGCAACCGGGCCCGAAGTTCGACTACAAGCTCGAGTGGTTCGAGCGGCTGATCGCCTACGCGAACACGCTCTACACAAGCGGCCAGCCAGTGGTGCTGGCCGGCGACTACAACGTCGTGCCGACCGATTTCGACATCTACAACACGCGCTCCTGGCTCAAGGACGCACTGCTGCAGCCTGAAAGCCGCGCCTGCTATGCGCGGCTCATCGAGCAGGGCTGGACCGATGCGTTACGCACGCAGTTTCCGCAGCAGAAGATCTACACGTTCTGGGATTACTTCCGGCGGCATTGGGAAACCAATTCGGGGCTGCGCATCGATCATCTGCTGTTGAGCAAGCCGGTCGCGGCTGCGTTGCGCGGCGCGGGCGTCGATACGTGGGTGCGCGGCGAACCGCACGCCAGCGATCACGCGCCGGCGTGGATCGAACTGGATCTGACGCGCGCGGTAACGGCGAGTGCGCGCGGCAAGACGCCGCGAGCAGCGGCGCAAAAAACGGCGGCGAAAACAGCACCGGGCGCGGCGAAAAAGACGGTTGCGCGCAAGACTTCGACAACCGCGTCAAAGACCGGGGCGAAGACCGCGGCGAAGACTACGAAGAAAACCGCCGCCAAAGCCACCACGAAAACCGTCACGAAGACCGATACGAAAGCCGCGGCAAAAATCACACGAAAGAAACCTGCCGGCCGGGCTGCCGCAACCACAACCCGGAGCGCGACAAAATCCGCGTCCGCCTCACCCCGCAAGACGCGCACGTCCCACCGCTAATCGCAGCGCCGATCGCGCAGCTG